>ERZ1645192.70-NODE-70-length-60976-cov-10.534578_pt1 | contig 60976 bp, 49 predicted proteins | sample MGYA00575354_ERZ1645192 | MGnify/ENA primary metagenome ERZ1645192 (study PRJEB40844, sample SAMN11349763) | freshwater sediment metagenome | isolation source: river sediment | host: Sediment | place: India: Faizupur Khadar , New Delhi | collected 2017-02-21 ... | reverse complement strand
GTGGCCGATTCAGTAAAACAGCTGCCCATTGAACTCGATTTCAATGTTGAGGACCACAATACGGGGCTTGCCACCTACTTCAGGGAGTATCTGAGAAATATAATGAGAAGGCCTGAACCCGATCGTAACAGGTATGAAAGGGAATCATCATACGAGGAGGCGCTTTGGGAATGGAACAATAATCCTCTTTATGGCTGGTGCAACAAGAACAGAAAACCCGACGGTTCTCCCTATGACATTTACAAGGACGGACTGAAGATATACACTACCATAAACTCACGCATGCAGCAGTATGCAGAAGAATCCGTTGCCGAACACCTCTCAAAGGATGTTCAGCCGGGCTTCCTTAAACGTGCAAAGAGCTTCAGGAATCCGCCGTATTCCAACGATATCTCCAAAAAGCAGGTGGAGGAACTGTTGATGAGATCCGTAAAGGACAGTGAAAGATATATTCTGATGCGGGCCAGGGGCGTCCCCGAAGATTCAATTATGCTTGCCTTCAATACAAAGGTACCCATGAGGGTTTTCTCCTGGAGAGGCGAGATTGATACACTTATGACGCCTTACGACTCGGTGAGGTATTACAAGTATTTTCTGCGCTCCTCCTTCCTGGTCGAGGATCCCCATACAGGATATATCAAGGCTTATGTAGGAGGCCCCGACTTCAGGTATTTCAAGTGGGACGCAGTCACCCAGCAGAGGAAACAGGTGGGAAGCACCATCAAGCCCTTCCTTTATACAGTTGCCATGCAGAACGGATACACTCCATGCGATGAGGTGGAGAATATCCCGCGCTCGTTCGATCTCCCCGGCGACTCGGTGCCATGGATACCAAGGAGCTCGGGCCCCAAGGAATACCACGGTAAAATGGTTACCCTCAAATGGGGACTGGCCCAGTCGGAAAACTATATATCGGCATGGCTCATGCAGATGTTCAGGCCTTCGGCTGTTGTCGACCTTATGAAGCGGATGGGTGTCAGGAGTTTCATCGATCCTGTACCCTCTATCTTCCTGGGAACCTCGGATATAAAACTCGAGGAAATGGTGGGCGCCTATTCAACCTATGCCAACAGGGGTGTTTATACCAGGCCGTTGTATGTCACACGCATAGAGGATAAAAACGGAAACGTTGTTGCCAGGTTCTCGCAGCAGATAGAGGAAGTGCTGAGCGAGGAACAGGCCTACCTGATGCTCGACCTTCTTCAGGGAGTGGTGCAGATAGGTTCCGGAAACCGCCTCAGAAGAGAACCATACGTTATGTTGAATCAGATCGGAGGCAAAACCGGAACCACCCAGAACAACGCAAACGGATGGTTCATGGGAGTCACTCCGAACCTTGTGGCGGGAGTCTGGAGCGGCTGGGAAGACCAGGCAATCCATTTTGAGACCCTCAGTGAAGGACAGGGAGCCGCAATGGCGCTTCCAGTGTTCGCTCTGTTCCTTAAGAAGTTGTACTCCGACCCTCTTTTTACCGATATGCAGTCGGATGAGTTCGAACGCCCGGCAAATTTCAGCATCGAACTCGACTGCGACAAGGCAAGACGGGAAAGCTCCCGCAGGGGTGGTTATATCCGGGAAAGATATTAACCGGAGTCAGCTGAAAAGCGACCTTACGAGCTCTTCGACCTTACCGACGGATTTCACTTCAATATCAAGGCCTTTCAGCGACAGATTCCTGTGGAACCTGGAAATGTAGATCTTCCGGAATCCCATCTTTGAAGCTTCCCTGATCCTCTGTTCTATACGTGAAACAGGCCGTATCTCACCTGAAAGCCCTATCTCGCCTGAACAGCAAATGTTCTTTTCAACAGGGATATCGAGGTTTGATGACAGAACTGATGTTATGACGGCCAGGTCGATAGCCGGATCATCCACTTTTATTCCTCCGGTGATATTCAGGAAAACGTCCTTGACTCCCAGCCTGAAACCAGCTCTTTTTTCAAGAACAGCCAGCAGCATGTTTAGCCGGCGGATATCGAAACCTGTTGAACTTCTTTGTGGGGTTCCGTAAACGGCAGTGCTTACAAGGGCCTGAGTCTCAATGAGGAAGGGCCGAACTCCATCGATGGTGGCTGCTATTGAAATTCCGCTCAGCTGATCGTCGTGCTGGTTTATAAACATCTCTGAAGGATTTGAAACCTCCCTCAGTCCGTCGCCTGACATCTCGAATATGGCCAGCTCCGAAGTTGAGCCAAACCTGTTCTTTACCGACCTGAGCAGACGGTAAACATAATTGTTGTCGCCCTCAAAATAAAGAACAACATCAACAATGTGTTCCAGAACCTTTGGACCTGCCAGTGTCCCGTCCTTTGTGATGTGTCCGATCAGGAAAACCGGGATCCCCGTTATCTTGGAATACCTGAGAAGACTTGCAGAACACTCCCTGACCTGAGAAACGGTGCCGGCCGATGAATCGAGAGTACCGGTATGAATAGTCTGGATGGAATCAACTATTATGAGTTCAGGCTTCAGATTGTCAGCCTGTACAAGTATGTTCTCCAGATCGGTTTCGCTGTATATATAGCATACAGGATTATTCTTTTTTATTCTTTTGGACCTGAGACTGATCTGTTCCTCACTTTCTTCGCCTGAGACATACAGAACCTTCCTGTCGGTAAGCTCAAGTGCAATCTGCAGGGCAAGAGTCGATTTACCGACACCCGGTTCTCCTCCCAGCAGGATAAGGGATCCGGGAACAAGACCTCCTCCAAGCAGTCTGTCGAGTTCGTTAATACCTGTAAGCTGCCTGTTCTGTTCATCCGACCTTACATCGCTGAGCAGTTCGGGTTTCTTTCTTTCCTTACCGGCAAAAAGGGTCCGGTCGAGTTGTTTGACGGGAACAATAATCTCTTCGTGGTAAGTGTTCCATTCCTTGCAGGCAGGGCATTTCCCTATCCATTTGGCCGATTCCGCACCGCAATTCTGGCAGACGAAAACTGTCTTCGGCTTAGCCATTGTTTTTTACTTTTCGGTTATTTCGTGAAAGCATCCAGAAAGCCACTCCTCCCAGCACCAATACCAGGAGAAGCTGCGATTCGTGAGTCAGTATGGCATAGGCAGAGGCATCCTCGATGCTTACGCCTTCGACGAACGCTATTCCCCTTGAGACGAAGTAATGAAAAGCCCCGATGCCTCCCTGGACAGGCGCCGACATAGCCAGGCTGCCTATTACAAGGATAAACAGGGAGTCGCCGAATGACAGGTGAGAAGTGCTTTCGAGGCAGAACACAACCACCCAGGTCATCATGGCATAGCTGAACCAGATAAGAATAGTGTGTAAAATAAATTCCCAGCCTCTCCTGAGCTTCAGAATGGTACGAAAGCCATTGACAACACCTCCGGCAATATCGAACATCTTCGAGAAGAAACGGATGGTGCGGAGTTTCTTTTTGTACCTTACAAGAAGGAAGAGAGAGAGCGCTGACAGGCCGATAATTAAAGCCCATAGTATCCATGCCGACCCGAAGGAGTTCAGTACCTTTTCCCTGAAGGGATCAATAATAGCCTCGTTAAGATAGTCCTTTATCTTCCTTCCGCTGGTAAAGAAAACTCCTACCATTATAACAAGCATTGATAACAGATCGATGGTCCTTTCCAGAACAACCGTACCTATAAGCTGATCGACGGGTATGTTTTCCTTTTTTCCCAGGGCCATGCACCTTGTTATCTCCCCTATCCTTGGAAGGGCAAGGTTGGCCAGGTAGCCCGACATCATTGAATGGAAAGTGTTCCGGAAACCCGGATTGTGACCAAGGGGATTAATAAGTAAGATCCACCGGCGTGTCCGGCTCAGATAAGCTATTATCCCAAAAAAAACAGAAAGTACCAGCCACAAATAATTGGCGCCGGTAAGGCTGTCCCTGAGCGATCCGAAGTCAACAGTCCTGAAAGCGATCCACAGTAGCAGGATACCTGCGGCCAGAAATGCAATGACCTTGGCGGCCTGTATTAGTGTTTTTCTCAAACTCAGATCAGTTTATTTGTATTTGTATCGGGGAAGATGATCTTTGGCCGGAACACTTTCGCCTCTTCAAAATCCATTGATGCAAATGACATTATCAGCAGTATGTCGTCAATCTGTGCTTTCCTTGCAGCAGCCCCGTTGAGGCTGATAAGGCCCGACCCTCTCTCTCCTCTGATAACATAGGTCTCCAGCCTTTCCCCGTTATTGACGTTTACGACAAGAACCTTTTCATTCTCTATAAGCCCTGCAGCATCCATAAGATCCTCGTCGATCGCTATGCTCCCCATGTAATTCAGGTTGGCTTCAGTGACCTTCACCCTGTGGATCTTGGATTTCAGCATTTCAATGTGCATCTGTAATGTCGTTAGTTATTTCTGAATGCAAAGTTAATAAGCTTTTAATTCACATCACAGGTACTTCTACATTATCTATCAGACGGATGCTTCCGGCTCTGACAGCTACGCATGCGTAATACTTTCTCCCGGCTTTCATTTCAGATTTCGACTGAAGCGGTTTTAGCTCAAGGTCATCAGCAATTTCAAAATATTCTACCCTGAAAGCTCCCGCACTTTCAATTTTATGCCTTACATGTTCATTAATGGCGGGTACGTCTTTTTTTTCAATCATAAGAGCTGCATCAGAAAGCGCCGCGAAGATGACACCTGCCTTCTTTCTCAGCTCCGGGTCGAGAAGCCGGTTGCGGCTGCTCATTGCAAGACCGTCAGCCTCCCTTATAACAGGATTGCCAATTATTTCCACCCTGCTGCCGGTCTGCCTGACCAGTTCCCTTATAACTGCCAGCTGCTGAAAATCCTTCTGCCCAAAATATGCTTTGCCGGGCTTTACTATTTCAAAAAGCCTGCTGACTACCTGGGCAACCCCGTTGAAATGTCCGGGCCTGTGAAGAGCCTCCATCACATTGTCGAGATTACCGAAACTGAAACGGCGATTGTCCTCCTTTGGATATATATCCTTGTCCTGAGGCATGAAGACAATGTCATTGCTCCTCATCACTCCTGCAAGCATTGCCAGATCGCTTCCGGGAGTACGCGGATAGTTCTTAAGGTCGTTTTTGTCGTTGAACTGGGTGGGATTGACGTAAATACTTACCACAACAACCGGACAGACTGCAATGGCATTCCTTACCAGAGAGAGATGACCTTCATGAAGAGCCCCCATGGTGGGGACAAATCCGATTGGGGCTAAAGCTGACTTCCCCAGACTGATACGAAGGCCCCTCACTGTCGTTATCGTTTTCATGTAACAGGATTTTAATGCAAACCTAAGAGAAATTGAAAAACTTTTTGCACGGGTATCAAATAAAATATGAGGGGCTATCGATGGAAAGCATGGGCAAGGCATTGATTATATTGTCATTTTTTATTATTATCTTTGCACATTGTTATGGATTGGCATATCCGGGAGGGTAAATGGAAAGCAAAAAAGTATTGTTTATCTCGCAGGAGATAACTCCATATTTAAATGAAACCAAGCTGTCGAAGATCGGAAGGTATCTTCCGCAGGGGATTCAGGAAAGGGGAAAGGAGATAAGAACCTTTATGCCGAGATACGGGAGCATTAATGAAAGAAGGAACCAGCTCCATGAGGTTATAAGGCTTTCGGGGATGAATCTCATTATCGACGACACTGATCATCCGCTTATCATTAAAGTTGCATCAATCCAGTCGGCCCGCATGCAGGTCTACTTTATTGACAATGATGATTATTTCCAGAGAAAGTATACAGTAAGCGATACTTCGGGAAAGGAGTTCGAGGATAATGATGAGCGTGCCCTTTTCTTTGCCAGGGGTGTAATAGAAACTGTCAAAAAACTCAGATGGGCGCCCGACCTGGTCCATTGTCACGGATGGATGACCTCGCTGGTGCCTGTTTATCTTCGGAGCATCTACCACGATGATCCCCTCTTTCATAATTACAAAATCATCTATTCAGTTTACAATAACGATTTCAAGCTTCCTTTCCGGTCCAGTTTTGCCGATAAGCTCAGGTACGACGGGATCGACGGAGAGAGCCTGAAACTGGTAAAATCACCCGACTTCATAAATGTGTCCAAACTGGCAATTAAATATTCCGATGCCGTTATCATAGGAAGTGAGAAAATCAATCCGGAACTGGAGAAACACCTCAGTACAATAGGAAAGCCGGTTCTGCCTTTCCAGGAAGAATCAGTGTACATCGATGCCTATAATGATTTCTATGATATGATACTCTCCTGATTATCCTGATTATCTTATCTGTCTTTCTGCAATATTTTTTTAATTTTCTTCGTTTTTTTAGCTAACAGTTACGAAAGACTGTTATTGTTTTAACAATCAAAAACTGAGACAAATGTGCGGAATAGTAGGCTACATCGGGTCCAAAGCTGCGAGAGAGATAGTAATAAAGGGATTGAAACTTCTTGAATACCGCGGTTACGACTCCGCAGGTATGGCTCTTGTTAACGGTGAAACGAGGATCTTCAAATGCAAGGGGAGGGTGGAAGACCTTGAAAAAATGGTTAGCAACAGCGATTTCAACGGCACCCTTGGAATGGGCCATACAAGATGGGCTACCCATGGTGAACCGAATGAGCTGAATGCTCACCCTCAGGTATCGCACAAAGGCAACTTCATAGTTGTTCATAACGGGATCATTGAGAATTACGCTCTCATAAAAAAGCATCTACAGGGAAAGGGGATCCAGTTCAGCAGTCAGACCGATACGGAAGTGCTGGCAAACCTTATCGAGCATCTCTATGTTGAGGGCGATCTTACCGCCGAGGAGGCAATAACACTGGCGCTTAACAGGGTTGAGGGCGCTTACGGCCTGGTTATAATCTGCACAAAGGAGACCGACAGGCTTTTTGCCGCACGAAAAGGAAGCCCGCTGGTTATCGGCGTCGGCGACGGCGAAAACTTCATAGCTTCCGATGCTACTCCCATAGTGGAATATACACAGCGGGTCATTTATCTTAAGGACGACGACCTTGCTATAATTAAAAAGGATGAGCTTGTGCTTAAAACCGTCCGCCCGAAAAATATAGAACCGGAAGTAAAAGAGGTTGACCTCAAGATAGGGGAGATTGACAAGGAGGGATACGCACACTTTATGCTTAAGGAAATCTTCGAACAACCCAGAGCTATTCACGATACCTTCAGGGGAAGGGTGCTTCCCGATCACAGCGGAATTATGCTCGGGGGACTTCACAGCGAGCTTGAGAACATATCCCGGGCCGAGAAGGTAATAATCGTTGCATGCGGGACTTCATATCATGCAGGATTGCTCGGGGAATACATTTTCGAGGAATATACACGGATACCGGTCGAAGTCGAGTACGCCTCGGAATTCCGGTACAGGGATCCCATTATAAAAAACGGCGACATTGTGATTGCGATAAGCCAGAGCGGTGAAACTGCCGACACTCTGGCTGCCATAAGGATTGCAAGGGAAAAAGGAGCAAAGGTGATTGGGATATGCAATGTTGTGGGTTCAAGCATCCCCCGCGAAACTGACGCCGGCGTTTATACACATGCCGGACCCGAGATCGGAGTGGCCTCAACCAAGGCATTTACGACTCAGGTGACCGTCCTTGCCATGATGGCCTTCGAAATAGGTTTCCTGAGAGGTACGATCACAGGAGACCGTTACAGGGAACTTATTGATGAACTTGTTTCTGTTCCGTCGAAGATAGAAAAGGCGCTTCAGGTCAACGAACAGGCCCTGGAACTTGCCAGAATATACCAGAACAAACGGAATGCACTTTATCTCGGACGCGGGTATCTTTTCCCGGTGGCCCTCGAGGGAGCGCTGAAACTCAAAGAAATTTCCTACATCCATGCCGAAGGCTATCCTGCCGCAGAGATGAAACACGGGCCGATAGCTCTTATAGATGAAGACATGCCGGTGGTAGTCGTGGCAACAAGCGACAACACTTATGATAAGATAGTAAGCAATATTCAGGAGATAAAAGCCCGAAAAGGAAGCGTAATAGCCATCGTTACAGAGGGAGATGAATTTATAAGAAAAATGGCCGATTACGTTCTCGAGGTTCCCGAAACACTTCCACCGTTCTCTGGGATACTGGCCGTTATACCGCTTCAACTGCTGTCGTACCATATCGCGGTACTAAGGGGATGCAACGTTGACCAGCCCCGGAACCTCGCCAAATCGGTAACCGTAGAATAACAGAAAATACTTCCTCTTATGAAACCCGCAATAAAATACAGGAAGCTTACCAGGGAAGATACCCTGAGCCTTACTAAAAACGGATGCAGCTGTGACGACTGGTCAAGGATTCATGTCGCTGAGGATTTCGATCCCTCGAGATACGTGAATGTGATTTTTTCAGGTGATATCAGGCTGGGCCGGCTGAACGGAACATATACCGACGAATCGGGCGTCACCATCAGATCAGGCATATCGAATGCACATATTCACAACTGCGATATCGGATCGAACGTAGTTATCTGCAATATAGGTGATTATATAGCAAACTTCCGGATAGGCGACAATGTGGTTATCAGGAACTGCAGCAAGATACACACTGAGGGCATGTCGACCTTCGGAAACGGGACAAAAGTGGCTGTGCTGAATGAAACAGGCGGCAGAACAGTCATGATATGGGATAAACTGTCGGCCCATGAAGCATATATTATAGCTCTCTACCGGCACAGGTACAAAGCGATCCTGAATATGGAAAAGATGGTAAGCGACTATTCCGCATCCATCAGGTCGGGCATGGGTTATATCGGAGACGGCTCCACAATAATAAGCTGCCGCAACATAAAAAATGTCAGAATAGGTCCGCATACCAGGATCGACGGCGCTATAAACCTGTATGAGGGTTCCATAAACAGCTGTGTTGAGGATCCGGTCTTTATCGGCCCCGGTGTGATAATGGAGCACTTCATTGTCTGCTCGGGTTCCATTATCACCGAATCGACTCTTATCGACAAGTGCTTTGTGGGACAGGGCTGTGTACTTGGGAAACACTATTCAGCTGAAAACTCCCTGTTCTTTGCTAACTGCGGAGGATACCACGGGGAAGCCTGTTCGATCTTTGCAGGGCCCTACACTGTGACACATCATAAATCGACACTTCTCATCGCCGGGATCTTCTCCTTTATGAATGCAGGAAGCGGTTCCAACCAGAGCAACCACATGTACAAGCTCGGGCCGATACATCAGGGTATCATGGAAAGAGGATCAAAGACCACAAGCGATTCGTATGTGCTGTGGCCTGCACGCATCGGTCCTTATACCCTTGTGATGGGACGTCACTACAAGAACATGGATACCTCATCGCTTCCGTTCTCGTACCTTATCGAGAGCAATGATGAAAGCATACTTGTTCCGGGGATTAACCTCAGGAGCGTAGGAACAATCAGGGATGCCCAGAAATGGCCTCTCCGCGACCGGCGAAAGGACCCTGAGATACTCGATCAGGTGAACTTCAACCTTCTCAGTCCCTATACCATCCGGAAAATGTTCGAAGGCAGGGAACTGCTGAGAAAACTGAAATCGGTCTCGGGCCCGGTCTCGGGTTCGTATTCATACAATAACATGAAAATCAGGGGAGATTCCCTTGAAAGAGGCATACAGATGTACCAGACCGGGATTAATAAATTCCTGGGGAACTCGCTGATCAAGAGACTCGAACATACTGAGTTCAAAACCAACAGCGAGCTTCAGCAACGACTCAAACCCGATCAGGCCATGGGCAAAGGCGAATGGGTCGACCTTGCAGGTCTGATAGCTCCCGTGAAGGCTGTCACAAAGCTTATAGACAATATCGAAAGCGGTGTCATCGATACAATAGGCGGGGTGGCTGACGCTTTCCGGAAGATGCACCAGTCATACTACAAGTGGGAGTGGACCTGGGCCTGCGAAAGGATTGAACAGGAGGAAGGCAAACCGGTAAAGGAGTTCACTGCTGCCGACATCATAAAAATAACCGAACGCTGGAAAAAAAGCGTTATCGATCTGGATAAAATGCTTTATGAGGATGCCAGAAAGGAATTCACCCTTTCGTCAATGACCGGATTCGGGATTGACGGCGGAGAAGAGGTGAAACGACTCGATTTTGAGCAGGTAAGGGGCGCTTTTGAATCGAATGGGGTCGTATCCGCAATCCAGGATCATATAGAGCAGAAAACCGCCCTTGGAAATGAGCTGATAGAAAGAATATCCGGGATAAAAAGCTGATATCTATCTGCCTGAATACATCTTTTCGTAATACTTCTCATAGTCTCCCGAGAGAACTCCCGAGAGCCAGGCGTCGTGGCTGAGATACCAGTCCACAGTTTTTTCAAGTCCTTCTGAAAACTCCGGGATGGGGGCCCATCCAAGTTCAGAACGCAGTTTTGACGAATCAATGGCATATCTGAGGTCATGACCGGGCCTGTCCTTAACGAAGCTTATAAGCTTCTCCGAAGCGCCTTCGGACCGTCCAAGCTTCCTGTCGAGTATTCTGCAAAGAAGCCTTATCAGATCAATATTCTTCCATTCGTTGTTCCCGCCAATGTTATAGGTCTCTCCATTCCTTCCCCTGTGAAATATCATGTCGATGGCTGCAGCATGGTCCTCAACATAAAGCCAGTCGCGGACATTCTCGCCCCGGCCGTAAACAGGAACAGGCCTGTTATTTCTTATGTTGTTGATCACAAGAGGTATCAGCTTCTCGGGGAACTGGTTGGGGCCATAGTTGTTGGAGCAGTTTGAAATCACTACAGGCAGACCGAAAGTGTGGCCGTAGGCCCTTACCATGTGGTCGGAACCGGCTTTTGATGCAGAATAAGGACTTTTGGGATCATAGGAAGTGTTTTCGGTGAACAGCCCCTCATCGCCGAGTGATCCGTAGACCTCATCAGTCGATATATGATAGAAAAGCTTTCCGCTGCTTCTGTCTTTCCAGGAAGCAAGAGCGGCATTCAGAAGATTAACTGTCCCTACAATGTTTGTTAACACAAAATCGTCGGGCGAGGTAATGGACCTGTCGACATGCGATTCGGCTGCAAGATGGATGATACCGTCAAAATCATACTTGCTGAAGAGTTCAAGGACGGTCTGCTTGTTCACAATGTCGATCCTTTCGAAGACATAGTTTTCACAATTTTCAATGTCAGTCAGGTTTTCAAGGTTGCCCGCATAGGTGAGTTTATCGGCATTTACTATCGTGTATCCCGGATATCCCCTTACAAATCGTCTTACAACATGCGAGCCAATAAAACCGGCCCCTCCGGTTATCAGAAGGGTTTTTGAGATTCCCATATCATCGCTGTTTTCTTATATATTTCTCCCATTCCCATGCAGTCAGCATCGCTTCATCGAGTGTGCTCCTGGTCCGCCAGCCCAGTTCCCTGTTGGCCAATGCCGGATCAGCCCATATCTGCTCAATATCTCCTTCCCTTCGTCCTGTTATCTGATAGTTCAGGCTGACTCCTGAAACACGTTCGAAAGATTTAATGGCTTCGAGTACAGAGACACCCTTTCCGGTGCCGAGGTTAAATACTTCATAGGCTTCCTTGTTTTTCTTTTCAAGAAGCCTTTTAACAGCAGCGACATGCGCCTTTGCAAGATCAACTACATGGAGATAGTCCCTCACACACGAACCATCAGGGGTGTTGTAATCGTTACCGAAGACCTTCAGTTCTTTCCTGAGACCGTAGGCTGTCTGGGTTATGTACGGGACCAGATTTTCCGGAACACCTCTGGGAAGTTCGCCGATAAGAGCTGAGGGATGAGCTCCGATCGGGTTGAAATACCTGAGCGATATGGCATTAATGCCTGTGCCGGCCGACACTGTGTCGCGAATGATCTCTTCTCCTATCTGCTTTGTGTTACCATAGGGCGACATTGCAGGCTTAACCGGAGCATCCTCCGAAACCGGCAGCTTGTCGGGCTGACCATAAACAGTGCATGATGAAGAGAAAACAAAAAACGGAATGTTCCTCGTCTTCATGGAATCCAGCAGATTCATCAGCGATACAAGGTTGTTCCTGTAATATTCGAGAGGCTTGTGAACTGATTCACCTACAGCCTTGTATGCGGCAAAATGAATAATACCTGAAATATCCCCGTGCTCATCGAAAAAGGAATCGAGCTTTTCACGGTTGCACAGATCAAATACCGAAAGCGAAGGCCTTATCCCTGTGATTGAAGCTATACGGTCGATAACCTCAGCTTCCGAATTGTAAAGGTTGTCAGCTATAACAACTTCAAAGCCTTCTTCAATAAGTTCCACTGCCGTATGGGAACCTATATAACCGGTTCCTCCTGTGACAAGTATTTTGTTTTTCTTCATTGTTGTTTCCGAATGTGTTATTTCTTATCTGTATTCCTGAGAAGCGGATGATAATCACCTACCGGTCCGATAGGATTGGAATTCCTGATTGTAAAAGCTGTTATAACTGACTGGCGTGCATCATTGAGACCAAATCCCTTTCCTGCAAGTATTTCCCGGTACGATGTCGTATGAAGCTCTCCGAAACCTTCGCTGAACTCAATTTCTTCATTTTCAACAGTTATAGACCTGTAGGTCCTTTTTCCTGCTTCCTTTGCTGACTGCGGAAGGTCGCCGGCATCGATGCTCAGAAACCATCTTACCCTTGCATTTTTCAGTTCGAGATATCCGGCAGCCTTGTTCGGTTGCGAGAGATGCACTATGTTTTTGGTTGTTTCTCCGAAGATCCATCCGAGCATGTCGAAGAAATGAATACCTATATTGGTGGCTACACCACCCGATTTCTGTGTGTCGCCTTTCCAACTGATGTAATACCAGTTCCCCCTGCTTGTAATATATGTGAGATCGATATCATAAACTTTTCCTTCAGGGCCTTTCTTTATCTTTTCCCTGAGAGCGATGATAGCCGGATGAAGACGCAGCTGCAGTATGGTATATATCTTCCTTCCCGTTTCATTTTCAATCTCCTGAAGCGCATCCACATTCCATGGGTTGAGCACAATGGGCTTTTCACAGATGGCTTCGGCCTGGTGCCTGAGGGCAAACCTGATGTGCGAGTCGTGAAGATAGTTCGGCGAGCATATACTCACATAATCAATCTTGGTGCCGAGCCTCTTCAGCTTGTCGAGATGCCGGTCGAACCTTTCAAATTCAACAAAAAAATCGCTGTGAGGAAAATACCCGTCGAGCAAACCTACACAGTCAAACTTGTCGAGGCTTGCCAGAAGGTTGTTGCCTGTGTCCTTGATAGCCTTCAGATGGCGGACTGCAATGTAGCCCGCAACGCCAATCAGCCCGAAATTCTTCGGAGTGGATTCCATAATATCTTAATTAACAATTTATTACTCTGTTATTTTATTAACAATGCCGTCTTTAAGTAAATACCGGTCACGACTTTCAGGACAAACTGCAAAGCCTTCGGCGTCGAAATGAAGCTTGTGGCCGTATTCGCTCATCCATCCGGTCTGGCGGGCAGGATTCCCGACAACCAGCGCATAGGGTTTTACATCCCTGGTAACAACAGCTCCGGCCCCGATAAAGGCAAACCTGCCTATGGTGTGTCCGCACACAATGGTGGAGTTCGCCCCTATGGTGGCTCCCTTCTCTACAAGCGTTTCAGCATACTGATTCTTCCTGTTGACCGCGCTCCTCGGATTAACAACATTTGTAAAAACCACCGAGGGTCCGAGAAAGACGTCATCTTCACAGATAACGCCCGTATAAACCGATACATTGTTCTGGACCTTTACATTGGATCCCAGCTTCACTCCGGGCGATACTACAACGTTCTGCCCGATATTGCAGTTTTTACCGATCACCGATCCGGTCATAATATGACTGAAATGCCATATTTTAGTTCCTTTTCCGATGCTGACGCCCTCGTCGATCACAGCTGTCTCATGAGCAAAATACTCCTTTTCCATTATTTGTGCTTTTCAAAGAATTCAATTACAGCGCCTGTTATATGTTCAAGCTGATCCTGCTCCATTTCGGTGTGCACCGGAAGCGAAAGTACTTCCCTGCACAGAAGGGTGGTTACCGGGAAATCATTTTCAGTGTATCCCAGATACCTGTAGGCTTCCTGCATGTGAAGAGGTGCGGGATAATAAACCATCGAAGGAATGCCGTGTTCCTGGAGGTATTTCTTAAGCTCGTCTCTCAGCCCGTTCCCTACCCTTATAGTATACTGATGAAAAATATGTGTTGATTGTTTTTCCCTTTCAGGTATCACCAGATTGCTGCATTCCCTGAATGCGTTGTCATAGAAAGCGGCTACCTTCTGACGGGCTTTGTTGAAGCTGTCGAGATGCTTCAGCTTTACCCTCAGGATCTCTGCCTGTATGGTGTCGAGCCTCGAATTAACTCCAATGTCGTTGTAGTGGTAACGCATTTTCATGCCATGGTTGGAAATGCTCCTTATCTTCGATGCAAGCCCGTCGTCGTCGGTGTATACGGCACCTCCGTCGCCGTAGCAGCCAAGGTTCTTCGAGGGGAAAAAGGATGTGGTTCCGGCGTTGCCTATAGTCCCTGCCTTCTTCCTTGTTCCGTCGGGGAAGATGAAATCACTTCCGGTAGCCTGCGCCGCATCCTCTATTACAAACAGGTTGTTTTCGGCAGCCAGCTTCAGGATACTGTCCATGGGAGAACACTGGCCGAAAAGATGTACCGGCACTATGGCCCTGGTCCTGCCGGTGATAGCCCTGGCGATGCCTTCAACCGAAATATTGAATGTACCCGGATCAGGATCTACAATAACCGGCTTCATGCCAAGAAGCGCCACTGTCTCGAGAGTTGCAATAAATGTAAAGTTGGTGGTTATAACCTCATCCCCGGGCTTCAGGCCAAGCGACATCATTGTTATCTGAAGGGCATCGGTGCCGTTGGCGCATGAAATGACGTTCCTCACTCCAAGATAATCACTGAGTTCTTCCTCAAAGTGCTTTACCCCGGGGCCTTTTATAAATGATGACGAATTGATAACCGAGAAGATTGCTTTGTCAATATCCGACCTGAGCCGCTCATACTGGACCTTCAGATCGACCATCTGGATCTCTCTCATTTGAAAAGAAAATATTTGGTTACGAAGATAATGTTTTTAACCGTAAATATCCGCCGATGCCTCATTGCCGGATCATTAACATACTTGCTGACAAATCGATAAAAACATGTTCTTAAAATGTTGATAACATGCCCGCGTTTTTTTAGGGAAAGCCTCCCTGATGACCTTATTTTGTCGGCAGTTAAAGAGACCTGATTTTGGATATCAAAGCTTTCATAAGGGAATTGTTGTTCAGTAACGATTGCGTCATTGTACCGGGGTTTGGAGGGTTCATTGGCAATCTTTCACCAGCCCGTCTTGATAATAATACAGGCGTCTATTTTCCCCCGTTGAAGCAGATATCCTTCAACAGGAACCTGAGTCATAACGACGGACTTCTGATAGGCAGGATTTCGATGGCCACCGGGCTTAACTATGCTGATTCACGCCGCCTGGTAGAGGATTTTTCCGCCGATATAAGGGAAAGGCTGTCCTCCGGACAACGGGTCGTTTTTGATCATATCGGAACATTTGTTAACAACCATGAGAACAATCCCGAGTTTGAACCGGAAGCCGGTATCAACTATTTTCCGGGCTCATTCGGCCTTGAACCCTTCCAGTGGAATCCTCCGAAGGAATACGACATAAGGAAGAGGGTGAGCGGACGGATATCAAAGGAGCCTGTAAAACTTAACTCCGGAAGAAAAAACCTGTGGAGAGCCGCGATTCTGGTTCCCGTCCTTGCTCTTCTTGTAGCCGTTCCGTTCAGGACTGACCTGTTCCATCGCGGAGTGGAAGCCACATCACTCAACCCTCTCGTATCAGCTGAGTTTGAAAACAACAGAAAAGCCATTGAAGAGGAAAGCATGGCTGAACCGGCAGCGGAGACCCGGCAAACTGAAGCAGAAATGACAACGCCCTCTCGGGAAATACGGGGATCGGATGAATCCGGCCCGGCAATACCTGTCAGTGGAATCAGATATTCAATTATAACCGGAAGCTTCAGATCAGAAGAAAATGCCCTTTCCCACATAAGTGAACTGAAAGCCGACGGTTATAAACCTGAAATGCAGCAGGCAGCAAACGGCTTCTTCAGAGTGACAGCCATGACCTGCTCAAGCAAGGCACAGGCTGTTCAGACACGCGACAGCATTGCAGCAAAATTCCCGGGAGCCTGGGTATCTACCGTAAAATCATCTATTTAACAGCGCTTCCGTTACTCACCGGCGATTCAGGTGTTACCATAACAAGCTTACCGTCCCTGTCTTCAGCCATAAGTATCATTCCTTTCGACTCTATGCCCTTTATTTTCCTGGACTCAAGATTTGCAACTATTGAAATCTGTCTGCCAATGATAGCAGCAGGATCATAATATTCGGCGATGCCGGAAACTATTGTTCTGACATCCAGACCAGTGTCGATTTTAAGCTTGAGAAGCTTGGTTGTCTTCGGAACTTTTTCGGCTTCGAGAATGGTCGCTGTCCTTATGTCGATCTTTGTGAAATCGTCGAACGATACCGGATCCTTTGAGGGCATAGCCTGCGAAGTCGCAGCTAAATTGGCCTTTTTTACCGAAACAAGCTTGTTGATCTGCTTTTCTATATCGCTGTCTTCTATCTTTTCGAAAAGAAGGCCCGGTTCCCCGATCCGGTGACCTGCAGGAAGCAGATCATCCCTTCCGGCATCATCCCATGGTTTCAGTGTGATGTTGATCCATTTCCTGAGGGTACTCATCGAGAACGGCAGGAAAGGCTCAAGTATGATCGTGAGATTGGCTGTGATCTGAAGAGATATGTTCATAATGGTCCTGACACGCCCCGGCTCATTCTTTACAAGCTTCCATGGCTCAGAGTCGGCAAGATACTTGTTCCCGAGCCGGGCAAGGTTCATAGCCTCCCTGAGCGCTTCCCTGAACCGGTACGACTCAAGGCTCGATTCTACATTTTCCCTTATCTTCGATATCTCTTCCAGTACCGACCTGTCGGTTTCAGTAGTCTCACCCCTTTCCGGTACATACCCTTCATAATACTTGCCTGTGAGAACAAGAGTACGGTTGACAAAGTTGCCGAGTATGGCAACCAGTTCATTGTTGTTACGGGCCTGGAAATCCTTCCAGGTAAAGTCGTTATCCTTGGTTTCCGGTGCATTGGCGCAAAGAGTGTATCTCAGTACATCCTGCTTGCCCGGGAAATCCTCGAGGTACTCATGGAGCCATACCGCCCAGTTCCTCGAGGTAGATATCTTGTCGTTTTCCAGATTCAGAAACTCGTTTGCCGGGACGTTGTCAGGAAGTATAAACGATCCCTCGGCCCTTAGCATCGACGGAAAAATTATGCAATGAAAGACGATGTTGTCCTTTCCTATAAAGTGAACCATTTTTGTTTCGGGATCCTTCCAGTATTTCTCCCAGTCGGGAGTCAGCTCCCTCGTTGCCGAGATATATCCTATGGGAGCGTCGAACCAGACATAAAGAACCTTGCCGCCGGCGCCTTCCACGGGTACCGGAACTCCCCAGTCGAGGTCGCGGCTTACCGCCCTCGGCTGAAGCCCCTGATCGATCCACGACTTACACTGCCCGTAAACATTGGTCTTCCATTCCTTATGGTCCTCAAGTATCCACTTGCGAAGCCATCCTTCATACCTGTCGAGCGGCAGGTACCAGTGAAGTGTCTCCTTCAGAACGGGCTTGCTTCCGCTTATGGTGGAATGAGGATTTATAAGATCGTTCGGACTGAGCGAAGTCCCGCATTTTTCACACTGATCCCCATAGGCGTTCTCGTTTCCGCAGTGCGGACAGGTCCCGACTATATACCTGTCGGCCAGAAAACACCCGGCCTCTTCATCATAGTATTGTTCGCTGGTTTTCTCAACAAATTCTCCCTTTTTGTACAAGGTCAGGAAGAAATCGGATGCTGTCTCATAATGGATCTTGTTGGAAGTGCGGGAATAAATGTCGAAAGCTATCCCGAAATCCTCAAATGCCTTCTTGTTGATGGCATGATAGCGGTCAACAACCTCCTGAGGTGTGATCCCTTCATTCCTGGCCTTGAGGGTAATGGGAACGCCGTGCTCATCCGATCCGCAGATCGAAATCACGTCAAGCCCCTTCATCCTGAGATATCTTGTGTAGATGTCGGAAGGGACATATACACCTGCAAGATGGCCTATGTGCAATGGCCCGTTGGCATAGGGAAGGGCCGAGGTAATAAGATATCTCCTGTAATTCTTCATGTCAGAAAAGAATGGTCATTTTATAAAAACCACAAAGATAATGTTTATTCATGCAGTTGCTTTGATTGACTATATGGATTATTTTTACGGATTATAAGGCTGCAGATGTCAGAAAATAAAATCCGTCCGCCATACCTAAGAAAAGGGGATGAAGTGGCAATAGTATCCCCTTCGTGGGCTATAACCGAAGACAGGATCAACCGGGCAGTTACACTCCTTGAGGAATGGGGATTGAAAGTCAGGACCGGAAGGAACATTTTCAAAAAATGTGGCCCCTTTGCAGGTACTGACGATGAAAGGCTTTCTGATCTCAATGAGATGACAGGCGACAGGAAGATTAAGGCTGTTTTCTGCTCGCGAGGGGGATACGGTCTTTCTAGGATAATCGACCGGGTCGATTTCTCTCCCCTTACGGCAAGCCCCAAATGGTATGCCGGTTTCAGCGATATCACCGTGCTTCACCTCTGGCTTAACCAGGTCTGCGGAATAATGTCGGTACACGGTGAAATGCCTCTGAATTTTAAGGATCCTGAAAAATCGAAGGCTTCATTTGATACCCTGCACGATGTTCTTACCGGTAAGGCTGAACCGATTTTATGGGAAGGGAAGTCTATCCGCCCGGCTGAGGTGTCGGGTGAAGTCACGGGAGGAAACCTCACGCTCATCTTCAGTATGGCTGGAACAAAGGCAATGCCTGATACAGGGGGAAAGATACTTTTTATTGAGGATGTGGGAGAGTATTTTTATAATATCGACAGGATGATGATGTCGTTAAGGCTGGCAGGGAAACTGGAAGGGCTGTCGGCACTTCTTGTCGGCGGGTTGTCGAAGATGCGCCATACATCAGTAAGATGGGGAAAGAACGCACAGACAACTATTGCCGAAGCCGTGAAAGATTATGACTATCCTGTTTTCTTTGGTTTTCCGGCAGGCCATGTAAAGGACAACAGAGCATTCTACCTGGGGCGCAGGGCCACCATTATTCCCGGAAGAGGCCGGGCGGAGCTTGTCTGGGAATAGTTGTCAGAAAGCTGATATAAGAAGATCAAGATCCTTGGATATTGCCCCGAACTTCTGACCCAGCGTCTCGTTGGTCAGGATCCCGTTGAAGAGATAGACTCCGTTTCTCATCCCCCTGTCATTTTTCAGGAGCTGGGTGATGCCTCCTGCCTCTGCAATCTCCTTGAAAAGCGGATTGAAGATGTTGCTGAGAGCAATCGACGCAGTACGGGCAACTCTCGAGGGAAGGTTCCATGCCGAGAAATGGACCACTCCGTGTTTTTCGTACACCGGGTCGCGCAAGGCCCTGCATTCCGTGGTCTCTATACATCCGCCCCTGTCAATGCTGAGGTCGATGATCACCGAGCCTTTCTTCATGGTCTTTACCATATCTTCTGTGATATAATACCACGGACGCAGATCTTCGAGCTCAATGGCACCTATAAGGACATCAGCCGATTTAATAGCTTTCTTAAGTACCTGCGGATGGAACACAGATGTCTGAAGACGCTGGTTGATAAGATTCTGAAAACGCCTCAGGTTATGAAGCGACTGGTCAAATATCTTGACCTGTGATCCCAGGCCAAGAGCTGCCCTTGCAGCATACTCCCCCGCCGTATTGGCTCCTATTATTACCACGTCGGTCGGAGTGACACCTGTTATTCCTCCCAGAAGCACTCCTTTGCCGCCATGGTGATTGCTGAGGTAATCGGAAGCTATAAGCACTGAAGTAACCCCGCTTATCTCGCTCATCGATTCCATTACAGGCATCACGCCATTTCCGTCCTTTATCTTTTCAAGTGCAATGGCAGTTACCTTTTTCCTCATAAGCTTGGCGAGAGTTTCTTCGTTAAGCTGGAGAACATTCAGGAACGACATAACTATCTGATTTCCTCTCAGGTAGTCGACCTCCTGGTTTGTAAAAGGAGCAACCTTTATTACTGCATCGGCGCTGAAAACCCTTGCAGGCGACTCGGTTATCACCGCTCCGTTCTCGGCATAATCCTTGTCGGCATAATTTGCCCCGGCGCCGGCCCCTTTCTGAACTATGACCTCATTGCCGCTTTCAACCAGCTGATTGACCGCTTCGGGAGTCAGAGCCACCCTTTTTTCATCGTTTTTTTTGTCGTTAGGGATCCCTATCGATATCTTCCTGCGCCTTATCGCAGTGTCGAGCTGTTCTTCCTGCGGAAGCAGTGAAGCGTTGCTGAAGCCATGCCCGCCGTTTGTTAACTTCTCGTTCATTCAGGAAATAATGTTATCTCTTCAAATTTAATAAAAATGCTTAAACCTGTAAAGGATCACAAAATGTCGACTATCCTCTGTTCCCCCTCGCCAACCGTGATCCTGATATCCATAGTGTCAGGGGGTAGAAAGGATCCGATGAGCTCAGGCCATTCCATCAGGCAATGCGATCCGCTCGCGAAATACTCCTCTATCCCGAAGTCAAGAACCTCCTCTTCCTTTCTGATCCTGTAAAAGTCAATGTGGTAAATAGTTTCACCGCCGGTGGTCCTGTACTCGTTTATCATGGTGAAAGTCGGACTGGTAACAATGTCGTCCGCACCCAGTTCCCTGCAGATAGCCTTGATTATTGTGGTTTTGCCTGCCCCCATCGCACCATAAAAGGCGAGATGCTTTTTGCCGGATGCAATTGACAATATTTTCCTGGCGGCGGCGGGCAGATGCTTTTTATCGTTGATAAGAATTCTCATCCCGGTCGCTTTACAAGTTCAGGAGACAGGTTCAATAAGCGCTACAGGAAGAAGAATCTCCTGCATCGAAATTCCTCCGTGCTGGAAGGTGTCCTTGAAATAACCTGCAAAATAGTTGAAGTTGTTCTGGTAAACCAGGTAATCCTTGTTGAGGGCGAAGATGTACTTTGAGGTGAGGTTAGTCTTCGGGAGCCCGGCCTTCTCGGGATATTTCAGTTCGAACACCTGCCTCGGATTGTAATCGAGATTCCTCCCCATCTTGTACCTAAGGTTCGATGAGGTCTTCCTGTCGCCCACAACCTTGATGGGATTCTGAACCCTTATTGTACCGTGATCAGTACTGAAGATAATCTTCACATTATGAGAAGTGAGCAAAGTAAGCAGCTCATAAAGAGGAGAATGCACAAACCATGAACGGGTAAGGCTCCTGTATGCCTTTTCATCGTTGGCAAGATCCCTTATCAGACCGATCTCAGTCCTGGCATGAGAAAGCATATCTACAAAATTGTAAACCAGAATATTGATGTCATTGTCGAGCAGCTGTCTGATCCTGTCGTTAACCTTCCTTCCATCCTGGTTGCTTATTATTTTGTTATACGACCATTTGTACCTCAGGCCCTTCCTGGCAAGCTGGTATTTGAACAGTTCCTCTTCAAAATTATTCTTTCCTTCCTCTTCATCGTCCTCAACCCAGAACTCGGGCAGGATGGCAGCTATCGCGGAAGGCATAAGCCCCGAAAATATTGCATTCCTGCTATACTGAGTGGCTGTGGGAAGTATGCTGAAATAGATGTCTTCTTCAATAACCCTGTAGATTCCTGCAAGTTCTGATGCTATCATCTTCCACTGGTCGAACCTCAGGTTGTCGATCAGAATGAAAAACACAGGTCTTCCCTGATTGACATGGGGAAATACCTTCTTTGAGAAGAGTGAAGGAGACAGCACCGGCTTGTCCTGAGCTTCCGGATCGAGCCACGACTGGTAATTGCAGGTAATGTATTTAACAAAAGCGTTGTTTGCGTCATTTTCCTGCATCTTAAGTATTCCCGCCATTCCCGGATCGGTGGATTTCTCAAGCTCCGATTCCCAGAATGTGATCTTCCTGTAGAGGTCGGTCCAGTCACCCGGGCTTCGGGCTGAGGATATAAGGTTTCCGATAGTACCGAATTCCTCCCTGTAGTTTGTTGTCGTCTTTTCGGTTATCAGCCTTCGCTGTTCGGTTATCCTTTTTACCACAAGAAGCAGCTGGTTGGGCTTTACCGGCTTGATAAGATAATCGGCCATTTCCGAACCGATAGCTGCCTCCATAATACCTTCCTCTTCGTTCTTGGTAACCATCACCACCGGCAGATCGTTCCTTATCTGCTTGATCAGCTTAAGAGTCTCCAGACCGCTGAGTCCGGGCATGCTTTCATCAAGAAATATCAGATCGTAAGGATTATGGCGGACGAGATCAACTGTGTCGATGCCATTGGTGCAGGTATCCATTTCATATCCCTTCTCCCTCAAAAACAAAACATGCGCCTTCAGAACCTCTATCTCGTCATCGGTCCATAAAATTCTGATCTTTCTCATCTCTGATTTTATATTCAGGATGTAAAATTACCTATTCTTTTGTCCTTTCAGGTAATTTTCGTTAAAGAAAAGAAAATATCGTTCGGGATTTTTGTCCTCTTCAAGCTTCCTGAGGTTTGACTCGTTGATGAGGAAGGTCATAATACGGGCGCCTGAGGTGTTTCTTATGATACTTCCGGAATTGAAGGAGTTGAAATATTCCCAGGCTGCCCGGTTGCCGGAAAAGCCTGAGACTGAAATACGGACATACCTGTTGTCGGCCAGCACGGCTTCGGTCCGGTAATTCCCGTCGGTGTAGTTGTCGATATTATGGCTTATCACGTCGAATGAGGCCTGATTTATGTTGAAAGCACGGTCCATGATGATGACCATAAAGGTATAGGGAGACAACGTGTCGGCGACATAGATCTCCGAAGCTATCTGCTTATCCTCTTCAATCTTCAGCTCCGGAAGCTGCTGGTTGAGCCAGGAAGACAGTTCTGAAGCTCTCTTTGCCTCTTCAGTGCCTGGCCACGTCTTAATAAGAAGGTTCAGTTCTTCCTTGAAAGCTCTTTCATCGCTTGTCCTTGCAACGGAATAAGCTCGCAGAAGCATGAACTTCGGGGCAAGAGAGCCGGCCGGATTTGCGGTAAGGACACTGTCGCAAAGTGATGATGAAGAAACAAAATCTTCAGCCTTATATCGGTCAAATGCCTCTTTATAAAGCTGTTCAGACAATCTTATCTCAGCCATCTTCTTTTTGTAGTAATCAGGATCCGACAGGATCTTTGCAAATTCACTGTCAGGATATTTCTCGAGAAGCCTCTGACGCGCCACCTCAGCCCTGGCGGCGTTATTTTCCCTGTAAAGGTTATACAGGCTGTAAAGCGCTTCAGGCACCAGGACATTTGACGGAAATCTTGTGAGCAGCGCTTCATACGATTCCGCCGCCTTTTCCCTGTCGGCTATTCTCTCTTCAAAAACCTTTCCGGAATTGAAAAGGGCAGATGCTATCTTTTCATCCGATATTCTGAGAAGAGAATCACTCAACGGCAGATTTATAAGGTAGTATTCAGGCTTCTTGTAATCCATGGCAGGTCCGGACGAATCAGCCTGTGTTTTCCCGTTCTCTTCAGCAATCCCTGCTGCCTGCTGAGTTGCTATCCTCGTTTTGTTCGACCTTCTCCAGTTATCCTCGAGCCTTCTGTCACCCCATCTTCTCCGGAATTCGGTACGTCCGAAAGAAAGGGCTGTCTGATTGTAGAAATACCATTTGCCCTCCTGTTCTATATTGTCCTGGAACCTTCTGGCATTTTCATAATACTGTCCAATATTAGCCCTGTCGGAATACTCCGAAGTCCTGCCCTCGCTTTCAGCTTTGGTAATTTCAGCTATGATCCCTGCTATAAGACTGGTCCTTTCATTTTCAGTCATAGATGCCACTCTCTGAAGACTGTCCTGAGTCTGGATAACAGTCAGATGTGAAACCAGTTCATTAAGATCGCGTGAAAGCGCCTGAAGCCTGTTGTAATCCGGATAGCTTTCCTCAAGGAAATATACTGTGCTGTCGTAAAACATTCCCGCCTTCATGTAGTCGGGGACAGCATACCAGTATTCAGCAAGGGCAAGGTACGATTTACCCTTCTGGTTCCGGTTTCCCGATACAGCTCCTGCCGATTTACTGTAATACCCGAGGGCCTCCTTCACATTGCCCTCCTTCTTCATCAGATTCCCGATGGCAAAGTAGATCTGGTCACGGAAATCATTGTTCTTTGAATCCTTCAGCATCCTTTCCAGTTCCTTCAGGATCTCTGCAGGATCACCCGAGTTGACATCAAAAACACCTGCTATGTTTATACGGGCATTGAATTCCACCTCATAGGGAGGGTTCATTTTTACAACATCCCGGTAAGTTGAAATGGCCCTCTGCGAATCGCCCATTCTCTCATAAAGCTGGGCAAGAAGGTAAGTCAGACGGTATTTAGGTCTTTTTCCCGAAATTAATCCGAGCGAAGAGCTGAGAGACTCGGCTGCTTCCCCGTATTTTTTCTGCCTGATAAGCACATCAGCCATTGTCATCTGGTAAAAGGCCCTGAGGGCTTTAGGCGACCCTGGTTCCGGAACGGTCTCATTAAGAAGCCTTAAGGCTTCAGTGTAGTTGCCTCTTTCACAGTTTATCCTGGCCAGCCAGACCGACGATTCCGTCTTAATGAGCGGATCATTTGCCTCGGAGATGCAATGGTTGAAAACCGATTCCGCTTCATTGAATTCATGTTTGTAGAACCTTGCTTTTCCTATCAGAAAATAGCTGTCGTCGACCCATTCATTGAATTCCTTCATCTCAAGCAGGGCCTTTTCATTTTCGGAGAGATCCTTGCGGGCATCAATCTCCGGCCGGGCCGTGATCGACTTGAGCGATATCAGCTTGGAGGCTTTCTGGATCGCAGTTTCCATATTTGAGGAAACCAACGATACAGTCGATTTATCGCTGTTCTCGAAAACCCTGAGGAGTTCCGAGAAATCATCCTCGTAACTGCTGCTTATCTTCTGAACTCCTTCAATGAAGCTTTCGTAACCGTTGAAGTATATGTTGTACTTTGCAGTCAGGCCATGATAAAATCGTGTCGTTGCCGTATTCTTCTCAACGGAACAACCCGAAAGGAACAGTAGAAGTCCCAGAGCTATCAGATATTTATATGATATCCTCCCGGAATGCAATAAATGTTATTTAATACTATAACTTGACAAAACGCAGTATAGTATCCCAAAGGTAAGCAAAATTGGGACAGTGGTCACCCTCAGGCGGAAACCACCTTCCTGATCTCGGGAACCTCCTGTATTATAGCCTGCTCCACGCCTGCCTTGAGCGTCTGCATAGCATAGGGGCAGCCATGGCAGGCACCCGTGAGCTTCACCTTTACAGTCATGTCATCGGTTATTTCAATCAGGTCTATGTCGCCTCCGTCATTCTGAAGATAGGGCCTTACCCTGTTAAGCGCACCGATTACCTTATCCCTTATGGTTTTGTTGTCTTCCATATCTGTTTAATTTGATGTTTAATTTTAGTGATTATTTATCTCAACCTTTGTTGTAGGTGAAAATTCCCTGTTTCTCCTGTCAACCCTGATGACTACTTCAGCGGCAAGTTCCATAAATGCTTTCCCTGTTGCAGTGTCTTCCAGAACAACAGGTTTCCCTTTGTCGCTTCCCTCGCAAATTCCCTGAACAAGAGGTATCTGCCCCAGAAGAGGTACATCGGTCTTTCTTGCAAGTTCCCTTCCTCCCCCTTTGCCGAAGATGTAATACCTGTTCTCAGGAAGCTCGGCAGGAGTGAACCACGACATGTTTTCAACCAGCCCGAGAACCGGTACATTGATCTTGCTGCTGCGGAACATCGAGATGCCTTTCAGGGCATCGGCAAGTGCAACCTCCTGGGGAGTGGTGACAACAATGACGCCTGTTACAGGAACTTCCTGTACAAGCGTGAGATGTATATCGCTGGTCCCGGGAGGCAGGTCAAAAAGAAGGTAATCGAGCTCACCCCAGTCACCCTGGGATATAAGCTGCTTAAGAAAGCCCGAGGCCATCGGACCCCTCCAGATAACTGCATCCGACGGACTTACGAAGAATCCCGTCGAAAGAACCTTTACGCCGTACCTTGTAAGCGGAACTATCATGTCAGTATCATTCATTCTGATTACATCAGGCCTGTAATCTTCAGCATCGAACATCTTCGGTACTGAAGGACCAAATACATCAGCATCGAGAAGCCCGACTGAAAAACCTTTCCGCGCAAGCGCTATTGCAAGGTTGACAGCTATAGTGGTCTTACCTACACCTCCTTTTCCCGATGAAACCGCAATGATGTTCTTTACTCCCGGCAGTATCTCCCTCTCCCTGGGTTTTTGTGCCGGTTCCTTTACTTTCGATTCAACTTTTATTTCCCTTATCACCGCTTCGGCGCCCAGTTCTTCCTTGATAGCCCTTGCAGCAGTGCTCCTGAGAGAGGCGGCAAACGGATCATTCTGCTTCCCGGTTGTAATAGTTACAGAGATCCCGTCATCACCGCTTTCAATAGCGGTTATGAAACCGAGATCAACAATATCCTTTCCCTTCTCCGGATGAACTACTTTCGAAAGCGCTTTCAGAATCTTTTCCCTTGAATACATATCTGGTTTCTGTTTTAAATTATCCCCTTTCCAGTCTCCCCAGTGGGTCTGATTTTCAATTTTTATTTAAATCAATTATAAATAAGACGCAATTTTAGCAATTTTTCAGAGGCTGTGCAAATTTTCAATCCAATTCTGACGCCGGATCCCAGAATTTCTCGCTGAAATTTACTATCCTGTCATCTTCAACAATGATGCCTTCGTTTTGAAGAAGCTGCTGCATCGTTGTGGAATTACCGAAATGAAGTTTGCCGCTCAACAGGCCGTTCCGGTTTACAACCCGGTGGGCAGGTACGAATTCTCCTCCTGCATGACTGGCGTTGAGAGCCCATCCGACAGTACGGGCCGACCTTCCGGTGCCCAGGTACCTGGCAATGGCGCCATAGGATGTGACTCTGCCCCAGGGGATGAGCCTGGTCACTTCGTATACCTGGCTGAAGAAATCGGTATTATTCCTGCTTTTACCAGGCATTCCTGATGATTTTTTCCTTTTCCAGCCTGAAAGCCAGATAATTGATCTTCAATCCCTTCTCCATGAACATAGTCTCGTAATGTGTTCTTACATCACGGATAGCGGTCTTGATTCCTACTACCGACTCATCCTTCATCGTGGAAAGAATGGCATCTGACATCGGTATCAGTCCGGGTTCCATTGAATGCATGTCGCTGGTTGAAACGAGTATCTCCAGACCATTGTCGGCTGCAAGCCTTTCGGTGTAGGAATATAATTCTGCATTGTCGGTCTTCAGGTGTATAATGCCCCTGTCGGTCAGGAAATTACGATAGGTGTTAAGGAACCAGGGGCAGGTGAGTCTTTTATTTGAATTCCTTTTTCCTGTATGAGGATCAGGGAAGGTAATCCATATTTCATTAACCTCATCCTGTGCAAAATAGGAGTTTATGAATTCTATTCTTGTCCTGAGGAATGCAGTGTTGCCAAGCTGTTTTTCGTGAGCAGTCCGGGCTCCTCTCCACATTCTTGCTCCCTTAATGTCGATGCCTGTGAAATTACATCCGGGCATCAGTATAGCCATGCCGACTGTGTATTCTCCCTTGCCGCAGGCGAGTTCGAGAACAAGAGGATTGTCATTTCTGAAAATCTCCTTCCTCCAGTTCCCCTTGATCCTGTGATCAACCCTGCTGTCGGCTCCCACTGCCGGCTGGATAACGTTTTCGAAGGTCTCAAGTTCAGCCCAGCGTGCCAGCTTGTTTTTCCCCACGGCAGAATACTATTTTATGTTTTTTTCAAGCCTGAGCCCTACGTCATAGACTCCTTCCAGACCGGCAGTACGCATTCCGTGACTAATGTTGATCCGGTAATCGCCCGGCCTGGGAAAGAACACGTCGAGGCGGTAGGGAAGCTTCAGTTCATGAATATCCCCGAACCCTTTTCCGTACCAGTTGCCCTTTTCATCGGCAAGGTCATACGAAAGGGTGTCTGTTATGCTGCTGCCTCCGGGTGCGGTAGTCGTAACGAAAAGCCAGATGTTGCGGTAGGGATAGGCCGATCCCGTCCGGAGAATCAAAAAGATATTGTTGCTGTTAACAGTATCTTCAACGTTAAAGCTGAAAGAGGCTGAATTTTCGAGTGTCCATACCCTGCCCGGCACCGGTAGTGAGTCGGTAAATACAACATTTCTGCCGCATGATGAAACCAATGCGGAAAATACCAGAAGGAAAAGGGCGCTATGTATTCTTCCTGTCATCAGACTTCCTGTTTTTTCTTTTGTGAGGATGCCGGCGCTTTTGGTTTTTCGGACCTGTGTTGTCGAAGCGGGTAAGGCTGTCGCCGCTGAGAAGGTCGTGCGAAGGGGCGGTAACTTCGGCATGTTCGCCGTTTGGGATCAGCCTCTCAGGTTTTATGCCTTTCCTGTTCAGCTCCTGGATCTCCCTTACCCTGCTTACAGGCACGGGAGTCAGGTTTGTCGGCGCTGCCGGGTCGGCGCTATACCAGTAAATACTTTTATGGACTTCCATCTTCTGGAAATAGGCCGCCCTGTCGGACAGATACAATGGGATTTCCCTTGGCGGGAAAGAGCGCTGAGCTTCCAGGTAGCAGTCAAATTCGAAGTTAAGGCAGCATTTCAGCTTGCCGCACTGCCCTGCAAGCTTCTGCGGATTAAGCGACAGTTCCTGATATTTTGCATGTGTGGTGGTTACCGATACGAAGTTGGTGATATGCGTCGAGCAGCAGAGTTCGCGTCCGCACGATCCTATTCCTCCTATCCTTCCTGCTTCCTGCCTGGCGCCTATCTGGCGCATCTCTATCCTAACATGGAACTCTTCCGCAAGAACCTTTATCAGCTGACGGAAATCGACCCTCTCGTCTGCTATATAGTAAAAGATGGCCTTGGTCCGGTCGCCCTGATATTCCACATCGCCTATCTTCATGTTGAGCCTCAGATCCTCCGCAATCTGCCTCGATCGCAACATTGTGGGCGTTTCCAGCTTCTTGGCTTCTTCCCACTTGATAATGTCCACTGCCTTGGCTTTTCTGTAAACCTTCTTCATGTCCTCTGAAGCGGGTTGTATCTTTACCCTTTTCAGACGTTCATTGAGTATCGGACCAACCATGGAAACCCTTCCTATATCATGGCCGGGTGAAGCTTCAACCGCTACAATATCGCCTATCTCGAGGCGAAGGGAATTTACATTCCTGAAAAAGCCTTTCCTGGTATTCTTGAAGCGTATTTCCACTATATCATTTTCAGTGGGCACAAAGGGAATATCCTTCAGCCAGTTAAACGCGTCAAGCTTGTTCAGTCCGGGTTTATATATGATAGCCGGCATCTTCGGCTCATCGGCATGAGCAGCTGCCAGTTCTTCGTTATCCTGCATTTAAAACTCCTCCTCAGATTAATCCCGCAAAAATAGTTAATTATCCCTTCAATTTCAAAAAAGACCTTCAGGTTCAGCGCCGGAACAATCCGATAAGCCTGAGGGCAAGGTCGAGAAAAATGATTTTTGCATTCCCGTTGGCTTCGATATGAGAATGGGCCAGACTGAATTCTTCCACAAAAGTGCCTGCAGTGATTTCGTCGATGAAAGGATGGAAATTGGCCGAAAAGGCCTCTTCCTCGCCTGTAAGGTAAACCAGCCCGTTCTTTCCCTGTCCGAGGTTCATCATCAGATTCTCCCTGAGCAGATGGAGAGAGAAGGAAAGAAACCTCTTCTGCGGTTCCCTTCCGATTGCAGCCAGTTCTTCCGACCAGTTGATAAGCGACAGTACGTCCTTCTTCCATACAAACCTCATCAGCGCCTTGAAACGGTCGAGGTCGCGGGATGACGATTCCTCATTGTTGCACAGCTCTATTGCCTTGATTATGTTTCCGTTCGACACCCTTGCTATGTCGTCGGCCCGGCCTTTGTGTATCCTGAACCGCTCGATAAGATAAGAGGAAAGATCGGAAGGGGTGAAGGAGGGTATCTTTACCAGCTGACATCTCGATACTATCGTCGGAATAATCTTGTCGGGCTCATCTGAAACCAGCAGAAACAGCGTCTTTTCGGGAGGCTCCTCAATCAGTTTCAGAAGCTTGTTGGCCGTGAACAGATGCATCTTTTCCGGGAGCCAGATTATCATAACCTTGAAATCCGATTCAAACGACTTGAGTGTAAGCTTCCGGAGTATCTCCGATGCTTCCGAGGTATAGATCAGCCCCTGGGCATTACCGGCCCCTATAAAATCGAGCCACGATGTAAGGACGAAGTATGGAGAGGTTCCGGCAAACTCCCTCCACTTGTCGATGAATTTGTCGCTTACCGGATCACTTTCTTTTTTCTCCTTTATAACAGGGAAGACGAAATGGAGATCCGGATGGATCATCTTTTCGTACTTTACACATGATTTACAGCTTCCGCACGAATCAATTCCCGACCTGTTTTCACAGCTTACATACTTAGCATAAGCCAGAGCAAGGGCAAGGCTTCCGCAACCTTCAGGGCCTGTAAAAAGCTGAGCATGACTGACCCTTTCCGATTTAACAGTGTTTATCAGCCTGCCAATCGTCTCCCTTTGTCCCGGAATATCCGAAAATCTCATTCGTTACAAGTGAATTCAGTTTTACAGAACAGCAAGAGCAGGTTCATAGTCAGGTTCCTTACCTGTTTCCGGAACAAGCTGGCTGTAAATGACCTTGCCTTTTTCGTCTATCACCACAACACTTCTTGCGTAAAGGCCGGCCATGGGACCATCAATGATGTCGACACCGTACGACCTGCCGAATTCAGCATCACGAAACCCCGACAGAGTTGTAAGATTCGATATGCCTTCCGTTGTACAGAACCTTCCATGGGCAAAGGGAAGATCCTTCGATATTGCAAGAACCGCCACATTGGGCAATCCGGCGGCATACTGATTGAATTTTCTGACAGATGTCGCACAGACTGAGGTGTCGAGACTGGGGAAGATGTTGAGAAGAACCTTTTTCCCTTTCAGCTCCGAAAGGCTCAGGGTTCCTAAATCTGATTTTACCAGTGTGAAGTTATGAGCTTGCTGTCCTTTTACAGGAAGATCACCCGATGTATTTATCGGGTTTCCCTTTAATGTAATCTTTGCCATATTTTTTCCCCAAATTTAGTCAAACTTTCAAGAAGAGAAAACAATTGAAGAAAGGAGATGCCCGCTGGCTATCCATCCTGTCCGGGTTAGTTTTTTCTTTGAATATCCCCCGGCCTTCCGACCGGAATTCCCAAAAAAAATGTAGGTTTGCATTTGCAAAAAGTCAGTTAATTAAAAACCATATGTCTATGAAAATGATTCAGGATTTCAACTTCAAGGGGATCAAAGCTGTTGTAAGGGTCGATTTCAATGTGCCTCTTGACAAGACAACTCTGACCGTTACCGACGATACACGAATCAGGGGAGCGCTTCCCACAATAAGGAAGATTACAGGCGACGGGGGCTCGGCTATTCTTATGTCGCACCTTGGCCGTCCTCAGGGTGTAATGCCGAAATATTCCCTAAAACCCGTTATTCCGGTTCTTGAAAAACATCTCGGGACAAAGATCCTTTTCGCTGACGACTGTGCAGGCGATTCAGCAGCCGCCATGGCAGCAGCGCTGAAACCGGGAGAGGTCCTGCTTCTCGAAAATGTCAGATTCTATCCTGAGGAAGAAGGAAAGCCGATTCTCCCCGAAACAGCAACCGATGAGGAGAAGAAAGCTGCCAAGACTGAACTGAAAGCAAAGCAGAAAGAATTCGCAAAAAAACTTGCCGGCTATGCAGATGTTTATGTAAACGACGCTTTCGGAACAGCGCACAGGGCTCACGGAACTACTGCGGTAATAGCCGACTACTTCCCGAAAGACAAGATCATGTTCGGATTCCTTATTAACAGCGAACTGAAGGCTATGGACAAGGTCCTTAATAACGCACAAAGACCGTTTACGGCAATTATGGGAGGAGCAAAAGTCTCCGACAAGATCATGCTTATCGAGAATCTGCTTAACAGAGTCGACAACCTGATAATCGGCGGCGGCATGACATATACTTTCATAAAGGCTCAGGGCGGGCAGATAGGAAAATCACTCTGCGAAGAGGACAAACTCGATCTGGCACTTGAGATACTTAAAAAAGCAAAAGAAAAAAATGTCAATCTATGCCTTCCCGTCGACAGCCTTAACGGGGACAAGTTTGACAATGACGCCCAGACGAAAGTCACAGCTGTGGATGCTGTCGACGAAGGATGGCTCGGACTGGATATAGCCGAAAAAACAATTAAGGAATTCTCCGCAGTGATCGAAAACTCAAAGACCATTCTCTGGAACGGCCCCATGGGTGTTTTCGAGATGGAAAAATTCTCAAAGGGAACCACTGCAATAGCAAAGGCAATTGCGGCAGCAACACAGAAGGGTGCATTCAGCCTTATAGGCGGCGGCGATTCTGTGGCAGCAATAAACAAAAACGGACTTGCCGACAAGGTAAGCTATGTCTCAACCGGCGGCGGCGCTATGCTGGAATATATGGAAGGGAAAAAACTTCCCGGCATAACAGCCATCCGCGGGGAATAAAAAGTATGAAGAAAACTCTGATACCGGTGCTGATCATGGCGCTTCTCCTTTCTGCCTCATGCAAAAAGGATGAAGCGCCCGACACCCGGGGGACGGTTACCATCGATAATACAACCACCCTCGGCAGTACAACATACTATGTCTACGGATTCCTGTTTTCCACGGCATCAAAGGTCACTACCCGGGATACACCCAGGCCCGACATTACGGTCGACAGCGACGGCACCAGTATCTTGTTCATGACTGAGAACGAAAGAAATTCATTTTACCTGGCAGGGGACTATAACGACGCCTCATCAGCCAAAACAGCCTTTGACAACCTTACTTCAGCCACTGTAGCCGAAAACCTGTGGACAGGGCTTGCCACGCCCCTGAAGGAAAATCAGGTCTGGATCTACAGGGCCGGTTCCAGAACATCAGGGAATGATCACTATGCAAAGCTAAGGATCATTTCGCTAAAGACCGGCCCCGGCGATATTAAACCATTTGCCTCATGCACATTCGAGTGGCAGTACCAGTCTGACGGAACCCTAACCTTTCCGGCAAAATGACAGGAAAACTTCCTGACAGAATTTTTGATATAAAAGATCCAGGATCATTTTCTTCCGAAGCTTTACAAATATTCAGATACCAGGCTGCGGCAAACCCGGTCTACTCGGGCTTTGTTGCAGCTCTGGGGATTAATCCGGATAAGATAAAAGATATCAGCGGGATACCCTTTCTGCCCGTGGAATTCTTTAAAACACAAAAAGTAATAACGGGGAATGCTGAACCGGAAGTGGTCTTCGAAAGCAGCCGGACAACAGGCTCAGAACCCGGACGTCACTATGTTTGTGACCGGGAGCTTTACCTCAGGAGCTGCCTTGCTTCCTTCAGACAATTTTACGGTGAACCATCTGAATATGTCATAACAGCCCTGCTGCCCTCATACAGGGAACGCCCCAACTCGTCGCTGGTGACCATGATGGACGCACTTGTAAAGGAAAGCAGGTGTGCAGAAAGCGGTTTTTATGAAGGGAGAATGGAAGAACTGGCTGCTTTGCTTGAAAAGAAGAGGACCGACGGACGAAAGCGCTTCCTGATCGGAGTCAGCTTTGCACTTCTCGATCTTGCCGAAAGACTTTCGCCCGACCTTTCGGGTGCAATAGTTATGGAGACAGGGGGGATGAAGGGACGCAGGAAGGAGATCACAAGGGATGAACTGCACAGCATACTGAAAGCACGGCTGAATGTGAATGCCATTCATTCGGAATATGGGATGACTGAGCTTCTGAGCCAGGCTTATTCTTCGGGCGAGGGGATATTCAGATGTCCTCCCTGGATGAAAATCCTTATCAGGGACCTGCACGATCCGCTCGATGTTTCTGATGAAAAAGGAAGAACAGGGGGTGTCAATATTATAGATCTGGCTAACTTTCATTCCTGTTCCTTCCTGGCAACCGGAGATTACGGAAGCCTTCATACAGGAGAATCATTCGGAATATCCGGAAGGATCGACAACACCGACATAAGGGGTTGCAACCTCATGACCTTGCGGGACAGTCTCCTTTAACCTCTGACAGGGATCAGAGATAAACTATCCTTTTGTTTTTTGCGCTTGCATAGATGGCAAGAACCAGTTCCACAGCCTTTTTGGCTTCGGGGGCGTCGATGGCAGGAGACCGGCCGTTGTCAATAGCCTTTATTATGTTGAGAAGCTGGCGCAGATGCCCCAGATCGCTTATCGCCTTCGGATCGGAAACACCGCCTCCGGTAACATGACTTCCGGAGTATCTTTCCCTTATGATATCATCTTCTTCTGTCTCTTCCTCAAATTTCCAGGTGATCAGTCTTTCCTCTTCTATGATCACCGAACCCCGGGTCCCAAGTATCTCGATTCTTCTGTAAAATCCGGGATTGACCGCAGTTGAAGCCTCTATGACACCAACAGCGCCATTTTCGAATTTGAGAGTTGCAGCGGCAACATCCTCCACCTCGATGCCTTCATGTCCGACCAGTCCGGAGAAGGCACATACCGCTGATACATTGCCCATAAACCACCTTAGAAGATCAACAGAATGGATTGCCTGGTTCATCACTGCTCCGCCGCCGCTTGAAGCAAGGCTGGATCTCCACTTTACCTCACTGTAGTATTCCGGGGTTCTGAACCATTTCACATAGGCATCTCCCATCACAAGTTTCCCAAAACGTCCCTGGTCGATTGCCTTCTTAAGTTCTATATTTACTTTGCTGAACCTCATCGGGAAAATTCCGGAGACCAGTACATTATGTTTTACCCCGGCCTCTATTATCATGTTGCAGCGCTCGATGCTTGTTTCCAGCGGCTTTTCTATAATGCAGTGTTTTCCGGCAGTGATAGCTGCAAGCGCCGGCTCGAGATGTTTCCCTGACGGCGTGCAGATACAGACAACGTCGATACTGTCGTCGTTGCAGAGTTCTTCTGCCGAATCAAAAGCCTTGCACTTGTAAGTGTTTCCGAATGTCCGCGTTTTCCCCGGATTATGATCAAAGACTCCAACCAGCTCTGCATCCATGATGGTATCAATGGCCCTCGCGTGGACCCCGGCTATAGAACCTGCTCCTATTATTCCGAAACCATGCTTCATGCCTACCTCAGCGTTGGATAAAACGCATCCTCTATGTGTTTTTCAATAGTGAGAGTCTGACCTTTGGCAAGAACGGTAATAACATCAAACCTCGCCTGCTTTGAGATGTCGTGCCACCTTATGTAAGTGTCGGCAGCCAGAACAAGCGATCTCTGCTTCTCTGTGGTAACCGCATTCTGAGGCGATTCCAGATAGTCCGCCGAACGGGTCTTCACCTCGACGAAGACTATGAATTCCCCAGTCTCGGCAATAATATCCACCTCGAGCTTACCGGCTTTCCAGTTTCTGTTCCTTATCTGGTAGCCTTTCCCGGCAAGAAACGACACGGCAAGGTCTTCCCCTTTCCTGCCGAGAGATGACGACTCACTCATTTAGTTCTCTCTTATTTACTAGAGAACGGGATTATATCTCGATTAGTTTGTGCCTGATAGCGAAAAGAATCAGGCTGGCGGTGTTCTTTGAATTGGTCTTGCCAAGCAGGTTAGCCCTGTGTTTGTCGACCGTACGCTTGCTAATAAACAATGTTTCAGCTATTTCCTGATTTGATAGCCCCTCGCATATCTTTAGAAGTATCTCTTTCTCCCTCCTTGAAAGACTTGCTGTCTTACTTTCGTTTTCCCTGTGCTTGATCTTCTGAATAACATGATAAAGAAGCTCCTGAGAGAAAAAACTACCTCCCTTCCTGACAGTGAGAATGGCCTCCCTCACTTCAGAGATGTCGGAATCCTTAAGTATGAATCCCTTTGCTCCGGCATCCACCATTTTATAGTAATACTCCTCCTCTCCATACATCGAAAGAGCGATAATGTCGATGGCAGGGCAGATCTTAAGAGCCTTCCTGGTGGCCTCTATCCCGTCCATTTCAGGCATGTTGATATCCATCAGGGCAACATCGGCAGGGCTCTCCCTGATGAGATTAAGGAACTCGTCGCCGTTCGATGCCTCGCCTGTTACCTCAAAATCGGAGAATGCGTTCAGAAGGATCTTCAGCCCGTTTCGGAAAAGCTGGTGATCGTCTGTTATAATTATCCTTGTCTTTTCCATAGATTGGTTATTCAAGCATTTTGATCAGTGCACTGGTGCCTTTGCCCGGATTGCTTTCAAGGATAAAGACACCATCGACCGACTTTACGCGGGTGTCGATGTTCGACAGTCCCATACCCCTGGTATTATCGTCGGTATTCAGAAATGCCATGTCGAACCCGCGACCGTTATCGGAAAACTGCAAAGTAATGAATTTTTCAAGCTTGTTAAGGTCTATTTCGATTCTTGATGCCCCGGAATGCCTTATGGAATTATTAATAAGCTCACATGCAGCCCGGTACATAACTACCTCCTTCTCCGGATCCAACCTGGTGTTTTCCATGTTCGACTTGAACTCGATCTCGATGGCTTTTGTCTGGTTGATCTTGGCAATGAAAGCCGAAAGGGCGCTCGAAAGACCGAAATTTGAAAGAATGTGGGGGCTCAGATTGTTGGATATGTCTTTCAGTGTGTTGATGGCTTCATTTATGAGATGGCTGGTGTTGTTGAGGATAACCGTGTCAGTGGGATCCTTTATCCTGCCCCCAAGAGCTGAAAGCGACATCTTTATTGTAGACATGAGCGGGCCCAGACCGTCATGAAGATCCTTGGCAAAACGTTTTCTTTCGTTCTCCTCGGTGTTTATTATTGCACTGATAACCCTTTTCTCCGCCTTCATCCTGTCGATGTCGGCACGCTTGAGGGAATAGAAAAGCTCCCTTATCAATACCACCCCCGTGATTATCATAAAGGAGATTATCACATCGAGCCAGTTGTCGATCGTCTGCCAGGTATAGGAGGGAGAACCCCTGAAATACTCGAAAAGCTGAAGGATTTTGCGGATGGCCATGAAAACAAACGAGATTGAAAGCAATATCCACGATAGCCTGTACTTCGTTAGTTTCATGAACCGGAGCGCGATTGAGGCAGCTATGATCTGAAGGACAATAGAGATGATGAGGGCAATAAGTCTTACCATGTCAGGCGCAATGTATTGCAAAAATAGAGAGAATTTGCGACATATGACGTGCCCACCTCATACTGCAAACCGAACGCCGCACGCCACGTACCGCGTACCGCGAGCCGCGCACCTCACACCGCACAGGCGGCAACATTTTTTGATTCTTTTCTTCCGAATTTATTACCTTTGACGCCTCATATTGCAGGATGAAGTTTTTTTACAACACCGGGATTCTCTTGTTTGCACTCACAGTGAGGCTGTTATCGCCTTTTAATCCAAAGGCGCGGCTTATGCTCAGAGGATGGAAAGGCTGGGAAGAGAGACTCAGGGAAAATGCCGGAAGCGACAGTAAAAACATCTGGGTTCACTGCGCTTCGCTCGGGGAATTCGAACAGGGAAGGCCTGTAATTGAGGAACTCAGGAAAAGACAACCCGGATGCAGGATAATACTTTCCTTCTTTTCACCGTCGGGGTATGAAATAAGAAAAAATTACCAGGCGGCAGATTATGTATGCTACCTGCCACCTGACACAAGGAGGAATGCAGAAAGATTTGTTAAAGCCGCAAATCCTTCCATGGTAATCTTTGTCAAATACGAATTCTGGAATAATTATATCTCAGAAATCCGAAGTAAGAACATTCCTCTTTACCTTGTCTCCGGCATCTTCAGGCCCGGCCAGCATTTTTTTAAATGGTACGGCGGGTTTTTCAGGAAGATGCTTCTCAGCTTCACCAGGATATTTGTTCAGGACAAGCGTTCAGAAAGCCTTTTGAGGAGCGCCGGGATTGAAAATGTCACCATTGCCGGCGACACAAGGTTCGACAGGGTGCTTCAGATAGCTTCGGCGGCGAGGGATATTAAAGCCCTGGAAGTCTTCAGGGGAAAGAGCAGGCTCTTCCTTGCGGGAAGCAGCTGGCCCCCTGATGAGGAGATAATTGCAGGATATATCCTGAGCCATCCCGGCTCGATGAAATGGGTGTTCGCTCCTCATGAAATCGACAAACCCAATATTGAAAGGCTTGAAAAACTTCTCGGAAAAGATGTGGTAAGGTACTCCGAATTCACTGAGGAGAAAGCAGGAGCACGTGTTATGATAATCGACAATATGGGGATGCTTTCATCGGCTTACAGGTACGCCGGCATTGCCGCAGTGGGCGGGGGCTTCGGAAAAGGCATCCATAATGTCCTGGAACCGGCCTGCTGGGGTATACCCGTACTTTTTGGTCCCAATTACGGAAAGTTCCGCGAAGCAGTCGACCTTATCGAACTCGGAGGCGCCAGATCGTACAGCAATTATGAAGAATTCGAAGCTGCTTTTGATGCCCTGACAGGAGATGACAAACTTTACCGGAAAGCAGCCGATTCCGCCGGCAGATTTGTGAGTGAAAATGCCGGAGCTACCCGTAAAATAATGGATTTGATAACTATAAAAGATATTAACAATCAGTGAGGAAAACTTGTTGACAACTAGTTAATTTAACTTGAGGGGGGATAGTTGCGGTAAGTGTAAATTCAAGCCCCCGGTTTAATCAAGGGTTATTTCTTTCTGATACCAAGAAATCAGATAATTATGGAGAGAATAATTTTATTTACAACCAATAAATCCTGAATCTTATGATAAAACTTTACAAAAGCTTTTTTACAGTCTTGTTGTTCCTGTCAGTCTCGTTGATTTCATTCGGACAGGGATCAACAACATCCTCCATGAGCGGTAAGATCACCGACTCGCAGGGAGAAGCCCTGGCAGGAGCCACTATCGTCGCAACTCACGTCCCGTCAGGAACGGTGTACGGTGCAACGGCCAATGTCCAGGGATTGTTTTCAATACAAGGGATGCGCCCCGGAGGTCCCTACAAAGTCGATGTAACCTTTATAGGCTACTCGAAGGAATCTTTCACTGACATTAATCTCTCGCTCGGCGAGACTTTCGGACTGAATGTCAATATGAAAGAATCAAGCACCGAACTCACGGTCGTAACGGTGGTCGGAGCCAAGCCTTCAAAGTTCAATACATTGAAGACAGGCGCCACCACTAACATTTCAGCCGACCAGATGACTGTTCTGCCTACCATAAACAGGAACATCAGCGACATCGCCAGGGTTTCACCCTATACAAACGGCATGAGCTTCTCGGGCGGCGACGGACGTTCAACAAACTTCACTGTCGACGGTTCGAACTTCAACAACAACTTCGGACTCAACAGCAACCTTCCCGGCGGCGGAAACCCGATCTCACTCGATGCCATCGAGGAGGTTCAGGTTGTAATCGCTCCCTTCGATGTCCGCCAGACCAACTTCATCGGAGGAGGTATCAATGCAATCACCAAATCGGGGACCAACACCTATAAGGCCACTGCTTATACCTATTATACGAACCAGAACATGAGGGGTAACAAGATAGGTGACCATGATTTCGGAGATCGCGTCAAGGAATCAAATTCTATCTATGGATTCACAGTGGGAGGCCCCATCATCAAAAACAAACTTTTCTTCTTCGGTAACCTTGAATATGAGAAAACACCCCAGCAGGTTATCCGCTGGAGAGCTTCACAGAATGGCGTGTCGGACCAGCAGACAATTTCGCGCGTTACAGAAGCCGACCTCCAGGCTGTATCCGATCACCTCAGGAATAAATACGGCTACGAAACAGGTTCTTTCAACAGCTTCCCTGCCGACGAGTCAAACCTGAAGTACCTTGCCCGTCTCGACTGGAACATCACCGATGCCCACAAACTGAGCGTCCGTTACAACCATACCAAGAACACCGCCTGGAATCCTCCCAACGGAAACTCAACCGACGGAAGCTACCGCGACCGCGGTAAGGACCGCGTCGGAGAATTCTCCTTTTCCTATGAAAATTCCATGTACTCGATGGATAACATAGTGAATTCCGGATCACTCGAACTGAACAGCAGGTTCTCAAACACAATGTCAAATCAGCTGCTCGTCACTTATTCCGATATCAAGGACGTTCGCGGATCGACATCCTCGCCTTTCCCTTTCATCGATATCATGAGCGGCGATATCGCAACCGGAATTGATGCACTTGCTCCCTATATTTCAGCAGGTTATGAACTATTCACCTGGAATAACGGGGTTAAGAACAAGATAATAACAGCTACCGACAACTTCACATATTATCTTGATGCACACAAACTGACTGCCGGTGTAAGTTTCGAATACCAGATGGCCGACAACAACTACATGCGTAACGGAACCGGTTACTACCGCTACTACAGTCTCAGCGATTTTCTTAGCGGAGCGGCACCGGTCGACTTTGCCCTTACCTATGGGACCAACGGTAACCTTGTTCCTTCAAACGCTGTAAAATTCAACCAGATAGGCGCTTATATCCAGGATGAGTGGAGCCCGCTTCAGAACTTCAAGCTTACCGTAGGACTTCGCGCCGATAACCTTTCCTTTATCGACGACATCATCACCAATAACGCAATTAAGGATCTCAACTTCGGTGGCAGACACATCGATACGGGTGAATGGCCAAAATCAAGGATCAATCTTTCGCCCCGCGTAGGCTTTACATGGGATGTGAATTCAAACAAATCAATTGTTGTTCGCGGTGGAACAGGGATATTCACTGGCCGCCTGCCCCTGGTGTTCTTTACCAACATGCCCTCCAATGCAGGGATGAACCAGATTTTGATGAAAGTCCAGACACGCTTCAATTCGTCAGGCGTTCCTACCCAGGTTGACCCAAGACTCGCTTTGCTTGAAGGCGATATTATCACCGATGTTGATGAGATGATCGACAGGCTCGATTTCCAGACAGTGGTAACCCCGGAGGATGGCAGCGTACCAAGCTCAATAGCCGGAGTGGATCCCGATTTCAGAATGCCTCAGGTATGGAAATCATCACTGGCTGTTGATTATAAACTTCCTGTTGAATTCCCGTTATCAGTCACGGCTGAAGGTATGTTCACAAAGAACATAAACGCAGTCATGATCGAAAATTACGCTGTTAAAAATCCTGCTTCAAGCTGGACAAGATTTGCCGGACCTGACAAACGTTTCATTTACCCGGCAGACTATCTTTACAGCAGCAGCATCAAGGATGCCTGCGTTCTGGTTAATACAAACAAAGGCTACGGCTACACATTCAACCTGACTGTCAATGCAGAACCGGTGAAGAACCTCGATCTGATGGCAGCCTATACCAAAACCGAAATGAAGGAAATGTCGGGCATGCCCGGCAGCAACGCCAACTCGGCATGGGTGGGAGTTTACTCTGTTGACGGACCTAATGTTCCAACAGTCCAGAGATCACAGTATGTAATGCCTGATAAGGTCATCGGATCAGTATCATATCGGATTCCTTACCTTAATGATCACATGGCATCAACAATCAGCCTGTTCTATTCGGGTTTCACTCCTTACGGAAACTCATTTACATACAGCAACGATATGAACGGCGATTTTGTGACCACCGACCTGATCTACATACCTAAGCAGAAAGGTGAAGTTTCATTCCTGACCGCTGCCGACGAGAATGCCTTCTTCGATTTCATCGAGCAGGATCGTTACCTGAAAAAACACAAGGGCGAATATGCTGAAGCCTACGCTGCAAGAGCACCATGGGTAAGCAGGCTTGACCTCCGCTTTGTACAGGATTTCTCGGTTAATGCAGGAAGCACAAGGAACACACTCCAGCTGAGCATCGACGTACTCAATGCAGCCAACCTTATAAATTCAAAATGGGGTGTTTACAAAAACATGGCTGCCAGCAACTACGGAGCTATTCTGAAGTATGAAGGCCGCGACGCATCCAATGTACCTACATACTCAATGGTAAAAGTAAAAGACGCCTACCCGACCAAAACATACGACACTTACCTGAATATCAATCAGTGCTGGATGCTGCAGGTTGGACTCCGCTATATCTTCAACTAAGCTTCTGAAGTATAATTATCAAAAGGCGCCTTTTTTGAGGCGCCTTTTTTTTAACTTTTTTCTTAACATCTGAGTAAGCCGCATCAGTCTTGAATTTATTTAGCCGGCTAAAGCCTGAGCCTGTCCCCAACTTTCTAATAATTAGGCCGCTTGGCGCCTTCCGGTGTTGCCGGGAACTTTTTTCATAAGTCTAATGTGCAGAATAGCAGCAACATGGCCTTAAGTTAATAACTCAAGCTTGAAATGTTAATAAACTTGAAATTTTAATCTTGCATCGGGTTGGATGCTTATATATTTTAGCGATTACCCGCTTCAAAAATCAACGGTCGTATAATCGTAACAGTATCAAAAGTTAACAGAATTATCTTTTTCAAAATGGGAGATTTATTTGTCCAGGACTCAGTCGTCGCGTCAGAAAAGGCAGATGATGCAACAAAAGAAATCAAGAAAAGAACTGAAATGAAAGATTCTGACAAACCGGCAGGAAAAAAACCAGAGAAGAAGACTTATTCTCATGATGAAGCCGTTGAAGCAAGCATCAGTTATTTCAATGGCGATGAACTGGCAGCCAGAGTCTGGGCAAACAAGTATGCCCTTAAAGACTCTTTCGGAAACCTTTATGAGCTTAGCCCCGACGATATGCATCGCAGGCTGGCCAGGGAAATCCGCAGGATCGAACTCAAATACAAGAACCCTCTTCCGGAGGAGCTGATATACAGCGTCCTTAAGGATTTTAAATACATAGTGCCCCAGGGAGGACCCATGACAGGCATTGGCAACGACTACCAGATAGCATCGCTCTCAAACTGCTTCGTGATAGGCAACGACGGAATTGCTGACTCTTACGGCGGGATAATGAAAATCGACCAGGAACAGGTTCAGCTTATGAAAAGGCGCGGAGGTGTCGGACACGACCTTTCACATATCAGACCCAAAGGCTCTCCCGTGCTTAACAGCGCACTTACTTCAACAGGCGTTGTGCCCTTTATGGAAAGATATTCCAACTCAACACGCGAAGTGGCGCAGGACGGAAGAAGGGGAGCGCTTATGCTTTCAATTTCCATAAAGCATCCCGACAGCGGCAGATTCATCGATGCCAAAATGGAAAGCGGCAAGGTCACCGGAGCGAACGTCTCTGTAAAGATCACCGATGAATTCATGAAAGCTGTTGAGAATAAAACCATATTCCGCCAGCAATACCCTATTGTTTCTGATAATCCGAAATTCGTCAGAGACGTCGATGCCCTCCAGCTCTGGAACAAAATAATTCACAATGCCTGGAAATCCGCCGAACCAGGTGTACTGTTCTGGGATACAATAATAAGAGAAAGCGTTCCCGATTGCTATGCCGACCTTGGCTTCACTACTGTGTCGACAAATCCATGCGGCGAAATACCCCTCTGCCCTTACGACAGCTGCCGCCTTCTGGCAATAAACCTTTACAGCTATGTGATGAACCCGTTTACCGACAGGGCAGAATTCAACTTTGAACTTTATAAGGAACATGTCGGGCTTGCACAAAGAATGATGGACGACATCATCGACCTCGAACTTGAAAAGATAGACGCAATACTTGCAAAGATAGAAGCAGACCCGGAGAAGGAAGAGCTTAAATTGGTAGAGAAAAATCTCTGGCTGAACATCAGGAAAAAATCGGAACAGGGAAGAAGAACCGGCATTGGAATAACAGCCGAAGGAGATATGCTTGCAGCGCTCGGACTGAGGTACGGCAGCGAGGAAGCTGTAAACTTCTCGGTGGAAGTGCACAAAACACTTGCTCTCGAAGCTTACAAATCATCAACATACCTTGCCAGGGAAAGAGGTCCGTTCACCATTTTCGATGCTGAAAGAGAAAAAAACAATCCTTTCATCATCAGGATGAAAGAAGCCGACCCCGTGATGTACAACAACATGGTCAAATACGGACGGCGCAATATTGCTCTTCTTACCATAGCTCCGACGGGCACCACCAGCCTTATGACTCAGACAACCTCCGGTATAGAACCCATTTTCTCCGTGTTCTACAAGCGCCGCAGAAAAGTAAACCCCAACGATAAGAACGTGAAGGTTACTTTTAAGGACGAGGTGGGCGATTCGTGGGAGGAGTTCATCGTCTTCCATCATAAATTCGTCGACTGGCTCAGGCTGAACGGCTACGATCCCGACAAGGTTACAGCTATGAACGACCAGGAAATAAATGCAATAATTGAAAAGTCGCCCTACTACAAAGCTACTGCAAATGATGTCGACTGGGTGGCGAAGGTCAGAATGCAGGGAGCAATACAGAAATGGGTCGACCATTCCATTAGCGTTACAATTAACCTTCCTTCCGATGTCAAGGAAGATCTGGTAAGTGAACTTTACCTGACTGCATGGAAATCAGGATGCAAGGGAGCCACGGTTTATCGCGACGGATCACGCGACGGGGTATTGATAGCAGGAAAGAATGACGCCAGAACAGAAAGACCGAAGCGCCCCAAAGTGCTCGACTGCGATGTAATCCGATTTAACTTCAACGAGGAAAAATGGGTTGCATTCGTGGGGCTTAAGGACGGCAGGCCTTATGAGATCTTTACAGGTCTGGCTGATGATGAGGTCTTCCCGATCCCGAAAACCATTGTCAAGGGAAAGATTATCAAGGTCAGGCTGGATGACGGCAAAACAAGATATGACTTCCAGTACACAGATAAATACGGATACAAAAAGATCTTCGAGGGACTGTCGCACATGTTCAAACCGGAATACTGGAATTACGCCAGACTGATATCGGGTGTTCTCCGCCACGAGATGCCAATTCAGGATGTGGTGAACCTGGTTCAGTCGCTTAAACTCGACAGCGAATCAATAAACAACTGGAAAAACGGCGTCGAAAGAGCTCTTAAAAAATACATACCAAACGGAACGAGAGCCAAGGGAAAATGCAGCGAATGCGGCTCCGACAACCTGGTGTACGAGGAAGGCTGCCTGATCTGCAAGGACTGCGGATCATCCAAATGCGGATGATTACCGACACCGGCAGGTTTTAAATTTGCCCCCTGCCACCTGTTCCCTGCCCCCTGCCCGAAGGGGGTTCTGCCCCCTGCCCCCTGCCCTAAAGGGGGTTCTGTTGGAGGTTGTTACTTAATCACATTAAGCTGCTTACCGATTTTGGTAAATGAGGCGATGGCTTTGTCGAGATGCTCTTTTTCATGGGCTGCTGAAAGCTGAACCCTTATCCTAGCCTGACCTTTCGGAACAACCGGGTAATAAAAACCTGTTACATAAATGCCTTCTTCGAGCAGCAGGGCCGCCATCTCCTGCGATAGTTTGGCGTCGTAAAGCATTACCGCACAGATTGCCGACCGGGTGGGCTTGATGTCAAACCCGGCCTTTACCATCTTTTCCAGGAAATATCCTGTGTTGAAATGCAGCTTGTCCTGGAGTTCATTGGTTTCAGTCATCATCTCTATCATCCTTATCCCTGCAGCAGCAACCAGGGGAGGGATTGAATTACTGAACAGATAAGGCCTCGACCGCTGGCGAAGCATCTCTATTATCTCCTTCTTCCCTGTGGTGAATCCGCCGATCGCTCCGCCAAAAGCCTTGCCAAGAGTACCGGTTATGATCTCTATTTTTCCCTTAAGGTTGTAAAGTTCGGTAACTCCACGGCCTGTATCTCCCACAACACCGGCTGAATGAGATTCGTCAACCATAATCATGGCATTGTAACGGGCAGCAAGCTCATGTATCTTGTCGAGAGGAGCCACATTTCCGTCCATCGAGAATACACCGTCTGTCACAATAAGCCTGAACCGCTGAGCCTGAGCCTCCTTAAGCTTTTCCTCGAGCTCGTTCATGTCAGAATTGGCATACCTGTAGCGCTGGGCTTTGCAGAGCCTCACACCGTCGATAATGGAGGCATGGTTGAGTGAATCAGAAATTATGGCGTCCTCTTCGGTGAGAAGCGGTTCAAAAACACCGCCGTTGGCGTCAAAGCAGGCTGCATAAAGAATGGTGTCTTCAGTACCGAAAAATCCGGCAAGCTTTCGCTCCAGCTCCTTGTGAAGGTCGCCCGTTCCGCATATAAAACGGACCGACGACATGCCGTAACCATGAGTATCGAGAGCTTTTTTTGCAGCTTCAACAAGTCTGGCATTTGCAGAAAGGCCGAGATAGTTGTTTGCACAAAAATTGAGAACCTTCTGTCCGCTGTCGAGCGTAATTTCAGCTCCCTGAGGAGACACGATCACTCTTTCATTTTTATACAAACCGGCTTCCCTGATTTCTGAAAGAACCCGAACGAGATGCTGCTGATAATCATTATACATTGTCTTATCTGTTTAGTTTTTAAAAGCACCCTTTGTTACGGGTCGCTGGTTGCTGGTTATCAGGCTGAAAAGTCCCTAAGTCTCTTCGTCCCTTCGTCTCTTCGTCCCTTCGTCTCTTCGTCCCTAAGTCCCTTCGCCTCTTCGTCTAATCCCAGTTAAGTATAACCTTTCCGCATTCGCCGCTTTCCATAACATCAAATCCCTTCTGAAAGTCATTGATGCTGAACCTGTGGGTGATAACCGGGTTGAGGTCGATTCCCCCTATTATCATCTGCTCCATCTTGTACCATGTCTCCCACATTTCCCTTCCATAAATTCCTTTCAGGGTGATTGCTTTGAAAATAATGTCGCTCCACGGGACTTCAAAGTTCGACGGCAGTATGCCCAGCAATGAAATGTTCGAACCGTTATACATGCTTCCTATCATTTCGATAAAGGCTTTGGGCGAGCCCGACATTTCAAGACCTACATCGAAGCCCCTCATCCCGAGCGCTTTTACCGCATCTGATATCTTTTCTCCCTTTGCCGGATTTATTGTAAGCGTGGCTCCCATCTTCCTTGCTATTTCAAGCCGGTAATCGCTTAGGTCGCTGGCAACAATAAACCTGGCCCCTGAATATTTTGCTATCGCAATAGCCATGCTTCCAATGAGCCCGGCACCTGTTACAAGGACATCTTCACCCAGCAGAGGGAAGGAAAGAGCGGTGTGTGTTGCATTTCCGAAGGGATCCATAATGGCAGCCCATTCGTCGGGTATTCTCGGATCAAGAGGAACTGCATTAAGCGCCGGAAGCTTCAGATACTCAGCAAAAGCGCCGTCAATATTTACCCCGATACCTATGGAGTTTTCACAGACGTGTTCCTTCCCCCTCCGGCAATTCCTGCAATGGCCGCAGGCAAGGTGCCCTTCGCCGGTAACCCTGTCGCCGGGTTTCAGATTCTTGACTCCCGCCCCGGTCTTTTCAATGTAACCCATGTATTCATGCCCGATAACCATAGGCACCCTGATGGTCTTCTGAGCCCAGGGATCCCATTTGTATATATGCAGGTCGGTACCGCATATTGCTGTTTTCTTTATCTTTATTATGACGTCGTTAAGACCGGGCTCGGGAACGGGAACTTCCTCCATCCATAATCCCTTCTCCGCTTTCGACTTTACAAGAGCCTGCATTTTCTTCATGAATGGCTGTTTTAGAGCACTAAATTAATACAATTATCCTCAGGCTGCTCATGATTATTATCAACAGCCGGACGACAAACTCAAATAGCCATCCGGCAGGGAATACTAATTACATGTTTTGGCTATCTTTGACTCTGACAATAATCAGTTATATTAAATCATGCCGCAGGTAAGAGTAAGATTTGCACCGAGTCCGACGGGACCTCTCCATATCGGAGGGGTGAGGACTGCGCTGTACAACTATCTTTTCGCAAAAAAGAACAAAGGCACATTCATCCTCAGAATTGAGGACACCGACCAGACAAGATTTGTCGAGGGTGCAGAGGATTACATAATGGAATCACTGAGATGGTGCGGGATAGTGGTTGACGAAGGAATAAGGGAGGGAGGTGAGCACTCGCCTTACCGCCAGAGCGACAGAAAAGAGATATACAAAAAGTACGCAGATAAGCTTGTCGACAAGGGATTGGCTTACTATGCATTCGACACTCCGGAACAACTTGAGGCGATCAGGCTCGAATACGAAAAGAAAGGCACAACCTTTAATTACAATAGTGAGGTTCGCGGAAAGCTTACAAATTCCTTATCGCTCGACGCTGTTGACTGGAATGCCAGACTCGACAGGGGAGAGCCTTATGTGATCAGATTTAAAATGCCTGTAGACGAGGAAGTTCATTTTGAAGATATTATAAGAGGCCAGATTGTGGTAAACACTTCCACTCTCGACGACAAGGTCCTGTTCAAATCCGACGGAATGCCTACATATCATCTTGCACATCTCGTCGACGACCATCTGATGAAGATAAGCCATGTGATAAGAGGAGAGGAGTGGCTTCCGTCACTTCCGCTTCATATCCTTCTCTACAGGGCTTTCGGTTGGGAAGCTCCGTTATTTGCGCATCTTCCTCTCCTTCTCAAACCCGACGGCAAAGGAAAACTGAGCAAACGCGACGGCGATCGCATGGGATTCCCGGTCTTCCCCCTGTTCTGGCCTTACGACGAAACGGCAAAGGGATACCGCGAGGAAGGATATTACCCTGAAGCATTCGTGAATATGATAGCACTTCTCGGATGGAACCCCGGAACAGAGCAGGAGATCTTCTCAATGGATGAACTCATCGATGCTTTTTCCCTCGAAAGGGTGGGTAAGTCGGGATCGAGGTTTGATCCGGAAAAGGCAAAATGGTTCAATCATCAGTATCTGCAGAAAAGATCAGACAGCCGGCTTGCCATGGAATTCAGGGAGTTCCTCAGGGAAAAGGGCTTCCATATCGATATTGTCCGCCTTGAAATGCTGGTGTCCATGGTAAAGGAGAGGGTGAGCTTTGTAAAAGAGTTCTGGTCCCAGACCGATTTCTTCTTCAAAGCTCCTGAAGCGTACGACCTGGAAGCTGTAAAAAAGAGATGGCAGGAAAATACAGAAACAATACTCGGGGAGCTTAAGGAAGTCCTCAGGGGAATTGATGACTTCTCACCTCTGCCACTCGAGACTGCCGTGAAGTCGTGGATAGAAAGCCGCGGATACAACATGGGAGCAGTGATGAATCCTTTCAGACTGGTTATAGTAGGCTCATTGCGCGGCCCTCACATGTTTGATATAATCAGCTGGATCGGAAAGGGCGAGACTATAGCCCGCATCGAAAAGGGTCTGTCGTTAATAGGTAAAAAGTAAATGAATTCTCCCCTGCCCGGCGATTATATTGACATTCACACCCACAATTCCATACCCGTCGCGGGAATCTTTGAAGTGGAGAACCTCATGGCCCATGAAAACCGTGATCCTTCCGGTATCAATGCCGCGGTCTGCACCGCAGGGATCCATCCTTGGCACCTGAACGAAGATAACAGAAGGTCACTTCTGGATTACATCCGCGGAATTTCAGGTTTTCCCGGGCTTATTGCTTTTGGGGAAGCCGGGTTTGACAAACTCCGCGGCCCGTCGATGGAGCTCCAGAATGCCGTGTTTGCTGAACAGGTGAAAATTTCAGGCGAATTCAACAAGCCCCTGGTGATACATTGTGTAAGGGCATGGAATGAACTGCTGGAAGCCCACAGGGATGCAAGGCCCCAGACACCCTGGCTTGTACACGGGTTCAGGGGAAAAAAGGACCTGGCTCTCCAGCTTTTAAGACACGGCATGTATGTTTCGTTCTGGTTCGACTTTGTTGTAAGGCCGGAATCGACGGAACTGCTGAAGTCGCTTCCTCCCGAAAGGATCTTCCTCGAAACCGACGGCTCAGGAGCAGATATAAAACTTATCTACAGTAAGGTTGCCGCCGACCTGGGAATTCCGGTCGACAGGCTGAAGGAACAGATTTTAAATAATTACCGGGATCTTTTTATAAAATCGGACGTTATAACAATGTTATAACGCCGTTATAACATTGTTATAACAACAGAATATTTCTAAGAATTGTGTTCATGAAATTGTTATTCTATGACTGACTGGCTATCACGGACTGCTATGCTTTTGGGAGATGAAGGCGTACTCAGGCTCAAATCATCTGCTGTTCTGGTGGTAGGATTGGGCGGAGTGGGATCATGGGCGGCAGAGATGATATGCCGGGCAGGTGTAGGAAGGATGACAATTGCCGACGGTGACACCGTTCATGCCACCAACAGGAACAGGCAACTGCCGGCTATGGTAAGCACCGAAGGAGAGCCGAAGGCTCTGGTGATGGCCGACAGGCTTAGGGATATCAATCCTGCTATCGAACTCACTGTGATAAATGAGTACATCAGGGATGAAAGAATGATCGAAGTGCTCGGCGGCGGTTATGACTATGTGGTTGACGCCATCGACACCCTTTCGCCAAAACTCTTCCTGCTGTACCATTCAGTGATGATGAAAATTCCCGTGGTCAGTTCAATGGGTTCCGGCGGTAAGTTTGATCCGGTCAGAATTTCTGTCGGTGATATTTCGGAGACAAACAGCTGTCCGCTTGCAAGAATGCTCAGGAAGCGGCTGCATAAGCTGGGTGTCCGTGAAGGTATAACAGCAGTGTATTCTCCCGAACCTGTCGACAAGAGCAGGGTTGAACGTGTGGCAGGTGAAAGGAACAAGGCATCGGTTGTCGGCACAATGTCGTATATGCCTGCTGCATTCGGGATAGCCTGCGCGTCGGTTGTGATACGCGATCTGGCAGGCATCCCGAGATGACAGGCACTAATGAATCCGATGGCGGGAATATCCTTTATTTGTTCTTTTCGGGTTCGGCCGGATTTACAACCCTGGCTGTATAACCCAGTTTTTCAATGGCTTTCTTAATCCCGTCACTGTTGTTTTTACCTTTTGAATAAGTCACTGTGACTTCTTTCGTTTTAAGATCACACCTTACATCCTTGATCCCCTTTTCATGAGGGAGGTTGGTCATGATCTTATTTACGCAGTTTTCACAGTCGATTGATGTCGAGTACTTCACCGTTTCGGTGCTTTTGTCCTTCTGCTGGCCCGATACCAAAACCGGAACAAGGGCCAGAAACATTACAACAACGATTTTACTTATTGTCTTCATAATTTTAAGAATTGGTTTTTATTGATAATCAATATAATTAATGCAAATCCGTGTGGGTAGTCAAGCCATTTCCCGTCCTTTTATACATCTCTGTTAAAAAACACCCTGAACCCTGCATATATCTTTCTGCCATGCACTGGTCCCCATATCAGACCGGAATCAAAGTACTCCCCGAAGGGATCGTCTGAAGCAATTATGGGATGAGGCTGGCGGAAGTCAGTGAGGTTCTCGGAGCCGATATAAACATTCCATTTCCGGAAGTTGTATGTGACCTGGGCGTTCATAACGGTATAAGGATCAAAACTTTCAGCCATCCTGTAATGTTCGGGATTTGATGCTGTTGAAGGGATCCTTCCCGGCCCGTTCAGCTGAAGAGTGTAATCGAACTGCCATTTCCTCAGATGAGTAAGCCACGAGGCTGTGAGCAAACCCTTGTACCTGCTGGCCAGGGGCTTTTCACGAAGCAATCCGTCGATGGTCATTTTTACGTCGTTCCATCTCCATGCGGCCAGAAGGTCAAAACCTTCAAATATCATTGATGAAGCTTCAATCTGGAAGATGTTGGAATATGATTTCCCGTCGAGATTATAGAACTTTACTTCGTCGGTACCGGCATCCAGATCGGTTATGATCTGCCTGAGAAAACTTGTCCGGAATACCTCAGCGGAAAGACGCAGAGTTTTTTCACCGTAGGGTATTGTCCCGATGAGGCTCATTCCTGTATTCCATGCCTCCTCTATGTCGAGGTTGTCCGGAATGTTGATGCTGCGGCTGCTGGCCAGCAGAAAGGAGTTTTCGGCAAGTACGTTGCCCGACCTGAAGCCCTTACCGGCAGATGCTCTTAAGGTAAGTTGATCATTGATCACATACCTGAGGTGAATCCGGGGAGTGACCAGTGTACCGTATAGATTATGGAAGTCGGTCCTTATTCCTGCGATTGCAGTCATTCTGGCGCTGTCGGTGTATGTGTACTGTGCAAAAAGACCGGGTACAGATTCCTTCCTCCCGAAACTGATCTGCGAAAGGGCTTCATCGTAACGGTCGTATTTATAACTGAATCCTGCATCGAAACTGTGTTTTCCCTGACGCGGGTTCCATTGGTACAAAAGATTGGAGTAATAAGCCTTCTGCAAACCTGAGTATTCCCTTTCACCGAACCAGGAATCCTGGTCATGATAATTAAAGTTCTGTATCCATCCGATGCTCATACTGTTATTCTCCGAAAAGACTCCCCCAAGCTTTGTGAAACCCTCCAGTCTTCTTGTGTTTATCTTTATCCCAAAGCCGTCCGACCATGTATCCTGGTTCCCCTCATGAAAGGTGAACTGACCTCCTGTCCTTTCCTCTTCAAGCACCTTGATCCCGGCACGAAAGGTTAACCTCTCAGTCATGTAGTCCCACCTGTTAAGGAAGTTATACTGCCTTATGTCGGGTTCATCCCTGAATCCATCGTGGTTGTGGTCGTTGCCGTTTCTCTGTTGTTCAGCATGTGCCATGACCATAGTGCTCAGACGGTTACTGAGCAAGAGAGAGGCGTTGGCATTTACTTCCTTTCGTCCGGCGTTGCTTATGAAGCCATTCATATAGAATTTCTCGCTGGTGGACGGTTTTTTGTATTCGACATTTATCTGTCCGGCAATTGACTCATAACCATTACGTACCGATGAAGTTCCCTTTGAGACCTGGATTGACTCCATCCATGGGCCTGGTATGTAGTTAAGCCCGTATGCTGTGTTCAGACCGTAAACCGAAGGAATATTCTCCGACAGTATCTGCGTGTAACTCCCGGCAAGTCCGAGAAGCTGGATCTGCTTTGCTCCTGTTGATGCATCGGAATAGTTAACATCGACAGATGCATTCGTCTCGAAACTCTCCGAAAGGTTGCAGCAGGCAGCCTTGCAAAGTTCAGCGCTGGTTATGTTGAAGGTAAGCACCGGCTCAAGCTTGCTGATATAAGTACCGGACGCCCGTCCGGTGATCACTACCTCAGGGATCTCGTTATTCTGAGAAAGACTGTGGGTAATATACTCTTCATCAGGCTGTATTTGAAGAGTGTCGGTGCTGTAACCGACGAAGCTGATAACCAGCCTGTCGGCTCCCCTGAGCTTTTTGATCGTAAAGTGACCAGCTGCATTAGTAGTTGTTCCGGTATTGGTACCGGCCCAGAAAATATTCGCTCCGGCAAGGCCGGCCTCTGCCGGATCTTCCGAATCGATGATCTTTCCTTCAAGCTTTCCCTGCCCGTAAACATATGGTCCGGCAAGGACCATAATAATTGTAAAGAAATATCCTGGTGTTTTCATCAGTATAGTTATTGATATGCGAAATGCAAGCCGGAGTGCAAGTGGCATGCACATCACGGAATTTAATAACGACTACGGGATGAAAAATCAGGACAGGATCTGGCAGTTAAGAGAGATTATGTTACGGCTGCCATGTTTATTACGGACCTGTGAGTTTATAGTTTCCTTCCGTCCGGAATAATTGATGTGATATGCAGTTGTTGTCATCGGCGCCGAATCCCATAAAGGAGGGGATGTTATCCTGCCGCTTGCAGCAAAATTAGTTACTTTCAATTTCTCAATGCTGTAATGGCAGCATTCAATCCCTTTGGCTTCCGGCACCTTGTCATCTGAACAATGTGTCTGCATTTCACAGCAGTCATCGTCAGGTTCGGCTGGAGCCGTGAAAACGCCGGTTGTTACAGAAAATGAGCCGCACGAATCACAACTATGCGTAATCAGTGTGATCCCGTTGCTGGCGGCAAGAAAGGCAATGCCGGCAAGAAGGGCAGTGAAAGATAATATGGCTTCCCTTGTTCTCACAAAGCACAAAAATAATAATAATGCTTTACTGATAACAGATGGAAGAGTATTATGGTTCAGCGCTTCCGGCTTTTTTTCAAAACTTACTCCGGACTTTGCTTCTCTTTATCCCTGGCTGAACTTCTTTTGAATAAATAATATGCAGGAATACCTACGATAACGGTGAGGATCGCAATGGATGATTCCAGCGGGCTTTCCATGAAAGAAAGCACAAGTATCATAACTCCTGCTGTTATGTAGGTAATCTGCGGTATGGGAAATCCTTTGATCCTGAGGGCTTCAGGATGTGTCTTCCTCAGTTTCCATATTCCAACGACTGAGAGCACGGGGAAGATCCCCAGGGCGAAGCCCATATAGGTAAGGACCTGTTCAAATGTTCCCGACAGAACAAGGATAACTGCAATCAGGGCTTGAAGAAGTATTGAATTTGAGGGCACCTGGAATCTCTTGTGTATCCTGCCGGCTGCCTTAAAAAAGAGACCGTCCTTTGCCATTGAATAGTAAACCCTGGGGCCGATGATTATGAAGGCGCTGAGTGAAGAGAATAGTGCAAAAGCAATAAGTATTGAAAAAAGTATCTCAGCCGGTTTCCCAAAAAGGTTCCCCATGGCAAGCCCGCCTACGGATATTACTCCCTTCATGGCAGAAGGATCTATTCCATATACATAAAGTATGTTAATGCCGACATACAGGACCATTACAATCAGTGTTCCGTAGATCAGGGAACCCGGCAGGTTCCTTTTGGGATTCTTTATCTCCGCTCCCAGGTAAGTGGAAGCATTCCACCCGCTGTATGCGAACATAATCCACATAAGTGACAGACCGACCGTTTTCCAGCCGGCCAGTCCCGACCCTACCGAACCACCCTTATGAAAATTCGAGAAGTCGCCTCTTCCGGAGGCAAAACCCCCGGCAAGAAGTATCACTATAAGAAGTATCTTAAGTATGGTAAGGGCATTCTGTATACGTGCCCCGTACTTTATCCCCCTGTAATGGATAAAGGTAAAGATAAGGATCACAGCCACAGCAAGAGTCTTCTTGGTTATTTCCGGCCGCATGAACCCGCTTGCATGCAACCAGTCGCCAAGTCCGGGTATTGCCCTTGTGAAATACTCACTGAATCCGAGCGCCGAAGCTGCTATCGGGGCTGAAAAACCCACGATGAAGGAGACCCACCCGCTGAGGAATCCGAAAAGAGGGCTGTAGAGACGTGAAAGGAACAGGTATTCTCCGCCTGCTCCGGGCATTGCTGCTCCAAGCTCGCTGTACGACAAAGCTCCGCAAAGTGCAATGATACCTCCCACCGCCCAGAGGATAACCATCAGAAGAGGGTTGTGAAGTTCAGCCATCAGGAGCCCCGAGGTGGTGAATATACCGGCTCCTATCATGTTGGCAACTACTATATTGGTAGCAGGGAAAAGGCCCAGTTTTCTCTCAAGTTTATCTTCCGCCATGTTCGTCCGGGTTATCGTACTGACCTTTTATAGCTGATCGCCATTCCTCCGCCAGTGCTGTTAAGTGTTGTTTCATAATTGTCAAGGCTCCTGACGTATTCGAGATAGATGGCAGGTCCTCCGTACCCGCGATTGCCGCCTCTTCCTCTTTCGGTTATGTTATGGGTAACAAAGCATCCCCCGACAGTCAGTTTGGGATCGAGCTCTATAAAATAATTCTTGTACCAGTCCTTATCTGCATCACTGAAAACAAAATCAAAAGGCCCCTTCAACTCCCTGGCAAGCTTGTGAGCATCGGCAAGCCTTGCATCAATATATTCCGAAAGCCCTACCTCCCTGAAATTCTCAAGAGCATTCCTGTACCTCTCCTCATTGATCTCTATGGTAATAAGCTTTCCTCCTGTCTTGCTGAGAGCCCATGCTATCCAGATTGCAGAATGCCCGGTAGAGGTTCCTATCTCAAGAGCCGATTTATAATTTCCCTTTATAATAAGATCATAAAGCAACTGCCCGTCGGAGGCAGGGATGTTCATATCGAACCAGTAATGCGAGTGCTCGGTAAGAAATTTTCTTACTCTCTGATCAGTTTCGTCGCCCGGCGAACCTGTCTGAGCCCGGGAAGCAGTGAAGGCAATAACTGAAAAAACAATGACCAGGATTGCCGGCTTTTGGTACAGGTTGTTCTTCATAACGCCAAATTTAGTTACATAACGGGATAGTCAGCCCCCGAACCCAGGGTATTTATTACGGGCAATTTATAATTTTCATTTTATAAATCAATTAAAAATCTTTTTTTAACTTTCCCGAACAATAATCAGTAATATATTTCAATCATTTCCTTCCAGGCGTATGAAAGCTGAACCGGAAGACAATCATTCGGGTATTGTCATTTTTCTTCTGGCCGTTATCAATGTGGCACTTCATCTGTATGTTTCTGATAATCTTGAGTATCACCGCGACGAGCTTCTTTATTTCTCGCTTGGGCTGCATCCGGCTGCCGGATATGCCACCGTTCCTCCAATGATAGGCTGGATAGCGGGCATAATGCAGAGTATTTTCGGGAATTCCGTGTTTGCAGTCAGACTGTTTCCAGCCCTTATGAGCGGGGTAATGGTTTACCTGGTGGCAGCAATTGCAAGGGAATTGGGAGGTTCAGGCTACGCAAGGATTCTTGCGGCAACAGGTTTTCTGGTTTCTATTATCGGATTGAGGTCTTTCCTCTTTTTTATGCCGGTGCATATCGACATCTTTTTCTGGACACTTATTTTTTACCTGATCGTCAGATATATAAATACCTCATCCGACAAATATCTTCTGCTTCTGGGGATAACATCAGGAGCGGCAATGCTTAACAAATATCTTCCCGGACTTCTTATCCTGATACTTTTACTGATTGTTCCTTTCACCCGGTACAGAACAATCTTCACCAGAAGACAATTCCTGATAGGATTGCTGGCCGGATTTATCGTATTTCTTCCTAACCTTATCTGGCAGATAGTGCACGGACTACCGGTTCTGAATCACATGGCAGAGCTTGAGAGGACACAACTGGCCAATGTCGACCGGACAGCTTTTATCATAGAACAGTTTATTATTCCCGGAATGGCCTCTGTTCTAACAATTGCCGGGATCATTCATCTCTTTGCCGGCAGGCATGCCTGGCAGTACAGATTTCTGGGAATAGTGGTCCTGGCCGTGATCCTTGCCCTGATGATGATGAGAGGCAAAAACTATTACACCATGGGAGTGTTTCCTTTCCTCATGGCATCAGGAGCTGTGGCATGGGAAATGATGCTGAAAAGAAAGTGGACAAGGATCACCCTGATCCTGTTCCTGGTACTTCTTACAATTCCATCCGCCCCGATAGGCATCCCCCTCTTTGGACCGCAAAAGCTTGCCGGATACTTTGATGACCTGAAGAAGAATTATAAAATGGACTTTGTATGCAGGTTTGAAGACGGATCAGTTCGCGCACTTCCCCAGGATTATGCCGACATGATCGGATGGGAGGAACTTGCAGGACTCGCGGCGGGGGCCTGGAGCAGGATTGAAGATAAGAATGCGGCTTTTATCTTCTGCGAAAACTACGGTCATGCAGGCGCTGTAACAATCATAGGAAAAAAATACGGCCTCCCCGAAGCTGTCAGTTTTAATGAAAGCTTCAGGTACTGGATCCCGCTTGTTTTTAATCCTGATATAACATCAGCAGTGTATATTAACAGTGAGTTGGGAGATGATGTCGGTCAGATCTTTGGAAAGATTACAAAAGTGGGAAGCATATCCAATACTCTTTCAAGGGAATACGGAACTTCCGTCTGGCTTCTCGAGGAACCTGTGGGGAGTTTCAATGCTTTCTGGCTGGAAAGCATCAAACATTTTTTTTGATTTTTTGTTTATGTCAGAGAGCACAGGAATTGAATTTTCCATGATATATTTGACGTTTGTATTTTTGTAGCAACGATAATTGGAACGATATGAATTTTTCAGATTTCATTAAGGATACCGGTAAGAGAATAAATAAGGAGCATTACCTTCGCCTTATTCAGGTTTCGAGAGCAGATGGCAGGGTAAACCCGGAAGAACTTGAGCTTCTGCACAGGGAAGGCAGGAAATTCGGTTTGACAGATCCTGAGATTGATGAGCTTATTAAAAATGAATCAAGTCATTACGATCCGCCGTACCTCCTCCAGGAAAAATTCGACCATCTCTACAATATTGCTGAAATGATTCTTGCCGACGAGAACGTGAGCGAAGGTGAGAGAAAACTCCTGAAGCGCTTTGCCATCGAAGCCGGATTCAGCGATAAAACCATAGCAAAACTTATCGAACTTCTTCTTGCCGGCATCAGAAAGGGTGACGACGAGGAAACCCTTTTCCACAGGTTCAGAACAGAAATACTGTTTCAGGACTAAGACCGAGGTTTAAGACGCAAGGTACAAGGCCAGACCTCACGCCGCGTACCGCGTGCCGCACGCCGCGTACCGCATCTCAGTCCTCTATTTCAGCATGATACTCCTGAAGCGATTTCACCTTGTACTCCCCGTTCTGCCTGGCTTTGATGCCTTCTGTTGCAGAGAGAGCCGCTGATGTTGTCGTGATATACGGAACCTTGTACCTTATTGCATTCTTCCTTATATAGGAATCATCATACTCGCTGAGCCGGCCTGCCGGGGTATTAATAACAAGATCGATCTCCTTGTTCTTTATCGCATCAACTATGTTGGGCCTTCCCTGGTGGACCTTCAGAATGAGATCGGCGGGGATTCCGTTGTCGACAAGGAATTGCCTGGTCCCGCCTGTCGAAATGATCGTGAATCCCATATCCCTGAAATTCCTTGCTGCCGGCAGTATCCTGTTCTTGTCGCGGTCGGCAATGGTGATGAGGACTTTTCCCTTTATGGGAAGCGGCGACAGGGTTGCCTCCTGTGATTTGAAAAATGCCATTCCATATGAGTCGGCCATTCCAAGCACCTCTCCGGTCGACCTCATTTCCGGACCAAGAAGGGGATCAATAGCCGGGAACATATTGAACGGGAAAACGGCTTCCTTGACGCCGTAATGCTTTATGGTCCGTTTTCTCAGTCCGAATTCTGAAAGCTTCATGCCAAGCATTATCTGGGTGGCTATCCGTGCCATAGAAATGTCGCAGACCTTCGAAACCAGCGGTACTGTGCGTGATGCCCTGGGGTTGGCTTCAAGGATGTACACGGTATCCTCATAAATAGCATACTGTATATTCAAAAGTCCTATTACGTTAAGCTCCATTGCCAGTTTCCGGGTGTAGTCGTATATTGTCTTCTTGTGTTCCTTGGGGATGACCACCGGAGGTATGACGCAGGCTGAATCGCCCGAGTGGATACCTGCATACTCTATATGCTGCATGACGGCCGGCACAAATGCATCGACTCCGTCTGAAATAGCATCGGCCTCCGATTCAATGGCGTCTTCGAGAAACTTGTCGAGAAGCAGGGGTCTGTCGGGAGATACGCCGATGGCCGCAGCCACATATTCGGTCAGCATCTTCTCGTCGAGAATAATTTTCATGGCTCTTCCTCCAAGCACATACGAAGGCCTGATCATCAGAGGGTAGCCTATCCTCTCGGCTACACCGAGAGCTTCTGTAATGTTGCTTGCCATTCCCGACTCGGGCTGTGGAATGCCAAGTTTGTTTATCACGTGTCTGAAGCGGTCCCGGTCCTCAGCCAGATCGATGGTGTCGGGGGTAGTGCCGAGTATCTTCACACCGGCTTCTGCAAGCTCCCTGGCAAGATTCAGGGGAGTCTGGCCGCCAAACTGCACTATTACTCCTTCAGGCTTCTCCTTTTCGTAAATACTGAGGACATCCTCAGCCGTGAGAGGTTCAAAGTACAGTCTGTGAGAGGTGTCGAAATCTGTCGACACAGTTTCGGGATTACAGTTCACCATTATTGATTCATATCCGCCGTCGCGTATCGCAAAGGCGGCATGAACACAGCAATAGTCAAATTCAATACCCTGTCCTATCCTGTTTGGTCCGCCTCCCAGAACCATTATCTTCTTCCTGTTACTTACCGGCACCATATCGGGAGCGTTGTAAGTGGAAAAGTAATAGGAAGCGTCGGGAACTCCGCTTACCGGCACCGGTTCCCAGGCCTCAGTCAGACCGAGGGATATGCGTTTTGCCCTTATAACTTTCTCATTGATCCCCAGAAGCTTTGAAAGGTACCTGTCGGCGAAACCGTTCTTTTTCGCAGTGATAAACAGATCATTTGGGAGCATCATGCCCTTGTAATCAAGGATTTTTTCCTCGAGGGTCACCAGTTCCTTCATCTGTTCGATAAACCAGGCTTTGATCCTTGTTTTCCGGTGTAGCTCCGCGACGCCGGCTCCCTTCCGAAGCGCTTCATACATTATGAACTGACGCTCGCTTGAAGGATGGTTGAGCATGTTCATCAGTTCCTCCAGCGGTCTTTTATTGAAATCCTTTGCGAATCCCAGACCGTAGCGTCCGATCTCGAGCGACCTTATTGCCTTCTGAAGAGCTTCCTTGTAGTTTTTTCCTATGCTCATCACTTCGCCCACAGCCTGCATCTGGGTGCCGAGTTTGTCCTCAAGCCCTTCGAATTTCTCAAATGCCCACCGTGGAAATTTCACAACCACGTAGTCGCCCGACGGAGTGTATTTATCCAGTGTTCCTTCCCGCCAGTAAGGCAGCTCATCAAGGGTGAGACCTCCTGCAAGAAGTGACGAGACATATGCTATCGGAAAACCTGTTGCCTTCGAAGCCAGCGCTGATGAACGCGATGTCCGGGGATTTATTTCTATTACAACAACCCTGTCGGTAACCGGATCGTGAGCAAACTGAACATTGGTTCCTCCAATAACTTCAATGGCTTCAACTATGTCGTAAGAATATTTCTGAAGCCTGCTCTGAAGTTCCTGGCTTATTGTCAGCATGGGAGCAGTGCAGAATGAGTCGCCGGTGTGAACACCCATGGGATCAACATTCTCGATGAAGCAGACCGTTATCATCTGGTTCTTTGCATCCCTTACAACCTCCAGTTCCAGCTCCTCCC
>ERZ1645192.69-NODE-69-length-61232-cov-11.670334_pt1 | contig 61232 bp, 55 predicted proteins | sample MGYA00575354_ERZ1645192 | MGnify/ENA primary metagenome ERZ1645192 (study PRJEB40844, sample SAMN11349763) | freshwater sediment metagenome | isolation source: river sediment | host: Sediment | place: India: Faizupur Khadar , New Delhi | collected 2017-02-21 ... | reverse complement strand
CAGCACTCAGTTGTTCGTATTCGTTTCCCATCGCAACACCTTAACAAGGTGTTGCGCTTGATTATTGAGCCGGCCGGGCGTAAAACGCCATCCGATCAAATGGCGAACGGGGTTTTTCAACGGCCTGTTAGGATTTAGACCACATGAAAAACTCGGCCTAAAGATTGCGGCATTGGCGAAGCCATCGCTGGCCATGCCGGACATCGATGGAGGACACTCATGCATACATCCAGCACAATATGGACGGCCGACTGATATTTCAGAGCGGTAACCACCGGTCGTCAGTCGCGCACAATGGCCGATTCCAGATCGATACCGCGCCAAAGTTCTGGCAGCATCGCCTGCTCGCAGTATCGCATGCTGGACTGCCAACCGGCGTCATTCGTGCGTCGGAAGGACTGCGGCGTCAGAATTTCCCACATGGAAGAAATCCGGAACATGTCGCCAGAGCCGATCTCCGTGCATTGCTCGACGACGCGATAACGATCCATGCCTACCGACTCCACCGACACAAACGCACAATGTTCACGCGCCCCGTTCAGTCCGCGCATATCAAACAACCCCAAAGTGGCATTCGAAGCCCGTTCACAGGCGGTATCGCTGGACACATAGAAACCTCGCCGAAGCGGCAGTTCCAGCATCGTCATTCGATCTGTTTTCTGCGGTTCTGCCGCAACAGCAAACACGGGAATGCCACCCTTGCCACTGTCAGCGTCAATGGAAATGCCAACCAGACAGATCAGTCCTGCTACGCCTCGCAATCTCATTTTCATTTCTGCTTGCTCGTAATTTCCGTTGAAAATAAAACCATGCAGGTCCATCCAACACCAGTATGAAGAACGGCACCTCAAGAACAACTCACTGTCAGGAATAAAACGATGACTAACCGCACCATCCATACCAGTCTTTTCAACTCCGCATTCCACCGCGCGCTAGCATTGGCCGCGCCGGTATGCTTGACCACAACTCTGCAGGCAGCCCCCAACTGGGATGTTGTCGGTGTGCAACTCGGCATGAGCGAACAGCAGGCAGTCGCAGCCATCAAGGCACATGCACCCACGGCTCAAGTCACCATGAACTCGCTCAAGTTCAGTTACAACGACGGCGCAAAACGACAGGACACCGCAGCGTTCACTTCGGGCCTGATCGCCCGGATATCGCTCACCGATCAGGATCAGGAAACGCTCGAGTTGGAGTTCTCGGCACCGCCTCTCGAACAGCGGCTAATCAGCCTGCGCCGTACGCTGACCAGCTATGCGAACCCGCCTGCCTTGGAGCGCATGATGGATACGTTGGAGCAAAAATATGGCAAGCCGGCGACCGTGCAGACATATGGTATCGGGATGATCAGCACGGATCTGGCGTGGGTGCAAGCGGATCGCAAGCCCTGTGGCAAGGTAGACAAGGGGCTGCTGCTACCGCCCGTGTCGCAAACACCCGATGCACTGCGATGGTATGCCGTGCAACAGAAGAACCAGCTCGCGCCGGCCGATCCGTCGCAGTGCAGTGCCGTATTGCAAGCCAAGCTGAAGACCAAGAGCGGGGGTTCCTCGGTGGTGAGCATGGAATTCATGATGACCGATCCCGGATATGGCGTTCCAGCCATGCAGGCCACCTCGAAGTGGCTGGCGGACCAAGAGGCCAATGCCCGCAAGGCACGACTCAACTCCGGAGACACGCCCAAGTTGTGATCTCTACATAGCCCAGCGGGAGTTTGGGAGTATTGGGAGAAAAATGGCTCAGACTCGAATTATTGGCTTCACGAGGATGGTCCGATGATCTGTCTGATCTGAAGAGAGTGCCCCATGGTCCGCCTGCCGCGCTGTTTTGTATCGGGCCAACCCCTGCATGTGAGTCAGCACGGCAATAATCGCGGGCTGATTTTTTCGAGACGAAGATCGAGGCTCATTGTTGAGAGCAGCCCGAAGCCAGCCGGCCGGTCGCCACAGCGAATCGCTGTGATGGCTGTTTGAGCAGCAGGCGCCTGACTTCGCGCAAGGTGCGCGCTAGAATCGCGGCTGGCAGCGCCGGGGCAGGCACTGCGGAGCCACTCCGCAGTTGCACCGTCCGGGGCAAGGTTCACTCACCGGCCGAGCCCAGGGCTCCGGCACCCCGCGGACACATCCATGCACAGTGCGCAGAATCTGGTCGTCGCACCGGTTGTCGCCGACATTTCCCTTTTCTTCAGTGCGAGGACTCGGTGATGGCCGGTCGCCGTGACCGCAAGGCGCCTCTGGTGGGGATCATCATGGGCTCGCAGTCGGACTGGGAGACGATGGGCCACGCCGCCGAGATTCTGACCGAGCTTGCCATTCCCCACGAGGTGGAGGTGGTCTCGGCCCATCGCACGCCGGACAAGCTGTTCGCCTATGCCGAGGCCGCCGCCGGGCGCGGGCTGGAGGTGATCATCGCCGGCGCCGGCGGTGCCGCCCACCTGCCGGGGATGACCGCCGCCAAGAGCGCGCTGCCGGTGCTGGGCGTGCCGGTGCAGTCGCGCAGCCTCAATGGCGTCGATTCACTGCTCTCCATCGTGCAGATGCCGGCCGGCATTCCGGTCGGCACGCTGGCCATCGGTCGCGCCGGCGCCATCAACGCGGGCCTGCTGGCTGCGGCCATTCTCGCCAACAAATATCCTGCCATCGGCACGCGCCTGGCGGCCTATCGCGCGGCCCAGACCGAACGGGTGCTGGCCGATCCCGATCCGCGGGCGAGCCAGTCGTGAGGGTCGGCATCATCGGTGGCGGGCAGCTGGCGCGGATGCTGGCGCTGGCCGGGCTGCCCTGGGCGCACCAATTTGTGTTTCTCGACCCGGCCGCCGACGCCTGCGCCGGGCCCTTGGGCAAACTGCTGGTCGCCGATTACGACGATGAGCGCGCACTGCTCGAACTGGCTGGGCAGGTCGATGTGGTGACCTTCGATTTCGAGAACGTCCCGGCACGCAGCCTGGAGGTGCTCGCCGGCCGGGTGCCGGTCCATCCCGGCGCGCGGGCGCTGGCGGCGGCGCAGGACCGGCTGCACGAGAAGACGCTGTTCCGCGAGCTCGGCATGGCAACGGCGGCGTTCGAGGTGGTCGATGGCGCTGCCGGGTTGCCGGCAGCCGTGGTGGCACTGGGGCTGCCCGCGCTGCTCAAGACCCGCCGGTTCGGCTATGACGGCAAGGGCCAGTGGCTGCTGCGCACGGCTGCCGATGTCGAAGTCGCGGCCCGTGAACTGGGTGACACACCGGCATTGCTGGAGCGGCTGGTGCCGTTCGAGCGCGAGGTGTCGCTGATCGCGGCGCGCGGCCGCGATGGCGCCGTGGCCTGTTATCCGCTGGCGGAAAACCGCCACCGCAACGGCATCCTCCACACCACCTTCTGCCGCACCAGCGATCCGCTGCAGCAGGAGGCCGAAGCCCAGGTCGGACGCCTGCTCGAAGCGATCGACCATGTCGGCGTGCTGGCCGTGGAGTTCTTTGTCTGCGACGGGGCGCTGCTGGCCAACGAATTTGCGCCGCGGGTGCACAACTCCGGGCACTGGAGCATCGAGGGTGCCGAGACCAGCCAGTTCGAAAACCACCTGCGGGCGATTCTCGGCCTGCCGCTCGGCAGCACCCGCGCGCGCGGCGACTACGCGATGCTCAATCTGATCGGCGCGGTGCCCGACCCTGCACGGGTGCTGGCGGTTCCCGGCGCCCATTTGCATGATTACGGCAAGGCACCACGGCCGGGGCGCAAGGTGGGCCACATCACCGTCGCCTGCGCCGTGCCGGGCCTGCTGCCGCCGGAGTTGCTGGCACTCTGACCGCCGTTGCGCGCCACTCTGGCATCCGTTGTCTACACTTCACTCAACGCAATGACCACCCCTCTTTTGCCGTGGAGTGACCCCGATGACGACAGCTTCAACCTCGCCGACCCTGACTGCGGATGTTATCGCCAGCGGCAGCCCGCTGGCCCGCCGCTGGCGCTGGGCCTGCCTGCTGTTCATTCTGCCGCAACTGCTGGTGGGCGGTCATGGGCTGCTGTTTTCCGGGCTCGATTGGCCGTGGCTGACGGTGCCGCTGGTCAATGGCCTGTTTGCCCTCTATCTGCTGCGTGAGAGCAGCCGGCCACTGAAGCTGCTGGAGGCCATCGGCCAGCAGTCGCAGCATCTGCACGCCGGTCATCCGGCTCAGCGGTTGACTGCCGAGCCGGCACTGGCCAGCCTGAATCCGCTGCTGGAGCAGTTCAACAGGCTGGGTGATGCACTGCACGCGCTGCGCGAGTCGGCGACCCGTCACCCGGAAGAGCTGGCTCCCGGCAGTCACGCTGTGCAACCAACAGAAAACGATTTTCTGACCGACCTGCAACGCAGCGCGACCCGTCACCTGCGCGACAACCTGCGCACGGTGCAGGAAGACCTGCTGTCGATCAATCAGAAGCTGCAACAGGCGGCACAGCTCGCCGGCGACAACGCCGAGCTGGCGATCGACAGTTCGACCGGCATCGATGCGCTGGGCCAGGCACTGCAACGCATCGTCACCGAGGTCGGTTCGGTCGAGGCGGTGGTGGCCGAACTCGACGATGAGAGCCAGAAGGTGCTGAAGTCGCTGGAGATGATCGCGGCGATTGCCGATCAGACCTCGCTGCTGGCGCTCAATGCCGCGATCGAGGCGGCCCGTGCCGGCGAGCAGGGGCGCGGCTTTGCGGTGGTGGCCGATGAGGTGAAGGCGCTGGCGGAGCGGACCAAGGGGGCCACGGTCGAGATCGAGGGCAGCATGGGCCGCTTCAAGGGGCAGGTGGCCCGCATCACCGTCGAGTCGACCCGCAGCGGGGCCGCCGCCAGCGAGGCAGTGGCGAAGACCCGCCAGTTCCGCGACCATTTCTCAGCCCTGTCGACCGCCTCGCGGCAGATGAGCGGGCAGATCGATCATGCCACCGACCACGCCTTTGCCACGCTGGTGAAGGTGGACCATGTGCTGTACAAGCAGAATGGCTACCTGGCGATTGCCGGCCAGGGCAACAACGAGGAGGCGACGGCGGTGCAGGTCGATCACACTGGCTGCCGGCTGGGCAAGTGGTTGCAGCAGGATGGCCAGCGGCTGTTTGGCCAGACCCACGCCTACCGGGCGCTGACGGCGCCGCATCAGGCGGTGCATCAGCATGTGCGCAGTGCAGTGGAGCAGGCCAGGCAGCCGTGGGCGCAGGATCACGCCCGGCAAACGGCCATCATGGCCGATGCCGAGGCCGCGGAAAGGGCCAGCGAGGAGGTGATGCGGCTGCTCGGTCGCATGGTCGATGAGAAGCATGACGCCACCGCTCGACACTGAGGCCGGCCAGCACGCCTGAACCGGATCGACCGGTGGCGATTCAGGTCGGGTTGCGCAGCGGCAGGCTCACCCGCAGCAGCTGGTCATCGAGCGGGGAGCGCGCCTCGACGAAGCCGAGTGCGGCACAGAGCCGGCGCATCGACTGATTCTGTGGCAGCACATCACCGTAGAGCTGGCCGATGCCGCGGTCGCGGGCATGGTCGATCAGCCGCTCCATCAGTTGCCGCCCAACCCCCTGTCCGCTCAACTCCGGCCGCAGCATGATGGCGAATTCGGCCGATTCGTTGTCCGGATCGGCCATCAACCGCACCACGCCGAAGATCTCGCCATCGCTCAGGGCGGTGGCCGCGGTGAGCACCAGCGCCATCTCACGGTCGTAGTCGATCTGGGTCAGCCGCGCTGCCAGCCGCTCGTCGAGTTCGGGCCGCGCCAGCAGTCGCCGCAGCCGCTGCTGTTCGGGCGTCAACAGCAGCAGTGCCGCCTGCAGTGCCGGTTCATCCTCGGGACGAATCGGCCGCAGCAGCAGTGCGCGTCCATCACCGAGTGTGACCCGGCTTTCGAGCGCCTTGGGATAGGGGCGAATCGCCAGCCGTTGCGAAGCGCTCAGCGTGCTCGGCCGCAGCCGCACCCGGGCATCGAGCGCGATCACCCCCTCGGCATCGGCCAGCAGCGGGTTGATCTCCAGTTCGACCAGTTCCGGCAGGTCGGTCACCATCTGAGCCAGCTTGATCAGGCTCAGCGCCACCGCGTCGAGGTTGACCGCCGGATGGTCGCGGTAGCCGCGCAGCAGCCGCGCCAGCCGGGTCCGGTTGATCAGTTCATGGGCCAGGCGCATGTTGAGCGGGGGCAGTTCGAGCGAGCGGTCGCGGATCAGCTCGACCGCCGTGCCGCCCTGACCGAACAGGATCACCGGCCCGAACTGCGGATCGACGAAGGCACCGATGATCAGCTCGAAGGCGTTGGGCCGTCGGGTCATCGGCTCGACGCAGAAGCCTTCGATGCGCGCCTGCGGCTGGCTCTTGTGTAACCGGGCCAGCATCGCTGCGGCCGCCTCCTGCACCGCCGCTGGCGTGGCCAGATCGAGCTGCACGCCGCCGACATCCGACTTGTGCGGCAGATCGGGCGACAGCACCTTCAACGCGACCGGCACGGCAAATTGGGCGGCGATGGCCGCCGCCTCGGCGGGCGTGACGGCGCGCCGGGTCGGCACCGTCGCAATCGCATAGGCTTCGAACAGTGCCTTGGCTTCGGGTTCGAGCAGCCACTGCCGTCCCTCGGCCAGCGCCGCATCGATCAGCCGGCGCGCCTTCCGCTCGTCGGGGGTGAACTGCTCGGGAATCGATGGCGGAGTCTCGAGCAGCAGCTGCCGCGCCTTGGCGTGGTCGACCATGTAACTGAAGGCACGCACCGCCTGCTCCGGCGTGTCGTAGCTGGGGATGCGCGCCCGGGCGAAACCGGCGCGGGCTTCGGCCATCGAGGCGGCACCGACCCAGCTGGTGAACAGCAGCGGCTGGCTGGCCGTGCCGCGCGCCGCGATCAGCGCCTGGGCGGCCTCGAGGCTCGATGCCACCGCCGTCGGGCAGTTCAGCGCCAAGAGCGCATCGATGCCGGGGTCGGCAGCCAGCGCCTGGTAGGCCGCGGCATAACGACTGCCCGGTGCGTCGCCGATGATGTCGACCGGGTTGCTCCGTGACCAACTGGCCGGCAGCAGCTGATCGAGCGCGGCCAGCGTCGCGGGTGCCAGCTCGGCCAGTGTGCCGCCGGCATCCATCAGCGCATCGGTCGCCAGCACCCCCATGCCGCCACCATTGGTGAGGATCGCCAGCCGGTCGCCGGTGATCCGTGGCGACATCGCCACGATCTCGGCGGCACCGAACAGCGCTTCGAGGTCATCGACCCGCAACATGCCGGTGCGGCGAAAGATCGCCTCGTAGACCGCATCATCGCCGGCCATCGCGCCAGTGTGCGAGGCCGCCGCGCGTGCGCCCTCGGCATGGCGCCCACCCTTCACGACGATCAGCGGCTTGAGCCGCGCGGCCGCGCGCGCCGCCGAGATGAACTTGCGCGGGGCGGTGACGGCCTCGATGTAGAGCAGGATCGCGTCGGTGTCGGGGTCGTTGGCGAGGTAATCGAGCAGGTCACCGAAATCGACATCGGCCATCTCGCCCAGCGAGACCAGGTGCGAAAAGCCGATGCCACGCACGGCGGCCCAGTCGAGCAGCGAGGTGACGATGGCGCCCGACTGGGTCAGAAAGGCCAGCCGGCCCGGCCGCGCATTCATGTGGGCGAAGCTGGCGTTGAGGCCGCTGCCCGGCACCAGCAGCCCGAGGCAGTTGGGTCCGACGATGCGCATGCAGTGCGGTCGCGCGGCGTCGAGCAGCGCCTGCTTGAGCTGGGCGCCAGGCGAGCCGGCCGCACCACCGAAACCGGTCGAGATCACCACCAGCGCGCGGGTGCCACGCGCCGCCAGTTCGGCGGCCAGGGCCGGGATCGTCGCTGCCGGCGTGGCCACCACCGCCAGATCGGGCGTGTGGGGCAGGCTGGCGACATCGGCATAGCTGATCACGCCCCGCACCACCGGATGGTGCGGGTTGACCGGCATGATCGGTCCACTGAAGCCACCGTTGAAGAGGTTGTCGGCAATGACCCGCCCGACCTTGGCGGCTTCGTTGCTGGCACCGATCAGCGCGATCGAACGCGGTTTGAACAGTGCATCGAGATTGCGGATCGACATCGCACGCTCCTTGAACAGCGGCTGTGCTCAGTTGGCGAGTGACCGATAGAGCGCCAGCGGAAACAGCTCGGTCACCTGGATGGCCGGCCGGCCGCCGGTCTGGATCAGGTAGGTGCGCTCGATCCACTGGCCGGGACCGGGGTCGGCCGGGTGATCGGCCGCGACATGGCCGATCGAGACGATGCGCCGGTAGCTCTCCAGCGTGCTCTCGCGCAGCAGTTCCCCGATGCCGAGCCGCCCTGCGCGCAGCGCCTGCTGCAGTGGCTCCGGCAGCACGTCGAGCCGCAGGAAGGAGAGCCCCAGCGCATAGCAACGTCCGCTGTGGGCCCCCAGCAGCCGCACCTGCCGCCGCCACAGCGGCTCACCGGCAGCCACTTCCAGCAGCGGCATCGGCGTGCTGCTCCGTACCGGCTGTTGCTGCTGCTGTTCGATCCGGATCGGCTCCCAGAAATAGGCTTCGAGGGTCTTGGTCACCGTGCCGTCGGTGACCAGCAGCGTGCGCAGGATCGGTGGCAGCGCGGCAAAATCGACTGCGGTGACATCCGTGGCCGAAAGGGTGCTCTCCGGCATCCAGCCCTTGCTGTTGAAAAGCGTCATGTCGGCTCGCATCACTGAAAAAGAGGGCGGTGTCGCTGCGGGATTGTATCATCTGCCCACACCACTCCTGTTTCGCAGACGAGCCTCGCGGGCGCCGATGAGCACGACCCTTTCACTCTGGCGCTTCGCCGTCGACCGTTATGCCCGGCCGCAGGTGCGGCAGCACTGCCTGCAGTTGCAGGATATGCATGGGCTGTCGGTCAACTGGCTGCTCTGGCTGCTCTGGCTCGAAGCGCAGGGCCGGCAGGCGACGCCAGCGCTGCTCGATCGGGCCGAGGCCGACACCGGCCGGCTGCGCCGCCAGCTCATCGAACCGCTGCGGCAGATGCGACGCAGCCTCGACCAGCAGGACGAGGCGCCGCTCAGACGGCAGATCGGTCGGGTCGAGCTGACTGCCGAGCGGCTGGAGCTGCGCCGGTTGCAGCGGTTGCGGCCGCTGGCCGTGCCGATCACTGCGGTCGACAACCTGCATGGCTATCTGCACTGGCTGGCGCCGGTCGATCCGGCACCGATCGAGCCGCTGCTGGCGGCATTGCGGCTGCGGGTGCTGGCGGACCCCACGCCTTCGCTGCAAAACGGAGCGCCACCGTCGTGAATACGCAACTCTGCATTAGCGGGTAGAATGGCCCTTCACTCGCTTGACCACGCCTTTTCAATGCGTTTTTTTCAATCCTTCGAGGAATCATTCATGGTGAAGATGGCCAGGGTACATCAGCCGCTGGGTCTGATATTGGGGTTCTGCCTGACCACGGCGGCGCTGGCTGCGCCCACGGCTGCCAAGGGACCCAATCTGGACAGCGATGCCAGAAAGTTGAGCTACTCCGTCGGCATCAGCCTGGGCAACCGGTTGCGTGATGACTTCACCAACCTCGACATGGAGGCACTCACCGCCGGCCTGCGCCATGGCCTCGATGGCACCAAGCCGGCGCTGAGCGAGGAGGAGATGCAGAAGATCTTCGCCGACTGGAGCAGCAAGAAGACGGCGGCCGATCAGCAGGCGCGCGAGAGTGCCGCGAAGAAGAACAGCAGCGAGGGCGAAGCCTTCCTCAAGAGCCATGGCAAGGAGAGTGGCGTCACCACCCTGCCCAGCGGCATCCAGTACAAGGTGATCAAGCAGGGCAGTGGCAAGAGCCCGACCCTGGAGGACAGTGTCGTCGTACACTACCGTGGCAGCCTGCTCGATGGCACCGAATTCGACAGCTCCCGCAAGCGGGGCGCGCCGGCCACCTTCCCGGTTCGCGGGCTGATTCCGGGCTGGACCGAGGTGCTGCAGAAGATGAAAGAGGGTGACCAGTGGGAGGTGGTCATTCCCGCCGAGCTGGCCTATGGCGACCAGGGCGCTGGCCGCAAGATCGGTCCCAATGCCGTGCTGCGCTTCGACATGGAGCTGCTGCAGGTCCAGGGCGGTGAGTCGGGTGCCGCTGCACCCGCGCCCGCCGCACAGTGACCGGTGCGCTGCCTTTCATTCCAATAGACCGGAGGTGCCGACTGCCCCGTCGCGGCGGGCAGTCGGTGGCAATCTCCGGCGCTCATCTCTTCCGCTGTGGCGCAGTGTTGTCTGACAGCAACAACAGGAATGGCCGTGATGTCCGATTCGCTTTCCCTTCCCGTCGCACTCTCTGCCGAGCAGCTGTTCCGTCGCTGTGATCCGGCCGGACTCGGCTTCGCCACCACCGCCGAACTGCGGCCGTCCGGCGCCCCGCTGGGCCAGCAGCGCGCCATCGAGGCGATGGCCTTCGCGCTCGATGTCAAACGGCCCGGTTACAACATCTTCGCGCTCGGGACCCCCGGTTCCGGGCGTCACGCGATGATCGAGCAGATGCTGAAGGGACGCGCGGCGACCGAAGCGGTGCCGGGTGACACCTGCCATGTGCACAACTTTGCCCAGCCCAACAAGCCGATCTGGCTCAAGCTGCCCTGTGGCATGGGGGTGCAGTTGCGCGATGCGATGACGCAACTGGTGGAGGATCTGCACAGCGCGATCCGCACCGCCTTCGAGAGCGACGAGTACCGCGCCCGCCGGCAGGTGATCGAGCAGGAGGCGATGGAGCGGCGCGAGGCGGTGATCGAGCAGTTGCGTGAAGAGGCCAAGGCCGAGGATGCACTGTTGATCACGCTGCCGACCGGCTTTGCCTTCGTGCCGGTGCGCAATGGCGAGATGATCAAGCCGGATGAGTTTCATCAACTGCCACAGGAGCTGCGCGACCGTTATGAGGAGCGCATCACCGCCCTGCAGAAGCGGCTGCAGGATGCGCTGGCACAGTTTCCGGTCTGGGAACGGGAGATGCGCAACCGCATCAAGGCGCTGAATCAGGCGGTGACCCTCTCGGCCGTCGGGCTGCTGATCGGCGAGTTGAAGCAGCGCTTTGCCACGCTGCCGGCCGTGCTGCGCCATCTCGATGCCGTGCAGGACGACGTCGTCGACAACGCACAGGAGTTTCTCGGTGGCGGTGAAGAGGAGACGGCGAACAACCCCTTTGCGCCCCAGCCCACCTTCACCCGCTATCAGGTCAACCTGCTGGTGTCGCATGACAATGGGGGTGGCGCTCCGGTGGTCTACTGCGACCTCCCCTCCCAGCCCAACCTGATCGGCCGGGTCGAATACAGGGCGCAGTACGGGATGCTCTCCACCGACCTGACACTGATTCGCCCCGGCGCGCTGCATCAGGCCAATGGCGGCTACCTGATGCTCGATGCCGCCAAGGTGCTGACCCAGCCGCTGGCCTGGGAGGGTCTCAAGCGCAGCCTGCGTGCCGGTGAGATCCGCATCGAGTCGCTCGACCGCGCGCTGGGGCTGAGCAGCACGGTGACGCTGGAGCCGGAACCGATTCCGCTCGACCTGAAGGTGGTTCTGGTGGGTGAGCCGCTGCTGTTCACGCTGCTGTCGCAGTACGACCCGGAGTTTCTGGAACTGTTCAAGGTGATGGCCGATTTCGATGACGACCTCGAACGCAGCCCGGACAGTGAACGCGCCATCGCCGCACAGATCGCCCGCATCGCCGGTGACGAGGCGATGCTGCCGTTCGAGGCGGCGGCGGTGGCGCGGATCATCGAACAGGGGTCGCGGGCCATCGAAGACAGCCAGCGCATCTCGATCCGGCAGGATCTGCTGCATGGCCTGATGGTCGAGGCCGACCACTGTGCCCGCCAGCAGGGCAGCAGTGCCGTGTCGGCAGCGGCGGTCGAGCGTGCCATCACCGCCCAGATCAACCGCGCCGACCGGCTGCGCGGCCGCCTGCAGGAGCAGATTCTGCGCGACACCGTCCGCATCGATTGCAGTGGCCAGCGGGTCGGCCAGATCAATGGCCTGGCGGTGCTCAGCTTCGGCAACTTCCTCTTCGGCCATCCCAGTCGCATCACCGCCCGCGTCCGCCCCGGCAGCGGCGGCGTGCTCGACATCGAACGCAAGGTCGAACTGGGCGGGTCGCTCCACTCCAAGGGGGTGCTGATTCTCTCCAGCTACCTCGCTGCGCAGTATGGACTCGATGGCCCGCTGTCGCTCTCCGCCAGCCTGGTGTTCGAGCAGTCCTATGGCGGCGTCGACGGCGACAGCGCCTCATCGACCGAACTCTATGCGCTGCTGTCGGCGCTGGCCGAGCTGCCGATCAGGCAATCCTGGGCCGTCACCGGCTCGGTCGACCAGTTCGGCCGGGTGCAGGCGATCGGCGGTGTCAACGAGAAGATCGAAGGCTTCTTCGACATCTGCCGCGCGCGCGGCCTGACCAGCGAGCAGGGGGTGCTGATCCCGGCCAGCAACGTCCAGCATCTGATGCTGCGGCAGGAGGTGGTCGATGCCTGCCGCAACGGGCAGTTCAAGATCTTCGCGGTCGAGACCATCGACCAGGGCATCGCGCTGCTGACCGGCGTCGCGGCAGGTCAGCGTGATGCCGAGGGCCGTTACCCTGCCGACTCGGTCAATGGCCGTGTCGAGGCGCGGCTGAATCGCTTCGCCCAACAGTTGCAGCGCAAGCCGCAAGCGGATGCCGAGGCCGATGAGGCCGACGATGGAGCCGGGCCATGAACCGCCAGCGGCCGCGCACGCTGCTGTTCGCCATCGATCTGTCGCCACCCAGCCTGCCGCTGCTCGATGCCGCCGCCGAGCTGGCGGCAATGCTGGAAGTCGAGCTGGCGGTGTGGCGGATCGAGGAGCAGCGGCTGCTGGAAGTGCTCAAACTCCCCTGGTGCCGCCGTGTGCTCCACCATGCCGCCGCGCCGGTCGAGCCGTGCGACAGTGACCTGGAACGGGAGCTGCGGCTGCACCGGCAGCGCATCGAACAGGAACTCAGCGTCAGTGCCGAGCGCTGGCAGATCAAATGCAGCTTCAGCCACCTGCGCGATGAAACCGGGCTGGCGCTGTTCGAGCAACTGCACACCGACACCCTGCTCTGTGCCGGCAGCAGCCTGTGGCGGCAGTGGGAGGCCAGCCTGCCGCCACAGGCCATTCTTCACCCCAGCATCTGGCTGCCCAGCAGCCCGCTGCGCGGTGAAGAGGTGGTGGCCATCGTCACCCGGCACGATGCCGAGGCGGTGCTCGATGCGGTCAAACCGCTGGTGCGCCGCGGCCGCCGGCCGGTGGTGATCATCCTGGCCGAACAGCCCGAGCAGGCCCGGCAACTGGAACAGCGGGTGCGTGCCCTGTTGGCGGCCGAAGGAATCGACCCTCGAATCGAGCCGTGGCACTCCGGTGATTTCGACGAACTCTGCCAGCGTCTGCGCAGCCGGGCGATTCGCTTTCTGTTGCTGTCGAACCGCAACGACAAGGTGCCGCCACAGCAGATGGAGCGGCTGCTGCAGGCCGCTGCGGCGCCGGTGATGGTGGTGGCGGCAGACTGAGCCCCAATGCGAAGAGGCCAACCCGCAGGGGTTGGCCTCTTCGATCGCTCCGGTTGCCGCAGGTGTCAATCCTGACCGGCAGCCGCCTCCTTGATGCTGAGCTTGATCCGGCCACGGTTGTCGACATCGAGCACCTTGACCTGCACCTCGTCACCCACCTTCAGGTAGTCGCCGACGCTCTCGACCCGCTGATCGGTGATCTGGGAGATGTGCACCAGACCATCGCGCCCCGGCATGAAGTTGACGAAGGCGCCGAAGTCGACGATGCGCACCACGATGCCGGTGTAGATCCGGCCTATCTCCGGTTCGTCGGTGATGGCGCGAATGCGGTCGATCGCCGCATCGAGGGCGCTCTTGGTTTCGGCATAGATGCGCACCGAGCCATCATCCTCGATGTCGATGTTGCTGCCGGTCTCCTCGGTGATGGCGCGGATGGTGACCCCGCCCTTGCCGATGATGTCGCGGATCTTGTCGGGGTCGACCTTGATCACCTTCATCGACGGCGCCAGTTCCGAGACCTCGGCACGGGGGCGGGCGATCACCTTGTTCATCTCGCCGAGGATGTGCTGCCGCGCGGCATTGGCCTGCTGCAGCGCCACATCCATGATCTCCTCGGTGATCCCTTTGATCTTGATGTCCATCTGCAGGGCAGTGACGCCACGCAGGGTGCCGGCCACCTTGAAATCCATGTCGCCGAGGTGGTCCTCGTCGCCGAGGATGTCGGTCAGCACGGCAAAGCCGTTCTCTTCCTTGATCAGCCCCATGGCGATCCCGGCCACCGGTGCGGAGATCGGCACCCCGGCATCCATCAGCGCCAGCGAGGCGCCGCAGACCGTGGCCATCGAGCTGGAGCCGTTGGATTCGGTGATCTCCGACACCACACGGATGGTGTAGGGGAACTCCTCGAGAGTCGGCAACACCACCTCGATACCGCGCCGCGCCAGCCGGCCATGGCCGATCTCGCGCCGTTTCGGGCTGCCCATCATCCCCACCTCACCGACGCTGTAGGGCGGGAAGTTGTAATGCAGCATGAAGTTGTCGCGGTAGCTGCCCTCGAGGGCGTCGATGGTCGCGCCATCGCGGATCGAACCAAGCGTCGCCACCACCAGTGCCTGGGTCTCGCCACGGGTGAACAGGGATGAACCGTGGGTCTTCGGCAGCACACCGGTCTCGACGAACAGCGGCCGCACGGTGTGGTTGTCACGGCCATCGATGCGCGGTTCGCCGCGCACGATCGAGGCGCGGACGATCTTCTTCTCCAGTTTGGCGAACAGACCATTCAGTTCGGCCGCCGTCGCCGGCGCGAACTGCTCACTGACGATCAGCGCCTCGATGGCCCGCTCGCGCAGTTGACCGAGTCGGTCGCGGCGCTGGCTCTTGTCGGTGATGCGATAGGCGGCCGCCACCTCGTCGGCGAAGGCGGCCTGCAGTGCGGCGTAGAGCGGTTCGTTGATGGCGGGCGGCTGCCACTCCCAGCGCGGCTTGCCCGCCTCGCGCACCAGCTCTTCGATCGCCATGATCACCACCTGCATCTCCTGGTGGGCGTAGAGCACCGCGCCCAGCATCAGGTCTTCCGGCAGCTCCTTGGCCTCCGATTCGACCATCAGCACGGCATCCTTGGTGCCGGCCACCACCATGTCGAGCGCCGATTTTTCCAGCTCGGCATAGGAGGGGTTGAGCAGGTAGCCCGCCTGCGGATCGAAACCGACCCGGGCCGCGCCGATCGGGCCATCGAAGGGGATGCCGGAGAGCGCAACCGCCGCCGAAGCGCCGATCATCGCCGCGATGTCCGGGTCATTGACCTTGTCGACCGACATCACGGTGCAGACCACCTGCACCTCCTGCATGAAGCCCTTGGGAAAGAGCGGCCGCAGCGGACGGTCGATCAGCCGTGAGGTCAGTGTCTCCTTCTCGCTCGGCCGCGCCTCGCGCTTGAAGAAGCCACCCGGAATCTTGCCGGCCGCGTAGGTTTTTTCCTGATAGTTCACGGTGAGCGGAAAGAAGTCCCGGTTCGGCACGACCTTTCGATCACCGACCACCGTGACCAGCACGGTGGTCTCATCCACGCTGACCAGTACGGCGGCGGTGGCCTGCCGGGCAATTCTGCCGGTTTCGAGCGTGACGGTATGTTGACCATACCTGAAGCTTTTTCTGATTGGATTCACCGAATCATTCCTTAATGGATTGCAAGAGCCGGAGCTGGGCGTGCATCGATCAGCGACGCAGGCCAAGTCGGGCGATCAATTGGGTGTAGCGCGCGTTGTCGGTGCGCTTCAGGTAGTCGAGCAGCTTGCGGCGCTGGTTGACCATGCGAATCAGACCACGGCGGGAGTGGTGGTCCTTCTTGTTCTGTTCGAAATGGGGTTGCAGCTTCTGGATGTTGGCGGTCAGCAATGCAACCTGCACCTCGACGGAACCGGTGTCGCCCTCACTGCGCTGGTACTGCTTGACCACTGCTGCCTTTTCTTCTGCACTCATCGACATCTCATGACTCCTGATTGTGGAATATGCCTTTTGATGGACTCGGATCCATCACTGCTTGGCCGAACACCGCGCATATCTGCAGCCTTCGGCCCCATTGTGGACAGCGGTCAGTGGCTCGCGACCAGTCGTCGCGGTGCCAGCCGGCCATCATCCAGAATTTCACCCACGCCGATGAAGCTGCCCGCACCATCGACGATGCGCACCCAGCCACTGCTCGGCAGTTGCGGTGCCATTATCGGCTGCCCCTGCCTGAAGTAATAGAGCGTGGTCTCGTTCAGCTTCACCTGCGGGAAATCACTGACGCTGCTGCTGGCCGGCAGCAGCAATGCATCCAGCGCCGGGTAACCCCCCTGTTCGCGCAGTTCCGCCAGCGCATCGAGGGTCACCGTCTGCGAAATCTCGTAGGGACCGGCCTCGATCCGCCGCAACTGCACCACATGGGCGCCACTGCCCAGGGCCTTGCCGAGATCCTCGGCCAGCGTGCGGATGTAGGTGCCCTTGCTGCAGCGCACGTCGAGTTCGATCTCATCCTCGCCCAGCCGCAGCAGTTCGAGCGCATGGATGGTCACCCGCCGTGGCGGCCGTTCGACCTCGATGCCGGCACGGGCCAGCTCGTAGAGTGGCTTGCCCTGATGTTTGAGCGCCGAGTACATCGACGGAATCTGCTCGATCTCTCCGCGAAAGTGCGACAGGGCCGACAGCACGCGCTCCTGCGTCAGCTGCAGCGGTGCGAAGGTCTCGATCACCTCGCCATCGACATCGCCGGTGGTGGTGCGCGCCCCCAGCTTGAGGGTGACCTGGTAACGCTTGTCGGCATTGAGCAGATAGTGCGAGAACTTGGTCGCCTCGCCGAAGCAGAGCGGCAGCACGCCGGTGGCCAGCGGATCGAGGCTGCCGGTGTGTCCGGCCTTGGCCACGCCGCAGATCGCCTTGGCCCGCTGCAGCGCCTGGTTCGAGGTGATGCCGGCGGGTTTGTCGAGCAGCAGGATGCCATCGACCTGCCGGCCACGTGCCTTGCGCTGCCGTCCCACTGCTCTGTTCACTCCTTCGCCCCATGCGTGCGGTCTTGTGCGATGGCCTGGTCGATCAGCCGCGACAGGTGCGCGCCCCGCTCGCTGCTCTCGTCATAAAAGAAGTGCAACTCCGGCGTCGTGCGCATCTGGCTGACTTTGGAGAGCCGGCCACGCAGAAAACCGGCCGCGCCACGCAGCGCCTGCAGAATCTCCTGCCGTGCCTGCGGGCTGGGCTGGTCGACCACGGTCACATGGACGTTGGCATGGGCCAGATCGCGGCTGACCTCGACATCGGTGACCGTCACGAAACGGGCACGCGGGTCGCGCATCTCGTTCTGGATCTGCAGCGCCAACTCCCGCTTGATGAAGTCGGCCACCCGATCGGTGCGAGAAAACTCACGCGGCATGGTCCAGCCTCACTCGCCCCGGCCGTTACAGCGTGGGTGCGATTTGATGTTTTTCATAGACTTCGATCAGATCACCCGCCCGCACGTCGTTGTAGTTCTTCACCCCGATGCCGCACTCGGTGCCACTGCGCACCTCGCTGGCATCCTCCTTGAACCGACGCAACGACTCCAGTTCGCCTTCGTAGATCACCACCCGGTCGCGCAACACCCGAATCGGTTTGTTGCGGTGGACCACCCCCTCGATCACCATGCAGCCGGCAATCTGGCCGAATTTGGGCGAGTGGAAGACTTCGCGCACCTCGGCCACGCCGAGGATCTGCTCGCGGAACCGCGGTGCCAGCATGCCGGCCAGTGCCTGACGCACATCATCGAGCAGGTCATAGATCACACTGTAGTAGCGCAGGTCGACGCCGCCCTCCTCGATGATCTTGCGTGCCTTGGCATCGGCCCGGACATTGAAACCGAACAGCACCGCCTTCGAGGCCAGCGCCAGCGTGGCATCGGTCTCGCTGATGCCGCCGACACCACCGCTGATCACCCTGACCTGTACCTCGTCGGTGCCGATGTCGGCCAGGGCGCTCTGAATCGCCTCCAGCGAACCGCGCACGTCGGCCTTCAGCACCACGTTGAGCGTCTTCACCTCGCCGGCCTGCAGGCTTTCGAACATCTCCTCCATGCGCGGCATGGCCGGCTGGCGACTGAGCTTCACTTCGCGGTACTTGCCCTGGCGGAACAGTGCCACTTCCCGTGCCTTTTTCTCGTCGCTGACCACCACGAAGCTCTCGCCGGCATCGGGCGTGCCATCGAAGCCGAGCACCTCCACCGGCAGCGAAGGACCCGCCGCCTCGGTCGGTCGACCGGCTTCGTCCATCATCGCGCGCACCCGGCCGTAGTAGGGGCCGGCCAGCACCATGTCGCCCTTGCGCAGGGTGCCGTTCTGCACCAGCATGGTGACCACCGAACCGCGGCCCTTGTCCAGCCGGGATTCGACCACCACACCGCGACCCGGCGCGCTCGGCACCGCAGTCAGTTCGAGGATCTCGGACTGCAGCAGCAGTGCTTCGAGCAGCTCATCGATGCCTTGTCCGGTGTGCGCCGACACCTGCACGAACTGGGTGTCGCCGCCCCACTCCTCCGGAATGACGCCATGGCGCACCAGCTCATTCTGCACCCGCTCCGGATCGGCGGTGGCCTTGTCGACCTTGGTGATGGCCACCACGATCGGCACCTCGGCAGCGCGGGCATGCTGAATCGCCTCTTCGGTCTGCGGCATCACACCATCGTCCGCCGCCACCACCAGCACGACGATATCGGTCAGCTTGGCGCCACGCGCCCGCATCGCGGTAAAGGCAGCATGGCCCGGCGTATCGAGAAAGGTGACCATGCCGCGTGCGGTCTCGACGTGGTAGGCACCGATGTGCTGGGTGATGCCGCCCGCTTCGCCGCTGGCCACCCGTGTCTTGCGGATGTGGTCGAGCAGCGAGGTCTTGCCATGGTCGACATGGCCCATCACCGTCACCACCGGCGCACGGGTGACTGCTTCACCTTCGATCGAGAGTGACGCCGTCAACTCATCCTCGAGGGCGCTGTCGCTGAGCAGCTTCACCTTGTGGCCCAGCTCTTCGGCCACAATCGCCGCGACATCCTGATCGATCACCTGGTTGATGGTGGCCATCGTGCCCATCTTCATCATCACCTTGATCAGCTCGCCAGCCTTGATCGACATCTTTTGCGCCAGATCGGCCACGGTGATGGTGGGTGGAATCCCCACCTCACGCGTCAGGGTCTCGGTGGGTTTGGCGAAGGCGTGCTGTGCAAACCTGCCCCGGCCATTTTTGCCGGGGATCTTCTTGCCGCCACGCCGAAAACCGGCGCGGTCGTCTTCATCGAAACTGAGCGTGCCACGCGCACCCTTGATCTGTGCCGCTGGCTTCTCTTTCTCCTTGACCTTGCTGCGTGGACGCGCGCGCTCATCCTTGACCTCGACCGGCTTGGTCTTGGCACGCGCGGCGGCGGCTTCTGCGTCGGTCTTGATTGGCTGGGCAGGCTGTTCCGGCTTGACCCCCGCGGCGTCGGTCTCGGTCGTGGTCGACGCGGCGCGCTCCGCTTCACGGGCCCGCAGCGCTTCGGCCTCTTTGCGTGCCTCCTCCTCGCGCTCACGCTGCCGAGACTCTTCGATCAGCCGCAAACGCTCCTCTTCCTGCTTCTTGCGCTGCACCTCCTCGGCGATTCGCTCGCGGGCCGAGCGCTCTTCGGCAGGCGCCGGAGGCACGACTTCATGCTGCGCCACGGGTGGTGGAGCGGACGGAACGGGCTGCGTCTCTTCTGCCGCATCGCGCCGGGCATAGACCTTCTTCTTGCGCACCTCGACATTGATGGTCTTGCCCCGCCCCTGTCCGGTCGCCAGCTTGAGCGTGCTGACCTCCTTGCGCTGCAGGGTGATCTTTCTGGTCTCGCCACCGCTCTCGCCATGGCTGCGGCGCAGGTGGCTCAAGAGCTTCTGCTTCTCCTCGTCGGAGACCAGATCATCGACGCCGGTTTGTGACAGACCCGCCTCATGCATCTGTTTGAGCAGACGATCAACTGGTGCGCCGACCACTTCGGCAAGTTGCCTGACGGTCACATCTGCCATGGGTACCCCCCTCTCTCGACCGATCCCAGAATCGTCTGATGGTTATTCATTCGTCGCAAACCAGTGCGCCCGCGCTGCCAGAATCAGTCGTCCAGCCCGCTCTTCATCCATCTCTTCCATCTCGAGGAGGTCATCGACCGACTGCTCGGCCAGATCCTCGCGGGTGACGATGCCACGCCGTGCCAGCAGTGCCGCCAGTGACGGATCCATGCCCTCTACTTCGAGAAGATCCTGCGCGGGCTCGACCTCGTCCAGCTTCTCTTCGTTGGCGATGGCCTGGGTCAGCAGCACATCCTTGGCCCGGTTGCGCAGCTCTTCGGCGATCTCTTCGTCAAAACCCTCGATGGAGAGCAGCTCATCGAGCGGCACATAGGCAATCTCCTCCAGCGTGGAGAATCCGGCCTCGATCAGCACGGCGGCCACCTCTTCGTCGACATCCAGCAGCGTGACGAATTTCTGCAGCAGGCCGACCGACTCCTGCTCCTGCTTTTCGATGGCGGCCTGCTCGCTCATGACGTTGATTTCCCAGCCAGTCAGCTCGGAAGCCAGGCGGATGTTCTGCCCGCCCCGGCCGATGGCCTGCGCCAGGTTCTCCTCGGCCACGGCGATCTCCATGGTGTGGGCATCTTCATCCATGACGATCGACACCACTTCGGCCGGTGCCATCGCATTGATGACGAACTGCGCCTGGTTGTCATCCCACAGCACGATGTCGATTCGCTCGCCACCCAGTTCGTTGGAGACCGCCTGCACCCGCGAACCGCGCATGCCGACGCAGGCGCCGACCGGGTCGATCCGGCGGTCGTTGGTCTTGACCGCGATCTTGGCACGGGCACCCGGGTCGCGGGCCGCCCCCTTGATCTCGATGATCTGCTCGGAGATCTCGGGCACCTCCAGCCGGAACAGCTCGATCAGCATGCGCGGATCGGTGCGGCTCAGAATCAGTTGCGGTCCGCGCAGCTCCGGTTTCACGTCGGTCAGCACGCTGCGGACCCGATCACCCATGCGGAAGCTTTCACGCGGGATGGCCTGATCACGGCTCAGCAGCGCCTCGGCGTTGTTGCCCAGATCGACGATGATGTGGTCGCGGGTCACCTTCTTGACCTGACCATTGACCAGTTGGCCGACGCGATGCAGGTACTGCGCCGAGATCTGCCCGCGCTCGGCCTCGCGCACCTTCTGCACGATCACCTGCTTGGCCGCCTGGGCAGCAATCCGCCCGAACAGGGTGTTTTCGACCTGCTCTTCCCAGACATCGCCCGGCTGCAGGGCAGGGCTCTTTTCGTGGGCCTCCTGCAGCGTCAGCTCGGTGCCCAGTTCGGGAACCTGGTCATCAGCCACCACCTGCCAGCGACGAAAAGTCTGGTAGTCACCGGTTTTCTGATCGATCACGACCCGGATATCGCTCTCTTCATCCTCGTAGCGCTTTTTGGTCGCGGCGGCCAGCGCCAGCTCGAGCGCTTCAAAAATGAGGTGCGGCGGTACCGCTTTTTCATGGGATACCGCATCCACCACCAGCAAGATCTCTTTGTTCATTCGACTGTCTCGCTTCGCTCAATCAAACTCAGGGACTATATGGGCCTTGTCGATGGCGCAGAGCGGCAGAAGATATTCGTGCTCTCCCATCATCAGCACCACGTCTTCCCCCTCGATGCCGGTCAATCTCCCGTCGAAGTTGCGCCGGCCCTCAAACAGCGTCCGCAGCCGGATCTTCACCCGACTGCCGATGAATCGGCGGTACTGCTCCAGCGTGTAGAGAGGGCGGTCGAGGCCGGGCGAGGAGATCTCGAGATGGTATTGCCCATCGATCATCTCGGAGACATCCAGCAGTGCGCCCACCTGCCGGCTGACCCGCTCGCAATCCTCGATGGTGACGCCCCCGGGCTGGCGATCGATGTAGATTCTCAATCTGGCACTCTTGCTGTGCACACCATCCTCGATTCCCCACAGCTCGCAGCCCAGCGCCTGCACTGCCGGTTCGATCAATTGCCACAGTTGCTGCGTCTTGGGGTTCATCTGCGTGACAGGACCGCACTCCATACCGTGTAGCTCTGTTGAGCCGAATTCAATCAAATTTTCACGAAAATAAAAAATGGGCCATAGGCCCACTTGCGAATCTCCTTTGACCACACCCCGGCTGCCATGCACCAGGGTTACAGACTCACTGATCAACCATCAATAAAAAGCCCCATGCGGGGCCTTTTTGATGGTAGCGGGGGCTGGATTTGAACCAACGACCTTCGGGTTATGAGCCCGACGAGCTACCAGGCTGCTCCACCCCGCATCAGTAAGGGACATTATTCTATCTGCTCAAACAGCATTGTCAACCAGCGATTGGTGCCGAAGAGAGGACTTGAACCTCCACGGGGTTACCCCCACTACCCCCTCAAGATAGCGTGTCTACCAGTTCCACCACTTCGGCGAAGGGACGGCGAGTATACCCTACTGCTTCGGCCCCGTCTCTACCTTTGGCAGCTCCTCGGACTGACCGCCGGCCGGTACTGGCGCAGCATCGGACGGCTTGACATCAGCAGAGTCGGTGGCGCTCCTGTCCGGCAGCAGCCCTTGGGTGGGGATCTCGCCGCCTTCGGTCGCGCTCGGCAGGCCCTGCTCGATCGCCGGCAAGCCATGCAGCGGGTTGGCTTCGCCGTCGGCCCTGTTCTTGGCAATGACGGCCAGGCTGATGCTGGTGGCAAAGAAGGCCATCGCCAGCCCGGTGGTGATGCGGGTCAGCAAGCTGCCGCCGCCGGTGCTGCCAAAGACCGTCTGCGATGCGCCGGCACCGAACGAAGCGCCCATCGAGGCGCCCTTGCCCTGCTGGATCAGCACCAGCGCCACCAGTGCTACGCCCAACAGTACATGAATGATCAGAATGATTGTTTCCATCACCGCTTCGCCGTAGTACAAATCGCCAAAAACTGTTCTGCATCGAGCGATGCCCCGCCGACCAGAACGCCATCGATGTCGGGCTGACTCAGCAGCAGCGCGCTGTTGTCGGGCTTGACGCTGCCGCCATAGAGAAGCGGTACCGCCCACCCCCGAGCTGTCCACGCCAGCAACTGCTGCCGAATCGACCCGTGCACCTGCTGCGCCTCGTCAGCCGAGGCGGAACGGCCGGTGCCGATGGCCCAGACTGGCTCATAAGCGACCACGATGCGAGCTGCATCTTCGCTGTCGAGCCGCTCCAGCACGGCCTTGAGCTGCCGCTCCACCACGCTCAAGGTCAGGCCCGCGTCACGCTCCGTCACGGTTTCGCCGACACAGACGATGGGCTTCAGCCCATGCCGCAGTGCGGCCATGCTCTTGCGCGCCACCAGCTCGTCGCTCTCTGCGTACAGCTGGCGCCGCTCGGAGTGGCCGACGATGGCATAGCGACAGCCAAACTCCCTGACCATCGGCGCCGATATCTCGCCGGTGAAGGCGCCCTGCGCCTCTTCATGGATGTTCTGCACACCGAGTCGAAGGGTGCTGTTCGCCAGCAACTGCTCGAGGCGCCACAGGTAGAGGGCCGGGGGGCAGAGCACGATCTCGGTACCGCTGTCAGGGACGACCCCCTCGACAATCCGGCCCACCAACGCATCGACGCTGGCGCGGGAGCCATGCATCTTCCAATTCGCCACCAGCAGCACCGGGCGCATCAGCCGCTCCCCACGCCGTCAGGGCGGGCGATTCTATCGCCGTGCAATCGTGCATGGCAAGCAACCTGCCATCTGTTAACCATTGGAACCTCCGACCAAGGCCGCCAGCTCCTGCGCCAACTGGCTGATCATCGCGGCATCTTCGCCCTCGACCATCACCCGGATCAGCGGTTCGGTGCCGGAGGGGCGCAGCAGCAGCCGGCCGCGCCCGGCCAGACGCTGCATGATCTGACGCTCGGCAGCGCGAATCGGCTCCGAGGCACAGAGCGCCCGTCGGTCCACCATGGCGTCGACCTGGACATTGATCATCACCTGCGGCAGCTTGCACATGCCCTGCTTGATCTCATGCAGCGTGCGATCGGAGCTGATCATCGCCGCCAGCACCTGCAGCGCCGAGACGATGCCATCGCCCGTGGTGGTCGCCGCCAGACAGAGGATGTGACCGGAGCTCTCGCCGCCGAGTTGCCAGCCGCGCTCCCCGAGTGCCTGCGTCACATAGCGGTCACCGACATCGGTGCGCGCGAATGGAATCCTGAGTTCCTCCAGCGCCAGCTCCAGCCCCAGGTTGCTCATTTTGGTGCCGACGACACCGCCGATCAGGCGACCCGAACGGGCCTGATCGGCGGCGATGATGTAGAGCAGTTCATCGCCATCGACGATCTCGCCGGTGTGGTCGACCATGATGACCCGGTCGCCGTCGCCATCGAAGGCAATGCCGAGATCGGCCCCCTCGCTCAGGACCCGCTGTCGCAATGCCTCAGGATGGGTCGAGCCGCAGCCCTGGTTGATGTTGAGTCCATCGGGCGAGGTGCCCAGCTCGATGACCCGGGCGCCCAGCTCACTGAAGACTTCGGTCGCGACATGGTAGGTGGCGCCATGGGCACAATCGACCACCAGCGTCAGCCGGTCGAAATCGAGCGCCGACGGAACGGTGCTCTTGCAGAACTCCACATAGCGGCCAGCCGCGTCACTGATGCGAAAGGCCTTGCCCAACTGGTCCGGCGCGACTGTGACCATCGGCTCATCGATCTGCTGTTCGATGACCAGTTCGACCTCATCGGGCAGCTTGGTGCCCTGACGGGAGAAAAATTTGATGCCATTGTCGTAGTAGGGGTTGTGGGAGGCGCTGATCACGACGCCGGCGCGCGCCTTGAAGGTGCGGGTCAGGTAGGCGATGGCCGGGGTCGGCATCGGCCCGAGCAGCCCGATGTCGACGCCCGCCGCCGACAGTCCGGCTTCAAGGGCGGATTCGAACATGTAGCCGGAGATGCGGGTGTCCTTGCCGATCAGCACCTTGGCGTCGGGATGCTGCCGGGCGAAGACCCGGCCCACCGCCCAGCCGAGCTTCAGCACGAACTCCGCCGTGATCGGCGGCTGGCCGACCCGGCCCCGGATGCCATCGGTACCGAAATAACGTCTGCTCATCATCTGTCCACGTTTTCGTTGAAGATCGCCCAGGCCACGCGCAGCGCATCGACAGCCGGCGCGACATCATGCACCCGGAACAGTCTGGCGCCGCGCTCCAGCGCAACCACCTGGGCCGCCAGAGTGCCATGCAGGCGCGCCTCGACCGGACGGTCGAGGATCGCGCCGATCATGCTCTTGCGCGACAGCCCGACCAGCAGCGGCAGGTCGAGTTCAGCCAGATGGTCGAGGTGCTGCAACAAGGTCAGGTTGTGTGCGACCGTTTTGCCGAACCCGAACCCCGGATCGATGATCAGCCGTGAACGCGGCAGACCCGCTGCCTCACACTGCGCAACCCGCTGCGCCAGAAAGATCCGTACCTCTTCGACCACATCCTGGTAGCCGGGCGCCTGCTGCATGGTTTGCGGATCGCCCTGCATGTGCATCAGACAGACCGGCAGTTCCAGTTCGACCGCTGCCGCCAAAGCGCCCGGCTGACGCAGCGCCCGCACATCATTGATCAGGCCAGCGCCGTGCCGGGCCGCCTCGCGCATCAATTCCGGACGGCTGGTATCGATCGACACGATGGTGTCGAACTCCGCCGTCAGCCGCTCGACCACCGGAATGACCCGATCGAGCTCCTGCTGCAGCGACACCTCGGCGGCACCAGGCCGGGTCGACTCGCCACCCACGTCGAGCAGTTGTGCGCCCTCGGCCAGCATCTGCTGCGCGGTCGCGAGCAGTGGATCGAGTTGCACGCCGCTGCTGCTGCGGTAGAGTCGGCCGCCGTCCGAAAAGGAGTCCGGCGTGATGTTGAGGATGCCCATGACGCAGGGTGCAGCCAGATCGAGCCGGCGCCCTGCGCAGTCGATCACCCTTGATGTGGCGCCCATCGGGCCGAAATCCTCCTGGTTCCAGAAACAGTGAAACCGGTTTCGGGCCGTCGCGAAACCGGTTTCGGTCAGTTCGACCGCAGACTCAATGTTCGCCTGCCGTGCCTCCGATCGAGCCCTTGCCCGATTTCTCTTCACTGGCGGGGGATTTCGCCCTGGGCGGGGCGGCATCGCGGTCGCTGTGCCAGCTCTCGGGTTCCCGTGGTGGTCGACCACTCATGATGTCGTCGATCTGCTCGAGGTTCAGGGTCTCATATTTGATCAGGGCCTCGGCCATGGCATGCAGCTTGTCGATGTTCTCGGTGAGGAGGGTGCGTGCCCTGTCGTAGCAGCTGTCGATGATGCTGCGCACCTCGTCGTCGATCTTGCGGGCGGTTTCCGGCGAGATCGAACGCTGCTGGCTGCCGCTGCTGCGACCCAGAAAGACTTCGGTGCTGTCTTCGTCATACATCAACGGACCCAGTTTCTCCGACAGCCCCCAGCGGGTCACCAGGCTTCTGGCGATGTCGGTGGCACGCTGGATGTCGTTGGACGCACCAGTGGTGACGCCATCGGGACCGAGGATCAGCTCTTCGGCCACCCGGCCGCCGAACAGGCTGCAAATCTGGCTGATGATCGAGCGCTTGCTGTGACTGTAGCGGTCCTCTTCGGGCAGAAACATGGTGACGCCGAGCGCCCGGCCGCGCGGGATGATGCTCACCTTGTAGACCGGGTCGTGCTCCGGCACCAGCCGGCCGACGATCACATGGCCGGCTTCGTGGTAGGCGGTGTTGAGCTTCTCTTTCTCGGACATCACCATCGATTTGCGCTCGGCGCCCATCATGATCTTGTCCTTGGCCAGCTCGAACTCATCCATGTCCACCTTGCGCTTGCCGGCACGGGCGGAGAAGAGTGCGGCCTCGTTGACCAGGTTGGCCAGATCGGCGCCGGAAAAACCCGGTGTGCCGCGGGCGATGACTGCCGGGTCGACATCGTCTCCCAGCGGCACCTTGCGCATGTGCACCTTCAGAATCTGCTCGCGGCCGCGAATGTCGGGCAGCCCGACCACCACCTGCCGGTCGAAGCGACCGGGACGCAGCAGCGCCGGGTCGAGCACATCGGGCCGGTTGGTGGCGGCGATGACGATCACGCCATCATTGCCCTCGAAGCCATCCATCTCGACCAGCAACTGGTTGAGTGTCTGTTCGCGCTCGTCATGGCCACCGCCGAGGCCGGCGCCGCGGTGACGGCCCACGGCATCGATTTCGTCGATGAAGATGATGCAGGGGGCGCGCTTCTTGGCCTGCTCGAACATGTCACGCACCCTCGATGCGCCGACACCGACGAACATCTCGACGAAATCGGAGCCGGAGATGCTGAAGAAAGGCACCCCGGCCTCGCCGGCGATCGCCTTGGCCAGGAGGGTCTTGCCGGTGCCGGGCTGACCGACCATCAGCACGCCACGAGGAATGCGGCCGCCCAGGCGCTGGAATTTGCCCGGATCCTTGAGGAATTCGACCAGCTCCTTGACATCCTCCTTGGCCTCATCGACGCCGGCCACGTCGGCAAAGGTGGTCTTGATCTGGTCTTCGCTCATCAGGCGGGCGCGGCTCTTGCCGAAGCTCATCGGGCCGCCACGACCGCCCGCGCCGCCCTGCATCTGCCGCATGAAGAACATGAAGACCGCGATGATGATCAGGATCGGGAAGCTGGCCAGCAGCAGCTGCATCCAGATGCTCTGCCGCTCCGGCTGCTGCCCTTCGACCTCGACACCATGCTCGAGCAACTCATCCATCAGCTTGAGATCGGGCATGTTGGGCCGGGTCACTTCGAACTGACCGCCGTTGTTCTTGCGCTGCCCGACGATGGTGTAGCCATCACCCTTGATCGAGATGCGGGCGACACGGTCCTGATTCAGCTCTTCGATGAACTGCGAATAGCTCACCTTCTGCATGTCGGGCTGGATGCTGAAGTTGTTGAACACCGTCAGCAACACGGCCGCGATGATCAACCAGAGGATCAGGTTCTTGGCCATATCGTTCAAGGCAATGTCCTCGACTGGATGGATAATCGACCGGCTCTGCGATGGCACCTGCCAACCCGGAGCCCGCCTGCTTCATTCATGACTGACGGACCACTGCACGCACCACGCGAACAGCTTTGGATTTCATTATAACGACAGCCTCCACCTTAGCCAGAAACAGGGCGCTGGCCGCGAAAGCCGGTTCCAACCAGATAGACCTCCGGCGAGCGCGGCCGGGAGGCCTTGGGCTTGACGCAGCGCACCTGCTCAAAGGTGGTTCGGCAATTGCCGAGGTAACCGTCAAAGCCCTCGCCCTGAAACAGCTTGGCGATGAATGCCCCGCCCGGGGTGAGCGCCTGCTGGGCGAAATCGAGCGCCAGCTCGGCCAGCTCCATGGCCCTGGGCTGATCCACCGCCCGGTTGCCGCTGCTGTTGGGCGCCATGTCGGAGAGCACCAGATCGACCGGCTGCCCGCCCAGCACCCTTCTGAGCTGATCGAGGGCGGCCGCTTCGGTGAAGTCGCCCTCGATGAACTCGACCCCGCCAATCGGCTCCATCGGCAACCGATCGATCGCAATCACCCGGCCCTCCTCTCCCGTCATCTGCATCGCCACCTGGCTCCAGCCTCCCGGCGCAGCACCCAGATCGATGACCGTCATGCCGCGACGCAGCAGACGGTACTTCTCGACCAGCTCAAGCAGCTTGAAACTGGCGCGCGAGCGGTAGCCGAGCTTTTGCGCCTGCTTGACGTAAGGGTCGTCGAAATGTTCCCGCAGCCATTGGCCACTGGATCTGCTGCGTGCCACACCGGGCTCCTGGTCAAAGGCTGTCAGAGGATATCGAGATGGTTACAATTGCCAGCTTTTCAACCCCAGCCGATGACCAATCACTCCACCAGGGAGCTACAGAAAACCGTGTTGAACGCCGCCGACCGAAAACAGTATCGCACGCTCGGCCATGGATTGAAGCCGGTCGTCACCATTGCCAACCATGGTCTGAGCGAGGGCGTGCTGAAGGAGCTGGAACGGGCGCTGGACGACCATGAACTGATCAAGATCAAGGTGATCAGTGGCGATCGCCATGCACGCAAATCGCTGATCGACGCGTTGATCGGCGCCACCGGTTGTACGCTGGTGCAGCAGGTGGGTCAGATCGCCCTGCTGCTGCGACGCAACCCCAAAGCCAACCCCGCTCTGTCGAACCTGCTGCGTCCGGCTGCACGAAATCGGTGACCCCAGGCGACCGATGGTTGCGCCAGAATGGTGCGATCAGGGCTGCGACCTGATCGAGCATGTCGGGTGCACAATTCCACGCACTGGTTGTATACATCGGCCAAAGCGGCACACCATCAAAACAACAATGCGCCTGTTTCGCGCAGAGTGCGCCAAAACAGGCTTGGAAAACAGGATCAATGCACCATGTTGAGGCAATGATCCTTTCTCGATGCCGGGCATCGCGGCAAACCTGAGCGGTTTTGCCCCCTTTCAATCTGGCATGTTATGTGAATGGCTCCAGTGGCGAACCCGCCGATGAAGCGTGCTTCGGGCCGCTTCTCGTCGTACTTGCGCCTACACGCACCACAGGAGATTGAATGATGATGAAGAAACGCAACCTGCTGACGATCGCAACCACTGCTGCGGTCTCCATGGCTGGCCTCACCGCGATGAACAGCGCGTCGGCCGAACTGGCCGCCAATGTCGGTCTCTCCACGATTTACCTCTGGCGTGGCCAGGATGTCAGCGGTGGCTCACCGCAGTTTGCCGGTGACCTGACCTTCAAGGATGCCAGCGGCCTCTATGCGGGTGCCTGGATCTCCAGTGAGGCGAATCAGGCGGTTCTGGATACGACTGTGTCACCGCCCTCTTTGACCCAGGATGGCGGCCAGGAGTATGACCTCTATGCCGGTTGGGCGGCGACCTACGCCGGCATCGGCATCGATGCCAGCCTCTGGAACTACAACTACCCGTCCGATGCCGCCAATGATTCGTTTGGCGACCTCTCCGAGTTCGTGCTGGGACTCTCCTATGGCCCAGCCAGCTTCAAGTGGTACAAGAACATCGCCAATACGGCAGGCAGCAACGACTATCAGTACTTCACCCTGGGTCTGACCATCGACAAGTTCAGCGCCCTGGTCGGCACCACGGACGACAGCGCCAACAGCGCCGGTGAGTACACCCACCTGGATCTGACCTACAGCTACAACGACCGGCTGAGCTTCACCGCCAGCACGGTGGTCGACAAGCCCGATGATGGCTCGCTGGATGGTGACACGCTGCTGGTCATCGCCTACAAGCTGCCGATCTCGCTGTAACCGGAGTGGTCGCTGCTGAGCCGGTTCAGGCCGGTTCAGCAGCGGCATGAGAAGAAGGACGGGGTCACCGCAATGAGTCCGGCGCCCCCCAAAGACGTCAGGATCGGATCCACAAGAACCCAGACAGGATACGGAGGCACTGCGCGCCTCGCACTGTCGAACCTGAACCGTTTGGAGGATTGAATCAATGAGAAAAATTGTCTCCTGTCTTGCCCTGCTGATGGCGGCAGGCCTTGCCGTTTCCGGCTTTGCCGACGAGGCCCCGGCCGCGGCGGCAGCAGCGGCCGTGCCAGTGCCCAACAAGGGCGATGTCAGCTGGATGCTGGTGTCGACGCTGCTGGTGCTGATGATGAGCGTCCCCGCGCTGGCACTGTTTTACGGCGGCATGGTGCGCGCCAAGAACATGCTGTCGGTACTGATGCAGGTTTTCGTGGTCTTCTCGCTGATCACCGTGCTCTGGTGCATCTACGGCTACAGTCTGGCCTTCACCGAGGGCAATGCCTTCTTCGGCAGCTTTGGCCGGCTCTTTCTCAATGGTCTGTTCGATTCGTCAACCGGCACCTTCGCGATGGCGGCCACCTTCAGCAAGGCGACCGTCATCCCAGAGATGCTGTTTGCCGCCTTCCAGGCCACCTTCGCCGCCATCACCTGCTGTCTGGTGGTGGGCGCCTTTGCCGAGCGGACCCGCTTCTCGGCCGTGCTGCTGTTCATGGTGCTCTGGTTCACCTTCTCCTACATTCCAGTTGCGCACATGGTCTGGTTCTGGATGGGGCCCGATGCCTACAGCGATCCGTCGGTGGTCGATGCCATGAACGCCAAGGCCGGCTTCATCTGGGCGATGGGTGCACTTGATTTCGCCGGCGGCACGGTGGTGCACATCAACGCAGGCGTGGCCGGACTGGTCGGTGCCTATATGGTCGGCAAGCGGACCGGCTATGGCCGCGAGGCGATGAAGCCGCACAACCTGACCATGACCATGATCGGCGCGGCGCTGCTGTGGACCGGCTGGTTCGGCTTCAATGCCGGCTCGGCGCTCGAAGCCAACAACTCCGCCGTACTGGCCTTCATGAACACCTTCCTGGCCACGGCCTGCGCGGTGCTCTCCTGGACCTTCGCCGAGTGGCTCACCAAGGGCAAGCCATCGATGCTGGGCGCTGCCTCGGGCGCGGTCGCAGGACTGGTGGCCATCACCCCGGCCGCCGGGAATGTCGGCATCCCTGGCGCCTTCGCGATCGGTCTGATTGCCGGCGTGGTCTGCCTGTGGGGCGTGAATGGCCTGAAACGGATGCTGAACGTCGATGATTCGCTGGATGTCTTTGGCGTTCACGCGCTTGGCGGTATTCTGGGCGCGTTGCTGACTGGCGTGTTCAACTCGCCGGCCTTGGGTGGACCCGGCTTCGTCACCGACTGGGTCACGGCGCAGACCGGTTTCAGCAGCATCGGTGCGCAGCTGCTGGTTCAGGCCAAGGGCGTGGGCGTCACCGTCATCTGGTCAGCCGTGGTTGCCTTCATCGCCTACAAGATCAGTGACCTGATGATCGGTCTGCGGGTGCCGGTGGATGTGGAGCGCGAAGGGCTCGACGTCAACGAACATGGCGAGACCGCCTATCATATGAGCTGACAGAGTGACGGCCGGGCGGTACGCTCCGCCCGGCCGGATCAAGAATGGTTACCGCGAATTCAGAGGATTGACTGCATGAAAATGGTTACTGCGATCATCAAGCCCTTCAAACTGGACGATGTACGCGAAGCGCTTTCCGACATCGGCGTTCAGGGAATCACCGTCACCGAGGTCAAGGGTTTCGGCCGGCAAAAGGGCCATACCGAGCTCTACCGTGGCGCAGAATATGTCGTCGACTTTCTGCCCAAGGTCAAGATCGAGGTGGCCATCACCGACGAACTGCTCGATCAGGCGCTCGAGGTGATTGCCAAGGCCGCGAACACCGGCAAGATCGGCGACGGCAAGATCTTCGTCGTCAATCTGGAGCAGGCCCTGCGGATCCGCACCGGCGAAACCGGCAAGGATGCGCTCTGAGCGCTGACGACTGACAGAGGATTCAGGCAACCGTTCAGTTCACCGGGCTTGCAGGAGCCCGGTCAGGTTTGGCGAGTGGGAGACTTAAGGGGCGCACTGCGCCCCTCTTTTTTATGTGCGCTGCTTCACGAAGGTGAATGAAGCATCGTCATCGTGATCAGGCCGCTGACTATGCTTCGGGAAGGTTCTCCGCCCACCCCGTCCCAAGCAGATGTCACGCTTCATCATTGCCATCATCGCCCTGTTGTTCGCCATGCAGCTCCAGGCTGCCGACCGGGTCTACCGCTGGAGTGATGCCGCAGGCAGACCCCATTTTGGTGACCACCCCCCCGCTGACGCTCCGTCAGAGCGCATGCAGCTCACCTCCGCCCGATTTGCCGCACCACCGGGCGAGGCCCGGACACCGCAGCAGGAGATCGTCCGACTGCTGCGGGCCATGGAGGCCGACCACGCCGCTGACGCCGCCCGCCTGGCGCGGCAACGGCAGGAGGCTGCGGTGCGTGCAGGGCGCTGCCAGCAGGCCGAGCAGCAGCTCGCGCTCTACCGGCTCGGGATGCCGGTTTTCAAAGAGGGTGAACAGGGTGAACGGCTGTTTCTGAATGAGAGCGAGCGCTCTGCCGCATTCAGCGCCTGGCGTGGCGCGGCGGAGCGCGATTGCGACAGCGCGAGCTGACTCAGCCTGTCTCGGCCAAAGCGCCGCCATGGCGCAGTTCCGCTGCGGTTTCGTGCTGTTGCAGCAGCCACATCCGCGCGTAGACCCCGCCCTGCGCCAACAACTGCGCGTGGCTGCCACGCTCGACGACCTCACCCTGTTCCAGCACCAGAATCTCATCGGCGTCGACCACGGTCGACAGGCGATGGGCAATGATCAGCGTGGTCCGGTTGCGGGCGATTTCGGCCAGCGCGCTCTGAATCGACCGCTCGGTGGGTGAATCGAGCGCCGAGGTCGCCTCGTCGAAAATCAGGATCGGCGGATTCTTCAAAATGGTCCGGGCGATCGCCACCCGCTGCTTTTCGCCGCCGGAGAGCTTCAGTCCGCGCTCGCCGACCAGGGTCTGCCAGCCATCGGGCAGCTGTTCGATGAAGTGATGGATCTGCGCCGAACGTGCTGCGGCGATCACCTCCTCCCGGCTGGCCGTCGGGCGGCCATAGGCGATGTTGTAGTAGATGGTGTCGTTGAACAGCACGGTGTCCTGCGGCACGATGCCGATGTGGGCGCGCAGGCTCTGCTGGGTCAGTTGCCGGATGTCGACGCCATCGATGCGCACCGCGCCACCACTGACGTCATAAAAGCGGAACAGCAGCCGCACCAGCGTCGACTTGCCCGCCCCCGAACTGCCGACCACCGCCAGCCGCTGGCCGGCCGGAATCGAAAAAGTGACCTTGCGCAGGATCGGCCGGCGCGGATCGTAGCCGAAGTCGACGGCGTCAAAGTCGACCCGCGCTGCCGTGGTGGCCAGTGGCCGGGCCTCCGCTGCATCGCCCACCTCGGCCTCTTCGCGCAGCAGCGCAAACATCTTCTCCATGTCGGTCAATGCCTGACGAATCTCCCGGTAGGCCATGCCGAGCGCATTCAGTGGCGTGTAGAGCTGAATCAGAAACGCATTGACCGCAACCAGATCGCCGAGGGTCATGCTGCCCTGGGCCACGCCATCGGCGGCCAGCCAGACCAGCAGGGTGACCCCGACGGCAATGATCGCCGACTGACCGCTGTTGAGCACCCCCATCGATTTTTCATTCTTGATCGCCGCCTGCTCCCACCGCTGCATCGCCGCGTCGTAGCGCTGCGCTTCAAAGGTTTCGTTGCCGAAATATTTGACCGTCTCATAGTTGAGCAGCGAGTCGATCGAGGCGACATTGGCCCGGGAGTCGAGCTCGTTCATCGTGCGCCGTATCTGGGTGCGCCAGTTGGTGACGACGATGGTGAAGACCACATAGATGACGACGGTGACCAGCGTCGTCGACACGAACCGCCAGTCGTAGAGGGTCATGAAGATCGCAGTGGTCAGGGCGATCTCCAGCAGGGTGGGGATGATGCTGAACAGCAGGAAGCTGAGCAGCGAGCCGATGCCGCGCGTCCCGCGCGCGATGTCACGCGAGACGCCGCCGGTCTGCCGATCGAGATGAAAGCGCAGGCTCAGCTGGTGCAGGTGGTTGAACATCTCCAGCGCCACCTGGCGGATGGCGCCCTGCTCCACCTTGGCGAAGATGGCGTTGCGCACCTGCACGAAGGCGGTCGAGGCCAGCCGCACGGCACCGTAGGCCAGGATCAGTCCAAGTGGCACCATCACCGCGATGCCCGGCTTCGCCGTCATGCCATCGACGATCTGCTTGAGCAGCAGCGGAATCGACACGGTGGCCACCTTGGCCAGCACCAGACAGAGCAGCGCCAGAATCACCCGCTGCCGGTAGCGCCACAGGTAGGGGAAGAGCGTGCGCAGGGTGGCCCAGTCCGAGCGTGACGACTGACTCTCCAACTCGGGCGCTTCATCGATTGGAGGGCGCATGCCGCGCATCGGCCTGTCTCCTCAACCCTTGAGCTGGTTGGCGTAGGTGGCCATGTCGAAGTAGTCGCGCCACACCTTGATCTTGCCAGCCTCGATCTCGAACACGCCGACGCAGGGGAGTGCCACATCACCCTGGCTGGTCTGCGCGCGGTCGACCCGCTCGGCCATCACCAGATTGCCGCTGGAAATCAGGTTCAGGACCTCCCATTCGGTGCTCTTCCAGCTGCTGGAAAAGCCGGCGATCAGCTTCTCGACATTCTCCCGGCCGCACACCGGCTGGGTCGGCATGTTGTGATAGCAGCCATCCTCGGTGAAGTAGCTGGCCAGCTCCTTGGCATCGAGACGGCTCCAGGCAGTGATGAATTGGCGAATCAAGGTCTCATTGGCGTTCATTGGCGCTCTCCTTGGAGGATGATGGGTGATCGAATTCGGGTTGAAGCTGCGTCAGCAGCCGGGCCAGCAGCGCTGCCCAGTGCGCCTGGCCGGCGGCATCGGCCAGCAGATCCTGGCGAATCTCGATCTCGACATGGACGATGCCGCGCTGTTCGCCATGGACCGGGATGCCATAGTCGCTGCCGTCGCTGATGAAGTAGGGCTGGTTGTCACCGACCGTCAGCTCCGGCTCCTGCCGCAGCAGCTCGATCAGCCGCCGGCCCAGGCGCGGGTCGCGGTGGTAGAGCAGGCCGATCTGCCACGGTCGCTGCACGCCGAGGTAGCAGGGGGTGAAGCTGTGCAGCGCCACCAGGATGGTGCTGCGCCGCTGTCGCTGGCGCAGATCGAGTTCGGCGCGGATGCGGTCATGGTAGGGGATGAAGATCTCGTTCTGGCGCGCGGCGATCTCGGCCGGCGACAGAGCGACATTGCCCGGGATCGGCGTCTCTTCGCTCAGCGTGACGATCGACTGCGGACTGTCGAGCGGCCGGTTGCAGTCGATCACCAGCCGCGAGTAGTTCTGCAGGATCAGCCAGGCATCGAGCTGCGCAGAGAGCAGCTTGGCCAGGCCGGCCACGCCGATGTCCCAGCCGATGTGGCGTTGCCGATCACTGTCGCACAGGCCGAGGCTGCCGAGCACACGCGGCAGCCGGTGGCTGGCGTGGTCAGCGGTCAGAAAGAAGGGTGAGGCGCCCGCCGGGCAGCAGACCTGATACGCGGCGGGTTCATCGTCGGCGAGCAGTCGCTGGCGGCTGTGATCGGGGGCGGTTTGCATCGGGCCTTAAATCATCAATCAAAAAGCTGCCACGCCGCTTCAGGCGCGGCGCGGCAGGGAGCTGGATCAGGCAGTGAGCTTGACTCCGGTCAGTTCGGAGAGCAGCAGCTTGACCTGCGGATAGTCCATCTTGCCATTCTCGCGACGCGGAATCTCGCCGACGATCCAGACCTTCTTCGGCTTTTTGTAGTTCGACAGCTTCTGTTCGCAATGCTCGATCAGCCGCTGCTCGCTCAACTGCTGGCCCGGCTTGAACGAGACCATCGCATTGATCGCCTGCCCCCAGCGCTCGTCGGGTACGCCCAGCACGCAGCAATCCTCCACCTCGGGCAGATCCTTCAGCACCTTCTCGACCTCTTCGGGGTAGACCTTTTCGCCGCCGGTGTTGATGCAGTGGGTACCGCGGCCGAGCAGGATCAGCGTGCCATCCTCGCGCAGCTTGCAGAAGTCGCCGAAGATCGAATAGCGCACGCCGCGAATGACACGGAAGGTCTTGGCGGTCTTCTCCGGATCGCCCCAGTAGCCGCGCGGGATGGCGCCGCTGACGGCGAGCTGGCCGATGGTGTCGCTGCCCGGCACCACCTCGTTGTCCTGCTCGTCGAACACCTTCATGTGCGGTGCCAACTGGAAGTTCATGCTGCGCACCGCCTCGCCGCTGTCCGAGGCCAGCGTCGGTTCGGCACGGCTCAGCCCCTCGGAGGCGCCGAGCGAATCCATGATCACCAGTTGCGGGTTGAACTTGAGCAGGCCGCGCTTGTGAATCGCCGAGAAGATGACGCCGGACGAAACGATGCTGCGCAGCGCGCTGGTGTCGTAGCGCTTGGCCTCCAGCTCGGCCGCCAGCGGTGCGGCAAAGGTGTCGCCGACGATGGAGAGCGAGGTGGCCCGTTCGCGCTCGATGATCTCCCAGATCTCCTTCGGGCTGAAGTTCTTGCTCTCGGCGAACAGCAGTGCGCCGCCCTTGGTCAGGGTCATGATCGCCGAGAGATAGCCGGTGCCATGCATCAATGGACAGGCGATCATGCTGCGGGCCTGCTTGCCGGCGGCGATGCTCTTGCGGGCCGCGGTGGCCAGCTCATCGAGCGAGCCGGCACTCTCGCGCAGGGCGGTCGCCGTGATTCGCTTCAGCAGAAAATCCTGCACCCACTGCTGCCCCAGCAGCCAGCGGTTGAGGCCGCTCTGCAGAAAGCGGTGAACGATGGTGGTGCGCTCGCCGCTGGCCGGAGCGAAAAACTCTCGTGGTGCATCTTTCATCTTTGGCAGCAGCGCGGCGAAGCCGGCCGTATTGAGCAGATGGCCATACTCCCAGAACTGCCGGTCCCACATCACCCCCTTGGGGTAACCGGTGGTGCCGCCGGTGTAGAGCAGCCACTGGATGTCGTCATTGTCGGGGCCGCGCCAGTCGAAATGGAGCGGCTGGCCGAGCTGCTCGGCCAGCGCTGCCTCGTAGCCGAGCTGGTTGGCCGAGGTTTCGGCACCCTCGCCGATCACCACCACCAGCTTCAGCGTGTCGATCTCGTGGCGAATCTCGTCCAGCACCGGCAGGAAGTCGGCATGGATGAACAGCGTGTGCGAGCCCGAGTCGCGCAGCAGATAGCGCAGCTCATCACCCTTGTACTTGTAGTTGACGTTGCAGGGAATCGCCGCGATCTTGCCGGCCGCCAGATAGCACTCCATGTGCTCCGGCGAGTTGCGTTCCATGACCGACACCCGGTCACCGCGCTGAATGCCGTGCGCCAGCAGCAGATTGGCCAGCGCATCGGTGCGCCGATCGACCTCGGCATAGCTGAACCGGCGCCTGCCCTGCACCATGCACTCGGCGTTGGGCACCGCCTTGGCCACTGCCGAAAACTTGCAATAGAGGTTGAGGTGGTGGTTGTCCATGATGCGGCTCCTGCTGAGTTCGCTGTTGTTATTGTCGTGATCGCTCCATCTCGCCGGCGCTCGGTGCGCCAGCCCGCCGAAGCTAGCCGATGGCTGCCATCAAGTAAAGTGGCCGTCGTGGTCTTCGACTGGCATCGGCGCCCGCCATCTGCTAAAAGGCGGCTGCAACCCCTCCATTCATTCATTCTCATCGGTACGGAAGGTCACCATGCGCCGCCTGCTCGCCACCGCTCATGCGCTGCTGCTCCTTGTACTCACGCTGCCGGCCGCTGCCGAGCAGCGCTTCAACCTCTGTCTCGACTCCCTGCGACAGCAGGCCAGCAGCCAGGGCATCCACGGCGCCACCCTCGATCTGGCCTTTGCCGACATCAGCCAGCGTCCCGAGGTGTTGCAGAAGGACCGCGGTGGGCAATCGGAGTTCATCTACACCTTCTGGCACTATCTGGGGCGCAGCGTGTCGCCGGAACGGGTCGAGACCGGTCGCAACCAGATCGCCACCCACCGCGAGCTGCTGGAGCAGATCAGCCGCCAGTACGGCGTGCCCTACCACTATCTGGTGGCGCTGTGGGGACTCGAAACCAACTTCGGCCGCTATCTCGGCGACATTCCGACCCTCGATGCGCTGGCCACGCTGGCCTGCGACCAGCGCCGCAGCAGCATGTTCGGCCGCCAGTTCGTCGAAGCGCTGCGGCTGGTCGACCAGGGCAAGATCGCCCGGGAGTCGATGCGCGGCTCCTGGGCCGGCGCGATGGGGCAGGTGCAGTTCATGCCCGGCACCTATGCGCTCTATGCGGTCGATTACGACGGCAATGGCCGCACCGACCTGTGGAATGACCTGCCCGATGTCTTTGCCTCCGCCGCCAACTACCTGAACCGCATCGGCTGGAAGGAGCAGGACCGCTGGGGTCGCGAAGTGCGGGTGCCGCGCGATCTGCCTTGGAATCTGACCGGCATCAAGGGCTGGCGCCCAATGAGCGAATGGCGACGGCTCGGCGTGCGCCAGGTCGATGGTTCACCGCTGCCCGAGGATGGGCGTCAGGCTGCGCTGCTGACGCCCGAAGGCTACGAGGGGCCCTGTTTTCTGGTCTATGACAACTTCAAGGTGGTGATGCGCTGGAATGCCTCCAGCTACTACGCGCTGGCGGTCGGCCACCTCGCCGACCGGCTGGCCGGCGGGCCGGAACTGCACGCCAGGCCACCGGTGCAGACCTTCTATCGCCGTGCCGAAGCGGTCGAGATCCAGCAGCGGTTGACCATTCTGGGGTATGAGCTGGGCCAGCAGGATGGCCTGCTGGGCGGTCGCACCCAGACGGCCATCAAGCAGTTCCAGAGCCTGCATGGGCTGCCGGTCGATGGCTACCCCAGCCAGCCGCTGCTCGAACAGCTGCGCCGTTTGACTCCATCGCTGGCGGTTCCCGTCAATGCGGCCATCCACAGCCACGGAGGCAAGGTCGCCACGACAGTCGGGGAGTAGTGGCGCTGCGGGACCGCATCCGACTGCCGAGCGGTCACTCGCTTTCCTGCTGCGCCTTGGCCGCACCGTAGAGCTGCTCGACCGGCACCGCCGGATCGCGCATCACCTCGGCGCCCTGGGCACTCAATCGCAGATAGAAGCAGCCCTGCCGCCCGGTGTGGCAGGCCACCCCATGTTGCTCGACCAGTGCCAGCAGGGCGTCACCGTCGCAGTCGACCCGCAGCTCGCGCAGCCACTGGAACTGCCCGGAGCTCTCGCCCTTGCGCCACAGCCGCTGCCGCGAGCGTGACCAGTAGCAGAGCCGACCGCTGGCCAGACTCTCCTCGAGGCTGGCGCGGTTCATCCAGGCCAGCATCAGCACCTCGCCGCTGTCATGCTGCTGGGTGATGCAGGGAATCAGCCCGGCCTGGTCGAAGTTGAGCGCCGCCAGAAAATCACCGACCGCCACCTGGCTGGCGCGTGGCGCAACTTCGAGCTGCTTGAACAGGCTGGAGCGGGACATGACGGAACTCCTTCTGGGGCAATCGCGCTAGAATAACAGCCCCATTCCCTCCGATGGCAGCCACTCCATGCTCGATCTGCTGATTCTCAATGGCCGCATGGTCAACGAAGGGGTGATCGGCGAAACCGATCTGGCGATCCGTGACGGCCGCATCGAGGCCATGGGCGGCGACCTGCAGCACCGGCCGGCGCGCACCACCCTCGATGCCAGCGGCCTGCTGCTGCTGCCCGGTCTGATCGATGATCAGGTGCACTTTCGTGAGCCCGGCCTGACCCACAAGGGCGACATGGCCAGCGAGTCGCGCGCCGCCGTGGCCGGCGGCATCACCAGCTTCATGGAGATGCCCAACTGCCAGCCACCCACCACCAGCCACCAGGCGCTGCTGGAGAAGCATCGGCTGGCAGCCAGCAAGTCGGTGGCCAACTACGCCTTCTATTTCGGCGCCAGCAACCAGAATCTGGCGGAGATCCTCGCGCTCGACACCCGGCTCGCCTGCGGCATCAAGGTGTTCATGGGCGCCTCGACCGGCGACATGCTGGTCGATGATCCCAAAACACTGGAGCAGATCTTCGCCAACAGCCCGCTGCTGATCGCCACCCACTGCGAAGACACCCCGACCATCCTCGCCAACGAAGCGCGGTTCCGGCAGCAGCATGGCGAGCAGATTCCAATCGAATGCCATCCGCTGATCCGCTCCGAAGAAGCCTGCTACCGCTCCAGCTCGCTGGCGGTCGAGCTGGCGAAGCGGCACGGCACCCGGCTGCATGTGCTGCACCTGACCACGGCGCGCGAGCTGGCGCTGTTCAGCGCAGGTCCGCTCGCCGACAAGCGGATCACCGCCGAAGTCTGCGTGCACCACCTCTTCTTCAACGATGGCGACTATCGAAACAAGGGTACGCTGATCAAGTGCAACCCCGCCATCAAACAGGAGAGCGACCGGTTGGCGCTGCTGCAGGCGGTGCGCGACGACCGCATCGACATCATCGCCACCGACCACGCACCGCATCTGCTCGATGAAAAGGCCCGTCCCTACGCCCAGGCCCCTTCCGGGTTGCCGCTGGTGCAGGATGCCCTGCTGGTGCTGCTCGAACTGGTGCAGCAGGGTCAGTTGACGCTGGAGCAGGTGGTCGCCAAGAGCAGCCACCGGGTCGCCGAGCTGTTTGCGATTCGCGACCGTGGCTATCTGCGCGAGGGCTACCATGCCGACCTGGTGCTGGTCGATCCGCTGACGCCGACCGAGGTGACCCGGACCAAGGTGCTGTCGAAGTGCGGCTGGTCACCCTTCGAGGGTCACCGCTTCACCCATTCGATTCACACCACGCTGGTGAATGGCCAGATTCTCTATCGGCGCGGTCAGCCGGTTGCCGACATCACCGCGCTGCCATTGCAGTTCCGGCGCGACTGAGCCGGCTTGCCGCCGGGCCGGCACCGCTCAGAAGCGGTAGGAGCGCTGTTCGCGAATCAGCACCGGCTGGTAGCCGAACAGCGCATTCAGGTGGTGCAGAAAAGCATGCTGCCCGCTGTCGTTCCAGAGCTGGCTGATCTGCCCCTGCAGTTGCCGGTACTGTTCGAGCTGCTGCGCCAGCTCGGTGGTGTCGGGGCTGCCGCGCTCGCTGCGCATCTGCGTGATCAGCTCCAGCCACATCTGACTGGCACCCATGATGTAGTAGGGCCAGGCGTTGCCGATCACCGCCGGCCAGGCCGGGTCGCTGGCATCGGCCAGGGCCGGCCGGCTGTTGCGGGTCGGGTCATCGAGTTGAATCGCCCGCAACTGCCCCCCCTCCTGCAGCCGTTGCAGCTGCGGATTAGTGTTCCACTCCTGGTTGATCTGCCCGGCCACCTGCGGCGTCGCGTAGAAGATCAGGCAGAAGCGGTGGCCAGCGCCATCGGGCGCGGCGCGACGGTGCACACGCCACAGCGGCAACTGGTCGCGGTGGGCGGCGATCAACGGCCGCACCACCCGATCGGCGACGAACAGATCGAGCCCCCAATCCGGTTCACTGTCGCTCGACCAGTTGAACTGGCTGCAGGCATACCACCAGCCGCGTGCGCGCTCTGGCGCGGGTGCGGCAGGGGAGGGCGGGGGTGTCGGCGAGGGGAGGGCGGTGGCAGGCGCGCCGGTGGGTGGCACCACAGTGGCGCAACCGCCCAGCGTCAGCAGCAGCCACACCATGCCGGCCAGCGGCCAGTGTGAAGATCGATTCAATCCGGTCGGGCGTGGCACACAACGGCTCCAGGACAAGTGATCAGGCGATTGTAGCCGACAACGCTGCGTCGACGGGTTGGCTATGCTTGAATGGCATCCAGTGCCGCTTCTTCTCACCCTGCGAGGTCTCCCGATGGTCGGCCGCATTCTGCTCCTGATGGTTCTGCTGCCGCTGGCCGTGTGGAGCACGGCGGAAGAGCGGCTGGAGATCATCCCGCTCAGACACCGCACCGCCGAGCAACTGCTGCCGCAACTGACCCCCTTCGTCGAACCGACCGGCGTCATCAATGGCCGCGGCGACACCCTCTACCTGCGCGCCTCCAGCGGCAACCGCGCCGAGATCATGCGGCTGATCGAGAGCCTCGACCGGCCGGCGCGCCAACTGCTGATCAGCGTGCGTCATGGCGACAGCGCACAGCGGCACGGGCAGGGCGGTGAACTGTCGGGCAGCGTGGGCGGCAGCGGCGTGCGCATCATCCGCTCGGGTTCGACGCTGCCGAAGAGCGGCACTGTGGAGATCAACCGCGGCAACAGCCAGATCGAAGCCAGCGGCTTTCAGGCATCGACCCGCAGCGAGGAGGAGATCGACCAGCGCGTGCAGGTGATGGAGGGAGGGCGCGCCTTCATCCAGGTCGGCCAGTCGATCCCGCTGCCGATGCGGCAGGTGATCCTGCGACCGGACGGCGCGGTGGTCAGCGAAACCACCCAGTGGCATGACATCGGCACCGGCTTCTACGCCGCACCGCAACTGGTGGGCGACCGGGTCACCCTCGACATCTCGCCACTCCACCAACGGGCCGGCGACCAGCCCGGCGCCACCGAAACCCGGGAGATCTCCACCACCGTCTCGGGCCGGCTGGGCGAGTGGATCAACCTCGGCGGCAGTGACCAGCGATCGAGCGAAGGGCGCGATGGCAGCGGCTACCGTGCCACCGAAGGTGGCAGCGACAGCTTCGGCATCTGGCTGAAGGTCGACGAACTACGCTGAAGCAGGCCCATACCAGGCGCGGCTGCGGTTCACCAGTCGCACCACCAGCAGCATCACCGGCACCTCGACCAGCACCCCCACCACGGTGGCGAGCGCGGCGCCCGATTCGAAACCGAACAGACTGATGGCGGTGGCGACCGCCAGTTCAAAGAAGTTGGAAGCGCCGATCAGCGCTGAAGGGCCGGCCACGCAGTGCTGCTCCCCCAGCCAGCGGTTGAGGCCATAGGCCAGCCCTGCATTGAACAGCACCTGCAGCAGAATCGGCACCGCCAGCAGCAGGATGATCAACGGCTGGCCGAGAATCGCCGCCCCCTGAAAGCCGAACAGCAACAGCAGCGTCAGCAGCAGCGCCACGATCGACCAGGGCGCGACGCTGGCCGCGGCCCGATCAAGCGATGCCGCCCCCCGCGCCAGCAGCCGGCGACGCCAGAGCTGTGCCAGCCCCAGCGGAATGAAGACATAGAGCAGCAGGCAGAGCAGCAACGTGTCCCAGGGCACGGTGATGGCCGAAACGCCGAGCAGCAGTGCGACGATCGGCGCGAAGGCGAACAGCATGATGCTGTCGTTGAGCGCCACCTGCGACAGCGTGAACAGCGGATCGCCTTCGACCAATCGACTCCAGACGAAGACCATCGCGGTGCAGGGGGCCGCCGCCAGCAGAATCAGGCCGGCAATGTAGCCGTCGATCTGCGCCGTCGGCAGCCAGGGGGCGAACAGGTGGCGGATGAACAGCCAGCCCAGCAGCGCCATCGACAGCGGCTTGACCAGCCAGTTCACCGTCAGGGTGACACCGATGCCGCGCAGATGGCGCCGCAGTTGGCGCAGCGCGCCGAAATCGACCTTCAGCAGCATCGGAATGATCATCACCCAGATCAGCAATCCGACCAGCAGATTGACCTCGGCCAGCTTGATCTGCCCAATCAGGCGGAACAGCCCGGGGAACAGCTCGCCGGCACCAATGCCGAGCAGAATGCAGAGCGCCACCCACAGCGTCAGATAGCGCTCGAACAGCGTCAACCCGGCCGGCTCACCGCGCTGCATCAGTGTGCTCCGACATCCGGCAGCGCCAGGGCACCGATGCGCTCCAGTTCTGCCCTCAGCGCCGCCGGATGATCGGCCAGCCACCGCTCGATCGGCAGCGTCAGCAGCGCATCGATGCGCGCGCAGAGCGCCTGCCACACCTGCTCAAAGGCGGCATCGACGACGGCCTCGCTGCCAGTGACCCGGGCCGGATCGGGCAGCCCCCAGTGGGCGCGGACTGCCGGTCCCAGATAGGCCGGACAGCTCTCGCCGGCCGCCGAATCGCACAGCGTGATGATGATCTGCGGCCGACTCGGCAGGTGCGCCCACGACTTGCTCTGCAACCCCTCGACCGCAATGCCGGCCCGCGTCAGTTGCCGCAATGCCCATGGGTGGACAAAACCGGTCGGCTGACTGCCGGCGCTGCGGGCATGCAGCCGCCCGCCGGCGCGGGCATTGCAGCAGGCCTCGGCCATGATCGACCGGCAGGAGTTGCCGGTGCAGAGAAACAGCAGTTCGATCGGAGGGTGCATGGGTGGTCCGAATGGAATCGGACCGCCAGAGTAACCGAACCCGGTGACACTTTCATGGCAAACCAGGGCCTGCCCGCTTGAACTCCGGCCGGCTTTGGTCACGCTGCAAACCAGCCGGCATGGGGTTTCGGCATCTTGAGCTTTGATTCGTGACCACCACCGAACACTCAATCGAACACGACCTGATTGCCACGCTCGGCGACCTCAGGATTTTACAGATACCTGCGCGGGGGGCTATCGGTTGTCCGGGATACGACATCCAGACGCTGACCGAAGTGATTCAACCGGCGGCGTGTCGCTGGCAAGCCACGGGCCCCCTACTGGCTTCGCTTGCCACCGTGTGGGCCCGATTCAAGGCGGGGCTGGCGTGGCGGGGATATCTGCTGGCGTTTTGCCGTGTCCAAGAAAAGTGAGTCACGCAAAGATGAGAAAAACAGGGTCACATGTGACCCCGGCCATGCCTGCCCTGTTCGCCGGTTCGGTCGGCGCTATTCGACGGTGACCGATTTGGCCAGGTTGCGTGGCTGATCGACATCGGTGCCCTTGAGCACGGCCACATGGTAGGCCAGCAGTTGCAGCGGGATGGTGTAGATGATCGGCGCCAGCAGGTCGCTCACCTCCGGCACGGCGACCACGTGGCAGTTCTCTTCGTCGAAGGCGCGCGCCGCGCGGTCGGCAAAGACGTAGAGTTCGCCTCCGCGCGCCTTCACCTCCTGCAGGTTGGACTTCAGCTTCTCCAGCAGCTCGTTGTTGGGCGCCACGGTGATGACCGGCATCTCGCTGTCGACCAGCGCCAGCGGGCCATGCTTGAGTTCGCCGGCCGGATAGGCCTCGGCGTGGATGTAGGAGATCTCCTTGAGCTTGAGCGCCCCCTCCATCGCCACCGGATATTGATGGCCACGGCCAAGGAAGAGGGCATGGCGCTTGTCGGCGAAGTGCTCGGCGGTCGCCTTGATCTCGTCATCCAGGTTGAGCGCGGCCTCGACCAGCATCGGCAGTCGCCACAGCTCCTGCACCACCTCGCGCTCCTGCGCCCGCTCCAGGCCGTTGTGTTTGGCCAGCACCAGGGTCAGCAGCATCAGCCCGACCAGCTGAGTGGTGAAGGCCTTGGTCGAGGCGACGCCGATCTCGGGTCCGGCCTGGGTCATGAACACCAGGTCGGCCTCGCGGACCAGTGAACTGGCCGGCACGTTGCAGATCGCCAGCGTGGCCAGGTAGTCGAGCTGCCGCGCCATGCGCAGGGCCGCCAGAGTGTCGGCGGTCTCGCCGGACTGGGAGATGGCCACCAGCAGGGCACCAGGACGCACCGCCTGCTTGCGGTAGCGGTACTCGCTGGCCACCTCGACCTGACAGGGGAGGCCGGCCAATGCCTCGATCCAGTACTTGGCCACCAGTCCGGCATGGAAACTGGTGCCGCAGGCGACGATCTGCACCGCCCGCACCTGGGGAAAGAGCTGCTCGGCCATGACGCCGAACAGCTGGGTCAGCACCTGCTCTTCGGTGATCCTGCCGTCGAAGGTGGCCTTGATCACCGCCGGCTGTTCGTAGATCTCCTTCAGCATGAAGTGGCGGAAGTGGCCCTTCTCGGCCGCCGCGCTCGGCTGTTCCAGTTGCACGACCGGGCGTTCGACCGGGGTGCCGGCCTCATCGAGAATGGTCAGGTGGTGGGCGCCGATGGTCACCAGATCGCCCTCTTCGAGGTAGATGAAGCGGTCGGTCACCTGGCGCAGCGCCAGCGGATCGGAGGCGATGAAGTTTTCACCGATGCCGACACCGACCACCAGCGGACTGCCCTTGCGCGCCCCCACCAGCAGATGGGGCTGGTCGCAGTGGATCACACCGAGTGCAAAGGCTCCCTCCAGCCGCGCCACCGCGCTGCGCACCGCCTGTTGCAGATCGGGCTGCTGCTGGTAGGCCTGATGGATCAGGTGCACCACCACTTCGGTGTCGGTTTCGGAATCGAAGCGGTAACCCTCGGCGATCAGTTCGCGGCGCAGCGTCTGGTGGTTCTCGATGATGCCGTTGTGCACCAGCGCCAGCCGCTCGCCCGACATGTGCGGATGGGCATTCGACTCATTGGGCTGACCATGGGTCGCCCAGCGGGTGTGGGCGATGCCGACCACGCCGGCCAGCGGCATCGCCGCCAGCGCCTCGGCCAGGTTCTGCACCTTGCCCTGACGCCGATGGCGGCCAACCGCTTCGCAGGCTGGATCGATCACCGCGATGCCGGCGGAGTCATAGCCGCGGTATTCGAGGCGACGCAGCCCCTCCATCAGGATCTCCGACACCGGCCGTTCGGCCACGGCTCCAACGATTCCACACATGGTTCTGTTCCACTAAGGGGTTGAGTGACTGCTTCAGCGACGCGATTTCCAGCCGTCGACGTTGCGCTGCTGACCACGGGCGATGCCGAGCGCCTCGGCAGGCACCTCCTTGGTGATGGTCGATCCCGCCGCCACCGTGGCATCGCGGCCGATCGTCACCGGCGCCACCAGCGCAGTGTTGGAGCCAACGAAGACGCCCGACTCGATGGTGGTTCGATGCTTCGATTTGCCATCATAGTTGCAGGTGATGGTGCCGGCACCGATGTTGACGCCGGCACCGATGGTGGCATCGCCGATGTAGCTCAGATGGTTCATCTTGCTGCCCTGTTCGACCACGGCATTCTTGGTCTCTACGAAGTTGCCGACCCGCACCTTCGCCGCCAGCCGGGTGCCGGGGCGAATGCGGGCAAAGGGGCCAATGGTGCATTCAGGGCCGATCACGGCACCATCGATCAGGCTGTTGGCCTCGACCACCACGCCTGCCGCCAGCACGCTGTTGCGAATCAGGCAGTTGGGGCCGATGGTGCAACCGTCGCCGAGGGTCACGTCTCCTTCGAGCACCACATTGACATCGAGGGTGACATCCTCTCCCGCCTGGCAGCGACCACGCAGGTCGAAACGGGCCGGATCGATGATCGACACCCCGGCAGCCATCAAGGCATTGGCCTGCTGGCGCTGGTAGCTGCGCTCCAGTTCAGCCAGCTGCTGCCGGGTGTTGACGCCGGTCACCTCATCGAAACTGGCCGGATGCAGTGTGGCAATCGGCTTGCCCTCGGCCACCGCCATCGCCACCAGATCGGTCAGGTAGTACTCGCCCTGGGCATTGCCGGTACTCAGTTGCGGCAGCCAGCGGGCGAGCAGGGCAGTGGGCAGGGCCATGATGCCGGTGTTCACCTCGTCGATGGCGCGCTGGGCCGGTGTGGCGTCCTTCTCTTCGACGATGGCGACCACCTCACCCGCCGGATTGCGCAGGATGCGCCCATAGCCGGTCGGATTCGGCAGCCTGACCGTCAGCAGCGCCACTGCGTCAGCGGTGAGCTGTTGGAGCAGGGCGGTCAAGGTGGCCGGCGTGATCAGCGGCACATCACCATAGAGAATCAGCGTCTGTGCGTCGGGATCGAGCAGCGGCAGCGCCTGCATCACCGCATGGCCCGTGCCCAGTTGCTGCGCCTGCTCGACCCAGTCGACACGCGCATTGGCCAGACTCGCCCGCACCTGGTCAGCGCCATGGCCGACCACCAGATGAATTTTAGGTTGTGGCAACGCCTCGGCAGCGGCCAGTACATGGGCCAGCAGCGGGCGACCCGCCAGTGGATGCAGCACCTTGGGCTTGGCCGAGCGCATCCGTGTTCCCTGGCCCGCAGCCAGGATGACGACATTCAATGTCATGCAGGAGCCTCTGAAACGAAAAAGGGTGGCCGTGGCCACCCTTTCAAGTTTACGAGATAAATCGAATCTTGCTGAGGCTTCAGCCAGATTCAACCACCCGGTGTTTTCTTCATCCGCCGCAAGGTGCGCAGCTGCGCCACCGCCTGGGTCAGCTCAGCCAGGGCGTAGTCGAACTCGACGTGACGTCCACCCAGCGCCTCTTCGGCCTGTCTGCGCGCCTCTTCGGCCGCAGCTTCATCCAGATCGGCCGCGCGCACGGCGCTGTCGGCCAGAATGGTCACCATGCCAGGCTGCACTTCGATGAAACCACCCGAGACATAGATGAACTGCTCTTCGCCGGCGGGTGTCAGCAGTCGCACCGGACCCGGCTTGAGCGTCGACAGCAGCGGGGCATGGCCATAGTTGACACCCAGCTCGCCCAGCGCGGCGGTTGCCACCACCGACTCCACCAGTCCGGAAAAGATCCGCTCTTCAGCGCTGACGACTTCGCACTGGATTGTCATTGCCATGGCTTGTTTCTCTCGCGCAAAAGGTTATCCGCGGTCATCCGATGCAGCTCAGAGCTTCTTCGCCTTCTCGATCGCCTCCTCGATGCTGCCAACCATGTAGAAGGCCTGCTCGGGAAGGTGGTCATATTCGCCGGAAAGAATGCCCTTGAAGCCACGAATGGTCTCCTTCAGCGGGACATACTTGCCGGGTGAACCGGTGAAGACCTCGGCGACGAAGAAGGGTTGCGACAGGAAACGCTCGATCTTTCTCGACCGGGAGACGGTCAGCTTGTCGGTCTCGGAGAGCTCATCCATCCCCAGAATGGCGATGATGTCCTTCAACTCCTTGTAGCGTTGCAGGGTGTTTTGCACGCCACGCGCCACTTCGTAGTGCTCTTCGCCGACCACCAGCGGATCGAGCTGACGGCTGGTGGAGTCGAGCGGGTCGATCGCCGGGTAGATGCCGAGCTCGGCGATCTTCCGCGACAGCACCACGGTCGCATCGAGGTGGGCAAAGGTGGTGGCAGGCGACGGGTCGGTCAGGTCATCCGCTGGCACATAGACCGCCTGGATCGAGGTGATCGAGCCGACCTTGGTCGAAGTGATGCGCTCCTGCAGCACGCCCATCTCTTCGGCCAGCGTCGGCTGGTAGCCCACCGCCGAGGGCATCCGCCCCAGCAGCGCGGAGACCTCGGTGCCGGCCAGCGTGTAGCGGTAGATGTTGTCGACGAACAGCAGCACGTCGCGCCCCTCGTCACGGAAACTTTCGGCCATCGTCAGACCGGTGAAAGCCACGCGCAGACGGTTGCCGGGCGGCTCGTTCATCTGGCCATAGACCAGCGCCACCTTGTCGAGTACGTTCGACTCCTTCATCTCGTGGTAGAAGTCGTTGCCCTCGCGGGTGCGCTCGCCGACACCGGTGAAGACCGAGTAGCCGCTGTGTTCGATGGCGATGTTGCGGATCAGCTCCATCATGTTGACGGTCTTGCCGACGCCGGCGCCGCCGAACAGACCGACCTTGCCGCCCTTGGCGAATGGGCAGATCAGGTCGATCACCTTGATGCCGGTTTCGAGCAGCTCGTTGGTCGCCGCCTGATCGGCAAAACCGGGAGCGGTACGGTGAATCGGCATCCGCGCCTTTTCGCCGATTTCGCCGGCCTCGTCGATCGGCCGACCCAGCACATCCATGATGCGCCCCAGGGTTTCCTTGCCGACCGGCACCAGCACCGGCTGGCCGGTGTCGGTCACATCCAGTCCGCGCCGCAGCCCTTCGGTGCTGCCCATGGCGATGGTGCGCACGACGCCATCACCCAGCTGCTGCTGCACTTCGAGCGTGGTGTCGGTGCCATCGATGGTGAGTGCATCGTAGACCTTGGGGATCTGGTCACGGGGAAACTCGACGTCGATCACCGCGCCAATGATCTGGATGATTTTTCCGCTGCTCATGTGCTTGTTTCCTCAATCAAATCTGAATAATTCATCCGCCTCATACGGCGGCTGCGCCACCGACGATTTCGGCCAGCTCCTGGGTGATGCCGGCCTGACGCACCTTGTTGTAGGCCAGCTGCAGCTCGTTGATGAGCTCGGCGGCATTCTCGCTGGCGCTCTTCATTGCCACCATGCGCGCGGCCTGCTCGCAGGCGAAATTCTCGACCACCGCCTGATAGACCTGCGACTCGATGAACCGGGTCAGCAGCCCATCGAGCAGCTCCTTGGCATCGGGTTCATAGATGTAGTCCCAGCGGTGCTTGTACTGCTGCGCATCCTCGGCCTGCAGCGGCAGGAGCTGGTTCAGCGTCGGCTTCTGGGTCATGGTGTTGATGAAGGTGTTGCCGGCCAGCACGACCCGGTCGACCTTCCCCGAGGTGTAGGCATCGAGCATCACCCGGATCGGACCCACCAGATCAGCGATCACCGGGGTGTCGCCAAGCCGGCTGACACTGGCCAGCAGGTTGCCGCCGTAGCTGTTGAAGTAGGCCTGACCCTTGTTGCCGATGACGCAAAGGTCGATGCCCACCCCTTGACGGCTCCACTGCGCCATCTCCTGGGTCAGTGCCTTGAACAGGTTGATGTTGAGCCCACCGCACAGACCACGGTCGCTGGTGACGACGATGTAGCCGACCCGCTTCACCTCCCGCTCTTCGAGGTAGGTGTGACGGTATTCGGCCGACGAATTGGCCAGATGGCCAATCACCGCACGAATGTGGGTCGCATAGGGCTTGCCGGCCGCCATTCGATCGGTGGCCTTGCGCATCTTGCTCACCGCCACCATCTGCTGCGCATTGGTGATCTTCTGCGTGCTCTTGACGCTGGAAATCTGCTTCCGAATCTCTTTGCCACTGGCCATCGCTGAGCTGTCTCTGGAGGGTGACGCCCTGGCTGGTTACCAGGATTGGGTCTTCTTGAAGGTCTCGATCGCGCTGCGAATGCTGGCGGCGATCTGGTCGTTGTAGTCACCCTTTTCGTTGATCTGGCTCAGCAGCGCACTCTGCTCGGCACGCAGGTAGGAGAGCAGGGCGGCCTCGAAGTTCACCACCTGATCGACCGGAATGTCCTTCAGGAACCCTTCGTTGACCGCATAGAGCACGATCCCCATCTCGGCCACGCTCATCGGCGAGTACTGCTTCTGCTTCATCAGCTCGGTGACGCGCTTGCCATGCTCCAGCTGTTCACGGGTGGCATCGTCGAGATCCGACGCAAACTGCGAGAAGGCCGCCAGTTCGCGATACTGCGCCAGAGACAGACGAATGTTGCCGCCCAGCTTCTTGATGATCTTGGTCTGGGCCGCGCTGCCCACCCGCGACACCGACAGGCCGGCATTCATCGCCGGACGGATGCCGGCGTTGAAGAGGTCGGACTCGAGATAGATCTGACCATCGGTGATCGAGATCACGTTGGTCGGAACGAACGCCGAGACGTCACCGCCCTGGGTTTCGATGATCGGCAGTGCGGTCAGTGAGCCGGTCTGGCCTTTGATCTCGCCCTGGGTGAACTGCTCGACATATTCGGCATTGACCCGTGCCGCCCGCTCGAGCAGGCGCGAGTGCAGATAGAAGACGTCACCCGGATAGGCTTCACGGCCCGGCGGACGGCGCAGCAGCAGGGAGATCTGCCGATAGGCCCACGCCTGCTTGGTCAGGTCGTCATAGATGATCAGGGCATCCTGGCCGCGGTCGCGGAAGTATTCGCCCATGGTGCAACCAGAGTAAGGGGCGATGTACTGGGTCGAGGCCGGGTCGGCCGCACCGGCGGCCACGATGATGGTGTGATCCATCGCGCCATGCTCTTCGAGTTTGCGCACGGCATTGGCGATGGTCGACTGCTTCTGGCCGATCGCTACGTAGATGCAGATGACGCCGGTACCCTTCTGGTTGATGATGGCATCGAGCGCAATCGCCGTCTTGCCGACCTGGCGGTCGCCGATGATCAGTTCGCGCTGGCCACGTCCGATCGGCACCATGGCATCGATCACCTTGAGACCAGTCTGCACCGGTTGGTCGACCGATTTGCGGCTGATCACCCCGGGCGCGACCTTTTCGATCGCATCGGTCATCTTGTGGTTGAGTGGACCCTTGCCGTCGATCGGGTTGCCGAGCGGATCGACGACGCGGCCGATCAGCTCCGGACCCACCGGCACTTCGAGAATGCGGCCGGTGCAGCGGGCGGTCTGACCTTCGGTCAGCCCCTTGTACTCACCCAGCACCACGGCACCCACCGAATCGCGCTCCAGGTTGAGGGCCATGCCATAGAGCCCCCCGGGGAATTCGATCATCTCCCCGTACATCACGTCAGCCAGACCATGGATGCGCACGACCCCATCGGAGACCGACACGATGGTGCCTTCGTTGCGGGCCTCGGCGCCAATGTCGAACTTGGCGATCCGCTGCCTGATAATCTCGCTGATTTCGGCTGGGTTCAGCTGCTGCATGCTCTTTTCCTCAAATCAGGTGTTCATCGCTTCGGCAAGTCGACTGAGCTTGCCTTTTACCGAGCCATCAATGACCAGATCACCAGCGCGTATCGTCACTCCGCCGATCAGCGCCGAATCCAGATGGGCTTGAATATGAATGGATTTGTTGAAGCGCCGGTACAGCGCCTCGGTGATTTTCTGAAGCTGCGCCTGGCTCAGCGGATGGGCGCTGGTGACGGTGACATCGACCGACTTCTCTTGCTCTGCCCGCAGAATCTCGAACAGCACAGCGATCTGCGGCAGCAATGGCAGGCGTTTCTGCTCAGCCAGCAGACCCAGAAAGTTCTTGACCGACTGACTGATGGTGACCTGCTCGCTGGCCAGATCGACCAGCATGGCCACCTGGTTGCCAGCGGTGAGCCGTGGCGACCCAAGAAGCTGCCCGACCTTCGGATCGCTGCTGGCCACCGCCAGAAAGGCGAGCACCTGCGACCAGTCGGCCAGACTTGTTTCAGCCAGCGCACTCTCGAAAGCGGCTCTGGCGTAGGGACGGGCAAGGGTGGTGAGCTCAGCCATTGGGTGACTCCGGTTACAGCTCGCCAGCCAGACGGTCGATCAACTCTGCATCGACTTCGTCGTTGACCGCCTTTTGCAGAATCCGCTCGGCACCGGCCACCGCCAGTTTCGCCACCTGGGTGCGCAATGCCTCCTTGGCCTGCATCAGCTCCTGCTCGATCTCGGCACGGGCTCCCTCCTTGATTCGGTCAACTTCGCGGCGTGCCTGCTCCTTGGCCTCTTCGATGATCGAAATACCCCGTCGGTTGGCCTGCTCGATGATCGCGGCTGCCTGATCCTTGCCTTCGCGAAGCTGCTCAACCACCCGCTGCTTGGCCAGCTCCAGGTCATGCTCGGCGCGGGAAGCGGCATCGAGCCCCTCGGCAATCTTCTTCTGCCGTTCCGTCAGCGCAGCCATCATCGGCGGCCACACGTACTTCATGCAGAACCAGGTAAAGAGGGCGAAGGCAATCATTTGCCCAAGCAGGGTTGCATTGATATTCACACCGACACCTCAGCAGGCAGAGGGGAAAACTGATGACGCGAGATCAACCAGCCGCCAATTGACCAACGAAAGGATTGGCGAAGGTGAAGAACAGGGCGATACCCACACCGATCATGGTCACGGCGTCGAGCAGACCCGCAACGATGAACATCTTCACCTGCAGCATCGGCGCCATCTCTGGTTGGCGGGCCGCGCCCTCAAGGAACTTGCCACCCAGAATGCCGAACCCGATCGCGGTGCCCAGGGCACCCATACCGATCAGCAGTGCGACAGCGATAGCGGTAAAGCCAATTACAGTCTCCATGGTTTCTCCCGTTTGTGGTCAAAGAAAAGGTCAGTGGTGCTCGTGCGCCATGCTCAGATAGACAATGGTCAACATCATGAAGATGAATGCTTGCAGCACCACGATCAGGATGTGGAAGATTGCCCAGGGTACCGACAGCGGCCACTGTGCAAAAAGCGGCAGCAGCGCAATCAGGATGAAGATCAACTCACCGGCATAGAGGTTGCCGAAGAGTCGAAGACCAAGGCTGACCGGCTTGGCCAGCAGACCCACCCCTTCCAACAGCAGGTTGAAAGGCATCATCCACTTGCCAAAGGGCTGCAATGTCAGCTCACCGACAAACCCACCCAGCCCTTTGATTTTTATGCTGTAAAAAACAATCAGCAGAAATACGGAGATCGACATGCCCAAGGTGGCATTGAGGTCGGTGGTGGGCACCACCTTGAAGTAGTGCACACCCAGCAGGCCGGCGATCCTTGGCAGCAGGTCGACCGGCAGCAGGTCCATGCAGTTCATCATCAGAATCCAGCAGAAGATGGTCAACGCCAACGGCGCGATCAGCTTGCTCTGACCATGAAAGCTCTCCTTGACGCTGGTGTCGACAAACTCGACCGCCATTTCGACGATGTTCTGCGCCATGCCCGGCACGCCTGATGAAGCCTTTTTGGCCACCGATCGAAAGAACAGGATGAACAGCAGCCCCAGACCGATCGACCAACCCATGGTATCGACATGGATCGCCCAGAAGCCGAAATCGGCGGCCTCCTGCGCGGAGTGGGCCAAGCCCCAATGACCATCGGGGAAGCGACCGAAGGCCAGGTTCTGCAGGTGATGCTTGATGTATTCAGAGGATGTGAGAGCGCCTTCTGCCATGACTTACCTTATACATCTCGTTTAGGGGCAACCGCAGCCAGCCTTGCCGATGCAGCCCAGCCCACCGCCTGCACAACCACGAATGCGCCAAACAGCGCAGCCACGCTCAGCGGCCTGACCAGTACAAAAACCAGACAGAACATTGCCGCGGTCAAACCGAGCTTCGCCGCTTCACCCCAATAGAATGCGCGGACGATCCTTGCCGCAGACTGCGCGCCCTGATGCGCGAACACCCTGAAGGCAAAGTAGCCATTGGGAATCACCGCGGTGAATCCGCCAAGCAGGGCCGAATAGGCCCAGATCCAATCCACACCGGCGCCGATGAGGCCAGCCACCAGGGTGGCAACGCTCTGGGCAAGAACCACGCGCTGGAATGCCGGTTTGCCGATCGTGGATGTTCCATGCGAGCGCCTTTGTCGGCCTCGCAACTGGCCATGAATCATGATCGAACCACTCTGCGCGTCGTGCCCTGCTCAGGCGGCCGCGATTATAGGGGGATTGGCAGACCCATTCAAGGAAGAAATTGGCGATTCAAGCCATTGCAGCTGTTTCTTCGTGCTCGGCGGCGGCCAAGCAGAATGCATCACTGCAGATGCGCCAGGATGCCATCCAGCTCGTCCAGGGTGTTGTAGCGGATGACCAGACTGCCTTTGCCACTCTGACGGTGCTGAATCGACACCGCAGCACCGAGGCGCTCGGAGAGGTTCTCTTCGAGCCGCTGGATGTCCGGCTGCACCTGGGCTGCTGGCAGCTTTTTGCCACGGTGGTTGCCGGCATTGTCGGTGAGGCTGCGCACCAGATCTTCGGTCTGGCGCACCGAGAGCCCCTTGGCGACGATCAGGCGCGCCGCTTCGCGCTGTCTGGCCGCATCGAGCGACAGCAGTGCCCGGGCGTGGCCCATCTCCAGGTCGCCATTTTCGAGCAGTCTCTTCACCTCATCAGCCAGCGCCAGCAGTCGCAGCAGATTGGTGACGGTCGCGCGCGATTTGCCCACCAGCGCGGCCAGCTCCTGGTGGGTGAGCTGAAAGTCGTTGCTGAGCCGATGCAGGGCCTGCGCCTCTTCAAGCGGATTGAGATCTTCGCGCTGGATGTTTTCGATCAGCGCCATCGCGACGGCGGCCTCATCGGGAATCTCCCGGACCAGCACCGGAACAGTGTCGAGACCGGCCAGCCGGGCCGCGCGCCAGCGCCGCTCGCCGGCGATGATCTCATGCTGGTCATGGGTCAGTGGACGGACGATGATCGGCTGCATGATGCCCTGGCTGCGGATCGACTGCGCCAGCTCTTCCAGTGCCTCAGGGTCCATCTCGCGCCGGGGCTGATAGCGTCCGCGCTGAAGCTGGTCGATCGGCAGTTCGCGCAGCTCGCCCTGTTGGCCGGTCGCCTCGCTGGCAATACTGGCGCTCTTGCCCAGTAGCGCATCCAGCCCACGGCCCAGCCCCTGCCTCTTCTTGCTCGTCATCGTCGATCAATCCCCGGTGTCGTCCAGTCGGCGCAGCAGCTCTCCGGCCAGGGCCAGATAGGCGGTCGCACCCTTGGAGTTCTTGTCGTACAGCAACACAGGCAGGCCATGGCTGGGCGCTTCGGCCAGCCGCACATTGCGTGGAATCACCGTTCTCAACAGCCTGTCGCCGAAATGTTCATGCAACTGGCGCGAGACCTCCTGGGTCAGGCTGTTGCGGGGGTCATACATCGTGCGCAGCAGTCCATCGATCTGCAGTGGCGGATTGAGCTTCTGCCGTATCCGGTCCAGCGTGTTGAGCAGCGAGCTGAGCCCCTCCAGCGCATAGTACTCGCACTGCATCGGAATGATGACCCCATCGGCCACTGCCAGCGCGTTCACCGTCAGCATGCTGAGCGAGGGGGGGCAGTCGATCAGAATGAAGTCGTAGCGGTCCCTGACCGCGGTCAGGCTCTCGCGCAGCCGCTGCTCACGGTCGGGCTGCTGGATCAGCTCGACCTCGGCAGCGGTGACATCCTCGTTGGAGGGAATCAGGTCATAGCCCACCTGCAGGTTGCCCAGCACCACCCGGTCGAACGGCTGCTCACGCATCAGCAGGTCGTAGATCGAGCTGGCGAGCTGATTTTTCTCGACGCCGCTGCCCATGGTGCTGTTGCCCTGCGGATCGAGATCGACCAGCAGCACCCGCTTTCTGGTCGCGGCAAGCGAAGCCGCCAGATTGACGCTGGTGGTGGTCTTGCCCACCCCGCCTTTCTGGTTGGTGATTGCGATGATGCGCGTCATCTGCTGGCCTGGTTGCCTCTGTTATTCTCTTTTTTGCACGATCACCAGGTGGCGGGTTGCGCTCAATCCTGGCACCTTCAGGGATTCGACCGCGACCACCTGGTGGGTTGGCGGAATGTTTTCCAGCTCATGCTGCGGATAGGTTCCCTTCAAAAGCAGATAGCGGGCCGCCGGCGCCGCCAATTGGCTGCTCTGTTCGATCAGGGTCGCCACGTCACTAACGGCACGGCTCAACAGCAGATTGAACGCAACCGGCGGTCGATGCTGCTCCATTCTGGCATGAACCACCTGCAACTGTTCCAGCTGCAGCTCGGTTTTGACCTGGGTCAGAAAACGGGTTTTCTTGCCGTTGCTGTCGAGCAGCGTGATCGACAGCTCGGGACGGCAGATCGCCAGCGGAATGCCGGGCAGACCGGCGCCGCTGCCCAGGTCGATGATCGGCTGCCGATCGATGAAGGGCAACAGGATCAGTGAATCGAGCAGATGGCGTGAGACCAGCTTCTCTTCATCACCGCGGCTGATCAGGTTGAAGCGGCGGTTCCACAGCCGCAGACGCTGTGCATACTGCAGCAGCAGGTCGACCACCGCCGGCAAGGGGGGCTCACCCTGAATCCGGGTCAGTCCCTCGCTCAGCAGTTGCCGTTCGTTCTGCGCCTCGGTCATCACACCCTCAGCGGGAACCCGCAGCGCTCTGGCGCAGGGCCTGCTTTTTCAGATGGATCAGCAGCAGCGAGATCGCCGCCGGCGTGACGCCGGGTATCCGTGATGCACGTGACAGGCTGTCGGGCCGGGCCTGGGTCAATTTCTGCTTCACTTCATTCGACAATCCGGTGATCTGGTTGAAGTCGAGGTCGTCGGGAATCACCATCGACTCCTGCCGCTGCAACCGCTCGATCTCCTGCTGCTGCCGCTTGATGTAGCCCTCGTACTTGATCTCGATCTCGACCTGCTCGCTGGCCGCATCCCACTGCGGCGTCTCGCCGAGCACGGTCAGCAGAGCCTGATAACCCAGTTCAGGCCGCTTGAGCAGGGTCGCCAGGCTGTATTCTCGCAACAGCGGCTCGCCAATCAGCGCCTCGATGGCGCTGGCCTCGGCGGTGTTCGGGCGAATCCAGGTTGTGGTGAGGCGGCTGCGTTCACACTCGATCGCCTCGCACTTTTCGTTGAAGTGGCGCCAGCGCTCTTCATCGACCAGGCCAAGCTGGCGCCCGATCGCAGTCAGACGCATGTCGGCGTTGTCCTCACGCAGCAGCAGGCGGTATTCGGCGCGGCTGGTGAACATCCGGTAGGGCTCGATGGTGCCGCGGGTGATCAGGTCATCGACCAGCACACCCAGATAGGCCTGGTCACGGCGTGGTGTCCAGGCCGGCTGCTCCCTGACCTTGAGTGCCGCATTGATGCCGGCCAGCAGCCCCTGGGCCGCAGCCTCCTCGTAGCCGGTGGTGCCATTGATCTGCCCGGCAAAGAACAACCCCTCGATCGTGCGGGTCTCCAGTGATGGATGCAGGCCGCGCGGGTCGAAATAGTCATACTCGATCGCATAACCGGGCCGGCTGATGTGGGCGTTCTCGAAGCCTTTGATCGAATGGACCAGCTCCAGCTGCACATCGAACGGCAGGCTGGTGGAGATGCCGTTGGGATAGAGCTCATGGGTATTCAGCCCCTCCGGCTCGACGAAAATCTGGTGGCTGCTTTTGTCGGCAAAGCGGGTGATCTTGTCCTCGATCGACGGGCAGTAGCGTGGACCCACCCCTTCGATCACACCGGTGTACATCGGCGAGCGGTCGAGTCCGCCGCGGATGATGTCGTGGGTACGGGCGTTGGTGTGGGTGATGTGGCAGCAGACCTGCGCTGGATGCTGCGCCGCACGACCCAGGTAGGACATCACCGGTGTCGGCTGGTCACCGGGCTGCGGCTGCATCACCGAGAAGTCGACTGTGCGCCCATCGATGCGCGGCGGTGTACCGGTCTTGAGCCGACCCACCGGAAGTGGGTACTCACGCAGCCGTGCAGCCAGCGTGGTCGAAGCGGGATCGCCGGCGCGTCCACCCTGGTGGTGCTGCAGGCCGATGTGAATGACGCCGCCCAGAAAGGTGCCAGCGGTCAGCACCACCGTGCTGGCGCTGAAGCGCAAGCCCATCTGGGTGATGACGCCACTCACCCGGTCACCGCTCAGAATCAGGTCATCGACCGCCTGCTGGAACAGCAGCAGGTTGGGCTGGTTCTCGATGGTCTGGCGAATGGCGGCACGGTAGAGCATGCGGTCGGCCTGCGCCCGGGTGGCCCGCACCGCAGCACCTTTGCGGCTGTTGAGCACGCGAAACTGGATGCCGGCGCGGTCGGTTGCCTGCGCCATGGCGCCCCCCAGCGCATCGATCTCCTTCACCAGATGGCTCTTGCCAATGCCGCCAATGGCCGGATTGCAGGACATCTGCCCCAGGGTTTCGATGTTCTGGGTCAGCAACAGGGTCCGGCAGCCCATGCGGGCGGCTGCCAGCGCCGCCTCAGTGCCGGCATGACCGCCGCCCACGACAATGACATCGAACCGGCTGGGGTGTTGCATGGCGCGCATCGACCTGAGAAAAGCAAAAGGGCAGCGATTATAGAACTCCGCCAAGCCAAAGCGAAATTGCCGGACTGACAGATATTATTCTGTTTTGATTTAAAAGATGGTTGTGGTTGTTAGGCTCGCCCTGGCTTGTGAGCAAGTTTTCAACACCATGATTTCAAGTAATTTTTCTCTTTTGGGCTGTTGTTGGTAAAGTGGCCTTTGCAGTGGGGGCGAGTTGGGGATAACCGCAGCGCATCGCTGGCACTGCCCGCTGTGACCGATCGATGCAACGGTTGCCCACAACGAAACAGCCGCGCTTTACCCAGCTTGTCCACAACCGAATCCGAACATCATCCGAGCCCATCATGCGCAACAGTGACCAAGCCGACGCCAACATCAAGAACAAGAGCTTTCTGCTGGTGCTGTTGCTGGTCACGCTGGCCTTCACGGTGATGCTGCTGCCTTTCTATGGAGCGCTGTTCTGGGCCGCAGTGCTGGCGATCATCTTCCAGCCGATTCAGCGGATGTTGATCAGACGCCACCCCCGGCATCAGAACCTCACTGCGCTGCTGACGCTGCTGATCTGCCTGTTTCTGGCGATCATCCCGGTGGTGCTGATCTCGATCTCGCTGGTCAATGAGGGGCAACTGCTCTACCAGAAGGTGCAGTCGGGCAATGTGAATGTCGGCGCCTACCTCGACAAGGTGCGCGGACTGATTCCCACGGGGTTGCGACCACTGATCGAGCGCTACGGGCTCGAGAACAATCTGGACCTGAAGAGCAAGATCACCGAGGCGCTGATGCAGAGCAGCCAGTTCATCGCCAACCAGGCGCTCAGCATCGGCCAGAATGCCTTCAAGTTCATCCTGAGCATCGGCCTGATGCTCTACCTGCTGTTTTTCTTCATCCGTGATGGTGTGACGATCCTCGAACGCATCCGGCAGGCACTGCCACTCGAAGAGACCAAAAAGAGCCGGCTGTTCGGCATGTTTGCCACCGTGGTGCGCGCCACCATCAAGGGCAACCTGATCGTGGCCGCCACCCAGGGCCTGCTGGGCGGGATCATCTTCTCGATCCTTGGCATCGAGGCTGCGGTGCTCTGGGGTGTGCTGATGGCGTTCCTGTCGCTGGTGCCGGCGGTTGGCTCCGGCCTGATCTGGCTGCCGACCTCACTCTATCTGCTGCTGAGCGGTGAGATTTGGCGCGGCATCGTGCTGATTCTGTTTGGCCTGTTCGTCATCGGTCTGGTCGACAACCTGCTGCGGCCGATTCTGGTTGGCAAGGACATCAAACTGCCCGACTATCTGGTGCTGCTCTCCACCATCGGCGGTATCGTGCTGGTTGGCATGAACGGTTTCGTGATCGGCCCGCTGATCGCCGCGCTCTTCGTCTCCTGCTGGTCACTGCTGCAGGATGATGCGCTGGGTTGAGGGGGGTTGTGCAGGAGAGCGCCTGTTTCGTGTGCCGCGCAGTTCCAACAGATCGGAGCACGAAAACAGCGACAGACCACGGTTCGTT
>ERZ1645192.68-NODE-68-length-61770-cov-13.224046_pt1 | contig 61770 bp, 57 predicted proteins | sample MGYA00575354_ERZ1645192 | MGnify/ENA primary metagenome ERZ1645192 (study PRJEB40844, sample SAMN11349763) | freshwater sediment metagenome | isolation source: river sediment | host: Sediment | place: India: Faizupur Khadar , New Delhi | collected 2017-02-21 ... | reverse complement strand
GGTCACTGTCCGCTCGAGCCAGGAGCAGCCGCCCGCCTCGATCAGGTGCTTGGGTCGCCCCATGCGCCGGCTGCGGCCGCCGATGAGCACGCAGCCCCAGACCGGCCGGTCTTCGCCACGTCGCGTTTTCTTCACACCAGGCCCGCAGCGGGCCGGGGAAAAACCCCGGCCTCGACCCCGCGCGCGAGCAGCTCGCGCATGGCCTGCAGCCCCTCCTCGCCGAGATCATGGGAGAAGCGGTTGACGTACAGGCCGATGTGGCTCTGCATCACTGCCTCGTCCATCTCCTGGGCATGTTGGCGGATGTAGTCCCAGCCCTCGTCCGGGTGGGTGTCGGCCCAGCGGATGCTGGCCGCGATGGCCGCGTCGATGGCCGCGCGCACCTCGGGGGCCAGGGTCCGGCGGGCGACGATGCAGCCGAGCGGGATGGGCAGCCCGGTGGTTGCCTCCCACCAGGCGCCCAGGTCCTGGACACAGTGCAGGCCGCGCTCCTGGTAGGTGAAGCGGCTTTCATGGATGATCACGCCGCCGTCCACCTCGCCGCTGACCAGGGCGTCCATGATCCGGTCAAAACGCATCACCACCAGGTTGCGGCAGCCCGGGCGGTAGAGGCGCAGCAGCAGGGCCGCGGTGGTGTACTCGCCGGGGATGGCGATCCGCCACTGCTCCACGGTTCCGCCGCGGCCGCCGGCGGTGATCAGCAGGGGCCCGCAGCCGCGCCCCAGGGCCGCGCCGGCCTGGAGCAGGGCGTAGCGGTCGAGCACGTGGCCGAGCGCGTGGCAGGAGATCTTGCTCACATCCATGCGCCCGGCCAGGGCCCAGGCGTTCAGGGTTTCCACGTCCTCCAGCACCGGCTCGGCAAAGGCCACGCCCTGCAGGTCGATGCGGCCGTGCACCAGGGCGTTGAAGATGTAGGTGTCGTTGGGACAGGGCGAAAAGCCCAGGGTCAGGGGGGTGGGGTCAGTCATGAGGCAGTCCATTGATGAGCAGCGCCGCGGCCCGGCCGCAGCGGTCGCTGGCCGCACGCAGTCGCCAGGTGCGCGGGTCGCGATCCTCGACCAGGTTGGAGACGCAGCGCAGTTCGAGGAGCGGCAGGCCGTATTCTAGGCACACCCGGGCCGCGGCCGCGCCCTCCATGTTTTCGCACAGGGCTTCGTGGCGGCGGGCGAGCAGGTCGCCGCGGCGACTGGTGGCGCTGACGCAGTTCACGGTGACAAAGGTGCCGCGCCGACAGTGGATGCCGTGGCCGGCGAGGAGGACATCCGCCTCCTGCAGCAGCGGCCGGTCCAGGTCAAAGGCGTCGACAATCTCCAGCGTGTCGCTGCGCAGCGAGGTGATCGTCTCCTCGTCGCAGATGCCCAAATCACCCAACACCTCGCGCTCGGCCAGGCAGAGGTCCAGCAGGTCCGCACCACCCTCGGGCCGCCGATAGGCCCCGGCCACGCCGATGTTGATCACGCCCCGGTACCGGGGAGCGCCCGCAGCCTCGCGACGGGCGAGCAGCACACTCAGGCGCAGCGCGGTCTCCACCGGGCCGACACCGCAGACCAGCGACTCGAAGCGCGCGCCCGGGGGGCAAGCGCGCAGCAAGGGATCCAGTTCAAAGGGAGTGGCGGCTGTGACCAGGTACATGCTCTGTGCTGAAGGAGGAACAGGGAAGGACAGGTTGGGCGGAACGTGGCCTTGGGTGTAGCCGGCCCGCACAAAATCTTCCGTTGGCCGGAAAAGTCGGGTATCCTGCCGCGCCTTGGCCTCACCCAGAACACCGCAGACCGGAACACCGCATGACCGACACCACCCATCGGCTGGACGACTACGACTACCACCTGCCCCCGGAACTGATCGCCCAGCACCCGGCAACCCGGCGCGACCAATCCCGATTGCTGGTCTTGGATGGCGCGAGCGGCGCGTTCGCCCATCACCGATTCGCCGATATCACCGATTGGCTGCGGCCCGGCGACCTGCTGGTGGTCAACACCACCCGGGTGTTCCCGGCCCGCCTGCTCGGTCGCAAGGAGAGCGGCGGCCGGGCCGAACTGTTCCTGCTCGGCTATCCCCGCCCCTCGGCCGAAGGCGAAACGACCGGCCCCTGGCAGGAGGCCGCGGCGCCGGCCCTGATCAAGAGTTCCAAGCGGCCCAAGACGGGCAGCCAACTCGTGTTCAGCGATCACCTGCGCGCCCGGGTCGACGCCTACGCGGCGGACGGCAAGGCCACGGTGACCCTGCTCTTTCGGCCCGAGGCCGGCGAAACCCTGGATACCCTGCTCGAGGCGCAAGGCCGCATGCCCCTGCCGCCGTACATCAGCCGCGACAGCCTACCGGAGGACAGGCAGCGCTACCAGACCCGCTATGCCCGGCACATCGGCTCGGTGGCCGCGCCCACGGCCGGCCTCCATTTCAGTGACGAACTGCTGGCGGCCATCCGCGATGCCGGCGTGGAGATGGCCAGCATCGTCCTCCATGTCGGCTACGGCACCTTCGCGCCGGTGCGCTGCGCGGACATCCGCGATCACGTGATCCACCGCGAGGAGGTGGAAGTGTCGGCCGAGACCGCGGCGACCGTCAACCGCGTCCGGGCCGCGGGCGGCCGTATCTGGGCCGTGGGCACGACCACGGTGCGCACCCTGGAGTTCGCCGCCGACCCATCCGGCCGGGTGCAGCCACTGGCCGGCGAGTGCGGCCTGTTCATCTACCCGGGCTACCGATTCCGGGTGGTGGACAACCTGATCACCAATTTCCACCTGCCGAAATCGTCCCTGCTCTTCCTGGTCTCGGCCCTGGCCGGCCGCGAGCACATCCTCGCCGCCTACCGCGAGGCCGTGGCTCAAGGCTACCGCTTCTTCTCCTACGGCGACGCCATGGCCATCGTCACCCGGCCCTGACCATCGCTGAGCCCGTCGACAGTCCGCCTCAGGTCTTCTGCAGTTTGCTGATGAACTGGTCCGCCTCGCGGATGGAAGCCTCCATTTCTCGCACCAGCCGGTCCACGTTCTCTTCCAGGCCCACCAGTTCGCCCTGCAGGGCGGCGATCGCCTGGGCGTTGAGATTGTGCTTGAGGTAGAGCACCTGATCGTTGAACACCGACAGCACCGGCTGGATCTTGCTCTCGGCCCGCTTCATGGCGGTGATCAGCTGCTCGTACTGACGCCGGGTGGCGGCCAGCTTGCTCTCGCTGTCGCGGCGCAGGGCGGCGCTGGTGTACTGGTCGAGTTCGGCCTCCCACTCCCGGAACAGGGCCGCGGACACCCCCTCGACCGCAGCGATGCGCTTGTGGACGTTGTCCGCCTCGGCCTTGCACTGCTTGTACTGGTCGTTGAGCACCTTGTACTTCTGTTCCAGGTCACCGCCCTTGACCTCCACCACCTGGCTGAACTGCTCCAGGGCCGACTGGAACTGTTCCTTGGTCGCCTCCTGGGCGTCGCGCGCCTCGCCGACCCGGTCGACCATGATGTCGCGCTTGTGCACCCCCAGCTTTTCCATGGTGTTGTAGTAGGCCGAGGAGCAGCCGGCGAGCAGGCCGAGCAGCAGGCACAGGGAGGCCAGCACCAGCAGGCGGGAGGCCCCGCCACCTTCGTGCCGGGTTGGAGCCAGGGGACTGCGACGAGCGGGAACCGGAATCATGATGACCTCCAGGGAGAAGGAAGGGGCGCCGGCCGGGCCGACAAGCCTGGGCAACAAAAAAACCCGGCGCCGGGCCGGGTTGTGAACGGGCTGAGCCGGACTCAGGTCGCGGCCGGACAGTGACTGCAGGCGCCCGTGCCGCCCTGGCAGGGGGGCGCGGCGGGTTTTTCCGCGGCGGTGTCGCCACTGTTCTTGCCGTTGGACGGGCCGCTGTAGCCATCGGTGTACCAGCCGCCGCCCTTCAACTGGAACGAGGTCATGGAAATCAGCTTGCGCAGCGTACCGCTGCATTCGGGGCAGACCGTCAACGGCTTGTCGGCGATACGCTGCTGAACTTCGAACACCTTGCTGCACCCTTCGCATTCGTACTCATAGACTGGCATGGTCATCCCTCGCGACTGTGTATAGATGAAGGCAAAAGTATTGCCGTAACTGCAAACGGCCCCAATGTAATTATTCCGGCGGAGGCTGTCAACTCCCGCGACCGGAAGTTTGCGTGATGCACAATAATTCCGGGCTATTAAACCCTTAACGTGCCATCTCCCGACGCCACCGGACCAGGCACCCGTCCCGCTGCCCGGATTTTCTCGGGCATGGCGGCACGGGCGTTGCTGCAGCACTTTTTGCTCATTTCCGCTGGTTGGAACAAAAAGCATTGCAACAATCCGGCACATACTCTATGTTTGCGGCAAAGTTAAAACTGTCCTGTCTGTCGCCAGACACCTTCATTCCCCAGGAGAAACCGATGAGCAAGACCCTCGTTGAAATGACTGCTGAAATCATCCAGTCGCAGATCAGCACCAAGCAGATGTCCACCGAAGAAATAAAAACGGCCCTGAACGACACCTTTCAAACCCTGAAAGCTCTGCAGGACTCGGAATCCATTGGCACTGAAGTAGAAACCGAGGAGACCAATCCTGTTATCGACCCGAAGAAGTCGATTCAGCGAAACAAAATCATCTGCCTGGAGTGCGGCCAGGAGTTCAAGATGCTCTCTCCCAAGCACCTCAAATCTCATGAGCTCACCGCCAGGGAGTACAGGAAGAAGCACGGATTTTCCGCCCGCCAGCCCCTGTGCGCCAAGGCCCTCTCCGAGAAGCGTTCGCAGTCGGGCAAGGAACGCGGCCTGCCGGACAACCTCCGCAAGGCGATCGAGGCCCGCACCAAGAAAAAATAATTCCCCCTCGAGCCGATTACCTGTCCGGTCGGCGGCGGCGACACCGCCTCCGCCCGGACAGGCCCCACACTCCGGGCCGCCCCGGTTGCCGACGGGTTCGGTCCCCGTCCCCTCATCCTCACCGGCAGCCGCTCGCCCGTCCGCCCTCAACCCTGCTGACCCCCTCACCATGATCGGTATCTTTGACTCCGGCGTCGGCGGCATGACCGTCGCCCGGGCAATCGAACAGTTCTGCCCCGGCTACCCGCTGATCTACTTCGGCGATCTCGCCCGCATGCCCTATGGCCCGAAAAGCCCGGCCATGATCACCGAGTACGCCCACCGCAACACCGACTTCCTCCTCCGCCAGGGCGCCCGGCTGATCGTCATCGCCTGCAACTCGGCGGCGAGCGTGGCCTCGGCGCAACTGCGCAGCCGCTACCCCGAACGGATCATCGACGTCATCGATCCGGCCGTGGCCCGGGCGGCCGCGGTGAGCGCGAACGGCCGGATCGGCCTGATCGGCACCAGCGCCACCATCAACTCCGGGGTCTACGCCGAGCGGCTGCACAGGGTGCGGCCGGACTGCCGGGTCTACAGCCAGGCCTGCCCGCTGCTGGTGCCGCTGGTCGAGGAAGGCTGGCTGGACCGACGGGAGACCAAGATGATCGTTCGCAAGTACCTGCACCCGCTGCGCGACAAGCAGCTCGACGCCCTCATCCTCGGCTGCACCCATTATCCGCTGTTGAAAAAGGTGATCGCCCCGCGCATCGGCCGCCGCGTGCACATCATCGATTCTTCGGTGGAAGTGGCCCTGCACCTCAAGGCGGTGCTCGACGGTGACGAGGCCCTGCGCACCCTGCTCCACGCCCCGGAGACGCCCAGCCGCTTTTATGTCTCCGACATGCCCGCAGCCGTGGCCTCGCTGGCCGGTCAAATTTTCGGACGCACCGTCCACCTGGAGAAAACCGATGTCTGAGCCCCGTCGCCTTGGCCGCCTGCTGTTCGCCCTGGTCCTTCTTCTCGGTCTGGCTGCGCCGCTTGCCGCCCGGCCGACCGCACCGGAGGAACTGGTCGGGCAGGTGCAGAAAAAATACCAGCAGCTGCGCAGCCTGGAGTTCGATTTCGCCCAGGCCACCCGCACCGGCGGCCGCACCCGCCAGGGCAGCGGCAACGCCGTCTTCTACCGCCCGGGCGGTGAGGGGCCGGAGGGACACGGCGTGATCCGCTGGAATTACACCGAGCCCACCGAGCAGACCATTGTCAACGACGGCCGCGAACTTTCCGTCTACACCCCCCGGGACCGGCAGCTGCTCGTCTCCCCGGCGGGCGAGATGGAGGCGGACATCACCTACGCCCTGTTCACCGGCGCGCAAAGCCTGCTCGACGCCTTCACCGCTGCCCCGGCGGACCCGGAATTCCGGCTGAGCGAGCCGCCCGCGGACAGCGAGGCGGTGCTGCTCACCCCCAGGGAGGAGCAGTCGCAGCTCAAACGCTTGCAGTTGTGGCTCGCCCCGGACCGGACCATCCGGAGGCTCCTGCTCGAAGACCATTTCGGCGCGCTCACCGAGCTGACCTTCACCGGGGTCCACTTCGACCGGCTGGCGCCCGGCGACCGCGAGCGGGCCGCGATGCTGCGCCGGCTGGAGCTGGCCCCGGACACCGAGATCATCCGCCAGTAACCGCCCGTGCAGGTGCTGCTGCTCTCCATGCCCTGGGCGCCGTTCAACCGCCCGTCGATCCAGCTGGGCGCGCTCAAAGGGTATCTCGACCGGCAGTTCCCGGACTTGTGCGTCCAGAGCCGCCACCCCTCGCTGACCGCTGCCGCCGCCATCGGCCCGGACCGCTACCGACGCATCAGCGAGAACACCTGGGCCGGTGAGGCGCTGTACAGCGGCCTGCTTTTTCCCGAACTGCGGGACGCGGCCCGGCGGTTGTTCCAGCGCGAACTGCCCGACCTGGGCGCGGCGACTTACGATGCCCTGCTGCCCGTCCTCGACGCGCACCTGGACACCTGCCTGGACCAGCTGCCGGTGGCGGACTGCCAGCTGGTCGGCTTTTCGGTCTGCTTCAGCCAGTTGTCCGCCTCGCTCCTGGCCGCCTCCCGCCTCAAGGCGCGGCGACCCGAAGTGCGAGTGGTGTTCGGCGGATCGGTGATCACCCCGGAGTTGGCCCGGTCCCTGCCCGGGGCCTTCGCCGCGGTGGACGAGTGCATCACCGGTGAGGGCGAGCGGCCGCTCGCACGGCTGGTCGCCTCGCTGCATGGCGACGCCCCGTCCCGCGCGGCCGGGATCGATGCCGCCCGGCCGCAGGTCGCGGCCCCGGAACCCGCGCCCGAAGGGGCGACCATCGCCGATCTCGACACCCTGCCCCTGCCCGACTACACCGATTACTTCGCCGAACTGGCCGCAAGCACCCTCGACTTCATCCCCCACCTGCCGGTGGAGTTCTCCCGCGGCTGCTGGTGGAACCGCTGCGCTTTCTGCAACCTCAACCTGCAGTGGCAGGGCTACCGGCACAAGAGCGCGGACCGCATGCTCACCGAAATCCGGACCCTCACCGGCCGGCACCGCTGCCTGGACTTCTCCTTCACCGACAACGCCCTGCCGCCCGCCGAGGCCAACACCCTGTTCCAGGCGCTGGCCGCAGAGCCGGTGGACCGACGCTTCTTCGCCGAGATCCGGGCGCTGCGCCAGGGCGACCACTACGCCCTGTACCGGCGCGGCGGCCTGACCGAGGTGCAGGTCGGGGTTGAGGCCCTGTCCGACAGCCTGCTCGCCCGGATGCGCAAGGGGGTGCGCGCCATCGACAACCTGGCGGCGATGAAGGACGCGCAGGAGAACGACCTGCGCCTGGCCGGCAACCTCATCCTCGAATTTCCCGGCTCCACCGCCACCGAGGTCGAGGAAACCCTGGCCGCGCTGGCCGCGGCCCTGCCCTTTCCGCCGCTCGAGCCCGCCACCTTCTTCCTCGGCCAGGGCTGCCCGGTGGACAAGGCCCCGCAGGCCTTCGGCCTGACCGCGGTCACCTGTCACGCCAACTACCGGGCCCTGTACCCGGCCACCCTGCTCGACCGGGTGCCCATGCTCGTCCGCAGCGGCCGCGGCGACCGCGAACGGCAGCGACGGCTGTGGCGACCGGTGCGGCGGGCGCTGCGCGCCTGGCGGGAGTTCCACAAGCAGCGGACCTCCCGTCAGCCCGCCCTGTGCTACCGGGACGGCGGCGACTTCCTCGTCATCCGCCAGGAGCGGCCGGGCCAGCCGGTCCTCCACCACCGCCTGCACGGCACCTCGCGGGCCATCTACCTGCACTGCCGCCGACCGGTGGCGCAAAAGGAGTTGCTGCAAACCTTCGGGCGGGTTAAAGAGGAGCAACTTGTCCGCTTTTTGGCCGATCTCACGCACAAACACCTGTTGTACCAGGACGACGGGCACTGTCTCGCCCTGGCCGTCCACGCGACCTGATTCCCATGCGCATCGCCATCCTCTCCGACAGCCACGACCATATCCCCAACCTCAAACGGGCCGTCCGCCTGGCCAACAGCGAGGGCGCCGAACTGCTCATTCATTGCGGCGACCTGATTTCGCCGTTCATGCTGCCCTGCCTCGACGGGTTCAACGGTCCGGTGCACCTCATTTACGGCAACAACCCCGGCGACCAGCACCTGATCGCCGCCCGATGTGCCACCGACTTTTCGCGTCTCCACCACCACGGCACCCACGGCAGCTTCCAGGCCGGCGCGCTGCGCATCGGCATCTGTCACTACCCGGACCTGGCCCGCGACCTGGCCGCCTCCGGCTCTTTCGACCTCGTCTGCTGCGGCCACGACCACGTCTGGGCGGTGGAACGGCTGGGCAGTTGCCTGCTCGTCAACCCGGGCGACCTGCTCGGCAAGGACGCCAACCCGGCCTTTGCCCTGGTCGACACCGGCGACTCTTCGGTGCGCCGCATCGAAGTCGGCCTGCAACTGCCGCAAGACGACTGATCACCCCCGCGCATCCCTGACCCTGCAGCACCGGCAGGGACCGCCGGACTCCGGCGCTGTCCGGCCGGATACCTTTTCTTTTCACCCACCCCACAATCCCATGAGTGACGAATCCTTTGCAGACCTGTTCCAGGCGAAAACCGTTTCCCGCCCGACCATGAAACCGGGAGACCGGATCGAGGCGACCGTGGTCGGCATCAGCGGCGAGAACATCTTTCTCGATGTCGGCGCCAAGAGCGAGGGCGTGCTTGCCGCCGCCGAACTGCGCAACGAGGCCGGCGAACTGACCGTCGGCATCGGCGACCGGGTCAGGGTCTACCTCCTGCCCAAACGCGGCGGCGAGATGGCCTGCACCACCCGGCTCGGCGGCGGGCAGACCACCCCGCGGGAGATCGAGGAGGCCTTCGAGGCCGGCATCCCGGTGGAGGGCAAGGTCACGGCCGAGGTCAAGGGCGGCTTTTCCGTGACCGTGGCCGGTCACCGCTGTTTCTGCCCCTACTCGCAGATGGACATCCGCCGGGTGGAACAGGCCGACAGCTACCTGGACAAGACCCTTGCCTTCAAGATCATGGAGTTCGGCAGCCAGGGACGCAACATCATCCTCTCCGCCCGGGCCCTGCAGGAGGAGCAGCGCGCCCGGGAACGGGAGCAGCTCAAGGAGCAGTTGCGGGAGGGTGTGCAGGTGAGCGGCACGGTCACCTCTGTGCGCGATTTCGGCGCCTTTGTCGACATCGGCGGCGTGGACGGGCTCATCCCCATCTCTGAACTCGCCTGGGGTCAGACCGACCGGGTGGAGGACGTGCTCAGCCTCGGCCAGCAGGTGCAGGTGGTGGTCAAACGGCTCGACTGGGACCGGGACCGGATCTCGCTGAGCCTGCGCGAAACCACCGAGAACCCCTGGGACAAGGCCGCCGAGCGCTACCCGGCGGGCTCGGTGCATCAGGGCAGGGTGTCCCGCTTGGCCGCGTTCGGGGCCTTTGTTACCCTGGAGGCGGGCGTCGACGGGCTGCTGCACATCTCCAGGCTCGGCGCCGGCCGGAGAATCCATCACCCGCGCGAGGTGGTCGAGGTGGGCCAGGAACTGACCGTGAAGATTGAAAGCGTGGACACCGCCCAGCAGCGCATCGCCCTGGTCCCCGAAGACTACGCGCCCCGGGAGAAGACCGAGGACACGCCGGTGCCGCCCGCGCCCCGGGAGCCGGTGTCCATGGGCACCCTCGGCGACCTGCTCAAGCAGCAGCTGGGAAAAAAGAAAAAGTAGCGGGTGGAGGAGGGGTTTGTGTACCGGCCCCTCCGCAGGCAAAGCCCGCCGCTCAGTGGTCGCGGCGGGCGATTTCGAACAGGAGCACCGCGGCCGCTGCCGAGGCGTTGAGGGAATTGAACGGGGCATGCATGGGAATGGTCACCAGGTGGTCGCACTGGCGGCGCACCAGCGGCCGGATGCCCTTGCCCTCACTGCCGATCACCAGGCAGACCGGGCCGGAAAAATCCGCCTGGTAGATGGAATCCGCCTCAGGCTCGACCACCGCGCCGAACACCCAGAACCCGCGTTCCTTGAGCAGCTTGAGGGTTTCCGCCAGGTTCACCACCTGGCAGAGCTTGAGGTGAGCGACCGCACCGGCCGAGGTCCGGGCCACGGTGCCGGTGACCGGCACGCTCCGGTCCCGGGTCAGGATGATATGGCCAAAGCCGGCGGCCAGGGCCGAGCGGAGGATGGAGCCGAGGTTGCGCGGATCCTGGATGCTGTCCAGGGCCAGCAGCCGCGGCGGAGCGGCCGCGGCCTCGAGATCATCAAGCAACTCCTCCAACTGCAGGAGCGGCGCCGCGCTCTGCCGGGCCACCACCCCCTGGTGCCGACAGTGGCGCGGCACACCCAGCCGGTCCGCATCGACAAAGCGAACGCTGACCCCCTGCTGCCGCGCCAGGTCGATGATCTGCTGCAGGCGGGGACCGGCCTTGCCGCGTTCGATGAGCACTTCCTCCAGCCCGCGGCCGTGCTGCTGCAGGGCCTCCCACACGCTGTTGATCCCCCAGAGCCGTTCGGCGTCGGCCGCTTCGGCGGCCACCTTCTCCCTGGGTCGGGAGTTCACTCCTGGCTTGTCCCCCATCAGCAGCGCCAGTGCATCGGCTGGCCGTCGGGGTTGCGGCGATGCCGGCTGCGCTCGGCGATGATGATGCTCTTCAGGCTCTCCACCGCGTCTTCCAGCCGGTCGTTGATGATCAGGTACTCGTAGGTGTCGGCGCAGACCAGTTCCTCGCGGGCATTGTGCAGTCGCAGGGCGATGGCCGCCTCGGTTTCCGAGCCGCGACCGCGCAGCCGCCGTTCCAACTCCTCGATCGACGGCGGGGCGATGAAAATGGTCACCGGCGCGGTCCGGTCGCGCACCTGGACCGCCCCCTGCACATCGATGTCCAGCACCACGTCGAGACCGTTCTGCTGCTGCCGCTCCACCTCCTCGACACTGGTGCCGTACATGTTGCCGTGCACCTCGGCCCACTCGAGGAACCCAGGCGGGTCCTGGTCGCGCATGCGCAGGAAGGTGGCGTCGTCGACGAAGTGGTAGTCAATGCCGTTTTGTTCCCCCGGCCGCGGCGCGCGGGTGGTGTGGGAGACGGAGAAAACCAGGCCGGGCAGGGTGCTCAGCACGCGGTTGAGAATGGTCGTCTTGCCGCACCCCGAGGGCGCGCTCAGCACCAGCAGAAGTCCTTTAGTCATGGCGGTCACCGCTGTTTCCTCTGGACAGGCTCTGGGCCTGGATACGCTGCTCCTGGTCCAGGGCGAGCAGACGCTCTTTGATGGTTTCCGGCTGCACCGAAGAGAGCAGCAGGTGGCCGGAATCGAGGATGACGATCGCCCGGGTCCTGCGCCCCTCGGTCACATCGATCAGTTTTTTTTCCGTTCGGGCGTCCTCCTTCAGTTTCCTGATCGGGGACGACCCCGGGTTGACCACCGCCAGGATACGGCTGACCCTGACGGCATTGCCGAAACCGATGTTGACGAGTCTGCTGTCCATGAATGCCTGCGTGTACGGAAGGGGGCGGGGGCGAACGGCTCCCGGCGGGGAAAAACAACCGGATGGAAGCGTGTTACTCGATATTCTGCACCTGTTCACGCAGTTTTTCGATCTCGTTCTTCATTTCGACCCCCAGGTGGGCGATGTCGGCGTTGGCGATTTTCGACGACAGGGTGTTCACCTCGCGCAGGAATTCCTGGAGCAGGAAATCCAGCCGCCGACCCACCGGCTCGTCGCTGGCCAGGAAGGCGCGGAACTGGGCGATGTGGCTGCCCAGCCGGATGACCTCCTCGGTGACGTCGCTCTTGTCGGCCAGGATCGCGGTTTCCTGGGCCAGGCGCACCGGGTCCAGGTCCACGCCGTCGAGCAGCCGGCCCACCCGCTGACGGAGTTCGGCCTGGCGCAGGGCCAGCAGTTCCGGCAGCCGGTCGGTGATGCGGGCGACAATCGCCTCGAACTTGCCGAGCCGGTCGAGCAGGTCCACCTGCATGGCCCGGCCCTCCTCCTCGCGCATGCGATCGCACTCCCTGAGGGCGGAGGTGAGGGCGGTGCGGATCAGGCCCCACTCGGCCTCCATGTCCGGCCGCGGCTCCTCCAGGGTGATGACGTCGCGCAGGGTGAGCATGTCGGCGAGGCCGATCTCCGGCCGCAGGCCGTAGTCACCGATCAGCTGGCGCAGGCAGCGGTGATACTGGCGGGCCACGCTGTCGTTGACGACCAGTTGCGGCTGCGAGGTGGTCATGCCCTGCAGGCTGAAGGTGCAGTCCACCCGGCCCCGGTCAAGCGAGGCGGCCACCAACTTCTTCACCGGCTCTTCGAGCGCCCCGAACAGGCGCGGCAGCACGACCCGCTGGTCCAGGAAGCGGTGGTTGACCGTGCGCACCTCGGCCACCCAGGTGCGTCCGTCAGCCGAGGCCTCGCCCCGGCCAAATCCTGTCATGCTGCGTGGTCGCATTCGTTTCTCCGTTTGTTTCAGGATGGTTGCCCGCCGGTAACGGCCAGCGCGTCGAGCAGTTCCGCCGCGGACACGCAGGCCGTGCCGACCTTGCCGACGACAATGCCGGCCGCATGATTGGCCAGCACGGCCGCCTCGCGCATGGAGCCACCGGCGGCCAGGCCGAGCGCCAGGGTGGCGGCCACGGTGTCGCCGGCGCCGGTGACGTCGTACACCTCCTTGGCCATGGTGGGGATGGTCACCAGCGGGCCGTCGCCCTCGAGCAGGGCCATGCCCGCCTCACCGCGGGTGATGAGCACCGCCTCGCAACCGAGATCGTCCCGGATGTGCCGCGCCGCCGCCAGCAGGCTGCGTTCGTCCTCGATCCGCACCCCTGCCATCCGGGCCGCCTCGTGATGGTTGGGGGTGATGACCGTGGCCCCGGTGAAATACTGCAGGTTGACCGGCTTCGGGTCGACGATGAGCGGCACGGGTCGGCCGTCCCTGGCCCTGATCGTGTCGAGCAGCCGGTGCAGCCGGGTCATCAGTTCTTCGCTGACCACGCCCTTGGCATAGTCGGAGACGAGCACCGCGTCGAATTCGTGCAGGTGCGCCTCGAGAAAGGCGAGCAGGGCGTCGAGGGTCGCCCGTTCCGGCACCCCGGTCTCTTCCCGGTCCACCCGCACCACCTGCTGCCCCTGGGCGACCACCCGGGTTTTGACCGTGGTCGGCCGCGCCCCGCGCACCATCCCCTCGCTCGAGGCGCCCAGGGCCTCGACCAGTCGGCTGATGCGGTCACCCATGGCGTCGGCACCGATCAGGCCGCACAGGGCGCCGGTGCCGCCGAGGCTGACGATGTTGCGCAGAACATTGGCACTGCCGCCGAGAAGCAGGTCCTCGCGCTGGACATTGACCACCGGAACCGGCGCCTCGGGAGAGATGCGGGAAACCGTCCCCCACAGGAAATGGTCGAGGATGATATCCCCGACCACCAGTATCCTGGTCCCCGCAAAGCGGGGAACGATTTCCCTCAACACGGCCATGGGCTGCTGGTTCCTGCCTGCTCCATGGCGGAAGTTATTTCATCTTATTCACTTCCGACACCACCAGGTCGGAAATGTCGTTGCCTTCCGGGGCCACGATGAGGGCCTCGCGCGGCAGGATGAAATCGTAGTCCTCATCCTTGGCCACCTTTTTGGCCGCCTCCATGACCTTGGCGTGCAGCGGCTTGAGCTGCTCGTCGCGCAGCCTGTTCAGTTCGCCGGCCGCCTTCTCCCGCTTGACGTTGAAATCACGCATCTTTTTCTGAAACTCGGCGCCTTTCTCCTTCTTCACGGCCTCGCTCCAGGTGGCGTTCTTCTTCTCCCCTTCCTTCTGCAGGGCCACGAGCGCCTCCTCGTCCTTCTTCAGGTCGGCCTGCAGAGCCCGCTGCTTCTTCTCGATGGCCTCCTGCGCCTTCTGCCCGGCGGCGGAGGTGCTCAGCACCTTGCGCATGTCCACCACACCGATCTTGTCGGCCGCCATGGCCGGAGCGCTGCAGAACACCGCGGCGGCCAGCAGCAGACCGCCGGCACAGCCGATAACTTTGTGCATCCCTTTCACGTGTGTACTCCTCTTTGGTTGCTGCCCGCCGGTCCGGCCCGGCGGCTGGATTGCCGCCCGGACCCGTTGCCGGAAGAAAAGACAAAACCGGGCAGGGGCATGGCCCCAGCCCGGTCAGACTGCTGGTCGCAGGGGCGCTTTACTTGACGATGACGAAGTCGTCGCGCCGGTTCTGCGCCCAGGAAATTTCATCGTGGCCGAAGAGCAGCAGTTTCTCCTCGCCAAAGCTGACCGTGGTCAACTGCTCGGCGTTGACCCCGAGATTGACCAGGTAGGTCTTGGCGGCCTGGGCACGACGCTCGCCCAGGGCCAGGTTGTACTCCTGGGTGCCCCGCGGGTCACAGTTGCCCTCAATTCGGATCTTCAACGCCGGGTTCTCCTTGATGAAGTCGGCGTTGGTCTCGATCCGCTGCACCTGCTCGCCGGCGATCGAAGAGCTGTCGAACTCGAAGTACACGGGCACCATCGGGCCGGAGGTCCGCCCCTCCATGATGCCGCTGTCCTCGGTCTCGAGGGTCTCCAGCGGTTCAGCCGTGCCGGCGGCCTCGGTGGAGGTCACCTGCGAAGCGCTGGTGTCGGGCTTCTTCTTGCTGCAGCCGGTAAGGCTCAGGCCGAGCACAAGCACCACCAACGTAGCCAGATACAACATTTTTTTGCTGCTCATCACTCCCTCCTGAAATTGGTAAGAACAAACGATAATTACAGTCGGCAAATTTACTTCGCCGCCGCAGAAATACAATATTTTTTTCTCTCTTTTTTTATTTCCTTGCAAAAGACCGCTGACGTCTCTATTTTGGCGTGTTTCGGCTTTTTTGCCGGAAAATTTTTCCCGTTCAATGATAAAAAGACTTATTCAGAGAGTGCAATGACCTTACCCGCCCCGACCACGCCCGAGGAACTGATCTGCTCCAACCGCTACGGAACCTTCTTCGGCGTATCCCAGGCGGTCTTCGACGCGGTCTGGAACCGGCTGACCGATCCGGCCGGCGAGACGGTCGTGTATGTGTCCATGGAAATCGGCGCCGACCCGGACGTGTTCCACCCGCTGCTCGACTTCCTCAAGCACAAGGGCATCAGCGAAAACCCCGACGCGCGCATCGACGCCCTGATCAAAAAATACCTGCACGGGCCGCGCAAGATTCCCAACTACAGCGGCGGTCTCGGCGTGCTCGCCGGCGACACCCTGAAGAGCTTCGCCGACACCCGCATCCCGGCGCTGGCGGTCAGTCTGCTCTACCGGGAAGGCTATTTTTCCCAGATCGTCGACTCCAAGGTGGGCCAGATCGACCAGGCCACCCACTGGGCACCGGAGGAGACCCCCACCCTCTTCCAACTGCGCGACCCGAAATCGCCCGACCGGCCGCTGACCATCGAGGTGCCCTTCCTGCAGTCCGGGGAAGAGCGCCCGACCCTGATCCGGGCGCAGGTGTGGATGAAGCTCGAGATCTCGGACCGGCTCGACTATTTCGTGCCGGAATTCCTGCTCGACTACAGTCTGCCCGACGCCCCGGCCTGGGTGATCGAGTCGTCCCACCAACTGTACAACGCCCGCTCGATGATCATCAAGGCCAACCAGCGGCGCATGCTCGGCTCCGGCATCATGGCCCTGCTCGAGACCCTGGGATTCTCCTCCCGGACCATCCATCTCAACGAGCAGCACGGGGTGACCGTCACCCTGCACCTGATCCTGCAGGAACTGCAGGAGATGCTCGGCGAGCACGACCAGAACCGGCTGACCGACGCCGACATCCTCAAGGCCGCCGAACGGGTGGCCCAGCGCATCGTCTACACCATCCACACCCCGGTCAAGGCCGGCCATGACCGCTTCGCCCGCGACCTCTACTCGGCCATCAGCCACCGCCCGTTCCAGCAGATCCTCAACCTGCTCGCCCACGACGAGGAGGCCGGTCATGAATACAACTTCACCGCCATGGCCATGCGCATCAACCGGGCGATCAACAGTGTCAGCCGGCTGCACCGGGACGTGACGCGCAAGCAGTTTCCGGCTTTTTCCAAAAAAATCAAGGCGATTACCAACGGCGTGCACCATTTGACCTGGATCAGCGACCACCGCGCCGCCTGTTTCGACCGGCGGCCGTCACTACGCGACTGGCGCCACGACCCCGGCTGCTTTGCCGCCATCGCCGCCGAAGACCTGGCGCCGCTCGCCACCGACCTGCAGGAGGCCTGGACCAGGGACAACAGCCGACTGGTCGCCTTTGTCAACGCCATGCTGCGCAGCCACCGCGAGCAGATGACCGAAACCTGGATCGATCCGCCCAACTACCTGTCCGGCCTGGAGGAGAGCCAGTGGCTCCAGCCCGGGGTGTTTACCCTCGGCTTTGCGCGTCGCTTCTCCACCTACAAGCGCGCCGACCTGATCTTCGACGACATCGGCCGCCTGGCCGACATCCTGTTGCAGAAGAACCAGCCGGTCAACTTCCTGTTCGCCGGCAAGGCCCACCCGTCGGACGAGCCGGGCAAATCCGTGCTCAAGCTGATCCTCGACAACCAGGAGGAACTGTTTCGGCGCAGCAAGGGGCTGGGCAAACTGATCTTCATCCCCGGCTACGACATGCTCGTGGCCAAGTTCATGGTCGCCGGCGTGCACGCCTGGCTGAACAACCCCAAACGGCCCCTGGAGGCCAGCGGCACCAGCGGCATGAAGGCGGCCCTGAACGGCGTGCCCAACATCAGCGTCATGGACGGCTGGTGGGTGGAAGGCTATCACGACGGCCTGACCGGCTGGAAATTCGGCTACGAGGGCCCGGTGGACGAGGCCGACCTGAGCGAGGATCCGGACGCGCTCCTCTACACCGAGGATTCCAATGCCTTCTACGAACTGCTGCCGACCATTCTCGACCTCTTCTACGAACAGCCGGAGCAGTACCTGCAACGGGCGATGCGCAACCTTGCGCTCAACATCCCCATCTTCAACACCCACCGCATGGTGGCCGAATACGTGGAGCAGTACGGTCTGCGCCTGGACCCCGAGACCAGCGCCGACATCGCCCGATTCCGCCAGTTGTACCGCAGCGAGCAGTCTGTCCCCTGACGTGCCGGCCGACACCCTCCGCCAATCGCGAGCCGGCGTAAAACCGGCCCGGGACAGCCTTTTGCTGTACAAAAGCAGTGCTTATCGCAGCGAGGTACAGTATACAGTGTCCTCGGCCCTTCTCTCCGCCTCCGGCGCACCACCCGGTCTCACGGACCCTGCGCCGGCCGATGCCGTCCCTTGCTGACGGCACCCCGTAACCGGCGACCGGCGGGGAGAACACCACCGCACACGCCGCGGTCCCCGGCGACGGGTCGACCGCAACGCCTGTCCGCGCAGAGAGTACCCGCGCGACAATACGCAGACACCACCCTTCGAGGCCGTCAACATCCGAGGAGCAGAACCCATGGCCCGTCATATCAATCCGAGCAGTTCCACCAACAAAACCATTGACGCCATCGACCGCAAGCGGGAACGGGAACGGCAGTTCATGCTGAAAAAGGCGCGCGAGATGGCGCCGGAACTCGCCGTGGCCCTGGTCCAGCGCCTGCTGGACCTGCACATCATCGAGACCAACTCGGTCTCCACCATCCAGGACGTGATGGAGCGCCAGCTGCTCCACCTCAGCGACCTGGAGGAGTTCGAGATGCAGTACAAGATCGCGCCGATCCGCAACCTCACCCAGGATCCCAACGTGATCAGCCTGTTTCTCACCCAGTTCATCATCGAGGACCTGATCGACCACGCCAACATCCAGGATGTGTTCGGCGACGACCTGGAGATCTACCGGGCGGTGGACTCGGTGCTGTCGCGCATCCGGCCCAGCTGATTCCCTCGCCGCCATGGCGACACCCCACCCCGAAAAGCCCCCGGCGCTGCTCTTTGCCAACAGCCGCGGCGAGATTCTCGATTACGGCGGACTGCAGATGGCCGGCAGCTCCGCCGGTCGTTTTTTCCGGCCCGAACCGGCGGACCTGATCGAACTGCCGCCCGGCAGTGAACTCTTCACCCTGCCCGGTCGCCTGCCCGTGGGCATCGAAGCGGACAGCGGCGAACCGGCCCTGCTGGCCGACAACCCCTACGAGCCGGGCGATGGCATCCAGGCGGTGGCGGCCTTCATGGCCCCCGCCCACACCGCCATCCACACCGCCGCCTTCCAGACCCGGGACGGCAACCAGCCGGTGCTGCCCCTGTTCGCCTACACCGCGGTGGGGTGGGGCGAGGGCAGGTTCTGGGTGGCCGGTTTCCGCAGCGACCCGGACATCCGCCAGGACGCCGACCAGTTCGACCAGCGCCTGCTCGACCAGCGCACCCGTCAGCACCTGCGCCGCCACCCGGACAACCGGCTCGTCCAGCATCTCGGCAAGTGCTGCCTCACCTACGGCTGCCCCGCGGCCCGCAACTACTTCCTCGGCCGCTGGGAAGCGCCCCTGCCCTGTTCACCGGTGTGCAACGCCGCCTGCGTCGGCTGCATCAGCCTGCAGCCCTCAGGCTGCTGCCCGTCCACCCAGGACCGCATCGCCTTTGTGCCCACACCGCGGGAAATCGCCGACCTCGCCATCGCCCACCTGGAGAGCGCGCCGCGGCCCATCGTCAGCTTCGGCCAGGGGTGCGAGGGCGAGCCGCTGCTGCAGGCCGGGGTGATGGCCGAGGCCATCCGCCTGATTCGCGCCCGTTCCTCCCTCGGCACCATCAACCTGAACACCAACGGCAGCCTGCCCGAGGCGGTGGACCGGCTTGCCCGGGCCGGCCTGGATTCGATCCGCATCTCCCTGAACAGCGCCCGGGAGGACAAGCACCGCCTCTACTACCGGCCCCGGGGATTCTCCCTGGCCGACGTGCGCGAGTCGATCAGGGTGATGAAGCGGCACGGCCGGCACGTGTCGCTCAACTATTTCATTCTGCCCGGGTGCACCGACGACCCGGCCGAGTTCGCCGCCCTCTGCGAACTCGTGGCCGCCTGTCGGCCGGACTTCATCCAACTGCGCAACCTGAACATGGACCCGGAACTCTACCTGCGGGTCATCGAACACCAGCCGGCCGGACCGCCGCTCGGCATCCGCACCTGGCTCGAGCGTCTGCGCCAGGAGCATCCCTCCTTGCGCTTCGGCTACTTCAACCCTCCCCTGCACCCCTGAACGCGTCCAAGCCGCGGAGATCTTCCGGCAGCAGGTCCGCCCCGGCCGGATCGTTGGCGGCAAAGAAGGCCCGCGCCCCGCTCCAGGCCTCTAACAGCGAACCGCTGGACTGCACCCGGCTCGCCAGGTGGTGACCGAAGGGATAATTCTTGGCGAAATAGTGGGTGAATTCCTTGAGCCGGCCCAGTTGGCGCTCAGGGGCGAAGCGTTCCGCCAGGGCCACGGCGAACTCAAGGTAGACCCGCGGCAGACAGACCTGCGGGGCCGACAGGTCGGCGTCGTAGAGGCTGCGGGCGATCTCGGCGAACACCCAGGGGGCGACCGCGGCCCGACGGCCGATCATCAGCCCGTCGGCACCGCTCGCCTGCAGGCAGGCGCGGGCGCTGGCCACCGAATCGATGCCGCCGTTGGCCACCACCGGGATGGCCACCCACTCCTTCACCCGGGCAATCCATTCCCAGCGCGGCGGCCGGGCAAAGGACTCCCGGCGCAGGCGGGCGTGGACGGTGAGCAGGTCGATGCCCTCATCGGCAAGCATGGTGCAGAAATCGCGCAATCGCCCCGCATCCAGGGTCTCACCGAGACGGATTTTGGCGGTCAGCGGCAGGGCGGTATGGCGCCGGGCGCTGCGAACCATGCGCCGGACCCGCTCGGGCTCGTCCATGAGACTGCTGCCGCCCCCGGCGCGGCGAACCAGCGGCGCCGGACAGCCGAGGTTGAGATCCACCGCATCGGCTCCCAGCCGGTGCAGCGCCGCAAAGGCACGGGGAATCTGTTGCTCGCCGGTGAGCAGCAGCTGGTAGGAGAGTGGCGTTTCCCGGGCTGTGCGCACCAGGTAGGGTGAGGTGGCGGCGCTTTCCGCCGGAAGCCGGGTGGCGGCGAGCATCTCGGTGCTCAGCAGGCCGATGCCGCCAAAACCCAGGATGGTGGTCCGCAGGGCCGAATGGGTCAGGCCAGCCATGGGCGCCAGCAGCAGGGGCGGCCAGATCGTTTTATGAGCGATTCTCATCTTTTCCCGGCAGAGGTTGAAAATGCGCCTTTCCCATTGTCCATCCTTGACACTGAAAGTAAATTTATGGTAACTTTTTTCGGCAGAATTGATAATTGGTCTTACCCTTACCCAGGTGAATACATGAACGCACCCGCACCGATGATCCGGCTCACCACCCAGCGGCAGATCATCCTCGAAGAACTGGCCAAGGTGAAAACCCATCCCACGGCCAGCGAACTGTACGATATGGTTCGCAAACGGCTTCCGCGCATCGGCCTTGGCACGGTGTACCGCAATCTCGAACTCATGGCCGACAGCGGCATGATTCTCAAGATCGAGGTGGGCGGTACGCAGAAGCGATTCGACGCCACCACCGATGACCACTACCACATCCGCTGTTCCGCCTGCGGCCGGGTGGACGACATCGATGTCCCGGTGATCCGCGACCTTGCCTCCCAGGCCGCCGCCACCACGTCGTACCAGATCCTCGGCCACCACATCGAGTTCACCGGCATCTGCAGCAGCTGCCAGAAAGAGGGGCGCAGCAGGACCGCAGCGCTCTGAGCATACCCCCGCCTCGCCCGCCAACAACAAAGCGGCGCCCTCCCGGCCGGGTGGGCGCCGCTTTCAGTGTGCTGCCAGAGATTCCTGAAACTGGCCGGACTCCTGCCCTCCGGTCAGGAAAAGAGCACCCGGCAGAATTTGCGCTTGCCGACCTTGAGCAGCACGCTGTCCCGGCAGGGCACGGTGGCGTTACTGTCCTCCACCTTCTGCCCGTCGATGGTCACCGCCCCCTGCTGGATCATGCGCCGGCCGTCCGAGGTCGACTTGACCAGGCCGGCATCGAGCAGCAGCTTGGGCACCCAGATCTCCGCTGCATCGGCAGCGATCCGCACCTCCTCCACCTCGTCCGGCACCTCGTGACGGGCGAACACCTGCTCGAAGTTCCGTTCCGCCTCATCCGCGGCCGCCGGGCTGTGGAAGCGGGCGACCAGTTCCCGGGCCAGCCGCACCTTGACCGCCTTGGGGTGCAGGTCGCCGGCGGCGATCTTCGCCTTCAGCTCGTTGATCTCCTCCAGCGACAGGTCGCTGAGCAGTTCGTAGTAGCGGAACATCAGCTCGTCGCTCACCGACATGACCTTGCCGAAAATCGAATCCGGTGATTCGGAGATGCCGATGTAGTTGCCCAGCGACTTGCTCATCTTGTTGACCCCGTCCAGGCCCTCGAGCAGCGGCGTGGTCAGCACCACCTGCGGTTCCTGGCCGCGGCTGCGCTGCAGGTCCCGGCCCATGAGCAGGTTGAACAGCTGGTCCGTGCCGCCAAGTTCCACGTCCGCCTTGAGCGCCACCGAGTCGTAGCCCTGGATGAGCGGGTAGAGGAACTCGTGGATGGAAATCGGCCGGTTGGACTCGAACCGCTTCTTGAAGTCATCGCGTTCGAGCATGCGCGCCACGGTGAGTTCCGAGGCCAGGCGGATCATCTCGAACGAGGTGAGCTTGCCCAGCCAGGTCGAGTTGAACACCACCCGGGTCTTGTCCGGATCGAGGATCTTGAACACCTGCTCCTTGTAGGTCTCGGCGTTGCGGGCCACATCCTCGGGGGTGAGCGGCGGCCGGGTGTCCGACTTGCCGGTGGGGTCGCCGATCAGGCCGGTGAAGTCGCCGATCAGGAACACCACCTGGTGACCGAGCGTCTGGAAGTGCTTGAGCTTCTGGATGAGCACGGTGTGGCCCAGGTGCAGGTCCGGGGCGGTCGGGTCGAAGCCTGCCTTGATGGTCAGGGGCACCCCGGTCTCCAGGGAGCGAGTGAGCTTCTTCACCAGGTCGTCCCGGGAATGAAAATCAACGGTGCCCCGCTCGATCAGGGCGATCTGCTCTGCTACGGACTTCATCATGCTCTCCGATTATTTGGCGTATTCCACCGCCCTGGTTTCACGGATGACCGTCACCCGGATCTGCCCGGGATAGGTGAGTTGCTCCTCGATGGCCTTGGCGATGTCGCGACTGAGCAGGACGGTCTCCTCGTCCCGGACCCGCTGACTGTCGACGATGATGCGCAGGTCGCGGCCCGCCTGGATGGCGTAGGACTTGTCAACCCCCTTGAAGCCGTTGGCGATCTTCTCCAGGTCCTCGAGCCGCTTGACGTAACTCTGCAGCATCTCCTTGCGAGCCCCGGGGCGGGCGCCGGAGAGGGCGTCGGCGCTCTGCACGAGCACGTCGAGCACGCTCTTCGGCGGCTGATCCTCGTGGTGGGCGCCGATGGCGTAGACGATGTCCTCGGCCTCGCCGTACTTGCGGGCCAGGTCGCGGCCGATGATGGCGTGCGAGCCCTCGACCTCGTGGTCCACCGCCTTGCCGATGTCGTGCAACAGGCCGGCGCGCTTGGCCTTTTTCACGTCCAGGCCGAGTTCCGCGGCCATCACCCCGCACAGAAAGGCCACCTCGAGCGAGTGCTGGAGGATGTTCTGGCCGTAGCTGGTGCGGTACTTGAGCCGGCCGACCAGGTTGATCAGGTCCACGTGCATGCCGTGGGCGCCGACGTCGAAGGTCGCCTGCTCGCCGGACTCGCGGATGCCGACCTCCAGATCCTCGGACACCTTCTGCACCACCTCCTCGATCCGCGCCGGGTGGATGCGGCCGTCGGAGATGAGCTGTTCCAGCGCCAGCCGGGCCACCTCACGGCGGATCGGGTTGAAGCCGGAGAGAATGACCGCCTCGGGCGTGTCGTCGATGATGATATCAATGCCCGTGGCCGCCTCGATGGCGCGGATGTTCCGGCCCTCCCGGCCGATGATGCGTCCCTTCATCTCGTCGTTGGGCAGGGGCACCATGCTCACGGTGCGATCGGCCACGTAGTCGCCGGCATAGCGGGCGATGGCCAGGGCGAGGATGTTCTTGCCCTTGCGGTCCGCCTCGAGCTTCATTTCGGTCTCGATGCGGGCCAGCCGCTTGGCGCAGTCCATGCGCGCCTCGCTCTCGATGGACTGCATGAGCTGGGCCTTGGCCTCTTCCCGGTCGATGCCGGCGATCTGCTCCAGTTTGTAGCGCTGTTCGTCGATCAGTCCTTCCAACTGCCGTTTCTGTTCGACCACCTCGTGTTCGCTGGTTCCCAGGCGTTCCTCGCGGTATTTCAGGCTGGTCTGCTTTTCCTCGAGTATCTGGAACTCGCGCTGGACCTCGTCGAATTTCCGGTTCAGGCGCCGCTGGTCCTCCTTCAATTCCTGGCGGCTCGCCTTCAACTCACGGTCAGCCTCCTGCTTGATCTGCAGGGCCTCCTCCTTGGCGTGGAGCAGGGCCTCCTTCTTGATCTGCTCGGCTTCGCTGATGGCGTTTTCAATGATCTGGCGTCCCTGCAGGGCGATATTCCGCTGGTTGCCTTCCACCAGTCGCTTGCGCAGGTAGACCCCTATGGCCAATCCGGCCGCCAGGTTGCCCAGGGCCAGAAGCAGTGTCAGTATATTCAGTTCCATCGGTGTGCACCTTCAACGCTCTATGAGAAAACAGCCCCCGGCCCGCAGACGGGCGGAACTGTAGAGTGAAGGGATGGGAAAGGGAGGCCGCCCCGCGCCAAGCAAGGCGCAGTCGGACCATCAGGGGGGAACAGCGGCAGACATCCGTCGCACGGGGGCATCAGGGGATGCCCGCAACGCGTCTTTCTGTCTGAAAGTGCGGGAAAAACCCGGTATCGCAGAGAAGCACTGCCGGTTCGCTCACAAAACGGAGCCTGTGGCAAGGTCACTGGTATATGGTCAACCTGATCGAATCAGGGGGTGTTTCGTCCACACCTGGGCCCGCTGTCTCCGCGCTGCCCATTCGTACCAACCCTCGGCACCGGTGCAGGTCGCTGCCGCAACCGGTGTGTCCATATGATCAACAGCGGTCCGTGCCGCTGGCGTGCAAAACAAGCCCCCGCGCTGCCGTGTCAACGAAATGATTAAACCTAAGTGTATTAGGTGGGCAGTGCCCATGCCGGCTGCTGGAGTTCCGTGCGGATATCCATGGTCCGACAGCAAGGCTGCCCTTTTCGGAAGAGTTGGCTCAATACTCCGCTGATCACCAACAGAGCAGGGGTTTTCTTACGACTGGCACCATACCGCAGATCGCCGCTTCCCGCAAAACGATAATCCGAAAGAGGATCAGTCGAGGGCGATCCCCACCTTGTCGGCGAGGTTCGCCAGGGTCCGCTGCTGCGCCTGCCGGTAATCCTGATATTCCCGTTGCAACTGGACGTACCTGGCGGTCATGCGCAGACAGCCGAGCACCAGGATCTTGCTCGACGGCACCGCGCTCCGGCCCACCTTCTCGCCGGCTTCCAGTTCCTGGCGGAGCAGGTCGATCACCTCCTCGACCTCGTCCTCGGGAGCATCACTGTAGAAGGTGAACTCCTGGCCGAACAGGTGAAAACGTACCAGACGATCCTGCATCGGTTTCTGTCAGCGGAAGGGCGGGGTGCTGCTGTCAGTTGTCGCCGCCTTCGGCGAACATCGCTCCCTCGCCGCCGGCCGGACCACCGGCATGCTCGCTCTCCCACTGCTCGATGCGGTCGAGCAGGCCGGCAACACGGGAACCGACCTCGGTCCGCTCACTGCTCAGGTTGGCGACGTTGTTCTTCAGATCCGCGCACTCGGCATCGCGTTCCCGCAGGGTTTCCTGCAGGGCAAGGTAGTCCGCTTTCAACTGATTGTATTTATTGAGAAGCTTATCAACAAACTGTTCGAGGCGCTGCAGTTCCGTCGTATTGTCCATGACACTTTCCTTGAGCTTTAAATTGCTGAAAAAGTGGAAAAACTTCCGCCCCCGCACCATTCGTGCAGCAAACAGGGCACCACTATACAGATCGTCCCCAGTGAACGCAAGGACTTTGCTGGCAGCGCGAACGGTGACGGTTCTTTCGCCCGGCCGGCTACAGGCGACTGTAGCTCCAGCCCACCGGAAGCCCGTTTGCATAGGGCATGAAGCCGTGGAACAACCGCGGATCGTGGTCGAACACCAGCGGCAGGAAGTACCGGTCCCCTTCCCACATGGGCAGCCGCTCCAGGGCGGCCAGCGGGTGCCAGGCCAGATCGCCCTCGTCGTTGCGGGCCAGCGGCGTGCCGCTGAAGGCGGTGATCAGGAAGATGAACCCGAGCCAGTTCTCGCCGTCCGGACCGAAACCGGTCCAGTTGATGGTGCCGCGCAACTGCATGGCCGTGCACTCGAGGCCGGACTCCTCGCGGATCTCCCGCCGCATGCAGCCGACCACGTCCTCGTCCGGGTGCATCTTGCCGCCAAGACCGTTGTACTTGCCGAGATGCTGGTCCCCGGTCCGGGCGTTGCGGTGCACGAGCAGGGTCTCTTGCCCGTCCGGAGAGAGGATGTAGCCGAGGGTGCCGATGATGGGCGTGTACATGGGCGTTTTCCGGAAAACGTTTCAGGACAAATCATTGCCGCCGGCAGCCGGCGGCCTGCGACTTTTGATGCCGGTCCGGACGCGATGTGCTACACTACCAGCATGTCAACCGGCGTACAACCCTGCAACCCGTCCCGCACACCGCCCATCGCCCCATGATCCGTTCCCTCCCCGGGCCCGCTGCCGGCAGGCCGCTCGCCCGCAGCCTGTGGCTCCTCATCCTGCTCGGCTGGTGTCTGCTGCTGCCGGCCCCGGCCCGGGCCGCCGATAAATTTCCCATCTACCCGTGCATCCGGGCCAACGTCGCCTTCTGGGAGGACATCTACGGTCGCTACACCACCCGCCAGGGGGTGCTCCACGACAGTGAAGACCTCGGTCGCGTGTACACCGTGGTCGAACTGGTGGACTGGCAGGCGACCGATGCGGCGCGCATCAACAACGAGCGCATCCGCGCCGCCAGGGAACGGGTGAGCGACATCCTCACCGACCTGGGCGACGGCAAGCGACCGGTCACCCGGGCGGAGCACCACATCGCCTCCCTGTTCCCGCCGAAGCGGCACACCACCTTCCACAAGGCCCGGGAAAACATCCGCCTGCAGCTCGGCCAGAAGGACCGGTTCTACGAAGGGGTGGTCCGCTCGGGGAAATACCTCGCCCAGTTCAAGCAGCATTTCGTCAACCAGGGACTGCCGCCGGAGTTGGCCTACCTGCCCCACGTCGAATCGTCGTTCAACCCCAGGGCCCACAGCAAGGCCGGGGCGTCCGGCCTGTGGCAGTTCACCCGCGCCACCGGCCGGGAATACATGACCGTCGACGAGGCGGTGGACGAGCGGCTCGACCCCTACGTGGCCACCCGGGCCGCGGCCCGGCTGCTCCAGACCAACTACGCCCAGTTGAAAAGCTGGCCGCTGGCGATCACCGCCTACAACCACGGCCGGGCGGGCATGATCCGCGCGGTCCGGGAAAAGGGCAGCTACGAGAACATCTTCCGCACCTACCGGCAGGGTTCCTTCCAATTCGCCTCGCGCAATTTCTACCCGGAATTCCTCGCCGCCTTGCGGGTGGCCAAACGGCTGGCCGCGGCCCCGGGGGTGCCGTTCGAGCGACCCGAGCCGACCGTGACCTTCCGACTCAAGGAGGACATGCCCAGCGACCGACTGCGCTCGAACTTCGCCCTCTCCCGGAGTGAATTCGCCCGCCTGAACCCGGCCCTGCGCAAGCCCGTACTCGACGGCCAGGTGCCGGTGCCCAGGGGCTACCTGGTGCGCCTGCCGAAAACCGGCCGGACAGAGCAAGCGACCGCCGGCACCCGGACCAGCGTGCCTGCGGCCAAAACAATCGTCCGCCACACGACCGTGCCCGCGGTCAAGGCCGGGCCCGGGACCAGGGCGATTGCCACCGCCAAGGCCCCGACCGTGGGCAAGGGCCGGCCCGCGGTCAAGGGACCGGTGCACCGGACCGTCCGCCACACGGTGCGCAAGGGCGACACCAGCTTCTCCATCGCCCGGCAGCACCAGATCTCCCTGCAGGATCTGATGACCGCCAACAACCGCAGCGTTCAGGAACCCATCCGCATCGGTGAAACCCTGATCATTCCCACCCGGCACAGCAGCCTGCTGCCCCGGAAATCCGCCATCAGCTCAACCAACTAAGAGAACGCGATCATCATGGATATCTCGAAAACCATTGCCGAATTGAAACAACGCCCCGACTTCACCGAGAAGGTCGGCATGATCCTCGTCCACAACGGCGTCGTGCGCGCCTGGTCGCGCCAGGACCGGGCCGGGGTCACGGCCCTGGAAACCGTGGTCGACCCGCACACGGTGGAGCGGCTGCGCCAGGAATACCTTAAAAAACCAGGCATTTACGAAATCATCATCGAGGGCTGCTCGGGCCGGTATCAGCCCGGTGACGACCTGCTCTTCATCCTCGTGGCCGGCGACGTGCGCGAGCACATCAAGCCGGTGCTCGCCGAACTGCTCGACCGGGTCAAGGCCGAGGCGGTCACCAAGAAAGAGATCCCTGCCTGACCAGCGGGCCGGCCCATGCCCGCCGCACCCGCCGCCGTCCTGATCGACCGGTTCCGGGAGATCAGGACCCTGCCGCACATCGTTGCCCGGCTCACCCAGCTGGTCAACGACCAGGAATCGACCCTGCAGGACTTCGAGGCGGTCATCCGCCTCGACCCGGCCCTGGTGGCCAGGCTGCTGACAGTGGTGAACAGCGCCTGGTTCGGCCTGAAGCGCAAGGTGGACTCCATCTCCCGGGCCGTGGCCCTGCTCGGCACGAAGAACCTCCGCAACATCGCCATCACCGACGCGGTCCAGGGCATGCTCTGCCACCGGGCCGGCTCCGCCGGCTTCTCGCCGGTGCGGCTGTGGCTGCACAGCGCCGCCTCGGGCATCTGCGGCAAGATGATCGCCGAGCGGATCTTCGCCATCAACGGCGACGACGCCTTCCTGTGCGGCATCCTCCACGACATCGGCCTGATCGTCGAACTGGAAACGAGCGAAGCACGCTTTTTCGAGCTGATGGACCGGCTTGCGGCCACCGGGCCGACCATCGTCGACCTGGAGCGGGAGCTGTTCGCCACCGACCACGGCGAGATCGGCGCCCTGCTCGCCCGCGAATGGCAGATCGCCGAGCCGGTGGCCGCGGCCATCGCCGACCACCACCGCACCGACCTGGTGGTGCCGCCGCAATCCCCCGCCGGCATCCTGCAGATGAGCGAATACCTGGTCCACCAGCTCGGCCACGGGGTCAAGGAAGGGGTTCCGGCCAGCCTCGCGCCCGAACTGGCGGCCCACATCCAGGCCAATGTCGAGGAGTACCGGGCCGTGGCCGAGGACCTGCCGGCCGAGATGGATCGAACCAGACAACTCTACGGCGCCTGAGGCCGGGTTCATGCCCTTCACCACCCTGTTTGCCGACCTCGCCGACCCCGGCCTGGAACTTGTCGCCCTGCGCGAGCATCTCGAACGGGAAACCGGCCTGCTCGTGTTCGCCTGCCGGGACGAGGCCGGCCGCCACACCGCCTCCGCCGCCTTCCCCCTGCACGAGGACGAGGCGGCAAGGCTCATCGCCGCCTGCGGCCGGGACCGGAGCGAGACGATCCGAACCGCGGACGGCGGATTTTTTTCGCTCATCGCCGTGCCCGAACTCCGCTGCACCGTGCTGGCCGTGACCGCGCCGGGGATGCCGGCCGTGGCAGGCGTCTGGCCGGCGGAACTGATCCGGCTGGCCGTGCGTCTCTTCCTGGCCCGCCGCGACACCGCGGCCCTTGCCGAGCGCCTGCGCACGCATAAAAAACAGGCCGAGCGACAGGCCGCGGTGCTCGAGCGCAAGTACCAGGACATCCTCGCCGAAAACGAACAGAACCACCGCCGGCTGGCCGAACAGCAGCAGCACTACTCGGCTACCCTGCAGGCGGAAATCCAGCGGCAGACCGAGGAATTGCGCACCGCCAAGGGTGCCGCGGAAGCGGCCAACACGGCCAAGAGCGCCTTCCTGGCCACCATGAGCCACGAAATCCGCACACCCATGAACGCCATTCTCGGCTTCACCGACCTGCTCATGGAAACCGGCCTGGACAGCGAGCAGCACGCCTTTGCCCGCACCATCCGGACCAGTGGCGACGCCCTGCTCACCCTGCTCAACGACCTCCTCGATTTCTCCAAGATCGAGGCCGGCCGGCTCGACCTCGAACAGGTCCCCTTCGCCCCGGCGACCATCGCCCGCGAGGTCTGCACCCTCGTCCGGCCGCGGGTCGGCACCCGGGCCATCGCCATCCGCTGCCGCATCGAGCCGCAGCTGCCGGCACAGCTCCGCGGCGACCCGGGCCGCTTCCGCCAGGTGCTCGTCAACCTGATGGACAACGCGGTCAAGTTCACCCACGCCGGCGAGGTCGAGCTGGCGCTGTTCGCCGACGGGGCGGATGCGGCGGGCATCGACCTGCACGCCACGGTCCGCGACACCGGCATCGGCATCCCCGCCGACAAGTTGGAGGCCATCTTCGCCGCTTTCCGCCAGGCCGACGACTCCACCACCCGCGAGTACGGCGGTACCGGCCTGGGACTCTCCATCTGCCGGAGAATCGCCGAACTCATGGGCGGCCGGGTGTGGGCGGAAAGCCGGCCCGGCCAGGGCTCGACCTTCCACTTCACCGCCCGGCTGGCCCCGGGGGCCGGGGAAGCGGTCACGGCGCCAGCACCCGTGTCGGCAGCGGCCGCGGTCGCCAGCACCTCGACCGGTGCAAGCGGACGACCGGCCCGGGTGCTGCTGGCCGAGGACAACCCGGTCAACCGGCGGCTGGCCGAGATCCTGCTCACCCGGGCCGGCTGCACGGTGACAACGGCCGTCACCGGCCGGCAGGCGGTGGACCTGTGCATGCGCTCAGCCGAAGGGTTCGACCTGATCCTCATGGACGTGCAGATGCCGGAGCTGGACGGGCTGGCGGCCACCGCCGAACTGCGCGGCCGCGGCTGCACCGGCGTGCCCATCGTCGCCATGACCGCCGGCGCCCTCCAGGGCGACCGGGAACGGTGCCTGGCCGCGGGCATGAACGATTACCTGGCCAAGCCGGTGCGGGCCGAGCAGCTGCTCGCCCTCCTTGCCACCTGGCTGCACCGGCAGCCCGCACCATGAAGGCGCCGGCCGACCGGCACCGTCCCGGCCGGGGCGAGCGGTTGCGCGCCTGGGCCTTCTCGACCGCGCCGGCCGCTGGCCGGGCCGGGGCCTGGGGCCGCAGCTGCGCGCGCATCCTGCTGATCATGCATGCGGAGTACTTCCGCACGCACATCACCATCCGCGCCTCGGCCCTCACCTTCGCCATTCTCCTCTCCATCGTGCCCCTGCTGGCCCTGTCCACCTCGATCCTCAAGGGGCTGGGCACCGACGCCCAGCTGCGCCAGGCCGCGGTCCGGGTCATCGAGCAGCTGGTCCCGCCGCCGCCCGCAGCGACCGGGAACGCACCGCCGCCACCGGCCGAACTGCCGGCGGAGGCCTCGTTCTCCGCCCACCTGCACCACGCCGTGGACCTGGTGTTCGACTACGTGGACCGGACCAATTTCGCGGCCCTTGGCCTGATCGGCGTGATCGGCCTGATCGTGGTCGTGCTGCTCGTCCTCGCCTCCATCGAGGACGCCATGAACGCCATCTGGCACACCCGCCGGGGCCGGTCGCTGCTGCGCAAGCTCATGGACTACCTGGCCCTGCTGCTGCTGCTGCCGCTGTCCATCAACATCGCCCTGGCGGCCGAGGCCATCGTCGCCAGCCGGCGGATCATGGAGCAGGTCAGCCTGATCGTGCCGAGCGCCTGGCTGGCTGCCCTGCTCATCAAGCTGGTGCCCTTCCTGTGCGTGGTGCTCACCCTGATGTTTCTCTACCTGTTCTTCCCGCACACCCGGGTACACACCGGCGCGGCCTTTGCCGGCGCGCTGTTCGCGGCGGTGTTCTGGTTCATCGTCCAGAAGATCTACGTCGCCCTCCAGCTCGGGGTGGCCAACTACAACGCCATCTACGGCTCGTTCGCCACCATTCCGCTCATGCTCGTCTGGCTGCAGATCGGCTGGACCTTCATCCTGCTCGGCGCGGTGCTGGCCCACGCGGTCCAGCACCACCGCCACTACCGCCCCCAGGGCGCATTGCTGACGCCGCAGCGGCGGCTGCAGACCGCCATGGAGGTGCTGCTGGCCGTGTATGCGGACTTCGCCCGGCGCCAGCCCAGCCGCCTGGCCGCACTCGCCGGCCGCATCCCGGGCACCGGCCCGGCGGAGGTCGAGACCGTGGCCCGGCAGCTCGCCCGCGGCGGCCTGCTCGACCTTCGCGGCGAGAGCGGCGAGGAGACACTGGTGCCGGTGACGCCGGCGGAAAACCTGCGCGGGGCCGAACTCGTCCGGCTGGTGCTCGGTGACGAGACCCTGCCGACCGACACCGGCCGGCTCGCCGCGGAGGCGGTGGCCGCCGCCGGCCGCAGCCTGGACGCCGGCCTCGACTTGGCCCGGCAGACCACGTCGGCGATCAGCGCCCCCCTCCCCCTGGCGCTGCCGGACGAACCGCAGGAACCGGCCAAACCGCCCGCGCCCGCTCCCCGCTGAGCGAGGCGCCGGTGCGGCTCAGTCGGTGCGGAGCAGGGCGTGCGCCCGCCGCAGCCGTTCGACCAGCTCCGTTGCGGTCAGGCCCGTGTCCCGGGCAATCTCCGTCCAGTCCCAGTCGTCCGCATGGGCCGCGCTGTTGCCCGGCACCCACGCGTTTTCCCGGCCGAGCAGGGCGTAGCGGGCACGCGCGTACGCTCCCAGGTCCCAGCCGCGGACCAGGTTTTCCAGCCAGAAGATGCAGGCGACATTGATGTACCCGGGCAGGTCCGCGAACGACGGCCACTCCGGCCAGTGGTCGTCAGGCCGCTGCTGGCCGGTGGCGGCGCACATGGCCGCCTGCCAGCGGCGGTCGATGGCCGCGACCAGGTCAGGCTGATCGAGCCGGGCCAGCGCGGCCCGGTGCTCGTGGAAATCGGACGGCCGGCTGGCGCCGACGCTGATCGTCGTCACCTCCGGCCGCAGCAGGCACACGAGGTCGTTGAACTGCATGGGTGAGAGCGGCGCGCACAACCTGCCCAGCAGGGGGGGCGGATGGTGGAGCCTGCCGCCCTTGTCCGTGGGGCTGATGATGAACACGCCCAGGTCGCGGGCCGCCGCCTGCTCGAGTACCGCGGTGTGGCGCCGGAAGATGGCGTACCAGTGCAGGTTGACATAGTCGAAACCGCCGTCGCCGCGGTGACGGACCGCGTCCAGGAGCACCCCGGTCGGGCCGTGGCCGGAGAAACCGATCCAGCCGACCAGGCCACGGGCCTGCAGCCGCCGGGCCGCGGCCAGGCAGCCGCCGGGCCGGCAGGCGTGCCACAGCGCCCGGTGGTCGTTGACACCGTGCAGGGCGAGCAGGTCGACCCGCCCGACCCGCAGCCGGCGCAGGCTGTCCCGCACCGCGGCACTGAACTGTTCCGGGTCGGCGCAGGGCTGTACCTTGGTCTGCAGGATGACGCGGTCGCGGCCCACCTCCTCCAGCACCCGGCCGAGCTGACGCTCGGAGGAGCCGTAGCCCCGGGCCGTCTCGAAATGGTCGATGCCCAGGCGCAGGGCCTCGCGGGCCACGGCCAGCATGGTCCGCTGGCTGTTCGGGTCGATTTGCTCGTCGGCCACGTCCTGCCAGGACTGCATGGCGCGCATGAAGCCGGCGGAGAGTACCGGCAGGCGCAGCCCGGTGCGGCCGAAGCGGCGGCGGGGCACAGCGGCGGGAGCATCGGCCGGCGCCACGCCGACGCTGGGGTTCGGGTCTTTTTTCATCGCGCAACCGACTGTACTTTCCGCACATCCCACGGTATAGGAGGGGGCGGGGCGACCGGCGCACCAACCACCGGCCGCCGCCCCTCCTGTTCACCCTCTCTGCAAGGACTGCCCATGGCTCCCCTGCGCTGCGTCTGCACCCTTCTCCTGGCCCTGTTCTGTGTGCTGGCCGCCGCCGGCGTCCGGGCCGAATCGCTGCGGTTGCCGCTGACGGTTGACCTGGAGCTGCTGCGCACCCTCATCGTCCAGCAGGCCTACCCCATCCCCGGAGAAAAGGCGAGCATCCTCAACATGGGCCAGGGCTGCAACCAGATCGCCCTGCTCTCACCCCGGGTGAGCGTGGACCAGGGGTACCTGCGCTATCAGACCGGGGTGGCGATCAAGTGGGGCACGCCGGTGATGGGCGCCTGCGTCACCCCGTTCACCTGGGAGGGGTCGGTGGTGCTCTGGCAGCGGCCGCGCATCAACGGCCAGTGGCAGCTGAGCTTCGAGACCGTCAACTCGGTGGTGCTCGACACGACCGGCCGCCAGATCAAGGCCGTGGACCTGCTGTGGAACCTGATCAAGGACCACGTGCACGGCTACCTGGGCAGGATCGCCATCAACCTGGCCCCGCCGGTGGCCGACATGAAGGCGAGCCTGCTGCCCATGTTCGGCCCCGGTCAGCAGGCCATGGCCCAGCGGTTCCTCGCCTCCATGCGGCCGGAGCAGCCGGTGGTGCGGGCCGAAGGCGTGCAGCTGCACATCCTCGCCGAGATCGACCTGCCGCCCCGCACCGAGGCGCCGCCGCCGGCCCCGGCCAGCCAGCAGGACTACGCCCGGGTGATCGAGCTGTGGCACTCCTGGGACGCTTTTCTCATCTTCCAGCTCAAGCAGTTCACCGAATACCCGCTGTCCGAGGAGGACCGCCAGGTCCTGCTCGACACCATGCTCACCGCCCGCTACGAGTTCAGTTCGGCCATTGCCGAGCAGCAGGTGACCACCGGGTTCATCCGCGACCAGTTCCTGCGCGGCTGGACCCAGCTCGCGCCGGTGTTCCGCAACCACCTGCCCAAACGCCGCAAGAACAACCTGCTCGGCTACCTGGCCTTTTTCACGGCCAGCGACGCCCTGCGCGTGCTCGACCAGCTGGGCCCGGCAGTAGGCCTGGAGATCAGCGCCGAGGGCTTCCGCCGCCTGGCCGCCATGATCAGTCCCACCCCGTACCAGGAGGCCGACCCGGACAGCGAGGAGGTCGATCCGGAGCTGCGCAAGGTGCTCGGCCTCGATCCCCTGCCCGAGGAGGAACTGCCCGCCGACCAGCCGGTGCCGGTGACCGCGCCGACCGACCGGGAGCCCACCTCCTGCGCACCGCCCGCCGGCTGGCGCCAGCTGGCCCGGCTGTTCGCGCCGGCAGAGGCCTGGGCGGCCGGGGCGGACCAGGCTCCGCTCAAGGATATCCGCCGCTGGACGGCGGAGTTGACCCCGGCCGCCACCCTGCTGCCGCGGGTGCAGGAGGTGCTCCAGGAGGCCTCGGCCCGGCAGCACCAGCGGCTGGCCAAGGGCGCCGGCCGCACCGCCTGGTTCGACCGGATGGTGCTTGCCTCGGCCTGGCAGGAGAGCTGTTTCCGCCAGTTCCACATCGACAGGAACACCATCACCTTTCTGCTCTCCTACAACAACACCTCGGTGGGCATCATGCAGGTGAACGAAAAGGTGTGGCGCGGGGTGTACAACACCCGCCAGCTCCGCTGGAACATCGCCTACAACAGCCGGGCCGGCAGCGAGATCCTGTCGCTGTACCTGCGCGACTACCTGCTCGCCAAAAAGGCGCCCATGGACCTGACCTCGGCCAAGGGCCAGCGGTTCCTCGCCGGCTGGCTGTACGCCCTCTACAATGGCGGTCCCGGCCAGCGTAACCCCTTTGTCAGCCGCTACACCAGCGGCAAGATGTACCGCAGCGAACAGCTGTTCCTCGCCAAGTACGACGCCGTGGTCAAAGGCAGCTGGATGGACCGCGTCCACTGCCTGCCCTGAGCGGCAGGCCCCGGCGCGCCCCCTTTCCGCTTGACAGCACCGGGTCGCCTCAGTAAAAAGATCGGCACATTCCGGCCGGAGTGGTGAAACTGGTAGACGCACTGGACTCAAAATCCAGCGAGGGCGACCTCGTGTCGGTTCGACCCCGACCTCCGGCACCAGCAGCATCAAGGAGTTGCACGACTGGCCGTGCGGCTCCTTTTTTTGTTTCCAGGGCCCGCGGCCGGCCGCGGCCCGAGCCACTTTCCCTTTGCAGCCGGACCGGGGCTACGGTACGGTGGCGGCACCCGCGTGCCGATCCCCGACCCCGACCGGCCCGCACGGGCCTCTTCGAACCCGATCCGGCACAATCGGCCCGCACCGACCCTGGCGGGGCCCGGCAAGAACCCGCGGTACTGACCCATGGATATTTTCGAGAAGTTCCGGCCGCTGGCCGAGACGCGCAACGCCCTGGCCCGACTCGGCGGCGAGTTCTTCACCATCGTCATCGAGGACATCACCTCGCCCACCGAGGCGGTGATCAACGGCCGGCCGACCCTGCTCGCCGGCACCAACAACTACCTCGGCCTCACCTTCGACCCGGACTGCATCCGCGCCGCCTGCCAGGCGGCCGAGCGGGAGGGCACCGGCACCACCGGCTCGCGCCTGGCCAACGGCACCTTTGCCGGCCACATCGCCCTCGAGCGCGACCTGTCCGCCTTCTTCAACTGCCGCCACACCATCGTCTTCTCCACCGGCTACCTGGCCAACCTGGCCATCCTGTCCACCGTGGTCGGCCCGGGCGAGGTGATCCTGCTCGACGCCGACTGCCACGCCTCCATCTACGACGGCTGCCGCATGGGCGGGGCGGACGTGATCCGCTTCCGCCACAACGACGTGGCCGACCTGGAGAAACGGCTGCGCCGGCTCTCCAGGCGGGACACCAACGTGCTCATCGTGGTCGAGGGGCTGTACAGCATGCTCGGCGACCGGGCGCCGCTGGCGGAGATCGTGGAACTCAAAAAGCGCTACGGCGCCTGGCTGGCCGTGGACGAGGCCCACTCCCTAGGCGTGCTCGGCGAACAGGGCCGCGGCCTGGCCGAGGAGGCCGGGGTGGCCGAGGAGGTGGATTTTCTCATCGGCACCTTCAGCAAGAGCCTGGGGGCGATCGGCGGCTTCTGCGCGAGCAACCACGCGGGCCTGGAACTGGTGCGCTACGCCAGCCGGCCCTACATCTTCACCGCCTCGCTGTCGCCGTCCACGGTGGCCTCGGTGCGCACCGCCCTGCGCATCCTGGGATCCCGGCCGGAACTGCGCCGGCGCCTGTGGGACAACGCCCGGCGCCTGCACGAGCGCCTCCGCGCCCTCGGCTGCGCGGTCGGCCCTGAGCCCGGCCCGATCATCGCCGTGCGCTGCCCCACCGTGGAGGAGGCCTTTACCCGCTGGAACGGCCTGCTCGCGCGCGGCATCTACGTGAACATGGTGCTGCCGCCCGCCACCCCGGACGGCGGCGCGCTGCTGCGCTGCAGCCTGAGCGCCGCCCACACCCGCGCACAGATCGATCGGATCGGCGACGCCTTTGCCGACCTGCCGGGCAACCCCGCCTGAACCGGTCCGGCCGAGCCGCCGCGTCCCTCTTCCTTTCCGGTTGCCAGCCCTCCCGCCATGCACGTCATCCGCACCTTTTTCACCGCCTATCCCCGCCAGAGCGTAATGACGCTGGCCGCCCTGCTGCTCGCCGGCGTGGCCGAGGGGTTCGGCCTGAGCATGCTCCTGCCCCTGCTCGGCCTGACCATCACCGCCACCGGCGGGGCCGCGGCTGCCGCCCTGCCCGCGCCCTCGGCCCTGGAGCGGTTCATCACCCGGTTTTTCGAGACGCTAGGCCTGGAGCAGACCACCGGCGCCCTGCTCGGCCTGTTCGTCGGCTGCCTTGTGCTCAACGCCCTCATCGCCCTGTGGGCCAACCGCAAGGTGGGCTACACCGTGGCCCAGGTGGCCACGGACCTGCGGCTTTCGCTCATCCGCGCCCTGTTCGCCACCCGCTGGGCCTACTACGTGCACCAGCCCATCGGCACCCTGACCAACGCCTACGCCACCGAGGCCAGCCGGGCCAGCAACGCCTACCTGTTCGCCATCCGCACCCTGGCCCTGCTCCTGCGCGCCCTGGTCTACGCCGGGGTGGCCCTGCTCATGGCCTGGCGGGAGACGCTCATCGCCCTCGCCGCCGGCGCCATCATCCTCACCCTGCTGCGCCGGCTGGTCACCCGGGCGAAACGGGCCGGGCAGCGCCAGACCACCCTGCTCGACAGCCTGCTCGCCCTGCTCACCGACACCCTCCAGTCGATCAAGCCGCTCAAGGCCATGGCCCGCGAGCACGCCGCCGAACTGGTGCTGCGCGACGAGACCACCCGGCTCAACCGCGCCCTGCAGAAGGAGGTGTTCAGCAAGGAGGCGCTCAAGGCCCTGCAGGAACCGTTGATCACCCTCTTTTTCGCCTTCGGCCTGTACGCGGCGATGAGTTGGTGGCAGATCCCCCTGGCCACGATCATCACCATGGCCTTCATCCTCGTCAAGATCCTCAAGACCCTGCAGAACGCGCAGAAAGAGCACCAGTCCATGGTCATCGCCGAGAGCGCCTACTGGTCGCTGCGGGCCAAGATCGAGGCAACCGAACAGGAACGGGAGGAGTATGCGGGCGGGATCGTGCCGCGATTCGAGCGGGCGGTGCGATTCGAAGCGGTCAGTTTCGCCTACGCCCGGCGGCCCATCCTCGAGCGGGTGTCGCTGGAGGTGGCGCGCGGCTCGCTGACCGCCATCATCGGCCCGTCCGGGGCGGGCAAGACCACCATCGTTGACCTGATCATCGGCCTGCTGGCGCCGCAGTCCGGCCGGGTGCTCATCGACGGGGTCGACCTGGCCGAGGTGGACCTGCGCGCCTGGCGCAGCCAGATCGGCTACGTGCCGCAGGAGACCCTGCTGCTGCACGCCAGCGTGCGCGTCAACGTCACCCTGGGCGAGAGCCGCTTCACCGACGGCGACGTGGAACAGGCCCTGCGCGCGGCCGGGGCCTGGGCCTTCGTCGCCGCCCTGCCCGAGGGGCTGGACACGGTGGTCGGCGAGCGCGGCACCCGCCTGTCCGGCGGCCAGCGCCAGCGCCTGACCATTGCCCGCGCCCTGGTGCACAAACCCCGGCTGCTCATCCTCGACGAGGCCACCAGCGCCCTCGACCCGGCCAGCGAGGCGGCCATCTGCACCACCCTGCACGAGCTGCGCGCCTCGCTGACCATCCTCGCCATCAGCCACCAGAGCGCCATTCTCGAGGCCGCCGACCGGGCCTACCGGCTGGCCGACGGTGGTGTCCTGGAAATCGACCCGGCCGCCCCGGCGGCTGCCCCCTGAGCGGCCCCGCGCCGATTTTCGATCAGAGGGTGAACTGCTCGCCCAGGTAGATCTCGCGCGCCTTGGGGCTCGCGGCAATGTGTTCGGGCGACCCGTGTTCGAGGATCGCGCCCTGGTCGAGGATGTAGGCGGTGTCGCAGACGCCCAGCGTCTCGCGCACGTTGTGGTCGGAGATGAGCACGCCGATGCCCTGGGCGCGCAGTTGGCGGATGATGGTCTGGATGTTGAGCACGGCGATGGGATCCACCCCGGCAAAGGGCTCGTCCATGAGCATGAAGGCCGGTTCGATGACCAGCGCGCGGGCGATCTCCAGCCGCCGCTGCTCGCCGCCGGAGAGGGTGTTGCCGAAATTGCCGGCCAGGTGGGCCAGGCGGAAATCGGCGAGCAGCCGCTCCTTGCGCGCCTGCCGCTCGGCCTCGTCGATGTCCAGGGTCTCGAGCACGGCCAGCAGGTTGTCCGCCACGGTGAGCTTGCGGAACACGGACAGTTCCTGCGGCAGGTAGGAGATACCGGCCCGGGCCCGGGCGGAGAGCGGCAGGTCGGTGAGGTCGTGCTCGTCGAGCAGGATGCGCCCCCGATCGGGCTGGATGAGGCCGACCACCAGGTGGAAGGTGGTGGTCTTGCCGGCGCCGTTGGGCCCGAGCAGGCCCACTACCTGGCCGGAGCGCACCACCAGGTCCACCCCGCTCACCACCCTGCGGCCCTTGTACGCCTTCTCCAGGCCGCGTGCGGCCAAGACCCGTTCCTGCATCCGATTCGCCCCTCCTGCCTTCGTCTTTGCCGGGCCGCGTTCAGCGCGCCGGCGCTGCCAACACTGCCCGCACCCGCCCGCCAACCGTCATCCGCCGCTTTTGCGTATCGATGCGCAGCCCCGTGCCGGTCACCCTGAGCCCGTCGCCGAGGATGGTCACCGGGTCGTCGGTCTGCAGACTGCGATCCGCATCCAGGTAGGCCAGCGTCCGGGTGCGCACGCTCACCCCCCGGTGATCGGTGAGCACCACGTTGCTGCGGACCTGCACCCGGTCCTCGCGGGGCAGCAGTTCGCCCTGGTCGGCGGTGAGCACGATCTCGCCCTGCTTCGGGTCGAAGAAGACCATGCGCAGCCCGTCGATGCGGGTCACCGCCCCGGCCAGGGTGTGCTCGGCCCTGCGCGCCTCGACCACCCACAGCCGCCGGCCGTCACGGTTCTTGGTATAGACCAGGTCCTCCAGGGCCAGGTCGATGTTTTCGGGCAGGGGGCGCAGGTTCGTTGGGGCCTGCCAGTCGTGGTAGGAGCGCAGCACGAACACGGACAGCAGGCTGGCGACGGTGACCAGCACCAGCGGCAGAAGATGGCGGGTGCCGGACCAGTCGGCCATGGCGGGCAGGGGACGGAGGGGCGGCGGTCAGGACTCGGTCAGGGTGCCGATGGCCTTGACCAGGTCACCGACGGTGCGGACCCCGGCGAGGATGTTGATGGGGATGGAAAGGTCGTAGGCGTCTTCCAGTTTCTCGACCAGCTCCATCACCTTGAGCGAGTTGATGTTGAGATCGTTGATCAGGTCCAGGTCCGCGGTGACTTGGGGCGCGCCCTGGGGCAGGATCTCCGCCAGCATCTCCTGGATCTGGGCGAGTATCTGTGCATGGGTTGCCATCGGTCGCTCTCCTCTCTTGCTGTGGCCGCGCGGGCCGGTTGGTGCCGGGTTGAGGCGTTCGCCGGTCAGGCGACGAGGTTCAGGGTCCGGCGCAGCCCCTCGGCCAGTTCGATCCGCGGCGTCCAGCCGGTGTCACCGCGCAGGGGGGTTGTGTCCGCCACCCAGTCCGGGTGGGTCAGCTCCCGCACCTTGCCGGGCGAGAGCATGGGCGCCCTGCCGGTCAGCCGGGCCAGGGCCAGGTTCAGGCGGGCGACCAGGCGCACCAGGGGGACCGGCACGGGCAGGCGGAGGATGCGGCGGCCGCGCAGCCCCTCGGCGATATCGATGATCTCCTGCCAGGAGTAGCCGTTCGCCCGGCCGTCGCCCACCTCGTAGAGGGCATGCGCCCTGCCCCGCTCGAGCCAGGCGAGCAGGGCCGCGGCCAGGTCCTCCGCGTGCACCAGGCTGACCCGGTTGGTGGCCGCGCCGATCACCGGCGCCAGGCCGCGGAACATGGCCTGGAACAGCGGCAGCATCTCCCGGTCGCCCGGACCGTAGACCGCCGCCGGCCGGACCACGCCCCAGTCCATGGCGCCGGCCAGGACGGCCAGCTGCGCCTCGCCGCCACGCTTGCTGGCCGCATAGAAACTCAGTTCCGGGGCGCGCGCGGCCAGCGAGGAGACGAGCAGAAAGCGGGGCGGGGCGGGTTCGGCCGCGGCCGCCTGCACCAGCCGGGCCGTGCCGTCGACGTTGACCCGGTCGAAATCCGCCCGCACCGCGCCGCGCACCGCGCCGGCGCAGTGGACCACCGCGGTCGCGCCGCGGGTCAGCCGACGCAGGCTGTCGGTGTCGGCCAGGTCGCCGGCGATCCACTCCGCCTCGAGTCCGGGCGGCCGCCGGGCCAGTGAGGCCGGCCGCACCAGGGCCCGCACCCGCCAGCCGGCGGCCGCCAGCTGCCGGGCCACGGTGGCGCCGATGAACCCGGTTGCCCCGGTGAGTGCGACCGTTGCCGGCATGGGCTCAGGACAGCGCGATCTCGACCTGCGGCTGGTGCTGCAGGTAGGCCTTGCGGGTGGAGCGGCGCGACGGCTTGCCCGAGGTGGTGCGGATGAGGGTGTTGCGCTCCACCAGTTCGACCACGCAGTCGATGCCCAGTTCGGTGCGCACCAGCTGGCTGATGCGGCGGACCAGGTCGCGCCGCTCCCGCTCGCCCGTCTCCCGGCATTCGACCAGCAGCACGGCCTGGTCGTAGCCCTGGGCATCGGGCACCGGGAAGGCGGTGGTGTCGCCGGTGCGCACCCCGGGCTGCGATTCCGCCAGGTACTCGATGTCCTGGGGCAGGATGTTGCGGCCGTTGACGATGATCGTGTCCTTGGAGCGGCCGACGATCACCACCTCGTCGCCGACCCGGTAGGCCAGGTCGCCGGTGTCCAGCCAGCCGTCGGCGGACAGCACCTCGGCCGTGGCCTCGGCATTGTTGAAGTAGCCGGTCATCAGGCTCGGGCCGCGCACGTAGACGGTGCCGCAGCGCCGTTCGGGGAGCACCCGGTTGTCTTCGTCGCGGATCTCCAGGTCGCATTCCGGCAGCGGTTGGCCGCAGGTGACGAAGCTGTTGGCGCGCAGGCTGCCGTTCCGGCCGCGCGGCGGCACCGCCTCGGCCAGGCTCCGGTCGGCCAGCCGCTCGGCGTCCACCCGGTCGACGCGCACGCCGTGATCGAGCGGCGCGAAACACACCGCCAGCGAGCACTCGGCCATGCCGTAGCAGGGCAGGAAGGCGCGGCTGGAAAAGCCGCTGGGCGCCAGCCGCTCGGCAAAGCGGGCCAGGGTCTCGGGCCGGATCATCTCCGCGCCCACCCCGGCCACCCGCCAGCTGCGCAGGTCGTAGCCGGCCAGTTCGTCGTCGCGCACCCGGCGGGCCGCCAGGTCGTAGCCGAACGGCGGGCTGAACGAGATGGTGCCGCGGTTCTCGGAGAGCAGCTTGAGCCACAGGCGCGGCCGCATGGCGAAGTCGCGGGTGTTCAGGTAGTCCACCGAGATCTGGCAGACCAGCGGTGTCAGCAGCAGGCCGACCAGCCCCATGTCGTGGTAGTAGGGCAGCCAGGACACGGCCCGGTCGCCGGAACGGATCTGCACACCGTGGCGGATGATGGCGCGGGCGTTGTGCAGCACCGCCTGCTGGGTGATCATCACCCCGCGCGGAAAGCGGGTGGAACCCGAGGTGTACTGCAGGTAGGCGAGTTCGTCCGGTTCCTGGGGACGGAGCGGCGCCGTCGATGCGGGCAGGGCCGCGAAGGCCTGGGGTGAGCCGGCGAAACGGAGGTCCAGCCCGCCGGCCGCCTCCTCGAGAAAGGGCAGGAAGCCGTCGCCGGCGATGGCCACCGAGGCCTGGCAGATACTCAGCAGCCGTTCCAGCTGGCCGGTGTACTCCCGGTGGCCGCCCAACTGGATCTTGGCCGGCAGGGGCACCGGGGTCATGCCGGCGTACTGGCAGGCGAAAAAAAAGCGGACAAAGTCGGGCGAGGTGTCCGCGACCAGGGCCACGCGCGCGCCCCGCGGAAGGCCAAGGGCGAGCAGCCGGCCGGCCAGCGAGCGGGCCTCGTCGCGCAGGGTCTGGTAGGGGAGCGCGGTCTGCAGCCTGCCCTGGCCGGAATAGAAATTGTACCCGGTGCGGCCGCCGGCGGCGTAGTCCAGGGCCTCGGCAAGGTTGCGAAAGCCCTCGTCCTTGAGCGCCAGGTCATGGGTGGTTGGGGTTGCCTTCATGCAGACGGACTGACTCCGGAAAAAGAGGAACGTGGTCGCGTTGTCCGAACCGGCACGGCGTGGGCCCGGGCGCAGCGCCGGGGGGAAAACGGCCGGCGTCGGCGACCACCCCCATCTAATTGAAAAAGTGATTTTTTTCAACGGGAAACATGGCCGTCCGCATCTTCCCGTGTTGGCCCGCAGGGTTGCGGCTCGTTTTTTCCGCGGCCGCAGGCGGCGGTGTCAGCGCACCCCGCCCCGGCGGTAGAGGCGCAGGGACAGGGAACACAGGGCCAGCAGCGGGTGCCGCCGCAGGAAAGGACTCACCTCCAGGCGCACCCCCGAATGGCGCTCGACCTTCCAGAGGATATAGTCCACCCCGCCGGTGAAGGTCAGCGTCGCCTTGGCGAGCCGCAGCACGGACAGCACCTTGCCCTGGAGGATGCGCAGCCTCCAGGCCCACCCTGCCCGCCTGCGCGCCGCGGGCGCGGCCGCATCCCCGGGCGCGAGCCCCAGGCCGGGCAGGGCCAGGGCGGTGACCGCGGCAAACCAGGCCGGGGCGGCGGCGAACAGCTGCTGCTGCCGGTCCGGCCGCTCGGGCCGGAACTCGGCCCGGTAGGTGAGGCGCAGTCCCTCGAGCCACAGGTCTTCCACCCTCCAGCCGGCGGCGAGCAGGGGCGCCACCCTGCTGATGAAGGTGCACACCGCCCGGGCCGAGGCCGTGTGCACCCGCGCCGCCGCACCCTCGTCACGCGCCCAGACGAGTGCCACCGGCTGGGCGAAGCGGGCCCAGAAGGAGGAGTGGAAGGTGGCCGGCGAGGTGGTGCGTTCCAGGTCGGCCAGGCTGAGCAGGGCGTACTTGGCGCGCACCCGCCCGGGCCCGGTTTCGACCTCCAGGTAGAAGACGTTGGGCGGCAGCAGCCGGTTGAGCACGGCCCGCAGCCGGTCGCGGTTGGCGGCGCGGTAGCTGTCGACGAGCACGTACAGGTCGTGGAGTCCGTCCGCATCACTGCCCGCCCGCAGGCAGGAGCCGTAGAAGACCACCGCCTGCACGGTGGCGCCGTGACGGTCGCGCACCGCCTGCACCAGCGCGGCCAGCGCCGGCGATCCCTGGCCCGCGGTCTGCCCGGCGACGTACCGGACCAGGGCGGCCGGCGGGTTCACGACTCGACCCGCAGGAAATGCACCCGGCCGGCGCTGGTGAGCACGGTCGGCTCGGTCGCGGTCGCGGGCGTGAACAGTTCGCCGTCCAGGGCCAGGGGCGTGTCCAGGAACAGCCGGATATCCCGGCCGCTGCCGGAAAAATAGCCGTTCGCCGCGGTGCCGAGCGGATGGGCGCGGCCGCGGGCGAGCTGCGGCAGCAGGCGGAGCAGGCGAGGGGCCCCGCGCCGCACCGCTGTGTAGCGGAGCGGTCCGTGCCGGTCGCCCCAGAAGGGCCGCAGGCCGAAAAAAAGGCGGTCCAGGGTGGTGACGAAGAGCAGCAGCCACCCCCTGCCGGCCAGCGACCGCCCGTCCACCCGGATGGAGAGCGGGGTGACCTGCCGGCCGGGCCGCAGGGCCGCGGCGCCCACGGCGCGCACCAGGGTCAGGGCGATCCCGGGCACACCGGCCAGGCCGCGGTTGTGCAGGTGCTCGCGGTAGAAGCCGACCCCGCGGCTGATCAGGCCCACGCCGCAGAACAGGCCGCACTGCGGCCCGTGGCCCGGGACCGCGAGGTGCAGCACCTGCCGCTCCAGCCGGACCACGCGGCCCACGCCGGTGCGCAGCCAGTGCGCCAGCCGCCGCAGGGCCCAGACCTGGTCGCCGGGATGGCCGACATCGCCGGCGATCATGTTGGTGGTGCCCGCGGCGAGCGCGACCAGGCGCGGGCGCGGACCGCCGGCCGGCCCGGCCCAGAGCGCGGTGAGCGCGGCCTGCACCGTGCCGTCGCCGCCGCTCACCGCCACCACCCCCAGGTCGCGGGCGGCAAAGGCGGCCAGGGCCGCGGTCACCTCGGCCGGGGTGCGCACCTCGCGCAGCACCACCTCGGCCAGACCCGCGACCGCGCCGGGCAGCATGGCCGGATCACGCCGGTTGGTGCCGCTCAGCGGGTTGTAGAGCAGGCCGATCTGTGAGGGCCGCTCGCCGACAAAGGTGGTCGCGGTCATGGCACCGGCGGCCCGGTTCAGCGGCCGGCAAAGATGCGGGCCGCCCGGGTGCCGGCATAGGGCGGCTCATCCGCCTCGGCCAGCCAGGACTGGAGCGGCTCGCCCCGGCGGAGCCGTTCCCGGCCGGCCAGGGCCAGTCGGCCGAGCAGGAAAAGGGTGCTGGCCACGGTCCAACCGGTCACGGCGAGCAGGCCCAGTTCGGGCCGACCGGCGAGGACACTCGCGGTGAGCAGGATCAGGCAGGGGTTGCGGCGGGCGGTGATCAGCCGGAACCAGGAGTCCACCGGCCGCCAGCAGAAGATGCTGAACCGGCCGAGCAGCAGTTGGAAGCTGCCCTCCACCAGCCGGCCGGCCACGTAGCCGGCGAAGATCAGCCGGAAACAGGTCGCAAGCTCCAGCCCCAACCCCTCGACCTGGGCCGCGGACAGCCCCAATCCCCACAGCAGGTACCACAGGGGCGGGTGGATGAGGTCGATCAGGTGGTCGAAGTAGTGACCGAACCGGCTCGAGGTGAGCGTCACCCGGGCGAGCTTGCCGTCCACGGTGTCAAGAAAGGTCATCAGCCAGCCGGCCGCCAGGCCGACCCCGTACAGGCCGGCAGAAAAACAGGCGCCGGCGATGCACACCAGCACCAGCCCCGCCAGGGTCACCTGGTTGGGGGTCAGGCGCCAGCGCACGGCCAGGGCCACCACCCGCCGGGCCGGCACGGGCCAGGCCCACTTGGTGACCAGGTCGGTGACCCCCTTGTAGGACCAGTCGAACAGCCGCTGCTCCAGCGCCCGGCTGCCTTGGGCGGTGATCGGCAGGACAAAGGGCGGCTCGCTCTTGCGCAGCTTCTTCTGGAAGGCCAGGGTGATGGTGTTCGGGGTGGAGCGCTCAACCCCGGGCAGGGTCGCGTCCGCGGCGGCGCCGTCCACCAGGGCCAGGGCCTCGGCGGCCAGCGCGGCCGGCACGTGGGCTGCGACCGCCGGGTGGGGCGGGGCGTCCAGCTGCAGGAGGAGGTTCGCCGTGGCCGCCAGGTGGCTGACCAACCGGTCGTCGTAGAGATAATCGCCGCGGAAAATGACGACCGTGTCGTCTGCGGCCAGGTCGGCCAGCTGGTCGGCGGTGCAGGGGCGCACCGCGTCGCCGAGGATGCGTTCGATCCGTTCGCGGGAGGTCCGGCCCCAGATGGTGACCGGGCTGGGTTGACAAAAAAGAAGATGCACGCTCATGGGACTGTCTGCTGAAGAGGTGGGTGAAAAGAAGACCCGGCGCACGGCTCTGCCGGTCTGTGGCGGGGCATGCGGTCCAGTCTGCCTTTGCGCAAAAAGACCCCATCCGGTATAGCTTGGGCCATGACCAGATCAGCCGCCCCAGCCCCGGCCGTTGCCGGCACACCGTCGCCTGCCGGCACGGACGCCCCCTCCCTGACCACGGAGTGGGTGCTCGCCCACTGCTCCGATCCGCACCTGGCTCGCCCGGAACGGCTGCGCCCGCGCGATTTCCTCACCAAGCGGCTGTTCGGCTGGCTGCGCTGGCAGCTGAAACGGCGCCGCGAGCAGGACGAGGGCCTACTTACCACGCTTGCGGGTGACCTGCAACGGATGCGGCCGGACCACATTGCCGTCACCGGCGACCTCACCCACCTGGGCCTGGCGGGCGAAGGCGCGGTGGCCGGCGCCTGGCTGCAGACCCTGGGTCCGGCCGAGCGGGTCACGGTGGTGCCCGGCAACCACGACCGCTACCTGGCCGGCGACTGGCGGGAGACCCTGGCCTGCTGGCTGCCCTGGCTGCAGGGCGACGGGTCGCAGGCGGACGAGCCCCTGCCGGCCGAGTTGTCGGCCCTGTTCCCCACCCTGCGCCTGCGTCCGCCGGTGGCCCTGATCGGCTGCAGCACGGCCGAACCGACCGCGCCCCACCTGGCCAGCGGCACCCTCGGCGCCGCCCAGCTGGCTCGGCTGGCCACCCTGCTCGAGCGGCTGGCCGGCCAAGGGTGGTGCCGGGTGCTGCTCATCCACCACCCGCCGGTGACGAACGCGGTCAGCTGGCGCCGTGGCCTCACCGACGCACCCGCCCTGCAGGCCCTGATCGCCCGCCACGGGGTGGAGCTGGTGCTGTTCGGCCACACCCACCGCACCATCAGCGCCACCCTGCCCGGTCCGCACGGGCCCGTACCGGTGCTGGGGGCGCCGTCGATAACCGCCCGCCGGGGGCCCGAGGGACGGCGGAGCCGCTATTTCCTCTACACCGTCCGCCGCACCGCCCGCGGCTGGGCGATCGGCCAGCGGGAGCGGCGCCTGGACGCGGAGGAGAACGGGTTCGTCGACGGTGTCCGGCGGGAGTTCGCGCTCTGAGGCCGGCGCGCGCGGTTCAGCCAATTCGGCGCAGGCGCAGCCCGGCCACCGCGCCGATGAGCACGAACGGCGCCAGGGCGGTGAGGGCCGGGCTCAGGTTGAGCAGGAGGCCCCACTGAATGGACATCTGGTCGAAGAAATAGAGGACGATGCCGACAAAGGTGCCCAGGGCGACCCGGTAGCCGGCGCCCACGCCCCGGGTCGGGCCGAACACGAAGCTGAGGGCGAGCAGGGCCATGGCGCCGGTGCCCAGCGGCATGCCGAGCTTGCGCCACAGGGCGATGGCGTAACGGTCGGCATTCTGGCCGCTCTGCTCCAGGGCCTCGATGGAGCGCAGCAGGTCCGGGGTGGACAGGCTGGCCGGGGGCAGGCCGAGCAGCCCCACCTGGTCGACGCGCAGGAACTCGCCCATGGGTTGACTGGCCGCCCGGTGGACGGTGATCGCACCCTCTGCCACCCGCCGCTCCTCCACGTCATGGAGCAGCCAGCGGCCATCCGCCTCGAGCACCGCCCGGCGGGCCCGAATGGCACTCTGCAGGCGACCCTCGCCGTCAAAGGTGAACAGGTCCAGGTCCGCGGCCACGCCCGTGCCGAGCATCCGGCCGGCGTGGATGTAGGTGCGGCCGCGGCGCATCCAGAACCCCTCCCCGGTCAGGGTCACGCCCTCGTCGGCGGCGATGCCCGCGGCCTGCAGCCGCCGGGCGCGCGCCTCCAGGCCCGGGACCACCAGTTCCGCCAGCAGGGCGGCAACAACCATGAGCAGCAGGCTGGCGCCGAGCACCGCCGCGCCGGTGCGCGCCCGGCTGACCCCGGCCGCCTCCATGGCGACGATCTCGCCCCGGTCGTTGAGCAGCCCCAGGGCGACGATGCCGCCGAGCAGGGTGGCCACGGGCAGCAGGTCGAGCAGCCGGCCCGGCAGGGTGCAGAGCACGTAGCCGAGGGCGCTGCCCAGGCCGTAGCCGCCCCTGCCCACGTCCTCCAGCTGGGCGATCAGCTCGAACAGGCTGAGCAGCACGGCGAGCACGGCCAGGATGAGCAGGCAGGCAGCCAGGAAGGTCCGGCCGATGTAACGGTCCAGGGTTCTCATGACCGGCGCCACCGCGCCAGCCACCGCCCGTTGAGCAGGAGCAGGCAGACCAGCAGCAGGATCTGGCCCCAGAACACCCCGGGCAGCACGCCGATCGCCCCCTGGGCGACCAGCTTCTTGGCGATGGCGCTCACGTTGTAGTAGGCGGCGAACAGCAGGATGGCCGCCGGCAGGCCGCCCTGCTGCCCGCCGCGCGGGCTGGAACGGCTGAGCGGCACGGCGACCAGGCCGAGCAGGAGGCTGGCCAGCGGGGCGGCGAGGCGCCACTGCAGCTCGGCCGTGGCCTCGCGGCTGCCGGCAGCGAGCAGGTCGCGGCTGGCCGCGGCCTTGACCCGGTAGGCCAGGAGCACGGCCTCGTCGGTGGAGAGCCGCATGGTGGCCGCGGTGAAGGCCAGCACCACGCCGCCCTCGCCCGTGGCCGGGAATTCGTAGACACTGCCCTGTTCCAGGGTGATGGCCGGGCCGGATCCCGCCTCGGGGCGGGACTGGGCCGCCCGGGCCGCGGCGATCACCTGCAGCCCGTCGTCGCGGCGGTTGAGGACGAACACCTTGTCCGCACTGGGGATGCGGGTGTCCACCCGGTCGGCGAACAGCACCCGGTTGCCGCCGGCCAGCTCGTAGAAATTGCCGCCCTGCATGCGGGTGAGATCGAAGCGGGCCTCGGCCCGGGCCTTGAGCAGGAAGAACTGGGTCCAGGCCCAGGGACGGACGGAAAGGGAGAGCACGGCCACGGTGGCGGCCACCAGCAAGGCGAGCAGGGCCACGGCCCGGGTCACCCGGGCGGTGCCGATACCGCAGGCGGACATGGCGGTCAGCTCGCCGCCGGCCGCGAACCGGCCGAGGGCGATGACCACCGCCAGGTAGAAGGTGGTGGGCAGGAGCACCTCCAGGCTGATGAGCACCCGGCAGAGGATCAGTTGGAGCACGGTGGCGCCCGCCAGCAGTCCCTGCACCGCGTCCTCCCAGTAGCGGGTGGCCATGGACGAGCCGTAGATCACCACCAGCACCAGGCAGATGGCCGCCGTGGGCTTGAGGATTTCCCGCATGATGTAGCGATCGATGATCACGGGGAACGGGATGCGGCTGGGGGCAGGCGGGAGGGAGCAGGGGGGGCGGGCGGGGGCAGCCGCCCGCGGCCGTTCAGGTGTGCTGGAGCGCGGCCCTGTCCCGGGTGCGGCAGTAATCGGCCATCACCTGGCGGGCCACGTCCAGGTCGGCCGGGTAGTCGATCTCGCACCAGGGCAGGCCGCCGGTCAGGCAGGTGCGCACCACCCCGCTGCCGGCCAGCTGATCGATCACCGACAGGAACCAGCGCCAGTTGCAGGCCCGGTCGGCGCGGGCCCGCTCCAGGCCGTCCCGGAACAGGGCCGGGCCCTTGCCGCGGAACAGGATCATGCCGATGGACTCGCCATGCACCTCGGCCAGGGGGATGTCCTTGCTCACGTGCAGGAGCCGGTCGCCGTCCAGGCTCACCTTCATGTCGTCGGCGTCATAGGCCGCCTTGCAGTGCACCGTGACCGTGACCGGGGCCGCGGGCGCGGCCAGCAGCCGCTCGACGATGCCGCCGGTGAACAGGGTGTCGCCGTTGAGCAGGATGAAATCCTCGTCCATCAGGTCGCGCACCAGCCAGCAGCTGACCAGGTTGTCGGTGCTGGCGTAGTCGGCGTTGCAGCGGGTGCGCACCCGGCCGGGGCCGTAGCGGTCCGCCAGCAGGGCCTCGACCATGGGGGCGTTGTAGCCGACCACCACGGTGATGTTGTCGATGCCCGCGCGGTGCAGCTCGTCGATCTGCCATTCGAGCACGGTTTTGCCCTGCACCGGGATGAGGCACTTGGGCCGGTCGGCGGTCAGCGGCAAGAGCCGCGTGCCCTGGCCGGCACTGAGAATGATAACCTTCATGCAAACAACTCCTGGTTTCTGTCTGAACGGACCGCCGGCCAACAGCTGCCGGCCCGGTGAACGGACCGGCGCCCGCGGCGGTCGGCAGGCCCACTTGTAGGACAATTTTCAGCCCGAGGAAAGATTTCTTTGCCGGATGGCAAAAAATATCCCAGATTCGGCGGCAGTCACGCCCGACCCGACCCGCCCCTGCGGCAATCCACCTGGAGCAGAGAACACCCGCATGATTTGCCTGTCCCCCTGTGTGCGTCTCGTCCGCGCCCTTGTCCTGCTGGTGGCGCTGGTTCTGCCGGCCTCCGCCGGCCGGGCCGCGGAACCCGACCTTGCCCTCGCGTCGCCGGGCCACGGGTGGCGCGAGCTGACCTTCACCGCCACCCGCTTCACCGCCACGCTCTCCGTCCGCCTGCGCATCGAACCGGTGGTGGCCGACGCGGAGGGGGCGAACCGGCCGGCGGCCGGCCGGGCGGACGGCTGCGGCGAGCCGGGCGAAGACGAACAGCAGCTGACCGTGGTCCTTTCCTCGCGCGGCCCGGGGTTGAACAACCGTTACGAGGAGCGGGTCTGCTTCGCCCCGGCGGACAGCAGCCTGCGCGCCCGGGTGCGCCGCAACCGGGAGGGCGACCCCTGGCTGAAGCGCTATTGCCGGGAGGCGGCCGGGGTCCGCCGGTTCACAATCGAGCCGGCCGAGGCAGGCGAGGAGGGACTGGCCCCGGCCATTTGGACCGAGCGGGAAACCTCCTTCTACCCTTTCCCGGCAGAACTGGCCGGCTGCGGGGAGGTCTCGGACCCGGCGCTCATCCTCCACCTGCTGGCGCACCGACCGGTCCTGCCGGAACAGCCCCTGGTGCTCTGCGTATTCGGCCGGCAGCACCTGCACCGGCTCACCCTCCGGTCCGTTGGCACGGAACCCCTGCAGCCGAACTACACCCAACTCGCTGCCGGCCGCGAGCAGACGGTCACCGAACAGGTCGAGGCGGAAGTGTATGCGCTCGCCAGTGAACCCCTGCCCGCCCCGGGCCAGGCGGCGGAACCCTTTTCCCTGCTCGGCCTGCGTCGGGACATCCGCATCCACCTGCACCCGCAGAGCCGCCTGCCGCTGCGGGTGAGCGGCTCGGCCGGGCTGTTCGGCACGGTGACCCTCAACCTCGAGCAGGCCAGGGTGGACTGAGCCGCCGGTCAGCTCCGCCCGCCGCCGGCGATCCGTTCGGCGTCCTGCCAGTCGGCCACCGTGTCCACGTCCACGGCCGCCTCGGCGTACGGCAGGACCACGGCCCCGGCCGTGCAGCCCAGCCGGGCGCTCAACCGGCCAAGCGCATCGTCCAGGGTGAGCCGGCCGAGCAGGTAGCGGAGCACCGTGGTCCAGCCGAGGATGCGGATCACCCGCAGCGGGTGCTTGCGCTCTGCCTCGACCCGCCGCCAGAACTGCGGCACCCGGCGGGATGCCGGGGTGAGCAGGGCGAACAGGTTGCACGAGCAGTAGCTGCCGTCCCGGAACCGGTAGGCGGTGCGGCGGGTGCCCGGAAAGGCGGCGAGCACGGTTTCGCGCCGGGCCACTCCGGCCACGGCGTCGCAGCCGCTGGAACGCGCCCGGCGGCAAAAATCACGGACCACGCGCGCGCTGAGCAGGGCGTGGTCCGCGGTGGTGAGCAGCACCGGCGCCTGTTCGGGCAGCGAGGCCAGGGCGTGGTGGGCGCTCAGGCTCGGGGTGGCCAGGGGTTCCAGCCAGCCCGCGTCGAAACGGGCGAGTGCCGCGGCAAGCGGCCGGCTCGCCTCGACGATCGCCCGGGCCGGGCCGCAGAGCACCATCCGCTCCACCTCGCCCGAGTCGGCCAGGGCTGTCAACACCCGCGCCACCATGGGCGTGCCGGCCACCGGCGCCAGCGCCTTGCAGGCCACGCCGGCGGCCGCGGCCACCGGGTTGGCGGCTTCCCGGTCGGCGGCGAGGATGATGGCGGTGAACCCCCGTCCCCCTGCCCCGCCGGGGCCGCTCACAACGCTCTCCCGTAGATGCGGTAGCGCTTGTAGGCCCGGCCGCCGAACTCGCCGATGATGGAGCGCACGCCCTGGTTGTCCTCGAGCACCCAGGAGAGTTCCACCCGGCGCATGCCGCCGGCCACCACGTCCGGCTGGATGTCGCCGATCAGCCGATAGGCCAGGGCCGCGCCCAGAAGGCTTTCCTGGTAGGCCTTGCGCACCCCCATGAGCAGCATGCGGCCGCTCTCGGGGTGGCGCACCTTGAGCCGCCAGAGCAGTCGCAGCCAGCCGAAGGGGAAGAGACGGCCGCGCAGGCCGGCGATGGCCTCGTTGAGGTTGGCGAGCACGACGATGAAGGCCGCCGGCTCGCCGTCGACCATGGCGATGCGGGCGAACCGCTCGTTGATGAGGAACTTCAGGCCCGCGGCCATGTGGGTGATCTCGCTGCGGGTCATGGGCACGAACCCCCAGTTGTCGGCCCAGGCGTCGTTGAACAGGGTGAAGATGAGGTCCAGGTCCTCCTGGAAATGCTTGCGGCTGACCGTGCGGGTGGTGATCCGCCGCCGGGTCCTGGCCACCGCCATCCGCCGCAGCGGCGTTTCCGCCACGTCGGCGTCGATCAGGTAGGCGAGCAGGTCCCGCTCTTTCTGGTAGCCGCACGCCTCCAGCCGGGCCGCGCAGTACGGCCGGGCATGGCCCATCATCAGCATCGGCGGGGTGGTGAAGCCGTCCACCAGCAGGCCGCACTCCTGGTTGATGCTCAGGTTGAACGGGCCGCGGACGCGTTCCAGGCCGCGCGCGCGCAGCCAGGCCTCGGCCGTGGCGAGGAGCGCGCGGAAGGTCTCGTCCGCGTCTTCCGCCTCGAGCAGGCCGAAAAAGCCGGCACCGTCCCGGTGACGCTCCAGGTGCAGCCGGTCGACCTGGGCGCTGATCCGGCCCACCGGCCGGCCGTCCCGCAGGGCCAGCCAGAAGCGGGCCTCGGCGTGCTCGTAGAAGGGGTTGTCGGCGGCGAACCATTGGCGCTGCTCCAGGTGGAGCGGCTCCACCCAGTGCGGGTCGTCCTGGTAGAGGGCGCGGGGCAGGCGGAGGAAGGCCGCCCGCTGGGCGCGGCTCTCCACCGGCACGATGCGCAGCGAACCGGCGGCGCGGGACGGATGGGTGGCGGCCGATTCCTCGACGGATGTAGTTTCGCGCATGGGCTGCTCACAGGGACAGGGAAACAGGGAGGGACCACCGGGTGGCATCGCCCGGCGCAGCCGGCGCACCCGCCGATGCGGGCCTCCCGGCTGGTGGCGGCCACAGACCTTACACGAGCGGTGCCGCCCGGTCAACAGCCGGCCGGGGCCGGCGGCAGCCATATTTTTGTTGAACGATTGCCGCTTTCAATGCATATGCAAGGGATTCCCGGCCGGTCGGCGGACGGGGGGTGACCAACCGAGAACCTGGAGGTGCGGGTGCTTTCTCGATGGATGCAGGCCGGGCTCGTACTCACCCTGCTGGCCGTTGTGGCCGGCGGGGTCTGGCTGTACCGCGCCCAGGCCCGGGCCATGCGCTTCGAGGTCGAGCGGGAGCTGACCGCCATCGCCCGGCTCAAGGCCTACCAGATCGACGAATGGCGCGCCGACCAGCTGGAGGATGCCGCCTCCCTGCAGCAGGATCCCTACCTGGTCCGGGCCATCGCCGCCTTCCTGGCCGCACCCACCGCCGAGCGCCGTGACGACCTGCACGGCCGCTTCCGTGTTCTCGCCCGGCAGCACGACATCGAAGACATCCTGCTGGTGGACACCGCGGGCCGGATGCAGCTGCGCCTGGGCTCGCTTCCCGGACACCCCGAGGAGTGGTACCAGCCGGTGGTGCACCAGGCCCTGGCCGGCCGGCGGCCGGTGTTCCTCGACCTGCACCGCGGCCCGCTCAGCGACATCCCCCACTCCGCCACGGTGGCGCCGCTGTTCGACGAGGCCGGCCGCGGGCAGCAACCGCTCGGCTGCCTGGTGCTGGTCAACGGCGACTCCCGCTTCCTCTTTCCCCTGCTCCAGGTGTGGCCGACCCCGAGCCGCACCGCGGAAACCCTGCTGGTGCGCCGCGACGGCGACCACGCGCTCTTTCTCGCCGCCACCCGCCACCGGGCGAACGCGGCCTTCAACCTGCGCCTGCCGCTGAGCGACGACCGGCTCGTCTCGGTGCAGGCGGTGCAGGGGCGCACCGGTTACGTGCACGGCCTGGACTACCGGGGGGTGGAGGTGGCGGCGGTGCTCCTGCCCATCGACAACACCCCCTGGCTGATGGTGGTCAAGATCGACCGGGACGAGGCCTTCGCCGACTGGCGGCTGCGCTCCACCCTGCTGCTGGCGCTGCTCGGAACCCTGGCCGCGCTGGTGGCCATCGGCGGGGTGGTGCTCTGGCAGCGGCAGGAGAAGGCCCACTTCCGGGCGCTCTACCAGGCCGAGGCCGCGACCCGGGCCGCCCTGGAACACCGCGGCGCCATCCTCGAGGCGGTGGGCGACGGGGTGGTGGCGGTGAACGCGGAAGGGCGGGTGGACCTGCTCAACCCGGCCGCCAACGCCCTCACCGGCTGGTCCGGGGACAAGGCCCGGGGCCGCCTGGTCGAGGAGGTGGTGGACCTGGTGGACACGGTCACCGACGCGCCCCTGCCCAACCCGGCGCGCACGGCCCTGAGTACGGGCGGGCCGGTGACCCCGCCCGACGACCAGGCCACCCTCAAGGCCCGCAACGGCGACCGGTTCCAGGTGGCCGTGGCCGCCACCCCGCTACCGGGCGGCGGCGGCGCGGTGCTGGCCATCCGCGACATGACCCAATCGAGCCGGCTGCGCGCGGCCATGCGCCAGGAACGGCGCATCCTCAAGCTGTTCGTCGAGCACGCGCCCGCCTCGATCGCCATGTTCGACCGGGAAATGCGCTACCTCGCGGTCAGCCGCCGCTTCCTCACCGACCACCAGCTGGAGGGGCGCGACCTGATCGGCCAGTGTCACTACGACGTGTTCCCGGACCTGCCCGAACGGTGGCGGGACGCCAACCAGCGCTGCCTGCAGGGCGCGGTCGAAGGCGGCAGCGAAGACCTCTGGCCCCGCGCCGACGGCCGCTCCGACTGGGTGCGCTGGGCCATCCACCCCTGGTACGAGATCGGCAACCAGGTCGGCGGGCTGGTGCTGTTCTCCGAGGTGATCACCGCCCGCAAGGAGGCGGAACTCGCCCTGGAGGCGAGCCGGCGGCAGCTGGCGCACCTGTTCACGGTCAGCCCGGCGGTCATCTACGCGCTGCGGGCCGACAGCCTGGAGCCGACCTGGGTGAGCCCCAACGTGATCGACCTGCTCGGCTACACCGTGGCCGAGGTGCTCGAACCGGACTGGTGGGTCGAGCACCTGCACGCCGGCGACCGCGAGCGCGCCCTGGTCGACATGGAGACACTCACAGCGGCGGGCCGGGTCAGCCACGAATACCGCTTCCACCGCAAGGACGGCAGCCTGCTCTGGGTGCTCGACGACCTGCGCCTGGTGCGCGACGAGAGCGGCCAGCCGACCGAACTCATCGGCGCCTGGACGGACATCACCCACCGCCGCGAGGCCGAGGCGGCGCTCAAGCGGAGCGAGGCCAAGTTCCGCAGCCTGTTCCAGCGCCACGCCGCGGTCAAGCTGCTGCTCGACCCGGACGACGGCCGCATCCTCGAGGCCAACGCGGCCGCCGCCGCCTTCTACGGCTGGTCGCGGGAGGAACTGCAGCGGATGCGCATCGACCAGATCAACACCCTGCCGCCCCACCAGGTGCGGGCCGAACTCTTCCGGGTGTGCAACCAGGAGCGCATCTACTTCGAATTCCGCCACCGCCGGGCGGACGGTTCCATCCGCGACGTGGCCGTGTACAGCAGCGCCATGGAACTCGAGGGCAGGCCGGTGATCCATTCCATTGTCCACGACATCACCGAGTTCCGCCAGCTCGAGGAGCAGCTCCGCCAGGCCCAGAAGATGGAGTCCATCGGCCGCCTGGCCGGCGGCGTGGCCCACGATTTCAACAACATGCTGGCCGTGATCCTCGGCTACACCCAGCTCGTGCTCGACCGCACGCCGGCGGACGACCCGAGCCGCGAGGACCTGGAGGAGGTGCTGCACGCGGCCGAGCATTCCGTCGGCATCACCCGCCAGCTGCTCGCCTTTGCCCGCCAGCAGCCCGTCAGCCCGGAGGTGATCGACCTGAACACGGCGGTGGACGGCCTGCTCAAGATGCTCGGCCGGCTCATCGGCGAGGGCGTGCGCCTGGTCTGGCGGCCCGGCGCGGACCTCTGGCCGGTCTCCATGGACCCGGCCCAGTTCGACCAGGTGCTCGCCAACCTGTGCATCAACGCCCGCGACGCCGTCGCCACCGGCGGCACGATCACCATCGAGACCGGCCGGGCGCACTACGGCCCGGAGGACTGCGCCAACCGGCCCGACCGCCTGCCCGGCGACTTCGCCGTGCTCACCGTGCGCGACGACGGCTGCGGCATGGACCGGGTGACCCGCGAGCGGATCTTCGAGCCGTTCTTCACCACCAAGCCCCTGGGCGAAGGCACCGGCCTGGGGCTGGCCATGGTCTACGGCACGGTCCGCCAGAACCGCGGCTTCATCGAGGTGGAGAGCGGACCGGGCGAGGGCACGGTGTTCCGCATCCACCTGCCCCGCCACGCCGGCGAAGCCGTTGCCGGGAATGCAACCGAGGTTGCGGTGACGCCGGACGGCGGCGGCCGGACCGTGCTCGTGGTCGAGGACGACCCGCTGCTGCTCGGCCTGGTCCGGCAGATGCTCGGCAAGCTCGACTACACCGTGTGCGCGGCGGACAGCCCGGCCGCGGCCCTGGCCCTGGCCGCCCACCAGGACCACGATTTCGCGGTGCTGCTCACCGACGTGGTCCTGCCGGAGATGGACGGCCGCGACCTGGCCGAGCGCATCCGCGCCCTGCGTCCGTCCATCCGGGTGGTGTTCATGTCCGGCTACGCGCCCGGCCTGCTCACCGACCGGGGCGTGCTCGCCCCCGGGGCCGCCTTCCTGCAGAAACCCTTCCCCATCGACCAACTGGCCAGGCGGCTCCGCCAGGTGCTCGACACCCCGGCGGGGTCGCCCTGAAGGGCGCCGGGCCGGGCGCCGCCGTCCCGCCGCCGAGCCCGCGGTTCCGGCCGCCGCTGCAGAATTGCATGGACAGACCGGGGGAAAACCTCTAATTTAGCGCGGGTTCACCGCGGCCGTTGACCGCCACACCGGAGGAGGACATGGAACCGAAAAAAAGCTGGGACGACATCCCCTCCCTGGACGGCCTCTCGGTCGACTGGGACTACAAGGCCCAGGAGAAGGTCGACAACCGTTCCCACTCCCGCCTGGACGCCGGGTCGCTGCAGCAGCTGTTCGAGACCGGCGCCATCCCGGCCAAGATCGCCATCGCCGGCCAGACCCTGGACGCGCGCCTGGTCGACCTTTCCCGGGGCGGGGCGGCCTTCAGCGTGGCCATACCGCTGGCCATCGGCCAGCCGGTGAAGACCGGCTTCGTGCTCGGACCCGCCAAGATCCTCGCCAGGGGGACGGTGCGCCACATCAAGCAGGAGGGCGGCCGCACCATCGTCGGTGTCATGTTCGAGGCCCTCAACGAAGGTTCAGCCGACTACATCGCCGGCCTGTACGCATCCAAGATCCTGTACTGACGGCAGGGCCGGCAGCGGGACGCAACCCCATCAGAGGCTATCATGGGCGGGCTTTTCGGTATCGTCTCGCAGTCGGACTGCGTGGCGGACCTGTACTACGGCACGGACTACCACTCCCACCTGGGCACCAAGCGGGGCGGCATGGCGGTGCGCAACGAGCACGGCTTTCACCGCGCCATCCACAACATCGAGAACAGCTACTTCCGCTCCAAGTTCGAGAGCGAACTGCACCGCTTCCACGGCCGCCAGGGCATCGGCGTGATCAGCGACACCGACCCGCAGCCGCTCATCATCAGCTCTCACCTGGGCACCTTCGGCATCGTCACGGTCGGCCGCATCAACAACATGGAGGCCCTGATCCGCCAGGCCTGGCGGAACCGGCGGCATTTCTCCGGCACCTCGGACGGCGTTGCCAACGCCACCGAGGTGACGGCCATGCTCATCTGCCAGGAGGAGAGCTTCGAGGCCGGCATCCGCCGCGCCCAGGAACTGATCGAGGGCTCCTGCTCGCTGCTGCTGCTCACCGAGCAGGGGATCTACGCGGCCCGCGACCGGCTCGGACGCACGCCGCTGGTGGTGGGCCGGCGGGACGGGGCCACCGCGGTGACCTCCGAGACCAGCGCCTTTCCCAACCTGGATCTTGCCACCGACCATTTCCTCGGTCCGGGCGAGGTCCTGCGGCTCACCGCGGACGGCTGGGAACAGCGACTGCCGCCGGGCGAGCGCATGCAGATCTGCTCGTTTCTGTGGGTCTACTACGGCTACCCGGCCTCCGAGTACGAAGGCCTCAACGTCGAGCAGGTGCGCTACGACTGCGGCGGGGCCAGGGCCCGCCACGACCGGGTGGAGGTGGACGTGGTCGCCGGCATCCCGGACTCGGGCATCGGTCACGCCCTGGGCTACGCCAACGAACGGAAGATCCCCTACAACCGGCCCTTCGTCAAGTACACCCCCACCTGGCCGCGCAGCTTCATGCCCCAGGACCAGGCCATGCGCGACCTGGTGGCCAAGATGAAGCTGATCCCGGTGCGGCGGCTGATCGAGGGCCGTCGGCTGATGCTCTGCGACGACTCCATCGTCCGCGGCACCCAGCTCAAGGACAACGTGCGCGCCCTGTTCGCCATCGGCGCCCGCGAGGTGCACGTGCGGCTCGCCTGTCCGGCCCTGATCTTTCCCTGCGAATTCCTCAACTTCTCCACCTCGCGCTCCACCCTGGACCTGCTCGGCCGCAAGACCATCCACGCCCTCGAGGGCGACCGGGACCGGAACCTGGACCGCTACGCCCGGGACGGCTCGCCCGAGCACCAGGCCCTGGTCGAGGCCCTGCGCGCCCGGCTCGGTCTGACCTCGCTCTGCTACCAGCGCCTCGACGACCTGGTGGCCGCCATCGGCCTGCCCCGGGAACACCTCTGCACCCACTGCTGGAACGGGGGCTGCTGCCCCTGAAACCCGGGCCGACACGGCACCGGCGCCCGGCGCGGACCGGGCGCACCGGGGTCGGCCCGTCCGCCCTCCGCGCCATCTCTCACGCAAACGGGGAACCATGCAACTCGAACAGTATTTCGCGACCACCAAGGGCACCGGCGTGCTGGCCACCTGTGACGGCCAGGGCGAGGTGAACACCGCCATCTACGGCCGGCCGCACGTGCAGGGCCGGGACGAGGTGGTGTTCATCATGCTCGACCGCCGCAGCCATGCCAACCTGGCCGACAATCCCCACGCCTGCTACCTGTTCCTCGAGGAGGGCACCTCCTACCAGGGGGTGCGGCTGTACCTGACCTTTCTCGACGAGAGCACCGACCAGGAACAGATCCGCGCCATGAGCCGGCGGCCCAGGCGGCCGGACGAGGGTGAGCAGGAGCGCAAGTTCCTGGTCCGCTTCCGGGTGGACAAGGCCCTCAACCTGCTCGGCGGCGGGCGCAAGGAACTGGCCTAGGCCCTTTCCGCCCGTGTTGTTCGCTCCGCGCCCGCGGCCATGATCAGCTACGACGTGCTCATCGTCGGCGCAGGTGTCGGCGGTCTCGCTGCCGGCGCCCTGCTCGCCGACGCCGGCCGCAGCGTGCTCGTGCTCGAACAGCACAACCAGCCCGGCGGCTGCGCCGCGACCTTTGTCCACCGCGGCTATCGCTTCGACGCCGGCGCCACCATCGGCGCCGGTCTCCAGCCCGGCGGCCCGCTCCACTGGCTGGCCCGGCGGCTGGCGCTCCACTGGCCGGCCCACCCGCTCGAGGTGGCCTGGGAGTACCGCGAGGGCGACCTAACCCTGCCGCTCACCGCCCGGCGGGACGCGATCCTGCACGCCTTTCCGGCCAGCGGCCCGTTCTGGCGGGAACAGGCCGAGGTGGCCGACAGCCTCTGGGCCCTGAGCGCCCTGCTGCTCGACCAGTACGGCCGCAGCCGGCCGAGCCAGCTGTCCGCCCTGGTCCGGCGACTGGCGACCACGGTGCGCGGCCGGCTGCTCGGCCTGGCCACCACCACGGCCGCAAGGTGGCTGGCCGATCACGGCCTGGACCGGGACGCCGCCTTGCGCCGCTTCATCGACGCCCAGCTGCTCATCTCCGCCCAGGCCACGGCCGAGCGGACCAACGGCCTGTTCGCAGCACTCGCCCTGGACCTGCCCCGGCAGCAGCCCTGCCGCATCGACGGCGGCCTCGGCACGGTGGCCGAGCAGCTCAGCCGGGCGGTGCGCGAGCGCGGCGGCCACCTGCACACCGGCGAGCGGGTGGAGCGGCTGGTGGTCCGCGGCCACACCATCGAGGCGGCGGAAACGGACCGCGGCCGCTACCGGGCGCGCCAGGTGCTCGTCAACGGCTCGGACGCCCTGCTGGCCCGGCTGCTTGGCCGGCCCGCGGCCGGCGACTGGGCCGCGGCCAACCGGGCCGAGTGGGGGGCCTTTGTCCTCCACCTGGGGGTTGAGCGGGACTGGGTGCGCAGCCTGCCGGCCGAACATGTGCAGCTCATCCGCCCCGGTGCGGCCACGCTCGCCGAAGGGGATTCGCTCTTCCTCTCCGCCTCGCACCCGGACGACCACACCCGGGCGCCGGCGGGCCGGAGCGCGCTCACCGTGTCCACCCACACCCGGGTCGAGCCCTGGTGGCAGGCGCGCAACAGCGGCCCCGAAGCCTACGCCGCCCTGAAAGAGCGCTACACCGAACGGGCGCTGGCCCTCATCGATGCGCAGGTCGGCCTCCCCGGGGCGGAACCGCTGCTTGCCGGCACGCCGGTCACCTACCACCGCTACACCGGCCGGCATCTGGGCCTGGTGGGCGGCTACGCCCAGACCTCCTGGCTGCCGCCGCGCCAGCGTCGTTTCGGCCTCGACAACTGCACCCTGGTCGGCGACCACGCATTTCCCGGCCAGAGCCTGGCCGGGGTCACGGTCGGCGCGGCCCTGGCCGCGGACCGGCTGCTCCGGCGGCCATGAACCACCGCCCGCCCCGGGCCAAGCCGCCGCCCGCCCGGCCCGGCCGAGTCCCGACCGCGCTGCCCCAATTCCGTCACCGGCACCGGCCCCATGGCCGGACGCCGGTTGCCCCTATCGCCCCACATCGAGGAGAACATCCATGCCCAAACGCAACGACATCCGCACGGTCCTGATCATCGGCTCCGGCCCGATCATCATCGGCCAGGCCTGCGAATTCGACTACTCCGGCACCCAGGCCTGCAAGGCCCTGCGCGAACTCGGCTACCGCATCGTGCTGGTCAACTCCAACCCGGCCACGATCATGACCGACCC
>ERZ1645192.67-NODE-67-length-61849-cov-10.103440_pt1 | contig 61849 bp, 59 predicted proteins | sample MGYA00575354_ERZ1645192 | MGnify/ENA primary metagenome ERZ1645192 (study PRJEB40844, sample SAMN11349763) | freshwater sediment metagenome | isolation source: river sediment | host: Sediment | place: India: Faizupur Khadar , New Delhi | collected 2017-02-21 ... | reverse complement strand
CCATGTTTTTCACATGCCCTCAAAGCTTCCATATAATTATCGTAATAATAATTCGAATCGTGATAAGGAATAAAAAAGACATCAACTTTATTGATATAGGCTGTTATTATTTTTTGTTCAGTTCCGCCGATATAGCCAACTGATCCATCGTAATTGATGGTACCTGTTCCCGCTATTTTCCTGCCTGCGGTAATATCTTCTTCAACCAACATGTTGTATATTGCCAGTGTCTGCAATAGCCCTCCACTTGGGCCACCAATGTTGGAATTCCTTTCAGAATAACTAGGATAGGTGTTCTCTTTATTTACCAGATAATAAAGTTTTAAGGTAAGTCCGAATTTCTTGGTCTCAGGATCTTTGGTGAGAATTCTTGAATACTCCACGCCCTTGTCATTTTTGAAAAAGAACTCATAACTGTCTTTTTCGGTTGTGTAAGTGCTGATTAAGGTGAAATCATCAATTATGACGTCTTGATCGCCCATGGCATAAAGAAATTCATCACCAAAAGCAATGTCGTCATAAAAAGACATATTATTAGCCTTGCCAAATACCATGACTTTTTCATAGGTATCGATGGAGATCTCCGGATTATCTTTTTGTGCTTCCTGATAAGCCAATATCACAGCCGCATTGACTGAAGTTTCCTTATCCAGATAACTGATTTGCGCAATTTCTTCATTGGTATAATTGGCATAAGATCCAGTTAATATATTTGCGTTGTTATAATCTGAAAATTGGCCAATCATGAATTGGAAAAAAGTTGGACGGGTGATGGATACTATGTAGGTTGAAGAAATTGTCCCTGCAATATCCTTGTCTTGATTGTAATCGACGCTGATAATACTTTCGACTTCCGTGATTCCGCCTGGAGTGTCAAGATAATAGCCGATTGGATAAAACAAAACGAAGGCAAAAAAGAGATAGGGAAGAATTAATACTTTGACGTAAGGCCAGTACGCTTTAGTCAGTTCATTCATGATCTATCAATCCTTAATTTGTAATTTTCTAATTTTCTGACCTTGATTTTTGCCATGTCAAACAATCTTTTTGAAGCGATGAAGATTGGGTCTTCAGGGTATTTATGCTCGAGATAGATAACTTCTTTTATTCCCGACTGGATAATCAATTTGGCGCATTCATTACAAGGATAAAGCGTGACGTAAATCCGGGAACCAGCTAAATCTACCGACGAATTCAAAATTGCATTTGGTTCGGCGTGAACGACATATGCATATTTTGATTCGAGATAATTGTCATTCTTTTCCCAAGGCAATTCGTCGTCGCTGCAGCCAATCGGAAAACCGTTATAACCTATACCGACTATCCTGTTTTTCTCATTGACGATACAAGCCCCAACCTGCGAGCTGTCGTCCTTGGAGCGCATTGCAGAGAGATGGGCTACCCCCATGAAATATTCGTCCCAACCGAGATAATCCGTTCTTTTCATGATCTCTTACCAACTTTCTTTTAAGATTATTCAAAAAATTCTTTATCTAACTCATCAACTAAACTCAAGTCGATATGGCAATATCCACATGGATTCTTCTTGAGATATTTTTGATGATAACTTTCTGCAGGGAAAAACTCTGGAGCTTTCTTCACTTCGGTTCTAATCGGTCTTGGATATTTGCTTCTGATATTTTCAATGTAATTTGTTATAAATTTCAAGTCTTCTTCATCTTCAAAGAATATCGCTGTACGATACTGTCTACCGATGTCGTTTCCTTGACGATTGATGGTGGTTGGGTCAATTATCTGGAAAAAATGATCCAATAGATGCTTCAGGGAAACTTGAGTTTCATCATAGACAATCTTTACTGCTTCTGCGTGATTCGATCCTTGACATACCTGTTCATAGGTTGGATTAGGGAAATCACCATCGATATAACCGACTTCAGTTTGGGTTACGCCTTTTACTTTGTCATAATAAGCTTGTACTCCCCAAAAACAGCCACCTGCTAAAATTATATTTTTCATCTCTATTACTCTCCTATTAAGTCATTAATTATTTTTGCGGCCAGTATTATGCCTGCCGTACTAGGGCAATATGCGTTTGAGCCTAGAATATTCTTATCAAGAACATCATTCGGTTTTTCTTCGGAAAACACCACGGGGAAATTTAACGAGTAACCAGCTATCTTCAAATCTCTTCTCATGATTTTCGCTATGGGACAGACACTGGTCTGATTAAGTTTAGCGACTTTTATCATCTCGGGCTTCATCTTATTGGCAAAACCCATTGAGCTGATAAATGAAATCGAGTTGTCCAAACAGTATTTTGCGATTGCGACTTTGGCTTTAAGGTCGTCGATGCAATCGGCAACATAATCGAATTTTTCGCCCAAAATCAAGTTGACGTTGGTCGCGTCTACCTTGGTTTGATGCACAACAAGTTTAAGTTTTGGATTAATGGCCAAGGCTCTTTCCGCAAAAATATCAGTTTTGTATTGACCTATCGTGTTTTCCAAAGCAAGCAATTGGCGATTGATATTGGTGATGTCAACTTTGTCAAAATCAACCACATGAACTTCGCCAATCCCGTTTCTGACCAAAACTTCAGCCGCAAAAGAACCAACTCCGCCCAAACCAAAGACAATAACTTTCTTTTGGCAAAGAATTTGATACTTTTCCGTCCCGATTAAATTGATTAAACGATTAAAGCGCTCCACTGATAGTTTCTCCTAAAGAATATGGCTGCGTCGCAGCCATTATTTTTTTCTTCCATAGTTTAAATTGAAATATTTGCGACCGAGATTAAGTAAGACATAGGCAAACAACAGTATCGAAAGCACAAGAATGCTGGCTATATATTCTGGACTTCCACCTAAGTATTTATAGAGAACCACTAAACCGAGAATGCCAAAAATTGAGATTATGACCAAATAATAAAACTCTTGAACATAAGTGGCCTTAACCATTCTTTTTAATTTGTCTCTTTTAATAAGCAAGAAAATCGTACCAATGATGGTAAAAAGTACAGTGATACCCACCAAAATCAATAAGTAGATCCTAACGTCATAATTATTGGTGAAAGCATCAAAGACATAGGTGAAGACCAATACTATCGGCATCAATAACAGCATTGTTCCATAAAAGACGATGCTATTGATTTCATACTTGGAATAGATTCTCGGTCGGTTAATCTTTATCATGAAGAAGTCGCCTCGGTTGTGCTATTCTTCAGTTTTTCTTTCTTTAAGTCAGTGAAGAAACGATAAATAACCTTGATCGATGCGGCAATTGGTGAAGCGAAGATTACTCCAATCGCACCGAATAAAGAACCAAAGAATAATATTGAAATGATGATGATGATTGGGTGAAGCGATAATTGATGAGACATGATAAGCGGTTGGAAAATATTACCTTCGATGAATTGCATCGCCACATTGACAAGCAAAACTAACAATGGTCCCGGACCGCTGGTTGCGATAAAGGTGTAGACGATTGGCGGAATAGCGGCAATCAACATGCCAAAATAAGGAATGATATTGGTTACTCCAACCAAGAATCCGAAAAAGAAATAATATTTCAAGCCTATCAACTTATAGGCTATTGTCGCTACAGAACCCAAAACGACCATCAAAATCAATTGCCCTCTTAAATAAGCTCCAACAGTCTGGTTGAGTCTTGAGGATAATTCCGCAACGTTTTTCTCATGTTTGGACGGAATTATTGATCTCATTCTTTCGGCAATGACTTCATAATCGTTCAAATAGAAGATCAACAGAATCGGCAAAAGCGCAAATGCTGTAAGTAGCGGCAATAGCATATTGGTTAAAGAGGTGATTAGTTTTGGAACGAAACTATCGACTGTATCAGCAATCAAATTTGTCTCATTGACGTAGGCAATGATTTTGTCGTAAAGATCGGCCCCAAAGAGAAATTCATTTCTTAAGTCGTTGTTGATGTAATCGACAATGACCGGATAATCATCGGTGAAGAAGTTCTTGATTTCATTGATGATCAATGGGGTAAGAAAGTAAAATGCCGCAAAGATTAAGCCAACAGTCAAAACAAAGACCAACCCAAGAGAAAATCCTCTAGGTCCAACCCCTTTTTTCTCCAGGTATTTAATTAGCGGAAAGATGATTAAAGCTGAAAAATAAGCTAAACTTATGGGAATTATGACCGATTTAATCGCTCTTAAAATCCAATTCCAAAAATCTGAAAATTGTATTGCCAACAAAATAATGCCAAATCCTAAAATGATGATGGCTAAATATTTTATGATTCGATTTAATGACTCATCGGAAATTTGTCTTTTTTTCACAGGTTCACTTCCTTGATAGAAATATTATAGCATAGCTTTAAGATAAATTCATCACATTATAGATTAACAGCCGTCGCAACTTGAACAGCCGCCACTGCAACTTCTACCGGTAAGTTGGTTGACGAGATATTGGTAAAGTTCTTCAACTTTTACCTGCACCTGTTCCTTTGTTGCCAAAGATTTGACATTGACCACTCCGGCTTTGGCTTCTTCTTCACCATAAATCAAATAGAACTTAGGGTTCATTCGATCTGCCTGTTTAAACTGACCTTTCAAGTTTTTATTGAAGAAATCGTAATCGATAACCAGACCACCGTGACGAAGATCATTGATTATTTCCAGGGCGTCGGTTTGAAATACGTCACCCAAAGCAATAAAATAGGCATGGATATTGTCCGTTTCCGTTTCCTGATTTATGGCTTCCAAAGCTAAAAGCAGTCTTTCTACTCCAAAGGCGAATCCTACTGCCCCCAAATCCGGGCCTTCCAAGGAACTATACAAATTATTGTACCTGCCTCCACCGACTAAGGTAGATTGCGCTCCCAATGTTTCCAAATCGCTGTCTATTTCAAAAACGGTGTGAGTGTAATAATCAAGGCCTCTCACCAAATTTTTATCAATTTTATAATTCAAGCCAATGCTTTCCAAGGCCATGATTACCTGTTCAAAATGAACTTTGGCTTTGTCACTCAAGTAATCATAGGGTTTTGGAGCATTGATCAAAGCTTCATTGTCCTTATCAATCTTGCAATCCAAAACTCTGAGAGGATTTTCCACATAACGGCGATTGCAGTCTTCACAGAGGTTTTTGATATTAGGTTCCAAGTATTCTTTCAACGCTTTTTGATACTTTTCCTTTGATTCAGCGTCACCCAAGGAATTGATTCTCACTTGGACATTTTTAATTTTCAACGCTTCGAGGAAAGTAGCCGCAAAGTTGATAATCTCCGCATCGGCCAAAGGTGAATCAGATCCGATCACTTCCGCACCAAACTGATGAAATTGACGTTGGCGGCCTTTCTGCGGACGTTCATAACGAAACATCGGCCCGTAGTAATATAGCTTCAGCGGCAGGTTCTCTTCAACGTAAAGTTTATTTTCGATGACGCTCCTTACTACGCTCGCAGTCCCCTCAGGTCTTAGGGTATTCATGCGTTTGCCACGATCTTCAAAATCATAAGTTTCTTTCTTGACGATATCGGTAGTTTCGCCGACCGAACGATGAAACAATTCCGAACTTTCAAATATCGGGGTTCTGATTTCGGTGAAATTGAACAATCTGGAAACATTGCGCATTACTGTTTCCAGATCTTGCCAGCGCTTGATTTCACCTGGCAATATATCTTGTGTTCCTTTAATTCTTCTTATCATGATTGTTTGCTCCTTTTTAAAAAGTCGCCCTTAAAGATAAGGACGACGCTTTTTTAAGTAGTATAATCAGCTTATTCAAAGTAATTATCGCTTACTTGGTTAGTAACATACTCAACTAAGTCCTTGACATCTTTCATTCCTGTCGCAGCTTCATCAGAAATTGTGATTAAGAACTCGCTTTCTATTTGATTAAATAATTCAAGCGCATCAAGTGAATCAGCACCGAAATCTTCAGCTAGACCCGCATCCATAACTACTACTTCCGGTTTTACGCCCAACTCTTGGACAATCATTTCTTTTATCTTAGCAAAGACTTTTTCTTTCTTTTCCATAATTTCCTCCTGATTAATATATTCCTATTATATTATTTTTTAATCTCATAGTCAAATGAGTTTATTTAATCTTTTTCAATAATGATGGTCACTGGACCGTCGTTTGTGAGGCTCACTTGCATGTTTTCCCCAAAAACGCCTTCTTTGACAACAAAGCCATATTCATTTCGCAATATTTCATTAAACTTAAGATAAAAAGCATTGGCGGTTTCGAAGTCCATCGCTTCAGTAAAACTTGGTCGATTGCTTTTTATTACATCTCCATATATCGTGAACTGAGAAATTGACAAAATACTGCCTTGGACTTCTTCGAGAGAAAGATTCATCAAGCCGTTATTGTCTTCAAAAATTCGTAAACGCGCAACTTTTCTAGCTACATATTTCATACATGCTTCGGTGTCAGTTCTTTTGAAACCGACAAGCAATAAATAACCTCTGTCGATAGCTGAAACAACCAATCCATCAACCATTACGTTGGCTCCTGAAACTCTTTGTACCACTACTTTCATTTTAAATCCTTTCAATCGAATAAACGTTTTTGACTTTTTGAATATTGGCAATCACGTTGTCCAATTCCAAAACCGAACCAATTTCTATCTTCATCCTGATAATTCCTTCTTTAATATCATTGGATTGAGCGGAAACTTGCACTATCTTTGCTTTTGAGGAAGTTGCGGCATTGATTATTTCAGCAAGAATATTGTCCCGATTCAATACATTGATTTTTAGATTGGTCAGGTATTTCTTCAAGGAATTGTTCCCCCAAAAAACGTCAATCATGCGATTTTGATCGAATGTTTCCACGTTCTTGCATTCTTTTCTATGAACAACAATACCTGAATTTCTGGTGATGTAGCCAATAATATCATCGCCCAAGATTGGTGAGCAGCAATTTCCAAGCTTAACCGAAGGTTTGTCTAAACCTTCGACAATTACATTGATGTCGGAATGGAGATATTGTTGTTTCTTTTCTTGTTCCTTGGAATATTTGTCAAGCAAATCCTGTTCGGTAACTTCCGGTTTGCCAATGATCAGGTTGATGGCTCCGATTGGAGAAATGACGTTTTTACCGATTTCATAATGAAGATCTTCCAAGGTTTTTACACCTTTATTTTCAAAGAATTTTAACGCTTCCTTGTCAGTGATGGTCAAATTCAAGTGACGACTGTCAATTTCCCTTTCCAATTCTTCCCGGCCTTTTTCAATCAAGAATTCTCGTTTCTGCTTATTTAGGAAATTTTTGATTTTACTGCGAGCATTGGAAGTCTTGGCAATCTTCAGCCAGTTGTCATTAGGTCCCACGGAGTTTGGCGATGTCTTGATTTCAACCAAATCACCAGTTTTTAGGGTGTAATCCAACGGTCTTATTTTGCCATTGACGATTGCTCCAACAGTCTTTTCCCCGATTTTGGTATGAATTCTGAAGGCGAAATCAAGTGGTGTAGCTCCAGCAGTCAAGTCAATGATTTCTCCCTTAGGGGTAAAGACGTAGACATTTGCTTTCAATATGTCATCTGTGAAGATATCTAATATTTCTTCATCAGAGTCGCTTTCTTCAGTATATTTGATCAATTCGGAATACCAACGAAGTTTTGATGAAACGATATCTTCGATATTCTTCCTGGAGGCGAAGCCCTTACTTTCTTTATAGGCCCAGTGAGCAGCAACCCCTTTTTCCGCAATTTCATCCATTTCTTTGGTTCTGATTTGAATTTCAAAAATTTTACCTTTATTGACGACTGTCGTATGCAACGATTGATACATATTAGGTTTTGGCATGGCGATGTAATCCTTGAATCTGCCGGGCACCGGTATGAAACGGGAGTGGACGATACCTATCGCCTTGTAACAATCCGAAATAGAAGACACGATTATTCTCAAAGCCAAAAGATCGTGTATTTCTTCGAAATCGATTTTTTTAACCTTCATTTTGCTGTAGACGGAGTGAATGTTCTTAATTCTCCCCTTAATCTCAAATTGAAAGTTTTCTTCAGTGAGAAGTTGAGCCAAAGAATTTTCCATAGCCAAAACATCGGCTTCGCGATTACCTTTTTTATCACGCAAAAGACCTGATATTTTTCGGTATTCAATGGGATAAAGATATTTGAAAGATAAATCTTCCAGTTCTGCCTTTAAGCGATACATCCCCAAGCGATGGGCAATCGGCGCAAAGATATCAAGCGTTTCCTGGGAAATCCTGGTTCTTCTTTCATCATCCAAAAATGCTAATGTCCGCATGTTATTCAAGCGATCTGCCAATTTGACAAAGATGACCCTGATGTCCCTGGCCATTGCCAAAACCATCTTTTGATGATTTTTAACTTGTTGGGCGGCTTTGGATATTTGATACTTCAATTGATCCAACTTTGTTAAACCTTCAACAATATCCGCTACTTCTTCGCCAAATTTTTCTTTTAATTCATCATAAGTCGTATCGGTATCTTCAAGAATGTCATGTAACAATCCAGCAGCCAAGGTATTTGGATCAACTTGATACTCGGCTAAAGTAATGGCTACATCGCGAGGATGAACAATATAAGGCTCACCGGATTTGCGCAATTGACCACGATGTTTTGAATCGGCATAGTCAAAAGCGCTCCTGATAAAATCCAGGTGCTTAGGTTGAGACATGTATTTGGAAATTTCCTTCAGCAAAGGTTTAAAGTGATCGATTTCTGCCACAAATTTGCTCCTTAATATTGCATCAATACCTTTATAGGATATCCTTTAAGTTTCTCTCTACCATTGAGTTCAACTAGTTCAATCATGAAGCCAAGACCAACGACTTTTCCACCAGCTGCTTCCACTAATTTTATAGTGGCTTCCATTGTGCCTCCGGTTGCCAACAAGTCATCGATAATAACGACGCGATCACCTTTTATGATTGCGTCCTTATGCATGCAAAGTGTGTTTTTGCCATACTCTAGTTCATAATCATATCTGATAACTTCTCGAGGCAATTTTCCCGGCTTCCTCACCGGCACAAATCCTGCTTTAAGAGCGCAAGCCACAGGTGCCCCGATGATAAAACCTCTTGCATCCGGACCAATTACTTTATTGGCTTTTAAATCAGCCGAAAATTTTGTAAGTTCCATAATTGCTTGGTGAAAAGCTTCGCCATCACCAATCAATGGGGTAATGTCTTTAAATTGAATTCCCGGTATCGGGAAATCAGGTACATTGGTTATATAATCTCTAAAATCCATGTTTTTCCTCCAATAAGCCCATAAAATAGGCGTTTAAGACAGCAAAGTCGCTGGTATAGACAAAATTTACTTGTTGAAATTTTTCAACGAAATTTAAATAAGTTAGTGAATTGTTCAAATCCAATTTAGTTTTTTGATTCCTGATTTGATAAACTTGATGGTTGCATTCAATTAAACCTAATTCCTGGAATATTTTCAAGGCCATCCGATAAACAAATTCAGAAAAGTACGTCTTATTCAAATCTTCGAAAGTAAATTTCTGCATTTTTTCAAAATGAACATACACTTTACCTAATTCTTTGCGATCGACCAATTGATTAAGATTATAGTTTTTTTCTCGCGGCAATATTACCAAAGTTCTTGATCTTTGAAATTCTTCACGCAAATCATGACTGGAAGCAATAATGTAATCGTCATTGTACTTGATGGTGTCTTCTCGTAAATAAGGAACTATTTTATCCGCGGTTTTTCGATAATCGAAAATCTGTGTTTGTTGACAGGATACATCTTTTATCATGATTTGCAAACTATCACGATTGCGGTAACTGTTGACATTTAACCCACCGACAACATCGATAGTGTCGGAGTTGTTCAAAAGGTAGTAATACTCCAAACTGTTGAAATCGAGGGCATCAAATAATTGTCCATCCATTTCCAGCAGTAATTTTGTATGTTTGTAGTTTAAAACTTGTTTTCTTACCACCTTGAGATTTTTTATTAAGAATGAAGCCGTAAAGAATGACTTATCTTGAATGTTCTTGATGGTTTCAATTTTTAGGTCCGGTAGTCTTACTTCCATATCATAAGATAAAACCGGTGTTGAAGATTCGATTTCCAATGTGTTCAATCCATTCTTGAAATCAACTAAATTTTCCATTTTCAGTTGCAATCCGGCAGCTTGAGAATGCCCGCCAAATCTTTCGAGATATTGTTGGTTGCCAATCAACATCTCCAAAATATTGGCGTCGCCGTAGGAACGAGCTGAACCTTTGCCCAAACCTTCATCGTCAATCGTAATGACAATTGTCGGTTTTTGATATTTTTCCACCAGTCTTTGGGCACATATACCAATGACACCCTCATGTAGTTTATCGGAAGCGACAACTATTACTGCATCATCAGGATTTACCAACTCTTCACATACCATAAAGGCATCTTCCGTCAATTTCTTGCGTAAATCATGGTTTTTCTCGATTTCAATTATCAAATCGTTGGCTTTGCGCAAATCATCGGTTATTAATAGTTCTATTGCTTCTTTAGCTTTATTCAATCGCCCACTGCTATTGATTTTTGGTGCAATCTTGAAGGCAATAGCAGTCACGTTGATTATATCGAGATTGCTGAATTCCAGCAATTTTTTCAAGCCGATGTTCTTGGTGTTTTTAATTCTTTCGATCCCCAGATTTACCATCGCTTGGTTTTCATCTTCCAAAGGCATCAAATCAGCAATGGTTCCAACCATTACCAAATCATATAAATCCTCCAAATCATCATCGGCAAGCGCTGAAGCAAGCTTGTACGCTACCATCACACCAGCAATTTCAGTAAATGGATATTCAGGACTCAGTTTTGGATGAATGATGGCGTACGCATTAGGAATTACATCTCCGGGTTCATGATGATCAGTAATGATAATATCGATATTTGCTGCTTTTAATAACTCCACTTCCTTGCTGCAGGTTATGCCGTTATCGACTGTGATGACCAATTTAACTTCTTTTTTGATGATTTCCTTGACAGCTCTTTCATTTAAACCATAACCTTCATTGAAGCGATCTGGCAGATCATAAACCGCAAGCGCTCCAGTTTTTATCAAAGTACGATATAAAACTGCGATAGCGGAGATTCCGTCGCAGTCGTAATCACCAAAAATCATGATTTTTTCATGATTGGCAATTGCTTTTTTAATTCTCTCAACGGCTTTTTGCATATCCTTCATCAAGAAAGGATTGTGGAGTCTTTCTTTTCCCATTGAGAAAAATGACTCATAGTCATTGATGTTGCGATTTTTCAATAAGGTTCTAAAAACGTGTTCATCAGGGATAATACCGGTTGATTGGTTTTTCCAGATATATTTGCTTTTAATCAAATAAAACAACTCCAGTTCTTTTATAGTGAATGAAATGGCATGATAAATTTGAATTTATTTATCCAAATCAAGTTTAATCTGCCCCTCAAATTTGTGTTTGGTTTCCTTCTTGGCTATCTTCGCCCATTTTGCGCTTCTGCCTACGCCCACAGCTCTAATGATGTTTTCGTCAGCCAAACGTTTTAGGGTTCGGTTAATTGTCGAGTCGGAAATTGAAGGATGGCGTTCCCTGATGTCTTCCTTCGAGAAAACATCTCCCAATTTGATTATCGTGTTTTCGACATAATCGGTCTTGTTTATGGACAAATCCTCATCATATTGATAATCGCGAGAAACTTCCTTCAGCTCCATGTAAAAACTGTTGAAGATATTGATGAAAAAATTCATTAACGGCATTAAATCGGGAATCCCTTGTTTGCTTTGTACTTCAATGCGATTGAAAATTTCTTGATAATCAACTTTATAGAGGTTCAATCTCTGGAAAAATGATAAATAGTTAGCAGCCTTGAAATGATTCTCCAACATTAGGGTATAGAAAATCAAAACCCCCAAGCTATGGTTATATGGCATATCGAAAACTTCCATGTTGATGAAATCAACCATGAAATTGAGGTTCAAAAAGATCGGTTCGATACTTCTTTCTTTGCTGATGGAAGCTAATTCTTCAAGATATTTTTCCAATTCTTCTCTCATCGATTGCGATTCTGAGAGAAACATGCCTTTTTTCTTGCCAAACCGGCGGTATTTAAGTTTTTCCTTACTCAAAACGCCATTGAACAACAGGTTGAATAAATCATGGATTTCACCTAGATGCAAATTGAACGGATCCACGTTTTCAACATGAATTTTATGAAAAATTTCAATTAAATTCTTATATAACTGTTCTGATTTATTGTTAGCTACGGATGAATCCAAAAGTAATGTCCTATAACGGTTCTCTCTGATGGGAAAATCGGCAGCAAAAAAGATTTTAAAGAAATATTCAGCATTTTGATTTGCTACTTGATTCTTGATATAATCGATGTTTTTCTGAAAAACAGCTTCATATACCGGCGTCTTTCCCATTTCATAATAAAGAGTGGTTGTATTCTTAAAAACCTCGTGAGTGACAAGGTTGACTTTAATTTTTTCCAGACTCTTCATAATGTTACCTCCTTAGAAAAAAAGTATTTACTCCAATAGCGCGATTACCATAGTGATGAAATCCTGATCCCAAATATTGAGATGGGTTTCATACCAAGGAAGGGAGTTTAAATCACTCATGGAGACATAATCCAAATCCATTGTAAATCCACTGTTTTCACTATGCCAAAACGATGATTCAAGCAAATCAGGATTATATGATAAACCAATTAACCTATCGATATTGTCAGTTGCATCCTCATCAGTCACAAGACTGATGTCGCCGATAGCGACTGAAGTTTCAATTCTTCCGCGCCAATCCTCACCAATCATCAATCCGCAATTATTTTTGGATCCGTTTAAACTGATGGTGGAAGTAGAAAAATTATCATACAGATAACCGAGATAATCATAACCCAACAATCCGCCGACATAGGCTTGATTAAGCCCAGTTTCAGATATTATTGTCGTTTTGACCACATTTTTGTAGATTGCTATATTCAGAGCAATTCTCTCAGTCTCATAGCCAGTTGCCAAACCGCTATAATTATGGCCGACTAAACCGCCAATAGCTGAAAGGCCAGCAATAGCCTTGACGTTTATGGTAGCTGAAGTTTGGTTATCATAGATTCTGGAATTAAAACTTTTGCCTATCAAACCACCGGCGAATACCATTTTTTCACCAATGATGTCGATACTGCCAGTGGCGATATTATTGTTTAAAATCACCGGAATAAAGTCCTGAATCAAGAGTGAATCATCACTTTTTTCCGCCATTCCCACCAATAAACCGACATAGGTGTTACCTCGGGTATTTTCCACCGTAATATTGCCCGTAACTTTAACATTTTCGACTTTTCCGGAAATTCTACCAGCCACGCCCCCGGCATAACTTAAAAGTTTGGCATCATATTCAATATTAAAATCCTTAATCTCTAAATTCTTGACTTCGCCTTTTGCATAACCAAAGAGACCATTATACTGGTAATCATCACTGATCGACAGATTGCTAATGATATGGCCGTTCCCATTGAAATTACCTAAATATGGTTCCTTGAAAGTACCGATTGGCAACCAATTTTCACCTTGTAAATCCAAATCGGCCATCAAGATATAAGATTTATTCATCTCTATGTTTTTTAAATCTTCCACTGTCAAGATTTCCACATAGTTGGTCGTGTCAACGGTTGTAACAGGAAGTGTGGTCGTTGAGCCCTGAAAATTGCATCCGACCAAGAAAAGCGAGATAAAAGCAATTAATACCATCTTTTTCATTATTTTTTCTCCTAATTAAAACAAAGTTTGTTGAACGAGATTGTCATCCAAATCTTCATCCTCTTCATTTTCAACTTCTTCTTCGATATCTTCCAAAAAATCACCTGTTGAATTAGCTTCTGAGTTGCCTGAAGAGATAATCTTTGCCAGTTCATCCATGAATTCATCAGTTTCTTCAACTTCTTCGGTTTCAACAATATCGATTAAATTGACAAGTACGTCTTTATTGACATTGTAATTGTTGATTTCCACTATCAGTGACAACGGTTGATGACTTTTTTCCAAATAAGGTATTCCATTTTCGAAACGGTCTGGTTTAAGTTCCACACCTGGTATTTCTAGAGCTTGATTTTTGGCAATCAAGCGGATATTCAAGAATTCTTTTAAACGGAAAATATTCTCTGCGCTCATACCGACAAAACGATATGGGTTGCTTTGAACCGTCTTCAAGTAACGTTTGCCCTTTGCAGGTCGATGTGAATAATCGATATTGCTGACAAATTCACGTTTAACTCCGCCTCTGTTCGTCAACATTAAAATCTCGTCTTTATTGATGTTGGTCGTAAATTTAGCTCCGACAAGAAAATCGTCACGAAGATTGATGCCCTTGACGCCCTTGGCATTCAATGACTGAATCGCCACTTCTTCGAGTGGATATTTCAATATATAGCCATTCTCGCTGACCAAAACGATATCTTTATCAAACACTTCACGCAAGTCGACGCTGACCAATGGATTTACCCGATTGGCAGGTAAACAGTTAAAGGTGCGGTTAATTCTGGTTTTTTGGAATTCACTCAACAAGACTCTTTTTATTTGACCTTCTTTATTGGCTAACAAGATGTCTCTATCCTGATCAAACTGATCCACTACCAAATAATCGACCATCGTTTCCTTGTCAATCAATTGTGCGTAGTTACCAATATAGTCTCCAAGATCCCGATACTTCATGTCTGGAACTTTATGAACTGGCAAAGCGATGAAATTACCGAAATTTGTGAAGAACAACAATGTGTCCCTGGTATTGACTTCACTTTGTTTGAGAATGACGTCGCCATCCTTCAAACCGGTATCTGCCATGGTTGCTTGATAAGATTTGAGCGATGAGCGCTTGATATATCCATCTTTTGACATGACAAACATCACGTTTTCATTTTCAATAAGCTCTTGCTCATCAATTTCCAGTTTTTGAATCTGTCCGGAAATAACAGTCTTTCTTTCAACCGGATAAAGAGTTAATATTTCTTCCAATTCCGCCACAACAGCATTTTCTAGTTCTTGTTCGTTGGATAATATTTTATTCAAGCGATTGATGTTTTGCGTCAATTCCTGATTTTCTTTTTTCATTTGCGTAACATCTGTGGTTGACAAACGATATAATTGCAAACTGACGATGGCGTCGGCTTGCATTTCCGTAAATTCAAATCTTTCCATCAGACGGTTGATTGCATCTTTTTTGCCCATTGATGCCCTGATTAAAGCAATGACTTCATCAAGGATGCTGACCATCTTTAAAAAGCCAAGAACAATGTGTTGACGTTTTTCTGATTGATTCAATTCAAAATTGGATCTATTTCTGATCATTTCTTTTTGATGCTGGATGTATTGAGTCAAAACCTCTTCTAAAGAAAGGAGTTTAGGACTTCTTTGACTGATTGCCACAAGATTATAATTATAAGCGACAGATAAATCAGTATTTTTATATAGGTAAGCCAAGATTACTTCAGAAGATATTTCTTTCTTTAATTTAACGACAATCCTGATACCTTCACGGTCCGACAAATCATTGACTTCCAAAATTCCGTCTATCTTTTTCTGTAACCGAATTTCATCAATTCTTCGGACCAAATCAGCCTTATTAATTTCATAAGGAATTTCTGTAATCACCAACGAGGTGTCTTCAATCACTGCCTTAGCCTTGATGACAATTTTTCCTTTACCGGTCTGAAAAGCCTTTTTGATCTCTTTAGTTCCTTCGACAATGCCTCCGGTTGGAAAATCCGGACCAGGCAATATCTTTAGCAGTTCATCGATATCCGCTTGAGGATTTTTGATTTTATATATAGTCGCCCTTAAAACCTCGGAAAGATTATGCGGCGGGATATTTGTGGCATACCCAGTCGCCATCCCCTGAGCGCCATTAACCAGCAGATTCGGGAATTTTGCCGGCAAAACTACCGGTTCGAGTTCACAATCGTCAAAATTCGGTATAAAAGTTACCGTCTTTTTATCAATATCTTTTAACAAAGCTTCCGCAAAGACAGTCAATCTGGCTTCGGTGTAACGCATTGCCGCAGCCGGGTCGTTATCCACCGAACCATTATTACCATGCATATCGACCAACAATGTCCCCATTTTCCAATTTTGGGACATTCTCACCATGGCATCGTAAACGCTTGTATCACCATGCGGATGGAATTTACCGATGACTTCACCAACGATTCTTGCGCTTTTTTTATAAGGTTTTGTGGAACCCATTCCGAGTTCGTTCATTGCGTAAAGAATTCTTCTTTGAACCGGTTTCAATCCATCTCTTACGTCGGGTAAAGCCCGGTCCTGAATAATATATTTTGAATATCTACCGAAACGTTCGCCAACAAGTTCTTCGAGATTGATGGGTATAATCTTTTCGGTCAAATATTCATCGATTTTATTTTTTACAGATTTAGCCACCAATCACACCTTCAATCACAAAATTATCGTCTTCATTTTCAAAGGAAACATTATTGTCAATCCATTCTTTGCGTGGTTCTACCTTATCTCCCATCAAAACCGATATTCTTTGATCAGCTTCAGCCAAATCGTCAATTTTGACTTGGATTAAAGTCCGGCTTTTCGGATTCATGGTAGTTTCCCATAATTGTTCAGAATTCATTTCGCCCAGACCTTTATATCTTTGAATTGTGTAGGTCTTGTATTTACGGGTGATCTCTTCCCTTTGTTCTTCATCCCATGCATAAAGGGATTCCTTTTTGCTGGAAGTAATTTTATAAAGAGGCGGTTGTGCCAAATATAATTTTCCTGCCTCAATCAGTTCCGGCATGTACCGGAAGAAAAACGTTATCAATAACACTTGGATATGAGCGCCATCCGTATCGGCATCCGTCATTATTATTACTTTATTGTAATTGGATTTGCTGACATCGAACTCACTGCCAATTCCTGCACCAATTGTAGAAATGATGGTAGAAATTTCTTCATTTTTGAAGACTTCTTCCATTCTTTGTTTTTCGGCATTAATTACTTTACCTCGCAATGGTAGAATCGCTTGGAATGCTCTGTCTCTTCCTTGCTTAGCTGAGCCTCCGGCGGAGTCGCCTTCCACAAGGAACAATTCTTTAATTTCACTGTTTTTTGAACTTGCAGGAGCTAGTTTTCCAGAAAGTATAGTTTCTCTTTTTTTGATTTTCTTTACGAGTCTCGCATCATCTCTGGCCTTTCTCGCTGCTTCCCAAGCGTTTCTGGCATCAATGGCTTTTTCAATCAATGTTGCAGCTATCTTAGGGTTTTCAGTTAAATAAACATTCAATTTATCGGATACGACCACTTCGACTGCCGGTCTGGCTTCAGGAGAACCGAGTTTATTTTTAGTCTGTCCTTCAAATTGCAAGAGATCTTCAGGAATTCTGACTGAGATAATGGCCGTAAGACCTTCTCTAACATGCGTACCTTCAAAGGAAGCATCTCTTTCCTTCAACAAATTCATGCGACGGGCATAATCGTTGAAAATTTTTGTGAAAGCCGATTTGAATCCAGTTTCATGAGTCCCGCCGTCTTTAGTTCTGACATTGTTCACGAAAGAAATGATGTTTTCATTAAAGGCCTTTGTATAGCCAAAAGCTACTTCAACTTCTATTTTGGAGTTCACGCCATAAAAATAAACAGGTTCATGTAGAGGACCCTTGGCTTTATCGATATATTGTACATATTCCTTGATGCCTTTTTCAAAAACGAAAGTTTGTCTTTGTTTTGAACGATTATCAATCAATTGCATTTTCAATCCCTTGATTAAAAATGCGCTTTCCCTGATTCTTTCTTCCAGGGTTTGATAATTGAAAAGCGTCGTGGAAAAGATTTTTTGGTCAGGTTTGAACCAAACTTCGGTTCCGGTTTTTCTTGTTCCGCCAATGACTTCAAGCTCTTTTACCTTTTTGCCACCGTCTTCAAAACGCATCATATACATTTTTCCATCACGATGAATTGTTACTTGCAGGAATTCACTGAGTGCATTTACCACTGATGCGCCAACGCCATGTAAACCCCCAGCAACTTTATATGCGCCATCTGCCGAGAACTTGCCGCCTGCGTGAAGTTTGGTGAAAATAACCTCAACACCACTTACACCTGAAGAGTGCATGTCGACTGGCATTCCTCTGCCGTCATCGATTACGATTATTGAATTGTCTTCTTTAACTTCTACTTTTATGAAGGTGCCATATCCCGCTAAAACTTCATCGATAGAATTGTCGATAATTTCCCATACTAAATGATGAAGGCCTCTAGTGTCGGTGGAACCGACATACATTCCTGGTCGCTTCCTGACAGCTTCTAAGCCTTCTAAAATTTGGATGGATTTCGAATCATATTTGTTGTCTTTTATGTCCATATTCTAGCTCCTCGATAAGTCTATATTCATTATATCAAATTTTAGTAGTTTTATCTTTATTTTTTCATAATTTTTTGGTATAATTTTAAAAAGTTGGAGGTTTATCATGTTAAAATACTTGTTTCTTTTATTGGCGTACCTCGTCGGTTCAATACCGTTTTCATATATACTGGGAAAGTACATAAAAAAGGATGATATCCGTAAACACGGAAGTGGGAATTTAGGTACTACAAATGCTTTTAGGGTCTTTGGTGCACTGATAGGTATTTCCGTTTTGATTCTCGATACATTAAAAAGCGGTTTGTTCATACCAATCGTCAATTCACTCAGCGAAACCAATGATATGTTTCCGCCGTTGATCTATGGTGCAGTCGCCGTTATCGGGCATATCTTCCCAGTTTGGATGAAATTCAAGGGAGGTAAAGGAGTAGCTTCTTCATTTGGCATACTTATCTTCTTCTATCCCCTAATTCCGCTACTTCTATTACCAGTCTTCGTTGTAACAATCGTTATCTCCAAGTATGCTTCACTGGCATCTACTGTCGTGACAATTTTGGCTTTCATCTCCGGTTTGGTTCTTTATCTTGTTGGCGTTCCGCCAATTGATTTAGTCTATGTGATAACCACATTTACACTCATGCTTATCATCATGTACAAGCACCGGTCAAACTATCGCAGAATTATAGACGGCAATGAAAACAAAATAGTATTTAAGAAAAAGAAAGTCTAAAAAAAATATGGTTTCCCATTATTCGAGGAAACCATTTTTTTATTTACCTTGTTTCATGGAAGCCATGACTTGTCTAACTTGCTTTTCGGAAGGTTTTCTTCCCATTTGCGACATCATCGCCCTAATCATTTGTTCATTGATTGGTGGATTCTTTTCCAGATATTTCTTAAAATAACTTCTAGCGAAGAAAAATCCTCCGACCGCGCCACCTATCAGCGCAACTACGATCAATACAATTGCTAACCATATTTCCATCATAATAAAACCACTCCTTTAAACAACAATGATATTTTACCAAAGAAAACCGACGATTTCAAGAATTATATTTTACAACTTAAATTATTATTTTATATTTACAAAAATATTATTAATTGTTATGATATATGTGTATATAAAAATTTCTTTTTGAGGAGGATAAAAATGCCTAGAGTTATTTTAGACACTTGCATTGCTTGTGGAACTTGTAAAGAAAATTGTCCTGTAGATTGCATCTCTGAAGGAGATATCTACGTGATTGACCAAGATGCTTGCATCGACTGTGGCGTTTGCGAAGCTAACTGCCCTGTGGATTGCATCGTAGTAGCCGACTAACAAGAAAAAAATAACGGAAATATCCGTTATTTTTTTTATGCTATTTATTTTTTAAAATAAGAAGAGAGCTTAACTAGGGATTCTATCAACAATTCATCTTTTTCAAGTTCTAAATCATCAAAAATTGAATCAATCATCTCTTTATGGAAATCATCATGTTCTTTTAAAACTTCATATGCCTTTGGCAAAAGACCGACAACCACTTTTCTCCGATCTTCAGGGTCTCTTTCTCTGGTGACATAACCTTTTTGATAAAGCGTATTGATGGCTGTAGTTAATGAACCTATGGTAATGCCAAGCTTTTTTGCAACATTTGACATGGTAGCTTCTTCAGATAAAGAAATGGCTTCGATGACATGAATTTCACTCATAGAAAGTTTTATGCCTTTGTCCTTGAGGTTTTGTCCTTCAATCGCCAAAATGCGGTTGAAAATTTCAACCAACAATTCGTTTATTATGATTCTAGCTTCTTCGCGACTATACTTTTTCAATATAACCAACCCCCATAGTTCCAGGTCCTGCATGGCAGCCAACTACTGGAGTCAGAGGGATTAGCAAGACGTCTTTTAAGCCTTGTGCTTCGAGTTCATCTTTCAAGTCTAGCATTTCGCCCATATTGTTGGTATAAACAATAAACGCAATGACATTTTTATCCTTGACTTCAGTTAAAATACGACGCTTTAGTTCTTCTCTCGCTTTGGAAGTAGTTCTGATCTTATCCAAAGTTTCCACTTTGCCTTGTTTGCTAAGGTGCAGTAAAGGTCTCAACTTCAACAATGATCCCAAAGCACCAGCAACGCCTGATAAACGACCATTCTTAACCAAATATTTTAATGTATCAACTGTGATATAAACATGATTGTTATCTCTAATTTTATCCAAAGCCACCAAAATTTCATCGAGAGGTTTATTAACGTCAGCCATTCTTTTAGCTGTCATCGCCATTAAAGCCTCTACATATGTTAGCGACAGAGAATCATAGACATGAACGGGAATATCAATCATTCTAGCTGCCAATACCGCGTTTTGATATGTCCCGCTAAGTTGCTTGGAAATTGTGATGACAAGTAATTCCTTGTAACCAGCACTCTTCATTTCTTCATACATTTCCAATATTTTGCCCGTCGATGTTTGGGCTGTTGAAATATCCATGTCCGGATTTTTCAACAAACGACTGTAAAAATCGTCTGAGCTGATATCAACAAAATCTTCATATTCTTCTTTGCCGATTTTAAGTAAAGATCTGAATTTCCTGATTTCTTTATCATGAACCAAATAATCGATTCCCGAATTACCGCATACTGCTACACCAATTTTCCCCATAAAAATCTCCTAAGTTATAATTTTAATATCAAATATTTTGAACTTCAAAACATATTCTATCATAGAGCTTGATTTTAAGCAATAAAAAAGAGCAATTTTTTTGCTCTTTAATAATTTTTATAAGGATTGGTGTCAACCTCTGAAGCGATGAATTCGACTTCCCTGAACTGCTGACTTAAAATCCTGATTATTGCCTTGACAAATATCTTCTCCGCATGGTGACCGATATCAATCAGGGTGATGCCCATACCAACTGCATCCAATGCCGTATGGTAGGTAATGTCACCAGTCAGATAACAGTCGCAGCCCCGCATTTTTGCCTGATACATGTGTTTGGAGCCACTGCCGCCGGAAATTCCGACTGTTTCAATGAATTTATTATCATTGCCAATAACTTTTACGGATTCAATATCTAATTTGTCCTTGAGAAATGAGATGAAGTCAATGATATGCATTTTTTCAATGGATCCATATCTACCAATTTTATCGATTTCATCCAACAATTTGACATTTTCCATTCCCAAGAGTCTGGCAAACTCGTCATTCATACCGCCATCGGTAGTGTCATAATTGGTATGCGCTGAATAAACGGTGATATTATGCTTAATCAAATTTTTGATAATCCAACCACGTGGCGTATCAAATATGATTTTATCCAAAGGATTAAAAAGCAAAGGGTGATGGGAAATAATCATATTTGCTTTTTTCTCGATTGCTTCCTTGACTACTTCTTTGGTCACGTCCAAAGTGACTAAAATTTTTTTTGCCTCGATATTTAATGTCCCAACTTGTATACCGACATTATCCCATTCATAAGCATTATCTCGCGGAAACAAACTCTCGAAATATTTGATTACATCAACCAAGTTCACATTAAAACCTCCTCAAGTTCTTTAATTCTCGTTTCAATCTTTTTTTTGGCAGAATCCGATTTTGCTTCAACTCTGGCACCAATCAATTTTTGAAGTAAAAGAACAATCATATCCTTAAAGTTTTCACTCTTTTCCTTGATGATTAATGGTCCGAACTCCTTTTCGATATTTGATAGATTCATCAGACCTTTTTCCAAAATGAGCAATTGATAGAACTTACCATTTTCTTTTATCAGTTCTTCGGCAATAATCCGCCATTCAGCCTGTTCCAAAAAATCCCTTAAAAGGAAATTCTCCGAATTGGCGATTAAGATTAACCTTTTTACATGACTTAGATCAGCTGTCTGTAAAATCGAAACTATCATTCTTCCGCCCATACCGAGTATGCTTACAACATCGATTTCATCGTTCAAATAAATCAATCCATCCGCCAGCAAGGGAATAATGCTGTTTTGCAAGCCTTTATCCTGAATATTTTTCACTGCGTTTTCAAAAGGGCCTTCTTTATTGTCAGATGCATAGGCTTTCTTGACAAAACCTTGTTCGACACAGTAAATTGGCAGTTTGCCATGATCAGTACCGCAATCACCCAGGCAATTAAATCCTTTGGTGTAAAGACCAGCTTTTTGTAGTCTCAACGATTTCATTGATGAGATCCTTGATGAAAATCCTTTAGTTTTTTCGAACGGTTCGGGCTTCTCAGTTTTCTGATTGCTTTGGCTTCTATTTGTCTTATGCGTTCACGAGTAACGTTAAACTCTTTACCGACTTCTTCCAAAGTGCGACTTTTGCCATCAAGCAGGCCAAATCTCATTCTTAATACTTTTTCTTCTCTATCGGTCAAGGTTTCAAGCGCTGCGTCTAATTCTCTTTTCAGCATCTCTTTGGAAGTGAATTCATAAGGAGTCAAGATATCATTGTCAGGTATGAAATCTCCCAAACTTGAATCTTCCTCCTCGCCGACTGGCGATTCCAAAGATATCGGTTCTTGGGCTGTTTTTTGAATGCTTTGAACTCTTTCGACGGAAATGCCCATTCTTTCTGCTACTTCTTCAGGGGTAGGCTCTCGTTCCAGTTCTTGAGTCAAGGTTCTTTGTGTTCTTACCATCTTGTTGATGGTTTCGACCATATGGACAGGGATTCTGATGGTTCTAGCTTGATCCGCTATGGCTCTGGTGATTGCCTGTCTTATCCACCAAGTGGCGTAGGTCGAGAATTTATAACCTTTGGTATGGTCAAACTTGCCAACAGCTTTCATCAAACCCATATTGCCTTCTTGAATTAAATCAAGAAATTGCAGACCGCGGGAAACATAGCGTTTAGCAATCGATACAACTAACCTTAAATTGGCTTCGACCAATTTTTTGCTGGCGAATTCACCTTTTTTGAAAATATCTTCATATTCAGCGATTTCTTCCGAAGAGATCTTATCGCTGTTTCTAAGTCTGTTTTCATATTCTTCTCTTACTTTTTTGGCACGATCAATCAAAAGTGCCAGTTCATACTCTTCATCGCCCTTCAAGAGTTCGACGCGTCCGATTTCTTTCAGGTACATTCTGACGGGATCGTCAACCTTGATGGAAACGGAAGAATCAAAGACTTTGTCTTTCATCAACTCTTCTTCAATTTCCAAAGAATAGTCTTTAATCATGTCGATATCGCTAGGAGAGACATCATCATCTGTTAGATCTTCCAAGGAGATATGATCCCCTTCCTCTTCCATGTTTTTTATAAAGGCAAATATTTCTTCGGGTAAAGCACCTTTATTACCAAGATCAGCGATAATCTCATCAAAAATCGGCTCTGTTCTTCTTACGTTTTGGAAAATATCCTGAACTGTCAGTTTTCCTTTTTCTTTATAGATAGCGAGTAACTTATCGATGATTGTTTGTTTTCTTGACATGTCTTTTCTCCCTTATGTTATTTATATTTTTTCTAATTTCCATAATTTTTAAAACTGCTTTATTTTTCTCTTCTATCGGTAAATTTGGATCATCTTGAAGCAAAAGATTTTTTTCATACTCATGTTCATAACGATTAAGTATCAATGTCTCGATACAATCTATGACCTCGGTTTCATTATAGTATGAAGCCGGTGTTTTTCTCAGTAATTGCAACTCTTCTTCGGTTATTTCGGAAAAATCCGCTTTTACCATCATTTCATTGAGCAAATTGCCATTCGCCAAAAGTTGGGTGAGAGTCATCAATAATTGATTCTTGCGATGATTGTCGATACGGATCAAATCCAACTTGTTCCTGATCAAGGTTCTGGCTTCTTCATACAGCGCATAATAATTCAGTAATTTGTCAGTTGCCGCTTCAACGTTTTTCTTGGTTAAGCGCACTTCAGTTTGCGCTTTAGTTATAGCGACTTTTCTCTGATTTATACTTTGACGTCTTCTATTTTCCAATTGAAAATTATGATAATCGGCAAGAATATCTTGATAATCTACTTTCGTGTCATTAGAGAATTTTTTTAAATATATTTCCCTAATTGTCGAACTGGCAACTTTGTCCAAATACTCGAATAAAGCTAACTTGGCCTTTTCAATTTCCGCTGGTTTTGTCAAGTCTTTGCGACTGACAATCATCTCGTAGACGAAGTCATATTGATCATAAAGATTGTTTTTCAGAACATTTCTGAAACTTTCCTTGGAATATTTTTTTATATAATCATCCGGGTCCAACTTTTCTGGAAGAAGCGCAACCTTAGTGTCTAGACCCACTTGTCCGAGCAATACCAAGGCTTTGTATGCCGCCTTAATCCCAGCTTCATCGCCGTCATAACAAATTACCACATTGTCTGTATAACGTTTGATTAGATTGGCGTGTTGAATTGTAAGAGCTGTACCCATCGAACACACTGCTTCCTTGATATCAGCCTTATAGGCGCTCATGACGTCAAAAAAGCCTTCCATCAGCACCAATCTTTTATTTTGATTGATAAACGGTATTGCCTTGTCTAGATTATAAAGCAATTCAGATTTGGTGAAAACTTCTGTTTGGGTTGAGTTGACGTATTTGGCCGTATTTTCTTCATTATTGAAAATACGTCCGCTGAAACCAACCGTTTTTCCTGTCTCATCGCGAATGGGAAACATGACCTTATTACGAAAAATATCATAATAATCGCTTTGATTTTTACCAATCAAACCTGCTTCAATCAATTCATAGTCATGGAAATTCTTGGCTAAGTTCTCCCAGAGTTGGTTGCCGCTCTTAGGGGCGAAACCAAGCTCAAAATAACTTAAGATTTCTTCGTCGAAGCCACGGGACTTAAGATAATTCAAAGCGTCATTTCCACTTTCGAGATTCAATAGCTGTAAAGAAAAAAATTGTTTTGCCAATTCATTGATCCGGTAGAGTCTTTCAGTGGAGTCATTCTTTTTGATTGAATCTTTTCTATCTGGTTCTATGCCATATTTATCAGCTAAAAATTGGATAGCTTCATGATATTCAATCCTTTTGTACTTAGAGATAAACTGGATAACATTACCTTTTTCACCACAGCCAAAGCAATTAAATATCTGTCGTTCCTTGGAGACAAAAAACGACGGGGTTTTTTCATTATGAAAAGGGCAAAGACCTTTCATGTTTTTGCCCGCTTGTTGGAGTGATACAAATTCGCCGATAACATCCACTATATCAGCTGCATTTTTAATTTCTTCTACTTTTTTAGAACTGAAGAATGCCATTATCTTCCTTTCAAAAAACTTTTTAATTATTCAAATTGATTGTTAAGATAAACTTTCAAGTCAGCAATTTTCACTCTTATCTGTTCCATGGAGTCTCGCTCTCTGACCGTAACAGTATCATCTTCCAAAGTATCATTGTCGATAGTAATGCAATAAGGAGTGCCAATTGCATCTTGACGTCTATACCTTCTGCCGATATTGCCGGCATCATCAAAACTCGCGACAAAGTTCTTCATCAATAAATCGTACACTTCTTCAGCTTTATCGTTATGGAATTTTTTTACCAACGGTAAGACTGCCACTTGATATGGAGCTAATTCTTTATTAATCTTCAGCAAGGTTCTGACTTCACCATTTTCCAAGGTTTCATCCTCAAGATTATCCAATAGCACCGCCAAGAAAAGTCTTTCGACGCCCAATGATGGCTCTATTACATATGGAAGATAGGTCTCATTGGTATTCGGATCAAGATATTCAAGATTTTCACCTGAATAGTTTTGGTGCTGTTTCAAATCGTAATCGGTTCTTGATGCAATACCCCATAGTTCATCAAATCCCCATGGAAAACGATATAAAACATCGGTGGTAGCGTTAGAATAGAACGATAGTTTTGCTTGAGGATGATCGTAAAATTCAAGATTTTCAGGTTTCAATCCCAATTCGGTCAAGAATTCTTTTGCATAGTCTTTCCAGTATTTAAACCATTCCATCTCTGTTCCGGGAACGCAAAAAAACTCAAGTTCCATCTGTTCAAATTCTCTGGTTCTGAAAACGAAATTACCCGGAGTGATTTCATTTCTAAAACTCTTGCCAACTTGACCAATACCGAAAGGAACTTTTTTTCTGGATGTTCTAACTACGTTTTTAAAATTCAGAAAAATCCCCTGCGCTGTTTCCGGGCGTAAATAGATTTCATTGTTGCTATCGGCGGTAACGCCTTGTGAGGTCTTGAACATCAAATTGAATTCTCTGATTTCTGTGTAATCAAAGCCACCGCAATTAGGACATTTAATCTTGTTTTCAATGATGTAGTCATACATCTTTTGATAGTCCCACCCATCCGCGTCCACCTTACCCTTGGTCGCACTGGCGATTAAATTGTCCGCTCTATGTCGAGCTTTGCAATTCTTGCAGTCCATCAAAGGGTCTTTAAACCCACTGACATGTCCGGTAGCTTCCCAAGTTTTCGGATTCAATAAAATTGATGAGTCCAAACCGACATTATATTTATTTTGGGAAACGAAACGTTTCCACCAAAATTGCTTCAAATTATTCTTTAGACTGACGCCCAAAGGACCATAGTCCCATGTGTTTGCTAACCCGCCGTAGATTTCGGAACCTTGATAAACAAAACCATATCTTTTACAGTAGGCATTTAGTTGCTCGATGTTATATTTCAATGTGTATTTCCTCCAATTTTTCGCATACTAACTCATTATAATTATACTCTTTTAGCCAAATTAAGTCAAACCGATATCACTTTATGCTCAGAAAAAAGAACTCATCAATAACCAATAAGTCCTTTCAACATTTTTCGGGTCTTGGAATAGTAATTCAAGTGATATTCGTAATATTCGTCAATCAAGTTTCTTAAATCTCTTAGAACTTTTTTATCCACATTTAATTTTGGTTCTAAATTTATATCATGGTAATATAATTTTTTGACCACCTTGACCACTTCATTATTATAAGATGCATCTTGTACATGGCTCTCACAGAGCACTCCGCCTTCTTTGACACTGAAGGTTAAATTTTTTGTTTCTTCACAAACAAGACATTTGGTTAAATTGGGATTTACACCCAGCAAATATAATAATTTGAGTTCCACCATGTTGATATAGGGAATGTAATTCTCCTCATCAACGATGATTTCAAGTATTTTTACCAGGAAACTCATTAGTTTTTCATGATCGTGTTCGTGAGTTGAAAAATAATACAACAACTCCGATAAATGCATTAAATAGGTGTATTTTTCAAGGTTTTCATGGAGTCTAGAATAATTGTTTATCACTTCACCGTCTTTAAGGACACGCAGATTTTTGCCGGTGGTTATTACTTTGACATGATTGAGAATCTTGGTTAAATTAAGAAAAGGGCTCTTGATGTTCTTGCTGCCATGCACCAAGACACTGATTAGCCCTTTGGAACTGTAAAGATAGATTATTTCCGAATTTTCCTTGTAACTGATTTTCTTTAGAATAATTCCTTGAAATTCTTCCAACTTATTCCTCTATTCGTTTTCTTTATAACCATATGTTTTTAAGTAATATTCTCGGTTTCGCCAATTTTCTTCAACTTTGCAGAAAAGTTCCAGATAAACCTTTACTCCCAGCAAAGCCTCGATATCAGCTCTGGCTGCTGAACCGATTTCTTTCAACATTGCTCCACCCTTGCCGATGATTATACCTTTTTGTGATTTTCTTTCGACGACAATAGTAGCTAATATCTCGATTAACTTTCTTTTGTTTTTATAGGATTCCAAATACACCATGACCGAATGAGGCACTTCCTCATGTGTAAACTCCAAGATTTTTTCTCGGATAAATTCTTGAATCAAAAAGGTTTCCGGTCGATCGGAAATCTCGCCATCAAGATAATATTTTGGACCCTCAAGTAAAATATTCTTGATATCCAATAACAATAAATCCACGTTATCGCCATTCAATGCGGAGATACCGAAGACTCCCTTGAAATCATAATTTTGCTTGTAGACATCTATAGCCTGATTCAAACGGTCATAATCTTTTATCGTATCCAACTTGTTGATAATCATGAACACTGGCGTTGAGATATTCTGCAAGTTCTTCAATATTTCGAGATTGTAATCTTTGACGTCATCATAGGCATTGATTAAAAATAAAACCAAATCCACGGATTTCACCGTTGAAAGTGCGGCCGATGTCATATATTCTCCCAATCTGGTTTTAGCTTGATGAATTCCCGGTGTATCAAGAAAGATTATTTGCGAGTCTTCACTATTATAAATACCGGAAAAGACATTTCTGGTAGTTTGGGGTTTGTTTGAAACAATAGCCACTTTTTGTTTCAATATTTGATTGAGAAGTGTCGATTTACCAACATTTGGTTCACCGATAATAGTAACAAAACCACTCTTGAACATTAGAGATCCTCTTTGGTAAAACCGTGTGGCAATAAGTCTTTATTCAACAATTCCTTGATTTCACCTTTGATGTTGGCAAAATAAACTTTTGCATCTGGTTCCATCAATTCGCTCATCACTTGACGACAAGCTCCACATGGCGAAACAAAATAATCCTTGTCAGTCAAAACCAAGATGGATTTTATGTCTTCTTTCTTCACGCCTTGGGAATATGCCGCAAATAGCGCTGATCTTTCAGCACAATTCGATAAGCCATAAGATGCGTTTTCAACATTTATACCCTTGATTGTTTCGCCGTTTTTTAATTCTAAAACCGCTGAAACTCGAAAATGCGAATATGGTACATAGGCATTTTTAATATTTTCTTTAGCTAACTCATAAAGTTTTTTCATTTTGTTCTCCTAAATTTGGCTTTTTCTAATATTTTTTCCTGAATGCCGAACATTTCCAATTCATCAGCTTCATTCATGTGGTCATAACCTAAACAATGCAGGAATCCATGAACTGAAAGAAATGCTAATTCCCGCTCAAAACTATGATTATAAGCAACTGCTTGTTCCTGACAACGATCCAAAGAAATAAAAACATCACCAATTTCATCGGTAAAACTATCGTTTTCAAAACTCAAGACATCAGTTTCCTTATCAATGTTACGATAACTCTTGTTCATTTCTTTTATTTTTTCATCAGTAATCAAAACTATGTTAATCAAGACTCTATTCTTTAATTTCATGTGACGAAAAGCTGTCTTTAATGCTTTATTGATGGTTTTTTTATATTTTTTATCCTCATCATCGTACTGATTATAATAATTAATCTTTAGCATTTTCAAACCTCTTGATTATTGTTTGAACCAATGGATGACGTACAACATCCAATTCATCAAAATACATGATTTTAATATCGTCAACATTCTTTAAAATGTGAGATGCTCTTATAAGACCAGATTGTACTTGTGGAGGTAAATCACTTTGCGTAATATCTCCCGTTACGATCATCTTTGAGCCAAAACCAAGTCTGGTCAAAAACAACTTCATTTGATTAATGGTAGTATTTTGCGCTTCATCCAAAATAACATAAGCATTTTCAAGCGTCCTCCCCCTCATATATGCCAAAGGCGCAATTTCAATAATGCCTTTCTCTATATATTCAGTACTAAGCTTAATCCCTAGAATCTCATACATGGCATCATAGAGTGGTCTTAAATAAGGATCGATTTTCTCTTTTAAATCTCCTGGCAAAAAACCTAGTTTTTCACCTGCTTCTACAGCTGGTCTTGTGAGAATTATTTTCTTGATTTGATTATCCTTTAATTTTTTTAAGGCTGATAAAACAGCTAGATAAGTCTTACCGGTACCGGCAGGGCCGATTCCAAAAATTATCGCATTGTTTTCAATAGCCTCCAGATACTTTTTTTGGTTTATCGTTTTGGGAAAAACGGGTTTGCCGTTATAAGTCTTGATTATTTCCTTACGACTCAAGAAAAGACTGATAATCTCTTGATTATCAATTTTTTCGATTGTATGAAAAAGATAAATTATATCTCTTTCGCTATAGACTATATTATTTCTAATCAAGGTAATAAGAACATGAAAGATTTTTTTTAGCTTGTGGATGATTTCTTCATCGTCACTGTCTATTAAAATCTGTTCGTTGTTGGAGTATAGGTTAGTCTTAAGCAATTTTCCCAATAATTTCAGATTTTTATCATTTACACCCAACAAGTCAACCATTTCGCTTAAATTGTTAATTTCCGGTTCGAACTTCACTATATTAGTCACTTACGATTTTTCTCTCCCATCTAAAAATCATATAATATTATGGTCTTTCAAAATTTTTAAATACCCGATAGCCATTGAAGATTGCCATTCTCTTTTAGCAATTACTCTGTCATCTGGATATTCACTCCATTGCCAAGTTATCTCCCAAATCCCGGAAGTATTTCTAGAATCAAGAATCATCATGGCTTCTTTCTTAGCCAAATCTCTGTATAAATCATAAGCAAAAGTATTGGGTACATCAAAGAACTGTAGTGGTCTGACACAATAGGTAGTAAACCAAAGTTCAGAATTCTTTTCAATGTTGGCTTCGATTCTTTGTAATATTTTCTTTAAGAACTCATCCGAATCATTAAAATCCTTTAGATCCTTGACATAATTTACCATATCCAAGAAAGCACGAATTTCATGCATTTCATCAGTCGGTCTGGCATTGAAATCATCGATAGCTCTTTGAATCAATTCACGGGCGAATTTTCTATATTTCTCATTTATCCCTGCATATTTATAGATGAATCCAGCAATTGCGATTGTAGGATTATAACCCCACACTTCAGCACCTTCTTGATAACTCCACCATTGTGCATGGGGATAGTCGTTATTGGAAGGAATTGTCGAAAGAAACATTCCCTCTTTTTTTGGAGCTTTATTGACTAAATAATCTAAAAGGTTGACTACAATTTCGTTATTAACGTCCAATTTTAGTTCATCAATCACAGTAAAAGCCATCCAACATTGTAAAGCAGTTGAATTGGGATTCTTGAAATCAGGCTCAAGCCCATGAGCAAAACCACCATCAGAATTTTGATAACTTGATAGGGTTTTTTCCAACAACTCACGGTTTTTTCCCAAAAACAAAAACTCATATCTGGCGACATCGATCGGTCTACCATGACGATAAAGCCAATCAATTGTCTTTTTTAAGTCTTTATTCATATAAACTCCCGACATTTTTAGTTAAAATTTAGATAAATTCATTATATCACAAGTTCGAAAAAAAGTATGGAAATGAAAAAATAATGACAATTCCTGTGATGAGAATTGTCAAAATTTATCATTAATTATTTTTTACGAGTTTTACTAGCGCGTAGTTTTAATTTCTTTGTAACACTTGGTTTTTCGTAATACTCTTTTTTACGGGCTTGAGCAAGATTTCCCGAACGAGAAACATCACGTTTAAAACGTCTAAGTGCGTCTTCAATTGTCTCGTTTTCTCTGACGACAGTTTTTGCCATTGCTTTCACCCCTTTTCTTACCACTAAGTATTATACTAAATTATCATGAAAATGTAAACTTATTTTTTTCCAAATTATATTTAAATAAACCTCCATCTATGGTAAAATTGTTTGTGAAATGAAAAATTGATGTTTTTTTATTTTATTAAGAAGGGAGAAAATCAAAATGAACCATTTTTATAGATTTTTAGCAATAGATGCCACCGGTATAATCATTTTAGTGGTTGTTGGTTTATTGGTATTGTCTCTCCTGGGAATAATCATAACTCGTAGAAAATATAAGATGAGATATAAACGTTTCTATCGTAAGTTAGATAAAACCATCAACAAAAAATATAATGGCAACATGCTGATAGAAGACTTAATCAATAAGTATACCACTGATAGCACAAATACTTTCAAATCCTTAAAAAGGAAAGGTAGAAATCTTACCATGAAGTATTTGGAATATTACACCAAGAATTTGCCTGAACTGGTTCTGATCAGAAGTTTTACCACACCTGACAAAAATCGTAGCGAACTCGCAATCATGATTATGGATGAAAATGAAAGATTACTCTATAGTTGGGATAAGTCGAAAAAAATCAAAGGTTTGATCAAAGCCATCAACAAATACCAAATGCTGACACCAATCATTGCTTTCCTCTATGAATTGCCTCTCAATATTAATGAAGGAAAACCATATCGCCTGATCAATCATGACAATGACAATATATTGACATATGACATTGTCAAAAATACTAAGAAGTTAGATAAACAGGCAAAAAACAAAAAAGGCAAAAAAATTAAAACCAAAAAAAGCAAAAAACAAAAGTAGGCTGGTTGTTTAAACCATAAAGCCTACTTTTTTTATACCAATGAGCCCAAATTGTAAGGTTTCTCAGGTGCGATTACTTTAACTTCGACCTCTCTTCCCAAGAGCAATTTATCTCCCTTAAATTTCAAGGCGATATAATCACGGGAATGGCCGATCAAGAAACCTTCTTTTTCTTGTTCAGCGATTACTTTCACAGTTTTACCAATGCTTTTTTCGATATATTCTGCCATTAAAAAATCACTGAGTTCCAGTAGTTTATGGACTCGATTCTTTTTAGTCTGAGGATCAACCTGTTCAGGCATTTTGTCCGCCACGGTACCACTGCGGCGCGAATATGGGAACACATGAAGCTCTTGAAAAGCCGCTTTTTTGATGAAATCATAAGCTTCTTCAAAATCCGCTTCAGTTTCTGAAGGGAATCCGACAATGACATCGGTAGTGAAGGCAACATCAGCAATTTTCTCACGGATTTTATTTAATTTATCCAGGAATTCTTCTTTGTGGTATTTCCGATTCATGAGTTTCAAGATGCGATTACTACCGCTTTGCAAAGGTATGTGAAGATGATGAACAATCTTTTTGCTTTGGGTGATGACTTCCAAAATTTCTTCATCAAGTTCCGAGATTTCAATTGAAGAGATACGTATTCTTTCCAAACCTCTTACTTTTTCCAAATCGCGCAAGAGGTCAGCAAAACTGTAATCTTTCAAATCCGCGCCATATCCTCCAGTATGAATTCCCGTCAACACGACTTCAATATGTCCGTGTTTTACAAGTTGGTCAATTTCTTCCAATATTAAATCCTTGGCTTTTGACCTGATTCTTCCTCTGGTGTAGGGAATGATGCAGTAGGTGCAGAAATTATTGCAGCCGTCCTGTATCTTCAAGAAAGCCCGTTTTTGAGTATGAAAATCATTGATGGTCAAGGCATCATACTCTTCATCTTTTTCTAAAGCGCTGACTAGATTGCGTGGAATTTGGTCTTCCAGATAATTTTCGAGATAATCAACTAAATTTTCGCGATTCTTCGTACCAATCACGATTTTTACACCGTCAATTTCCATCATTTCCACAGCTTTAAGTTGCGACAAGCAACCCATGACGATGACAATTGCCTCTGGGTTATGATGATATGGTCTTCTTGTTATTTGTTTTGATTTTTTTTCGCCGGTGTTGGTAACCATGCAGGAATTGATGACGTAAACATCGCTTACGCCATCGAAGTCAACGACTTCGTAGCCTTTGGCAAGGAATTTTTCCATCACGGCTTCTGTTTCATAAGAATTAACTTTGCAACCCAAAGTGTAAAAAGCTACTTTCATAATTGATCCTCCAGCAAGAAACGAACCAGAGACACAACATAAATGGCAGCCGTTTCACTTCTCAAGATGGTTTTCCCCAACGATACGCTTCTAAAACCGTTTTCCAGGAGGTAAGAGATTTCAGTTTGACTGAAATCCCCCTCAGGCCCAATTAAAATCAAAATATTATGATTTTTTTTCAAACCAATCAGTTCTTCCTTGATATTCAAATTGTTTTCTCTGGCATAGCAGAATAATTTGTAATCATATTTGTCTAGTTCCAAGGATTTAAGGTCGGTAAAGTCGGAAATAATTGGTAAAACAGTTCTTTCCGATTGTTCACTGGCCTCCTTGACAATTGTCATGAACCGTTCGTGTTTTTTCTCAAGATCGTTGATTTTTATAATTGATCGATCGGTTTTAAGGGGAATAATATTCCTTACGCCAAGTTCAGTGGCTTTTTCCAATATCAATTCAAATCGATCTTTTTTGATTAAGCTGACTCCCAAGTCCAAAGGCAAAGATTGATAGTCGTTAACAAGACTTTTTACAATCCTTAAAACTACACGATTCTTTTCGATTTTTTCGATTTCCGTTTCAAAAACACTTCCTTCGTAAGTGTTCACGATTATATTATCGGTAACCTTGAACCGCATCACGTCTTTTATGTGATGCACATCAGAGTTATCGATGATTACGGTTTGTTCGTTTATTTGATTTTCATCAATAAAATATCTTTGCATATTATCACCATAAATATCATATCACAATCTCCGAAAAAAACGAGAAAAAACAACCGAAAAGTCGGTTGTTGATTCTATAGATCAGTTTTTATAACTTCATAAGCTCTAGCGTTTTTGCCATCTCTAAGGGTAACAATTGTTGTATCTGTATACTTGGATAAAACTTCCATTTTTTGTGGTGGCGTTGCCAAAAGAATTTGCACTGGCAACTGACGGATGAATTTCATCATCGCTTTGATTCTTGAAGTATCCATCTTGTCAAACACTTCATCGAACAATATCAAGCCTATCGAATCACTACTTACTCCTCTGGCAGCTTGTTCAAAGACTCTAACGAAGGAAGCTAATGTGGCCACATAGAACGGAACTTGGGTTTCTCCCCCACTCTTTTCCTTAAAGACTTTGGAGTAAAGATATCTTTCGCCTTGAACGTTAGATATGGCTATATCATAGTCCATGTAGGTACGGTAATCGGTAAACTTGTTGACGGTACCTTGAGAGTTTAAGTCTTCGGAAGCTAAATTGATGAATAACTCTTCAAGTTGACGTTGATACTTCCTTTCAAAATCGTAATTAAATATTTCTTCACCGGTTTTCATCGATTCATCGCTTAAAACCATATCATAGTATTCGCCATATTCTTTTGATTTTGGGAAGATGAATTCATAGGTGTCTTCACCGAAGTGAATGGTCTTCAAGGTTTCGTTAATCTTGGATATTTCTTCTTGAGCGGACACGATATAGTTCCTTAGTTTGGCAATGAAATCTTCCTTAAACAGTTTTTCTGCGGTTTCTCTGGCTTCTCTGACCCGAGATTCATATTTCACCAATTCGGATTTAATCAGTTTATTCAGTTCATCAAGATATTCTTGCATATAATCAAAGCCATATTTATAACTGAGATTATATTTGGACGTATAACGAATTTGTTGATTTTTTAGCGAGTCTTCCAAGTTGATAATGTTGTTGAGTTCTGATTGGATCTTTGCTTGATATTCTTCGAAAATATTGGTAATGTTGGTTGTTTTCTTTAGTTCAAGTTCAAAGAGATTATTCGCTTCTTTTTTAATAACTAAATTATCATTCTTATCCAATTCTACTTGGATTTGCTTAATTTGATTTTCAATTTCCAATAACTCTTCATGACACTTTAATTCATCACTTTCAAATTTACCTTGCTTTTGATCGGCTTTTTGACGGTTCAGATTATAATTTCTCATTTCTTCTTTAACTTCTTCATATTCTTTTCTGAGTTCAGTCAAGTCTTCCTGTGGCATGTTCTTCTTTTTCAAAGCGAGACTTTTGCGTCTTTCCTTCAAACTGTCCAGTGAGTAATATGTCTTGAGCATATTGATGAACTGTTCCAGATTCAAAGCTTGTAAAGCGCTATTTTCATCGGTGATTGCGGTAATCTTATCGGAAATTTGTTGATGCTGATCTTTCAGTTCTTTGGCTTTCTGGCGCCAATTGTCAAGTTGCTGGGATTTTGCTTTCTTGCCTATAAATGGCTTTTCGGTTTTATTGAACAATGACCTTACCGTATAAGAACGATAAACCATACCGTCTTTGGTTATTGCTTGTGGATATTTTTCCAAATCTTGGACATCATCAACCATAATTAAGTTGCCACAGATCATGTTGATATAATGTTCGGCATCAATATTTTCCGAAGTTATGATTGAAGCTAATGAATTTTCACGGAAATTGGTAAAGTGTTGTATTTTTTTGGTATTAACCAAGCCGATGCCATAAATATCCAATGTATCTTTTACTTGATTGTAAACATTTAAAGCTTCGTCAAAATATCGAGGTTCCACTATCAAGTTGAAACGTTGTTGAGCCAAATAGTCTTCTATTGTGTTAGCCCATTCATGATCGGTAATTTCTAATAGTTCGCACAAAATATGAACCTTTATTTCTTTACCATAACGTCTCAATACACCTTCTTCAATCTTAGCCTGTAATTTCTTAATCATTGGGTTGTAACGAAGTTGATTGTTGTCCAAATCTTTCAAGGTCAAATAAACTTCATTGATTTCTTTGACTATATCGTCTTTTTGTTGTTGCAGGCGGCCTAAACTTATCTTGTTGGCATCTTCGATTTCATTTAGATTTTTATTGATGGTTATTAATTTTAGTTTTTGGTCTTCATAATTGGCATCATCAATTTTATCAAGCTCAATTTTGCTGAGTTCAAGGTAGACCTTGTTATCATACTCATTCTTCAGTTCATTGATTATTTGCTTCATCTTTTTGACTTTTGTCGCAGCGTAATTCCTGAGTTCTACTTGTTGATCGATTTTTTTGCTTAGTTCAGCAATTTCTTTATCATAAATCTCGCCAGCTTTAAAACTTTCATTGTTTTTCAGCATTGAGTAGATTTCGCGAGAACGTTCATCCAAGAGATCGAGTTGGGCATTGATTTCATTAATGAGGATTTGATTTTGTTCTTTGGATATTGTGATTTTTTCAAGTTTTTTATTGGTTTGTTCAATTTTGCTCTTAAAGGACTCAACTTCGAGTAGTTTGAGGAAATATTCGTAAAATTTCTTTTGATCCTGATTATTTTTTATTTCTTCGTAAATATGCTTGATTTGATCCAAATCACCAACTTTTTCCTTGATAATCTTGAGTGTTGCTTCCAGGTCGCGGTACGAATGGATTGATTCCTTGATGGATTCAACATCCAGTTCCTTTTCTTCCAGCAAGTAACGATATATGAAATCCTTGACGTCAGGAATTGGCTTGAAAGCCAAAGCTTTTGGCAATAAGGAAAAATAATTTTCATTAACTGAACCAAATAATGATCTGAATGCCAATTTGGCTTCTCTTCTGGTCAAATAGACTTTTTTGGCCTTTTTTGTTTTCTTGAAATTGACTGTAGTGAGTATTTTTCCCTCATCATCGATGAAAAGTGATTCTTCGATTTGATCGTCAACTTCATAAAATATTACTTTAGGAGCAATGACGTCTCCAAATACATCAATTACGGTACCTATAGTAAAATACTTATCTTTCTTTTCATCGTAAAATTCAAGAGCAATATGACCGGTTGTATCTTGATCACGAAGATATTCTTGATTGTCAGTACCGAGCTTACACTTTACATAACTCCGCAAATCTCTTTTGCTTTTTTCATTGGCAGCTATGTTGAAGATTTGGTCTCCAGCGGTTAAAACAAATGCTATGGCATCGACAATGGTCGATTTTCCAGTTGCGTTTTGGCCAGTGATAAGAGTGTGGTTTTTGACATGCAAGGTTTCGTTGGCAAAATAATGCCAATTAATCAATCTAACTTTAGTTAGTTTCTTCATTTTCTTCACCTTCAGACTTGTCTTCGATATTGGCAATCAAATTATACACATCATTGATAGCTTGCGTGTTGATTGCCAAGAGAATTGTTGGATAAATAATAATTTTGGTGTTGGCTTTGGTAATGTCACCCAATGGTTCAATCAGATTCAAGCGACGATAAGTCCTCAATATTTTCACCAAGTCGGTTTTATTGATTTTTTTCTTTAGTTCCAAAGAGTCATAATATTGATGAATTTCATCGACTCTGATTACGATATTGTCATTGATTGAGGTCTTGACTAAATGTTGATGATAAAGAATTCTTAGAATTAGGAGCACTAAGGTTTCATCTTTCTTTAGTTTCAAAAGATTGTTGCCTTCGCGATGAACTAGTTGTATGGCACCGAGTTCACGATCAAGAACTATTTCAAAGTCCATAATGCCAAAATATTCATCAAAATAATTTTTGAAGCTCAAGAGGAAATAATACATCTCCTTATTGTCTTCTTTGTCTCTGGATAAGAAACTGTTTTGCAGCAATTTCAAACACGTCTTGGAAAAAAGTTCCTTTTGCGTCATGTTAAGTTCTGCATATTTTTCTAGAATCATCTTTAATACCCCCTTATTATTTCAAAATCATCAAGATCGAAGCGTTTGTTATTGATTTTTTCATAGAGTGGATTGACTGTATAATCCAATTCTTCCCCGGCATATACAAGGATGTAAAGTAATCTGATAATTGCCTCATCGCTCATGTCATCCCGAAGAATCTGTGATGCCTTGATTAAACGGTTGTTGCGGAAATAAGCTTTTAAATATTTAGCAATTACGTCTTCTGAGTAGGTGGTTTCAAACTCATTGTAGAACTCTTCCTGTAATCTTCTATCCGGTTCACCATTGTTTTCCATCAGGTATTGCGCTTCCGCATGGCGGTAGATTCCTCTTGGCGTATATACTGATCTATTTGACAGTTGCTGATAGGAGTTGATGTTAAATAATGATGATATATCGTTGAGAGCCTTTATCGTTTGATTTTTGCGCATCTTGTTGCCGGTATATTTTAGAATTCTACTTAGTTTTGTAATGACGTTTTCGTCATCTGAAAGAAGAAATTTGATTTTGGCAATTGTAGTATTGACATAAACCTTGTTTTTGTTGTCAATTTCATCAATAATATATGAAATCGAGTTGTAGATATCGATGATATCGTCAATTTTTTTATTGGCTTTCATCATCGCGATATCTGGATCGTTATGATTCTTGATCAAGTATTCTTTGGAAATCATTTCCATAATCAGGGGATTTTGTTGATACTCCTCCAATTTTTTAACAATGTCCACTCGATACTTATTGATGTTATCGGAAGTTTTAAGTCGACGGTAGGCATGATCAACCAATTCAACCTTATAGTTTACCAAAAGATTGATCAGGTCTTTAATTTCCGAATTGTCAACGATGGTTCTTATATAATATTTCAATCGCGAATCAAGTTTTCTGATTTCACGAACAAAGGCAATAGTGTTTTTATACACTTGATCCAATGTCAGTGCGTATTCACCATGGTCATTTGTCAAAAGGGAATAAACGGTAAAAATATACCCTCTAAATTCATGGGTTTCAGTTTCCTCGCCATAGTAACTGTCAGAATTAATTTCCTTGAGTGCATCAATGATGGTAATGGCATAATCTCGAAAATTCAAGACTTCTTCATAATCATTGCTGATATCAATATCTATCCATTCGCATTCTTCCAGTCTGCGAAGAACTTGATTGGCACGATCGCGATTCGTAATTTCGACGCCTTCTTCCTCATCTTCTATTTCCAACTCTTCATCAAGCGGATTGGCGTCAAAATAATCAACGATAGCTTGTCTGGCAATATTCTTGTCTATTCCCAGAATCGACCCTTGTTCATAAACCTTGAAAAGTTCAAGGATGGAACTAACATAAATTCTTTGATTTTTACTGGATAATACACTGAAAAACTGTTTTGGTACAATATCAAAAATATTCATAATTTCTATCCTCAACTTTCACGATAATATTCAAAATTGCCATCGACCAATGATGAAATAGTATTTTCAATCATTACCCATTCTTTTCTGAAGTTCCTGATGGCTTTTTTACCTTTAGGAGTAATTTGATAATAACGTCTACTCATGCCTTTTTTATTTTTCCCAGTATACGATGTAATCATTTCATCATTTAATAATCTTTTCAAAGCTATATAGAGAGTAGCTTCCGTCAATTGAATGTTGTTTTCGCTAACAAACTCAATAATTCTGGTCATTTCATAACCGTAACTATCAAATTTGGATAGAATTGACAAAACAATATAATCAGTAAAACCTCTTATATATTCGCCAGAGTTAGTCATTATCTCACCCCCTTTATATAATGTGTTTATATATTATCATTTTATATTTAGTCTCTTTATACCTATTCTTTTTATACATAATATGGTTATATTATATCGCTTTACATATTCCTTGTAAATAGAAAATATAAAAAAAATAAATTTCTTGTTAGAATAAAAAAAAAGGCAGTCGGATGACTGCCTAAATCTATTATCTATGAACGGTTAAAATTTGATTTAAAACGATCCCACCAATTTTTTTGAGGGGCTGCTTCGTCTTCGACCCGCAACAGTTCTTCAAAAGCTCTTTTTTGCTGCGGATTGAGTTTTTGCGGAGTAACAACAGTGACAATGACGTGTTGATCTCCAAGCTGCTTTGTCCTGATATTTGGCGCGCCCTTTCCCTTGATTCTAAATTTTGATTCTGACTGAGTTCCTGCCGGAATCTTTAGAAGGACAGGACCATAGACCGTATCAACTTTAATTTCGGTTCCCAGAGCTGCTTGAGCAAATGTAATCGGCACATTGACTATGATGTCATCACCTTCGCGAATATATTTGTCAGATGGTTTAACCTCAAAGACAATGTATAAATCGCCATTAGGGCCACCATTTGCGCCCTTATTGCCGAAACCTTCCAAACGAATTTGTTGTCCGGTCTCAATGCCTTTAGGGACCCTGATTTCGACTTCCTTGTTGATTTTTTCCACGCCTTCGCCATTACAGTTGCTGCAGCGATTGATAAACTCTTTACCACTGCCATTACAACTTGGACAAGTTGTTCTGGCTTGAGTCCGGCCAAAGAGAGTTTGTTGTTCCATGATGACTGTTCCGGAACCGCCACATTGAGAACATACCCTTATATCTTTTTTGCTTTCAGCGCCTAGGCCGTGGCAGACATGACATTCATCATAGACAGGAACCTTAATCTTCTCAGCTTTGCCAAAGATTGATTCCTCAAAAGTAATAGTCATGCGTTTTTGAATATCCGAGCCTTTACGAGGACGATTGGTTGCTCGTGTGGTTCTTTGACCCCCACCAAAGAAGGCTGAAAAGATATCGCCGAAGTCAAAACCTTCGAAACCAGCGCCACCAAAACCACCTTGCCCAAAACCGGCATTTGCTGCTTGATGACCGAATTGGTCGTATTGACTTCTCTTCGTCTGATCGGACAAAACTTCATAGGCTTCTTGAACTTCCTTGAATTTTGCTTCAGCATTGGCTTCTGTAGAAACATCTGGATGATATTTCTTCGCCAATTGGCGATACGCCTTTTTTATGTCGTCATCCGAGGCGTTCTTGGCAACGCCAAGCACCTCATAGTAATCTCTTTTTTCCATTAAACCACCTCGAGCTTATGGCATTGGTTGCCTAGGGTATTATACTTCCTTATAATCTGCATCAAATACATCATCATCTTTTTCTTGATTATCATCGCTTTGATGGTCAGTTTGAGATTGTGGATTTTGCGCAGCTTGTTGTTCTTTATATACTCTTTCAGATAAAGCTTGAGCTGATTTTTCCAATGCTTCCTTTGCTCTTCTGATTCTTTCTAAATCATCGCTTTTTAAGGCTTCTTCAACATCTTTAATCTTGCTTTCAGCATCTTTCTTTTCTTTATCAGTGACTTTGTCGCCCAAATCAGTTATAGCTTTCTTGGTCATAAAAATCATCTGGTCAGCTTCATTTCTAAGGTCAGCTTCTTCACGTTTTTGTTTATCGGCTTCAGCGTTTTCTTCGGCTTCTTTGACCAAACGATCGATTTCGGCATCTGACAGTGAAGAACTTGATTGAATAGTGATTGAATTTGCTTTGCCTGTAGCTACGTTCTTAGCACTGACATTAACAATGCCATTGGCGTCAATATCAAATTTAACTTCAATTTGCGGTACACCTCTTGGTGCTGGTGGAATATCGTTCAATTGAAAGTGGCCTAAAGTTTTGTTGTCTTTCGCCATTGATCTTTCACCTTGCAGAACATGGATGTCAACAGCTGGTTGATTGTCAGCTGCCGTGGAGAAAACTTGTGATTTGGATGTAGGGATTGTCGTATTTCTTTCAATCAACTTCGTGAATACGCCACCTAATGTTTCAATACCCAATGAAAGTGGCGTAACGTCCAACAACAATACGTCCTTGACATCGCCCTGTAAAACACCACCTTGAATAGCGGCGCCCATTGCGACAACTTCATCAGGGTTGATCGAACGGTTAGGTTCTTTGCCCAAGATTTTTTTAACAGCTTCTTGGACCGCAGGAGTTCTGGTTGAACCCCCTACCAACAAAACTTCATCGATGTCTTTGGCTGTCATTTTAGCGTCTCTTAAAGCTCTTCTTACCGGTTCTACCGTTCTTTCCACCAAGTCCGCAGTCAATTCATTGAATTTTGCTCTAGTCAGGGTTTTTTCCAAATGCAATGGTCCGCTGGCATTCATGGAGATGAATGGTAACGAAATAGTTGTTTGGGTAATGCTTGATAATTCTTTTTTAGCTTTTTCAGCTGCATCTCTCAGTCTTTGGAAAGCCATTTTGTCTTTTGTTAAATCTACGCCCTGTTCTTTTTTGAACTCTTCAGCCAACCATTCAACGATTCTTTGGTCAAAGTCGTCACCGCCTAGGTGATTGTCGCCACTGGTTGAGATTACTTCGAAAGTGCCATCGCTGAGTTCAAGGATGGAAACGTCAAAAGTCCCGCCACCCAAGTCATAAACCAAGACGGTTTCTTCCTTGCTTTTCTTGTCAATGCCATATGCCAAAGCTGCAGCTGTTGGCTCGTTGATAATTCTTTTTACATCCAAACCTGCGATTTTACCTGCATCTTTTGTGGCTTGTCTTTGAGCATCATTGAAGTAGGCAGGAACCGTAATGACGGCTTCTGTGACTTTGCCGCCCAAATATGCTTCAGCGGATTCTTTCAAGTTTCTTAGAATCATTGCACTGATTTCTTGTGGGGTATATGATTTATTGTTGATTTTGATTCTTTCATTCGTTCCCATTTTACGTTTAATTGAATATACGGTATTAGGATTTGTAATTACTTGACGTTTTGCAACTTCTCCAACTTGAATTTCATCATCTTTAAAAGCAACTACTGAAGGAGTAGTTCTATTACCGTCTAGATTAGTTATAACTTTTGCTTCTGAACCTTCCATTACTGATACACATGAATTTGTTGTACCTAAATCGATACCTATAATTTTCATTTTTATCTACCTCTCTTATTCTTCGTTATTTTCGTTATTAGTTTTTTGCTCAGCGGTTTCTTCTGGCAATATATTGATTATGACCATTGTCGGTCTCAATACTCGATCTTTAAATTTGTAACCCTTTTTAACAACCTTTAAAATAGCATGTTCCTTAAAATCGGGATTAAATCCTTTATCCATCGCTTCGTGAATTAATGGATCAAAATCATCCCCTACTTTTGATTCTATCAACATGATCCCTTCATCCTTGAGTGCTTGAAACATCATTTCCTTAATCATATTGAAACCATAGAGGAAGTTTTTTAGATTATTGTCCTCAGTCTCCATATTCAACGCTTGATCAAACACTTCGAAGGAGTCGATTAGTTTGTCAGCCAAGGTCATGCTGGCATATTTTCTTTCCTTTTTCAAATCTTCGCTCATGCGCTTTTTGTAATTTTCCATTTCCGCTAAAGATCGGTAATACTTATCTTTGACAGAAATTAATTCTTCTTCGAGAATTTCCAGTTGTTCTTCAACTTTAATCTTCTTTTTTTTCTTACTCTTTTCTTCTTTAGTCGCATCTTCCTGAACTTTATTTTCTTCCAACTCTTCTACGACTAGCTCTTTTTCTACGTCAATCATCTTTATTACTCCTCTTCATATAGTTTTTGAATATGCTTTGCCAAGTATTTCATCAATGGAATAACTCTCCGATAATCCATCCTTGTCGGGCCAACCAATGATATTGTCCCTTTTTCGCCTTCGCCAGTGTCGTAGGTGGATGAAATTACTGTGCAATCCTGCATTGCGGTAACACGATTTTCAGTACCGATTTTGACGGATATGCCTTCCGCATCAGTTTCAACAATTTTGAATATTTCGTTATTTTCAATCGTGGTAATAAACTCACGCAATTTTTGGATATCGTTGAATTCCGGTTGATAAAGCATGTTTGTTTGCCCAGTCAGATAGTACTTGGTTTGGGCAAATTTCGAAAACGCTTCGATAAATGAATCAACAATCGTATCGCGGTATTTCAACAATTCTTTGATATGACTATGTTGAATTTCATAATGTAATTTTTCTGAAACTTTCGATATTGGCGTATCTACCAAAAGTTCATTTAGCAAATCGATGACTTTGATTAATTCCTGGGTGTCGATTTCCTCTTGGATTGTGATTTGTTTCGATTCGACATACCCGAAATTGGTTATTACCAAAATCAATGCTTGATAATTCGAGATGGGAACCAACTGGACTTTTTTCACTTTGGAATGATATGCATTTGGCCCAAGGGATATAGCGGTACAGTTAGTTGCCTGAGATAAAAGATCAATAGCTTCCTTGATAATTTCGTCACGTTCACTTTCTTTATTGTGGAACAATTCTTCAAACTCAAAGAAACCGTCTGTTTCTTCTTCAAGATTCTTGACTATGGTTTCTATATAATAGCGATAACCTTTTTCAGAAGGAACCCTGCCTGAAGATGTGTGGGTTTTTTCGATGTATCCCAAATCTTCGAGAACTCCCATTTCATTTCTGATTGTCGCGGAAGAAACATCCAGGATTTCCGCCAAAACTTTGGAACCTATCGGTTCCGCTGTTTTCACATATTCATCAACAATCATCTTCAAGATCATTTCTTGTCTTTTTGTCATCCAATCACCCTTTAGCACTCATATGTTTTGAATGCTAATGATATTATACTAAAGGTTTTTAGCAATGTCAAGCGTTGAGTGCCAGTTTTTTTTGAATATATTTATTACTTAACAAAAGAAAAAGCCAAAAAATTGGCTTTAGATTAAATACTATTTTAAGTAAGGGTTTATAGAAATGATTTCGGCTAACTTTCCGCCTTTTCCATGACCCGGATACACCACGGTGTTTTTCGGTAATACCGACAGGATCCGTTTCAATGACACCTGCATTTTACCAATATTGCCGGTTGGCAAATCAGTTCTGCCAATACTGTCATAAAACAGCGTATCACCGGAAAAGAAATGCTGATTATAGATTATTCCCATCGAGCCTTTGGTATGACCAGGCAAGTGAATGAATTTTATTTTTTCATTAAAAAAATCCATAACTTGTTCGTCATCAACCGCTGTAATGGAAATATTCTTGTCAAGAACAAAATCATTACGAAACATGGTCGATAGATTTAGATTGGGATTTTTAAGGAAATCCGTTTCTTCTTTATAAATATAAATTTTGACATCGGCATTTAAAAGCATTTTCAAGTCGCGAATGTGATCGATATGTCCATGTGTCAAGATAACACCATCTATTTTCAAGTGATGATTTTCACAATGGTTGATTACTTTTATACCGCTAAAACCCGGATCAATTACCAAAACATGTCCATCTTTTGCCAAAACATAGGTGTTTACATCCATATCTAATGAAGAATATTTCGTAATGTTTATCATTTTACCAAATAGCACGCTCCATAGATTCCGGCATTGTTGCCTAATGTTGCAATAGCAAAATTTGTCTTCTTTATAAAGGGCACAACCAGTGGATAATAGTATTGCTCGATTCTTTCTATGACAAAATTACCCGCATTCGAAACTCCACCACCAATGATGAAAATGTCAGGATTGATTATATATGTGACTTTGGCAAGAACTCTGGCCAAATATTCCATTGCCTTATCGAATATTTCCATTGCTAGCGGATCCTCATCTTTTGCGTAATCGATGACCTTCTTGGCGCTGAAGTCAGGATAGCGTCTGAGAGGCGAAGGCAATGGGGAGTTATTAAGATAAACTTTAGCCAATCTTACGATACCAGTAGCTGAAGCTACAGTTTCAAGGCATCCGATTTTCCCACAATTACAGTTCAAATTAAAGAGGTCGTCAATATGGGTGTGACCGATTTCTCCGGCAACGCCATTAATACCATCAACAACTTTGCCGTCGATGATTACACCACCGCCAATTCCCGTTCCCAAAGTCACCATAAAGGCATTGATATAGCCTTTGGCAACGCCTTGGTATATTTCGCCAGCAGCTGCGACATTAGCGTCATTGGCAACCTTTATTATAATTTCGTCGTCCTCAAGAATCTGTTTTAATTCCTTAACCACATCTTTTTCGCCCCAACCCAGATTTACGCAACTGAAAACCATATTTTTGGCAACTGGTCCAGGTACGCCGATACCTATGGCTCTAATCTCGTTGATGGCGATTTTTTCGACAATTATTTCCTTGATTTCAAAAAGAATTTTATCACCATAAGAGGTCTTATTTGTGGGAATTTTCCATATATCCAAGAGAAAATTATCAAGACTAAATAGGCCGATTTTAATCGACGTACCTCCGATATCAATTCCCAAGTTATATTTTCTCATAGACACCTCTTTAAAAAAATTATTAGATAAAGAAAAAGTATCCTACAGGATACCAAATCAACCGATTATTTTTTCTCTTTGTGTACAGTTTGTTTTTGACAAGTTGGGCAGTATTTTTTTACTTCCATTTTATCCGGATGTGTCTTTTTGTTTTTAGTCAATTGGTAGTTTTCTGAATTGCATTCAGTACATTTCAAAGTAAATTGAACTCTCATAAATATTCCTCCATTCGATACTATTCTATTCTATAATTTATGCTCTAAAAAATCAAGCATTTTTGACTTGAAATGCGAAGTTTTTATGTTTTATGAAAGAAATACACGTTAAAAAATAAACGCTGTCCATTACTAAGGCAGCGTTTAATATTGTTTTTAGATTACCCTGACTTTTGTTACGCCAGTTAAAGCATTGAGTTTCTCAATTGTGTCAGGATTGATGACTATGTCGATATCATAAGCAAAATAGCCGTAATTGCCTTTAACCTTGGATACTTTTCCTTTAATGAATTCTTCCAGATCCATCATGATTTTTTCGATTTCTCGAGCTAAAGACGGATCATTTTGAGCCAAGATTATCAATCTTGATTTTGTGGTGATATTCTCCAATTTGATATTAGGATAATTGACAGAATTGATGATTTCGCCTTTTTCAACATAGGCCATCAATTGCTTGCATGCCATAATCGCGCAATTGTCTTCCGACTCTTCGGTTGAAGCCCCCAGATGAGGAAAGGCGATGATATTGTCAAGATTAGCGACAAAGTGATCAGGAAAATCAGTCACGTATTTTTTTACGATTTGTTGATCGAGCGCATCCTTCAAATCTTCATCCTTGACTAGTAAGTCGCGGCTGAAATTGAGAAGAACAGTACCCTTTTTCATTTGTTGGAATGCTTGGGTATTAATCATGTGTTTGGTCGAATCCAGCAAAGGTAAGTGCAAGCTGATATAATCAGCAATCGGGTATGATTCGGAAAGATTGTTGTTGATTTCTATTCCATCGTTGAGCAGAGATTTAGCTTCTTCACTGATGTATGGATCAAAACCAATGACTTTCATTCCTAAATCGCTGCAGGCATTGGCGACTTTTCCGCCAATTGCGCCAAGACCAACAACCAAGATGGTTTTTCCCATGATTTCCGTTCCGCCAAAAGCGGCTTTGGCTTTTTCAATGGTTTTTAGAATATCTTGATCATTTTTGTTGTTTCTAACCCAATCAATTCCGCCTATTAAGTCACGAGCAGTCATCAACATGCCGGCGATTACCAGTTCTTTGACGCCATTGGCATTAGCTCCAGGTGTATTGAAGACAACAATCCCTTTTTCTGCCATTTTATCCAGAGGAATATTGTTGACTCCGGCACCGGCTCTCGCTATGGCCAAAAGATTGTCGTTAATCGGATGTTCATGCATATTGGCACTTCTGACCAATAATAGATCAGCATTCAAGAAATCTTCGGTGATGCTATATTTGTTGGTAAAAAGATTTAAACCAAGTGGTGAAATCTTATTCAAATATCCGACTTTCATGCAAGAATCTTCCTTTCGAATTCTGCCATAAATTCAACCAATGCTTTGACGCCTTCAATTGGCATTGCATTATAGATTGAAGCTCTCATGCCGCCAACGGAACGATGACCTTTTAAATTGACAAAACCAGCTTCAGTTGCTTCTTTGACAAAACGATTGTTGATATCTTCACTATCAGTCACAAAAGTCACATTCATTAAAGAGCGGTCTTTTTTGGCAACTGTACCCTTGAAAAGTTTGGAACTGTCAAGGTAGTCATAAAGAATCTTGGCTTTTGCTAGATTTTTTTCATACATTGCTTCTACTCCACCATTTTCTAGCAGATGTTTGAAAACTAGTCCACAAATGTAAATTCCGTATGTTGGTGGGGTGTTATACATTGATTCTTTGTCAGCATGAATCTTGTAGCCTAACATTGTTGGACAAAAATCAGGAAGATCATCTCTCAACAAATCTTCACGAATGATAACAATAGTCGTACCTGCTGGTCCAATATTCTTTTGTGCGCCAGCAAAAATAAGCGCAAATTTGGATACATCAACCGGCTCAGAAAGAATATTTGAGGACATGTCTGATACTAAGTCTTTGCCTAATGTATTTGGTAGTTCAGTAAATCTTGTTCCGTAAATCGTATTATTTTGACAAATATAGACATAATCCGAGTCTGGATCAATCGCGAGATTGTTCAAATTAGGAATATAGGTAAAATTCTTATCTTCAGAAGAAGCTAATTTATTTGCTCTCAAATATTTTTTCGCTTCTTTGTAAGCCTTGACTGCCCATTCTCCAGTTACGATGTAGTCGGCAACTTTATTTTTCATCAAGTTGATTGGAACCATGGAAAATTGTAAATGTCCTCCGCCTTGTAAAAATAAAACTTTATAGTTTTCCGGGATATTCATTAATTTTCTCAAGTCATTTTCAGCGTCTTTGATAATCTTTTCAAAAGCTTTGGAGCGATGAGACATTTCCATGACTGACATGCCACTATTTTCATAGTTTAGCATTTCGTCTGCGGCTTTTTGCAAAACTTCGACTGGTAAAACAGCCGGTCCTGCGGAAAAATTCCATACTCTTTTCATATTTTTCACCTCTAATATAATATTTTTTTACCTTCAAGGTAATAACGTTTTTCTTCTGCTTCGCCCAAAGAGAATGATTTTCGTGGAAGAACTCCGTTTTCTCTGATATAAGGTAATAGTTTTTCTCTATCCAAGGCTGGCATGGTTATGCCTATAGCATCATGATTGACCTTGACTATCTTTTTCAAGGAATCGATGCCATGGACAAAATCAATTTCTGCGAATTTATTCTTTTCCAAATACTCATCAAGTATTTCTTGGATTTGCTTGATGGCAATGAATGGATTGGCCGGAACACTCAACTTCAAGACTTCTCCGTCAAAGTATACTTCCAGTTCGCCTTCTCCTGAAATTCGATTCTCCAAAGTTCGGATCAAACTTAAGTCAGTGTTGAACAAGACGCGGTGTATCGGTTCAAAAGTTAATCCTTCGTCATATAAACTGATTAATTCGACCAAAGCGTATCTTGCCGGATGGTTAATTCTTTCTTCCGGTTTCAAGTTTTTCTTAATGTTTTCCCAACAAACCTTGGCAGATGCCAGTGAATGATTGCCGTCACCGACAATCAAATTCAAATCGTTTGGCAAATTATCAATTTGATCGATGATGGATTGTGTATTCTTGATTTCATAACCCTTGATATATCCACCATTCATATTGAGTTTAAAATCATATAATTTTTTGTATTTTTTTCTATTTTTATAAAGATTTCCGATAATATCTTGACCTTGATCATCTAATAAAACCAAAACATGAGGTATTTCAATCGGAGCTTTTTCGCGGATTTGAACACGAGGTGGAATCCGTTCAGGAACCGTCTTTTCTGTAGCTGCTATTTTCCCTTTTTTTCCTGGCTCATATTCGTACATTTCTAAATCGATGGCTATTACCAAACCCAATCTTCTTTCGACGTATGGAGTTTGACGTTCAACCAAAACAAAACCTTCGTGTTCTTCAAACATGTTATTTTTTAAGTATAAATCCATGTTATAGTTGATTTTAGTAATTTTATGTTTAATTTCACCATCAAGATAGGCTTCAGGTAAAATCAAATGGTATGTTGACGGTACATTGTCAACATACATTTTGAGTTTATCCCAGTATTCTGGTTCAGAAGTGAATTGATCACAGGCAATGACTGCCCATTTTTCTTTGTTAATGGAGTCGATAGGCAGTAATATCTTCGGTGTAACTACTGCACTCATCAAACGATACCTTGTTCTACCATTGCGTGATATACTCTAATAAATCCAGCAATGTTCGCTCCAACTACCAAGTTGCGGTGATCAGTATATTTTCTTGCTTCTGAATATGATTTTTTGAAAATTTCTCGCATGATTTCTTGAAGTTTTTGGTCAACTTCTTCATAGGTCCATGGATAATGCATAGCATTTTGGGTCATTTCCAAACCACTTACCGCTACACCACCAGCATTAGCTGCTTTTCCAGGTGCGAAAAGAATATCTGCGTGTTGCAAATACTTGGTCGCTTCAATTGTTGTCGGCATATTTGCGCCTTCACAAACTAAGAAACAACCGTTTTCAACTAAAGCTTGAGCTCCTTCAAGCGGTAGCTCATTTTGAGTTGCGCATGGTAGAGCGATATCGCAAGGTATATTCCAAATATTGGTTGGATTGGAATCGTAAGTTGCTGACGGACGATATTGGAGATATTCAGTCGAGAATTCAGGATTCTTTTCTGTCAACATTTTTATGATATCCAAATCAAGTCCAGTTTTGTCATAAACAACACCGTTGATGTCGGATAGAGCGATAACTTTAGCACCCATTTCTCTAGCTTTTAATGCCGCATGCATACCAACTTTTCCCGAACCGGAGATGATAACTCTTTTGCCTTCAATCGTTTCGTTGCGATAGACGCTTAACATTTCTCTGACAAAGTATAGCACGCCATGTCCAGTTGCTTCTGCACGGCCTAAAGAACCGCCGTAGGAAATGCCTTTTCCCGTCAAAACGCCAGTGTTTTCATTTCTGATTTTTCTATACATTCCATACATATAACCGATTTCACGGTATCCTACGCCAATGTCACCGGCTGGAACGTCAGTATCAGCGCCGATATGACGATACATTTCCAACATGAAATTTTGACAGAAACGCATGATTTCGCCGTCAGAACGACCACGAGGGTTAAAGTCGGAACCACCCTTGGCTCCACCCATAGGCAGACCGGTCAATGCATTTTTGAATGTTTGCTCAAAGCCCAAGAACTTCAATATTGATTCATTTACAGATGGATGGAATCTGATTCCACCTTTGTAAGGTCCAATGGCAGAGTTGAATTGAACTCTGTAACCACGGTTAACATTTACTTTACCTTCATCGTCAACCCAGGTCACGCGGAACTTAACAATGCGTTCTGGTTCGATGATTCTTTCCATAATACCCATTTTTTGGATATTTGGATCTTGTTCCACGATGAAACTCATCGCTTCAAAAAACTCTTCAACCGCTTGAAGATATTCTGGTTGAGAACTATTTCTTTGTTTTGTAATCTCAAACAGATTATTTAAGTACTCATTTGTAAACAATTCATTCGCCTCACTTTATTATATTTTTCGATTGTTTTTAATAATCGATTGTCATCGTTCGTAAAAAAAAGCATGGAAAATGCTCATATGATATTTTCCAATCCAGCGCTTAATCAATCACTTTATAGTGTATGTTCACCAACACCATTGATTATACAATGAAAGCGCTTTTAAAACAAGGGTAAATTTTCTTTTTTGCAGTCTTTAAACTAGTTTTGTTGATTAACTAAAAAAGTCATAAAACAAAAAGCGAGTTAAAAACTCGCCTTCTACTCAATTATTGTAATCCAGCCCTCAGGAGCTTCAATATCACCGAAATAAATGCCAATTAGTGTGTCATAAAGTTTTCTGGTAACAGGACCCACTTCTGTTTCACTGAAGAAAACATGTTTTACCCCGTTATAGTCGATTCTTCCGATTGGGGTTATTGCTGCTGCGGTGCCACAGGCACCAGCTTCTTTCAATTCATCTAATTTATCGATATAAACATCTCTTACTTCCGTTTTTAGATGCAGATAATGTTCTGCAATGTAAAGTAAACTTTTTTTGGTGATACTTGGCAGAATGCTGCTAGAATTCGGAGTAACAAAAACATTGTCTTTGGTTATGCCAAAGAAGTTGGCTGCGCCTACTTCATCTATCTTGGTATGAGTTAGAGGATCCAAATAGATACAATCAGCGTATCCTCTTTCTTGGGCGTGTTCATGACTCATCAAACTTGCTGCGTAATTTCCGCCTACTTTTACTTGGCCTGTGCCGTTAGGGGCAGCTCGGTCTTTGTCAGTAACCTCAAAATTGACAGGGCTGAGTCCGCTGCGGAAATAATCCCCTACTGGAGAAGCCAAAACTCCAAAAATATATTCCGGTGCTGGTCTAACACCAAGATTTCTACCGACACCAATGATATATGGCCTTAAATATAAAGATGCTCCATAACCATATGGTGGAATCAAGTCCTCGTTAGCTTTTACAACTCTTTTTACTGCGTCGAAAAACTTTTCTGCTGGAACTTCCGGCATCAATATTCTTCTGCAGGATGTTTGCAGTCTTTTTGCATTTTCATCCATTCGAAAAATCTGAATCTTTCCATCTTTTCTTCTGTAAGCCTTCAATCCTTCAAAAGCTTGTTGGCCGTAGTGCAGAGCGGTAGAAAAAGCAGAAATCGTAATTGTATCTTCTTTTTGCAAGGCTCCTTCATCCCATTTTCCGTCCCTAAAATACGAGATGTAATTAGCGTGTGTGTCTCTTGCTTTAAAACCCAAATTCTTGTAATCAATATCAGTCAAAACTCTACCTCCGAATATAAGACATCATAAATATTATAAACGATGTAAGCCCTTACTTCAACCCTAAAAAATCTAAATCAGTCATTTTATTAGGAATATTTTGTTAATCCAGCTGCTTTTAATTTTAACAACTGATCAAGCTTTGGTTTTTTGATTTATAAAGCAAATACTTTATTTTTTTGTTTAATCAAATAAAAAATGAATAATTTTCCAGCTTAGAAAAATCATTCACTTATTACAACCACTTTTCCCGTTGTTCCGTCAACGACCAGATAATCATTAGCCCTAATTTTAGCAATATCCGCTCCGACTCCGATAACCACGGGTATCATTTTTGATTTTGCAATTATGACGCCATGCGAGAAAAATGTTCCTTTTTTCACGACAATTCCCTTAAGATGCTCCAAAGGATAATCAAAGATCGTTGTTGGCAAAAGTTCTTCGCATATCAGGATAAAGTTCTTGTTAATCGCCTTAAATTTATCTTGTTTTTTTATATTATCAATCAAACGATCAAAAACTTCTTCCACATCCAGTGCTTTCGAAGAAAAGACCTCATTCTCCATTGCTTGAAATTGACTGAAATATTTAGATTGGACGTTTTTGATAGCTTTTAATAAATCTTCACCAGATTCTATTTCCTGAAAAATCAATTTATTGACTTCCTCATCTAATAGCATCAGTTGGTGTGCTTTAAAAATGTCACGTTCTTCATCACTATGGCATAGTGAACAGAGCCCTTCTATTTCCGAAAGAGCTAATTCTTTAATCTCAAAAAACAAATCCTTAGCTTCATCAGCGTAATATTTGTCGTGTAATTTTCCATAACTCTTTTTGTGGATTACAGCTATGCCGCTACCCTTACCGCTAGTAGCGCCAACTCCTTGAAAGCTTAGCATATCACACCTCTTGGTTTCATTTTACCACATTTTTGAATAAATGAAGTTTTTAAAGCGAAAATTCTTTGTAACTGTAGTATAATAAAAACGAATAAAATTGAGGTGTGAAACATATGTACAAAAGAGAACAAACTAAAAAAATCAAGGTTGGTAATCTTTACATTGGCGGTGAAAATTCAGTTATAATCCAATCGATGACCAACACCAGAACCAAGGACGTTGAAGCTACTGTCGAGCAAGTTAGTGCTTTGGTAGAAGCTGGTTGTCAAATCGTTAGACTGGCTGTCTTAAACATGGAAGATGCCGATGCTTTGAAACAAATCCGGAGTCTAGTGGATATACCCTTGGTAGCTGATATCCATTTCGATTATCGTTTGGCCTTAAAGGCAGTTGAAGCCGGATTTGACAAAATCAGAATCAATCCCGGTAATATTGGCGACGAGGATAAAATAAAATTAGTTGTAGATGCCTGCAACCTCAAGAATATCCCGATTAGAATCGGGATCAACTCGGGATCACTCGAAAAACATATTTTGGAAAAGTACCACAAACCAACACCGGAAGCCATGGTTGCTTCAGCAAAATACCATGTTGAATTATTGGAGAAATTCAATTTTACTAATATCATAATCTCCCTGAAATCCTCCAACGTTCAAGATACCATCAAAGCCAATCTTTTGGCTGCCGAAGCCTTTCCTTACCCCTTGCATTTGGGAGTCACTGAATCTGGAACGACCTTTGGCGGAACTATTGCTTCTTCCATCGGCCTCGGCACCTTGTTATATCATGGAATCGGATCTACAATCAGAGTCTCACTTACTGCCAATCCCGTTGAAGAAATCAAGGTTGCGAAGGAAATACTCGCTAATTTCAAACTTTATAAAAAACCTAAATTAGTCAGTTGTCCGACATGTGGCAGAATTCAATATGACATGATTCCGGTAGTCACGGAGATTGAAAAATTCTTGGAATCGATCAATAAGGACATCACTATCGCCATCATGGGATGTGTGGTAAATGGTCCAGGTGAAGCTAAAGAAGCCAATATCGCCGTTGCTGGCGGATTGAATGAGGCTTTGCTTTTTATTGATGGGGTAAAGGTTAGAAAAGTTCCTCAACAAGATTTGATCGAAACTTTGAAAGAAATAATTAAAACATATTAAAAACGTCCGAAATGGACGTTTTTTTTGTTTATTGAGTCAAGTCTTTTTCATCAACTGTTCTTCTTACTGTCACAGAATTGATCCGATTTTTTTTAATATTCTCAATTGTAAAACTATAATTTTTATATGTGATTACATCTATAAAATTTTTCTTGGGAATATAACCGATTCTATTAACCAAAAATCCACTTAGGGTACCGTAATCGGTGTCCAAGTCAAGATTGAAGAATCGATTGAAATCCTGTATTTGCATTATCCCCTGAACTTGATAAGTTAATTCATTGATTTTTTTGACGAACTTATCTGAGTCGTCAAACTCATCGTAGATGTTGCCGACAATTTCTTCAAGAATATCCTCCATTGTAACAATGCCGTCAATACCCCCATAATTATCAAGGACGAATGCGATTTGTTGATTTTCTCTTTGCATTTTCTTGAAGAGAATATTGATTTTCATGTTGTTAGGCGCAAAAAATGGTTCTCTTATCAAATTGCCATATTTGATTTTTTTGAAGCCAAGATTCTTGGCTTGAGCCAAAACATCCTTAACGTGGATGATTCCTTTCAAATTATCAATGGTTTTTTCATAAACTGGAATTCTAGAGTAATTTGCCTTTGTGATTCCCTGGATTATATCTTCGTTGCTTTCCTTTAAATCCACTCCGTATATCGCTGTTCTTGGGGTCATGATGTCTTTGACTTCTATATCATCAAACTTGAAGATATTCTCCAACATATCCTTTTCTTCCTTACGGTAAAGACCCTGAATGTGACCAGAGCGGATTAATTGTTTTATCTCCGATTCTGAAGTGGTTTCCTTTTCTTTTTTTGAATCCAGTCCTAAAATTTTGACTATTCCGGTAGTTGTAATTGATAACAGCCATACTGCAGGTTTTGATAAATACAATGTAAATTGAATGGTTCTAGCGGAAAGCAATGCTATTTTTTCCGGATTATTCAATGCTATTTTTTTAGGAACCAGTTCTCCAAAAACCAGGGTAAAAAAGGATAAAATGACCGTGATGATGACCACGGCTAAATTGGTAGGAATGTTTATACCGATTGCCAAAAACAAATCAACGAAATTATTTGCCAAATTACTACCGGCAATCGCACTTGACAAAAATCCGGCCAAGGTTATCGCGACTTGAATGGCTGATAGATATTTTGTTGAATCAACCGATATTTTTTTGAGAATTTTTGCTTTTTTATTGCCTTCATTGGCGAGTTGAAGAATTTTATTGGGATTGAGAGATACCATGGCCATCTCGCTCGCCGCAAAAAAACCATTAATTAAAATCAGTATCACTATAAGCAATAAAATATATAAATCATCCATAAAGAAACTCCTAAACGTAAAATAATTATAACATAAAAACTAACTTTTTAATAGAAAAAGATAAGGTCGTGACCTTACCCTTTGCATGTTTTTGGTTTTTTATAAAACGCTAATATGTTTCTTAAATTATCGCCGCGAAAGCGAAAACTAGATATTTGAAAAAATTATTGTCGTAAAGCCACTTGGATAATCTAAAATCTTCGGTTCCAAGTTGCATGTCGACAGTCAGGAACGGACCGATAGCATCATTGACGGAAGGAATTGTAATCATTAATCCAAGAACAAACAATAAGACGTAAATCAAAATCGCTGCCTTGAATAATCCAAATAAAGCTCCTAAAAATTTATCAATTTGTTTGATGATTGGTAATGAGGTAATCATTTTCGCCAAGAGCTTTAGCAACAAGAAAACCAGCATAGATCCGAAGAAAAGTACGACGAAGGCAATCAACAGTAAAATCAGGGACTTAATCAAAGGTGTCACTGCTTCGACAAAAGATTGAATCGTTTCCTGGGTGTTGACACTATTAATTATCCAATCGACAATGAACTCCGGTAAAGCCATGTCAGCCAAGGCTGCCCTGATGTTTTCTTCAGTAGCTTGTGTATCACCGTTGGCAATTCTTTCCAGTAGGAATGTTTCTATTTTTAAATAGATACCCTCGCCAAACCATTTATCCAAAACTGTTGAAAAAGGACGTGCCAAAAGAATTGAAGCAATCAAACCAAAGAGACTTGAAGCCAACTTGATTACCTTGAGTAAAAACCCACTCTTCCATCCAAAGAAAATCATCGCGATTACGCCACCAACAATTAGAATGTCGACAATGCCAAACAAATTGAAAATATCCATATTTTTTACCCTCGATTATTGATATACTCTAGATAATCCTTATAGGAGAAAATCATCATTTTAGCTGCGAAAACTTCATCAGTTCTTCTGATTGGCGTTGTTGTCGGTGCTTGTTTCAGGATTTCCGGTTGTTCTTTTGCTTCAATGGCAATCTTGTGCATGACATTGATAAAATCATCAATCGTTTCCTTAGATTCGGTTTCTGTCGGTTCAATCATGATGGATTGAGGAAACAATAACGGGAAGTAAATAGTTGGAGCGTGCATACCGAAATCCAGCAATCTTTTGGCGATGTCCAATGTCTTAACTTCTGTTTCTTTATTGATCAAGCCGTTGAAAACCACTTCATGCATGCAATATCCGGCAATAGGCAACTCATAAGCTGTTTTTAAGGCGTTTGAGATATAGTTGGCATTTAGGGTAGCGTAAGGACCGACAAGACGAAGATTTTCTTTTCCCAAAGTCCTGATATATGTATAGGCTCGCAAAGCTACTAAATAGTTACCGAAATAACTGGAGATTTGTCCTAAAGCATCTTTACTGTTTTCCACGTAGTAATAATCTTCATGTTTCTTGATTTTTGGATTAGGTAAATATTTTGCCAATTCTTCCGTTACGCCCACTGGCCCGGAACCAGGTCCGCCACCGCCATGTGGGGTGGAGAAGGTTTTGTGAAGGTTGATGTGCATGACGTCAAACCCCATATCTCCTGGTCTAACTTTACCTAATAGCGCATTGAGGTTGGCACCGTCATAATACATTAACCCTCCGGCTTCATGTACCAATTTGGTGATTTCACAGATATCGTTTTCGAATATTCCCAAAGTGTTGGGATTAGTCAACATCATACCGGCAATTTCATCGCTCAAAACCGCTTTTAAACTTTCAAGATCGACTCTTCCTCTTTCATTCGAGACAATTTCCACAGCTTCCATGCCACAGACAGTGGTTGAGGCCGGATTGGTACCATGGGCAGAATCGGGTATGATAATTTTTTTGCGCTTGAAATCTCCGCGATCTTCGTGATAGGCCTTGATAACCATTAAACCAACAAGTTCGCCATGTGCTCCAGCGTATGGATTCAATGAAAATTCATGAAGACCGGATATTTCTGAAAGATATTGTTGGAGATTATAATAGACTTCCAAAGCACCTTGCGTGGTGGAAGCTGGTTGCAACGGATGTAAATTTCTGAAAGCCTTTAATCCGGCCATTTCTTCGTTGATTTTAGGATTGTATTTCATGGTACAGGAACCTAAAGGATAAAAACCATTTTCTACCCCAAAATTCTTGTTGGAGATGTTGGTGAAGTGTCTTAAGACATCAAGTTCGGATACTTCCGGAAGCAATAATTCATCTTTACGTAAATATTGTGTTTCAATTTGCCCAATATTGTATTCGGGAAATCTTTCTCTAGGTAATGAATAGCCGATTCTTCCGGGATTTGAGAGTTCAAATATCATTTTATTATAATTAATCATGATAATCCCTCCACAATCTTGACTAAATTGTCGATTTCAGCTTTTGTTCTTTTTTCCGTAACGGAAAAGTTAATCAATCCTTCATAACGTTCACCAAAAATATCCAAGCCTACACCACCGAAGATGCCATTTTCTAAAAGTGCAGTTTGCAGAGTTTCTTTGGCAATCGATGTCTTTAAGGTAAATTCCTTGAGGAATGGTTTTTGGAAAGGATCGAAGAATTTTCCGGTAGCCACTAGTTTCTCATATAAATAGTGGGCACCTTGGTATGATAGATTATTGACTTGCTTGAGACCGTTTTTACCCATTGTCGATAAATAAATTGTCGCAAATAAAGCCATCAAAGATTGATTTGAACAGATATTGCTATTGGCTTTGGATCGTCTGATGTGTTGTTCTCTGGCTTGAAGGGTCAAGACGAAAGCTCTTTTACCTTCCAAATCATGGGTATAGCCACAGATTCTGCCCGGCATTTTTCTGACATATTCTTTCTGAGTTGCCAAATATCCCAATGTCGGTCCGCCAAAAGCTACCGGCATTCCCAAACTTTGACAATCGCCACAGGCAATATCTGCGCCTTCTTCTTTAGGAGATTTAAGCACACCCAAAGTAGAAATATCGGCATTGACAACGAACAAGGATTTATTGGCCTTGATTAATTCAGAAAAACCTTCATAATTTTCGACAATACCATAGATGTTTGGTTTTTGGACAATAACTCCGGCAATATCCTTATTCAATTTGTTCTTCAAATCTTCAATGTCGACGACTCCATCTTTTTCAACTATGAAATCCCAGTCCAATTCCTTATATTTCAAATAAGTCTTGATGACATTTATTGTATTTGGATTTAAAGTTGACGATAATAAAACCTTATTTCTTCTCGTCACCGCACAAGCCATGAAACAAGCTTCCGCTGTTGCGGTTGCACCGTCATACATCGAGGCATTTGAAACTTCAAGTCCGGTTAAAGTTTGAATCATTGATTGATATTCAAAAATGTATTGCAAAGTACCCTGAGAAATTTCAGGTTGATAAGGGGTATAAGATGTCATGAACTCTTCTCGTGAGGTCAACGCGTCAATAACAGCTGGTTGGTAGTGATCATATAAACCCAGTCCGGAAAAAAGCGTGAGTTCTTGGTTTTTTTTGCTCAGCTCGGCAAAATGAGTTCTCAGTTCTGATTCGGACATATAGCTAGGAACATCGTAATCACTGTTGAAAATTACGCTTTCAGGCACGTCCTTAAACAACTCATCAATCGATGAGATGTTCAAGCTTTTCAACATTGCGTCGATGTCAGCTTTGGTATGGGGAAAATATTTGAACAATTTAGGTCACCTACTATTTGATGAAATCGGCGTATTGATCAGAACTTAACAAGCTTCCTAATTCGTCGTTGTTTTCCAATTTGACTTTTAATAACCAATTGTCGTACGGATTTTTGTTTAGAAGTTCTGGTTCTCCAACCAATTCTTCGTTAACTTCCAAGATTTCTCCGCTGACTGGAGCGATTAAGTCTGAAGCGGCTTTTACGGATTCGACAGCTCCGAATTCTTCTTCTTGGGATATTGTGTCTCCAGCTTCTGGAAGATCAACGAATACGACGTCTCCCAGTTCCGACTGTGCAAAATCGGTAATACCGATTAGTGCTACATCGTCTCCTAATAACTTAACCCACTCATGACTTTTGGAATAATAAAGTCCTTCTACTAATTTGCTCATATTAAGCTCCCTTCGTTTTATTATATTTCTTTTCCAAGAATTTTTTATCTCTGACAATGCCAGGAATCATTTTGTTTCTAACTTTTACAAAAATTTCTGTGTTTTTCTTTGTGTAAGGTCTGTTTATCATCGCCATGGCAATCGGCTTTTCTACCGATATGCTTAAATATCCAGTGGTGATATGACCTATCAATAAGTCATTGTGATAGACTTCATAACCTTCGCGTGGAATTGATTTTTCTGTAAGTTCAATACCGACTATTCTTCTGCTCAAATCTTCACCTTGGGCAATCAGAGCATTTTTTCCGATAAAATCAATGTCTGAATCCAACTTAACGAAGAATTTAAAACCGGCTTCAAGCGGTGTGATATCGGCAGATAATTCATGCCCATAAAGCGGCAATGCAGCTTCAAATCTCAAAGTATCCCTAGCACCAAGTCCACAAGGAGTAACTTCATGTTTTAACAAAACATCCCAGATATCCCTGATAGCTTCTTCGCTGGCATAAATTTCAAATCCATCTTCTCCTGTATATCCTGTTCGAGATATCAGCAAATGATGGTTTTTATATTCGTAATTGGCGAACATGAAAAAACCTAAGTCTTGCAGATTGATATTTAAAGCTTCAAGTATTTTCTTTTCTGCCTCTGGACCTTGAACGGCTATTTCTTGATAATCTTCAGAAACGTTTTGAATCAACACTTCATAATCATTGCTGTTTTCAACTATCCAGTTGTAGTCTTTACTAACATTGCTTGCATTGACGACCAATAAAAAGTATTCACTGTTCAAGCGATACACCAACAAATCATCGACAACTCCGCCATTTTCATAAAGCATCATTCCATAAATGACTTGTCCGTCGATCAAAGTTGACACTTTATTGGTAAAAATCTTTTCTACATAAGCCAAGGCATCCTTGCCTTTGACGATAATTTCGCCCATATGGCTGACATCGAACATTCCAGCAGCGTTTCTAACAGCTAGATGTTCATTTTTAATGCTATCATAGACAATTGGCATAGAAAATCCGGCGAATTCTTCCATTTTAGCATTTAATTCAACATGTTTATCATATAGGCATGTTTTCTTTAAATTTTCCATACTCCACCTCAAAGTTATTATATCATAAATTTATTCTTTAGAATAAGATTTGTAAAAAATCTTCATCTGTCAAATTATAGATATATTGATTGAGATTTATTCGCTTGAGAACTTCCAAAAATGCCGGACGACTAAATTCAATATTTCTAAAATTATTCAAGAATTCATC
>ERZ1645192.66-NODE-66-length-62297-cov-8.682240_pt1 | contig 62297 bp, 65 predicted proteins | sample MGYA00575354_ERZ1645192 | MGnify/ENA primary metagenome ERZ1645192 (study PRJEB40844, sample SAMN11349763) | freshwater sediment metagenome | isolation source: river sediment | host: Sediment | place: India: Faizupur Khadar , New Delhi | collected 2017-02-21 ... | reverse complement strand
TAAACCCAAAGCGACGTCTTCTTGCGAAAGCGCTTTGACTTCAAGCAGGTGGCAACGGCTCCGAATAGCCGGGTTGATCGCGATATACGGATTTGCGGTGGTCGCTCCGAGCATATATATACTGCCGTCTTCGATATACGGCAAAAGCAGGTCTTGTTTATCTTTGTTTAAGCGGTGGACTTCATCCAAAATCACGATCGTGGGATGGAAAAACTTCGCTTCCTCGATGGCCGCTTCGATTTCTTTTTTACCGCTGGTGACGGCGTTTAGTTTGATGAAATGCACACCCATCGACGACGCGAATGCTTCGGCAATCGTGGTTTTACCCGCTCCGGGAGGACCATAAAAGATGATTGATACCAACGTTTGGTTTTTCACGCAGTTGGTTAAAAAGCCGTTGGCACCGACCAAATCGGTTTGACCAATGACTTCATCCAAGGTTTTGGGGCGCATCCGGAAGGCTAAGGGGGCAAGCATCATATCAACTCCAAGCTCAAGTATACCAATTTATCCTCTTTTTCTCTATAATAGCAATGGGTGATTCCATGCGTATCGTAGTCCAAAACGTTGTTTCCGCGGAAGTCCGCATCCATGACAAAACCGTCGGCCATATCGGTCGGGGCTTTTTGCTGTTTGTCGGCTTCACCCAAGGCGACGACGAAGCCTTATGCCGCCTTATGGCGGAAAAGGTCGTCGGACTGCGTCTTTTCAATGACGAACGCGGACTTACCAACCTCTCCATCGACGATATCCATGGCGAAATCCTGAGTGTTTCGCAGTTTACCCTCTATGGCGATGTGGTCAAAGGCCGCCGCCCTTCGTTCACGCATGCGTTGGCGCCTCTTGAAGCCACACATCTCTACGATTATTTCAATGAATGTCTCGAAACCCTTCGCGGTCCGATTCAAAAAGGTGTTTTCGGCGGCGATATGAAAGTCAGCTTAATCAATGACGGGCCCTTTACGTTGATGCTGGATAGTAAGGAGCTCTATGGAAAATAAAAAGAAAGTCATGATCGGTCTCAGCGGCGGTGTCGATTCCGCGGTTGCGGCGTACTTATTAATTCAACAAGGCTATGACGTAATCGCCGGATTCATGCGCAACTGGGATGCCTTTACCAACAACGATGTTTTAGGGAATCCCACCCTTGACGACCCGATGTGTCCGCAGGAACAAGACTACGAAGATGCCAAAAAAGTGGCCGATAAATTGGGAATTCCTCTCTTACGGGCGGATTTTATCAAAGAATATTGGGACGACGTCTTTTCGTACTTTCTTAATGAATATGCCCGCGGTAGGACACCCAACCCGGATGTTTTCTGCAACAAATACATCAAGTTTGCCGCATTCCGGACGTTTGCCAAAGAACATGGCTGCGACCTCATCGCCATGGGCCACTATGCCAAACGCATCGATAAAGACGGCAAAGCCTATATGCTCAAAAGCTATGATCAAAATAAAGATCAAACCTACTTCTTAAGCCAAATCAGCCAAGCCCAGTTAGCGGATTGCCTTTTCCCCTTGGGCGATATCGATAAACCCGAAGTCCGACGCATCGCCAAAACCCTTGGTTTAGCGGTGGCGGAGAAGAAAGATTCCACCGGCATCTGCTTCATCGGCGAACGCAATTTCAAGCAATTCTTACAAAACTATTTACCCGCGCATCAAGGCAAAATCGTGGACATTGCCACCAATGAGAAAGTAGGCACCCATGACGGGGTCCTTTATTACACCATCGGCCAACGTCGCGGCCTGGGCATCGGAGGCATCTCCGGACGTGAAGCCAAGAGTTGGTTCGTCGTCAAAAAAGACGTCAAACAGAACATCCTTTATGTCGCTTCCGGTAACGAAGACGAACACTTACTCAGCGACGAAGCCATCATCACCGATGTCAACTGGATCAGTTATGTACCCAATGGTCCTCTTCACGTCGGAACGAAATTCCGTTACCGCCAAAAAGATGCGATGCTGACGCTGTATCCGCTTACTCCGACCTCTGTTAAACTTGTCTATGACGCTCCGCAAAAAGCAGTGACCGCCGGACAAGCCGCCGTGTTCTATCAAGGCGATATCTGCCTCGGTGGCGGACTCATCGATCAGATCTATTACAAAGGAAAACGTATCGACATATAAAAAGAGTGGGGAGACCCACTCTTTTGCGTTATTTACTCAGCAGCATGTCATCGGGAAGGACGTCCCCGGCGCTTTGGAATTTTTGAATCAACTCTTCCACCGTCAAGTTGGCTTTTTCTTCCCCTTTGACGTCCAAGATAATACGACCCTCGCTCATCATCACCAAACGATTTCCGTAACGGATCGCGTCTTTCATGTTATGGGTGATCATGATCGCGGTCAAATGTTGTTCTTGGATCAAGCGTTCGGTCAGGTCCATGACCGTTTTCGCCGTTTTGGGATCCAAGGCCGCCGTATGTTCGTCCAGAAGGAGGAGTTCCGGACGGCGCAAGGTGGCCATCACCAGCGTCAGGGCTTGGCGTTGCCCTCCCGACAACAAGCCGGCTTTCGTAAACAGACGTTTTTCTAAACCTAATTGAAGTTTGCTGAGTTCGTTGGTAAACAAGGTACGATTTTTGGCGGTCAATCCCCATTGAAGCGAAGGGATTGTGCCGCGCCGTAGGGCTAACGACATGTTTTCTTCGACGCTCATGCCGGCAACGGTGCCGACCATCGGATCTTGGAACACGCGGCCGATGGCTTTGGCCCGGCGGTGTTCTTTGACTTTCGTAAGGTTGACGCCGTTGAGGATGATGCTTCCCTCATCGCTCATGAACACCCCGGCGATGACGTTGAGAAGCGTCGTCTTGCCCGAGCCGTTCCCGCCGATGACGGTGAGGAACTCGCCTTCGGCGACTTCCAAGGAAACGTCAATGAGTGCTTTGCGGTCGTTGTCTTTGTTATCATCGACTTTAAAGGTCTTGCTGACGTGCGAAAGGGTAAGCATTTAGACCGCCTCCTTTCGTCCGCGTTTGAACCAACTTTTGACTTTTTCCAGTGGTTCTTTGAGGCTTTTTTGAATTAACGGATACGAAATCATCAACACGATAATCACGGATTGAAGCAGTTTTAAATCGTTGGGATTCATATCAAGCTCCAAGGCCACATCGATGATCAGGAAGTAGATGAACCCACCCAAAATGACGCTGATGAGCGTATTTTTGAAGGTCCTTTTTCCAAAGACCGCTTCGCCTAGGAAGATGGCCGCTAAACCGACCACGATCGTTCCGCGTCCCATGCCCACATCGGCGTATCCCGCCTGCTGCGCATAGAAACTGCCCGAAAGTGCGATTAAAGCGTTCGAAATGACGAGTCCCAATACGATCATCACGCTGGTATGGATGCCTTGCGCTTTGGCCATCGCCATATTTTTTCCGGTGGCTCGAACGCTGATTCCAATTTCGGTGCCGAAGAACCAATAAAGCGCGAAGAACAAAGCAATGACGACCACGCCCATCGTAACGACGATGCCCCAGTACCGATTGCCCAAGAGCGTCTGCGTAAAATCAAACGCCGTGGTGGCGGAGGTGCTGATCGCCAAATTGGCTTTTCCAAGAATACGAAGAATAACGGAATAGAGCCCAACCATCGTGACAATCCCTGCAAGTAATGGGGGTATTTTAAGAAGGGTATGAAGTAAGGATGTGAATAAACCCGCCAAGGAACCGGCGATGACCGCTAGAAGGATGGCCAGTACGGGATGAAATCCGGCATTGAGGCACACAACAGTGACCGCCGCACCCAAAGGAAAGGCTCCCTCGGCGCCTAAGTCCGCGATGTCTTCAACCCGGTAAGCAATGAACACGCCTAACGCCAAGATGGCCCATATGAGCCCTTGTTCGAGCATGTCCGTGACAATGAAAGTGAAATCCATAAAAGGCCTCCTAGCGGCTTGCTACTGATGCTTTTTTAAGAAAATCGACATCGACCAACGAAAGCGAAACCGCAGAGGATTCCGAGGATTCGGTAATGATCGTGTCGGCTCTATCCAAGATACTTTGGGGAATCGTAATCCCGGCAGCTGTGGCAAACACTTGGCTGACCACGAGCGGGAATGACGACGCACCGGTCGAAGGAATATCTTTCGGTTCGACGCCGTCTTTAAGAATTTGCACGGCCATTTCGCCGGTGGTCTCGCCTAACGTAAAGTAGGAAAGGCCTAAGGTTAAGAAACCGCCATTGGTGACTTGTCCGGCTTCACCGACGATTAAAGGAAGACCCTTTTCAATCGCTTTGGAGGAAACCGAGGTCATCGCCGAAGCTAAGTAGTTATCCGTGGGAATGTAGACGCCATCGATACTTTCATCCGCAAAGAGTTGGTTGATCGTGGATTGAATCGTGGCTTCGTCGCCGGTCAACGGTTGATCGACAAACGCTAATCCGAGCGCTTCGCATTTAGCTTTGGCCAAGTTGATTTGGATGACCGAATTGCTTTCCGCGGACGAGTACAAAAGCCCGATTTTTTCGATGCCGGGGAATTCTTCGAACAAGGCGATTTGATCCGCAACGGGGTTCATATCGTTGGTCCCGGTGACGAATCCGCCGGGAAGTTCGGGGGAAGCAATCAGACCTGAAGCAACGGGATCGGTGACCGCGGTAAACAGTAATGGTGTTTCTTTACCCGCATCTTCAATTGCCGATTTGGCCGAAATCGCGGCCGGCGTGGCAATCGCCAAGATCAAATCGCTTTTCCGTGCGAGTTGAGCGGCACCCGAGGCCATGATGGTGGGGTCGGTTTGCGGATTAGAGACGGTGATTTCGATGTTTTCGCCATCGACGAACCCGGCGTCTTCGAGCGCTTGGACGAATCCGTCTTTGGCGGCGTCCAAAGCATCATGGGTGACAAATTGCAGAATTCCGATTTGTAGAACATCACTTTGGCAGGAAGCAAGACCGGCCAGGGATGCCAGGGCGACAGCGGACAGGACCACATGTTTCATTTTCATAACTTTTTCCTCCTTTAAGGCGTATGAATGAAAAAAGGCTTGGTGTGTCGAACACCGAAGCCTTATGCTTGTTTCTTTTCGGTGTTCACGATTGTTTCATCGTTTCCACCAAAGCCTTTGTCTATTATGACTAAAAGGTCAAGATTTCGGAAACGATCTTGAGGGATAGTAATAATAGCTATAATAAAAGGCCGACGACTTGATGTTGGTTCTGTAAATCATGAGACGTCCTCCTTTTAATTGATAAGAAAATCATACCAATCCCGCCGATAAATGCAACACTTTTCGAAAAAACTGTATAGATTCGTGAAAGCACAATGCTATAATGGAAGCAATTCGATGACGAAGTTAAACTTTCTAAGTTTATTGTAGAGACGGCCTACCGGTGCAAACGGCCGAAACGAAGTAAGGTGCCACTTCCGAGAGCGATTAATCCTCGCCGTCTGCCGCGTTAAGGCCTAATTAAGAGCATTACTATGTAATGAATAAGGATGGTACCGCGAGCGCTTCGTTCCTTAGGGTGAAACGCTTTTTTATTTTTTGGAGGAAAAGATATGAAAAAGATGAGTGCCGATCAAATCCGGCAAACCTGGTTAAACTACTTTAAAAGCAAAGGTCACGACATCGAACCCGGGGCCAGCTTAGTCCCGCATGATGATCCCACCTTACTGTGGATCAACTCCGGCGTCGCCGCCTTGAAGAAATACTTCGATGGCAGCGAAATGCCCAAGAACAAACGCATCACGAACGTGCAAAAATCGATTCGTACCAACGACATCGAAAACGTCGGACATACCGCACGGCATCATACTTTTTTTGAAATGCTCGGTAACTTCTCGATTGGCGATTACTTCCGTAAAGAAGCGATTGCCTTTGCGCATGAAATCTTGACCGACGAACGGTATTTCGGAATGCCCAAAGACCGTCTTTACTTTACCTATTTACCCAGCGACATGGATACCAAACAATGCTGGTTATCCCATGGCGTCGCCGAAGATCACCTGATTCCCTTATCGGGCAACTTCTGGCAAATCGGCGAAGGTCCCTGCGGACCCAACACCGAAGTCTTCTTTGACCGCGGCGAAAAATACGATCCTGAACACATCGGCATCAAACTTCTCGCTGAAGATATGGAAAACGACCGCTACATCGAAATCTGGGGCATCGTTTTCAGCCAATATAACGCGGTGGAAGGCGTCAAACGCGAAGACTACAAAGAACTTCCCAACAAAAACATCGATACCGGCGCCGGTCTTGAACGCATTGCCTGCGTTTTACAAGAAACCGTCACCAACTTTGAAACCGACTTATTCATGCCGCTCATCAAAGCGACCGAAAAACTCGCCAAGATTCCGTATGGCGAAGGCAACCTGATGCCGTACCGCGTTATTGCCGACCACGTCCGCACGTGCACCTTCGCGCTCAGCGATGGCGCTTCCTTCTCCAACGAAGGCCGCGGCTACGTGTTACGGAGAATTCTCCGCCGTGCGATGCGTTATGGAAAGAAAATTGGCATTACCGAACCGTTCTTATACAAACTCGTCCCGGTCGTTGCCGAGATGATGAAAAACTTCTATCCCTATTTACAAGGTAAAGTCGAATTCGTCAGCAAGATGATTCTTTCCGAAGAAGAAAAATTCTTACGCACGCTCAATAGCGGCGAAGCCAACCTTCGCAACATGCTAGTACATACAACCGCGCTCTCGGGCGAAGAAGCCTTCCGTCTTTACGATACCTACGGTTTCCCGATTGAGTTAACGGTCGAAATTGCCCATGAAATCGGCGTTTCCGTCGATCTCGAAGGCTTTAAAGCGGAGATGGAAAAGCAAAAAGAACGCGCCCGTCAAGCCCGCGCCAATCTCCAAAGCATGAACAAACAAGCCAAAGACTTGATGGCGTTCGCGCAACCTTCCGAATTCCATTACGAAGGCCATGACATTCAAGGCAAAGTCATCGCTTTATTCAAAGACGGCGTCCAAGTCGACAGCCTGGATGAAGAAGGCGACGTCATCCTCGATCACACCAATTTCTACGCCGAAAGCGGCGGCCAAGTCGCCGACAAAGGCGAAATGACCAACAAGACGACCTCCTTGGAAGTTTTGGATGTCCAAAAAGCCCCGAACCATCAACATCTCCATCACGTCCGTGTCCGGTTCGGTTCTGTTTCCGTCGGCGATGTGTTCACCCTGAAGATCGATGCCGTCAAACGGCTGTTAACCCGTCGAAACCACTCCAGCGCGCACTTATTACAAAAAGCCTTGAAAGAAGTCCTCGGCGATGGCGTCCATCAACAAGGAAGCTTCGTCTCCGAAGACTACATGCGTTTTGACTTCACCCATTCCGAGAAAGTCAAAGAAAACGACCTTCTGTTCATCGAAAAGAAAGTCAATGAATATATTCAAGCGGCTCTCGTCCAAACCACCCGAGTGCTTCCCATCGAAGAAGCCAAAAAACTCGGTGCGATCGCTTTATTTGATGAAAAATACGGCGACATCGTCCGCGTCGTCAGTTTCGGCGATGTGTCCATGGAATTCTGTGGCGGAACCCACGTTTCGAACACCCTTGATATCGGTGTGTTCGCGATTGAATACGAAGAAAGCATCGCCGCCGGCATCCGCCGTATCCAAGCCTGCACCGGCTTACGGGCGTATGAATTCTTAAAACATAAAGAACGCTTGCTCGCGCAAACCCGCGACCTGGTCGGTTCGACCTCCGTCTATGAAGTCAATGACCGCATCAAAGCCCTCATCGGCGAAAAAGACGAACTCAAGAAAGAAAACCGTATCCTTTTGGATCGTCAAGCCGCCTTATTGGCCAAGAGCCTTAAAGACGAATTCTCGGTCTTCAACGGCTATCGTTTACTCGTCAAACACATTCCTTCCACCAACCGCGAAACGTTGATGAAAATCGTCGATTCGCTCAAGACGCTTTATGCCGACAGCATCCTTCTTTTGGTGGGTGAAGACAAAGAATCCTTACCCATCGTCTGTGCCGTCACCGGCATGGCCCTCAAAGATGGTTTAAGAGCCGGAACGATCGTCAAAGAATTAGCCACCAGCTTAGGCGGTTCGGGCGGCGGACGTCCCGATTTAGCCTCAGGCGCCGGTAAAAACAAGGACAAGGTCCTTGAAGCCCTCGAAGCCGTGAAAGGAACCCTTTCCGCATGAGCGTCCCACGGGCATTAGGACTGGATTTAGGAACCAAGACCATCGGCATGGCCGTCAGTGATTCGCTGGGCATTGCCGCTCATGGCGTGGAAACGTTCCGTTTTGAAAGCGGCGCGTATAAAAAAGCACGCGAGCATGTGATTGCCTACGTCCAAAAAGAAAACATCCGCGAAATCGCCTTAGGTTTGCCGCTTCATATGAGCGGTCAACCGTCCGAACGTTCTGAAAGCGCACTTCGGTTCCGTGATGACCTGTTAGCGATGATGCCGGAACTCATGATCGTGATGATTGACGAACGGATGACGACGATGTTGGCCAACAAACGCTTATTGGAAGCCGACCTCAGCCGCGCCAAACGCCACGAAGTCATCGATACGATGAGTGCGGTCGCGATTTTAGAGACTTATCTCGCACAAAGGAGAAAATAATATGCAATTCACCAAAGACAATCAAATGCTTCTGACTGACGACAAAGGTGTCGAACACATGGTGGAGATTCTCTTCACCTACGAAAACGAAGAACGCCATGCGCAGTACGTGTTGTATTACCTTCCCGAGAATCCCGAAGAGATTTTTGCCGCCCGATACGATGGCGAAGAACTCATCGAAATTACCGATGAAGAAGAATACGACGAAGTCGAGGAAGTGCTCAATGCGTTCCTCGAAGATCCCGAATTGAATGATCCGACAAAAAAAGGCGAGTAAAATCGCCTTTTCTTCTACAGTCCGTAAACGAGAATTCCAAGCGCTGCCGATATTACGATAAGCGCGATGGGATGTAGACTTTTCTTACGTATCAATTTGTAACCGAAGAACAGTGTAGCCAGGTCAATCAGAAGAACTAAACCCGAACGGTTGAAAGTTCCCGATTGGGTGGATGGGAATGAGGTCCAGACAAGGGCTAACACGAGCAGTGCGCCCGTCGCCCCGATCAGTCCGACAACGACCGGACGGATGCCGTTCATGGCTCCTTGGACATATCGGTTTTTGGCCATCGCGGAGAATAACGCCGCGACCAATAAAATGACGATGAATGAGGGAAGGACGACCCCTAAGGTCGCTACAACCGCGCCGAGGAAACCGCCTTGCTCAGTCCCGATGAAGGTCGCAATGTTAATCGCGAAGGGACCCGGCGTGGATTCGCTGACGGCAATGAACTGGATGACACCTTCTTCGGTCAACCAACCGCGTGAAACGACTTCGCTTTTGATCAGCGGAATCATCGCGTAGCCGCCGCCGAAGGTGAATAAACCGATGGTGAAGAAAACATAGAATAATTGCCAAAAAATCATTGTTTTTCCTCCTTTTTCGGTTGTTTTCGGAGTGCTTCAAGGAATAATCCGAAGCCTGCGCCGATTAAAATCAAATAGATGCTGGAGAAGTCAAACGCAAACACATCCATGGCAATCATCAAAACAAAAATGAGAACCAACGTGATGATGCTGTATAAATCCTTTTTCAAGATTTTTAAAAGTTTAAGACCGGCGTTTAAAATAAGGATAGCGACGGCGACTTCAATGCCTTTAAACGCGCTTTGAACGATCGAGAATTGTAAGAATTCATCGAAGAAAAGCGAGATTCCAAAGATGATGCCTAAAGACGGAAGTACTAAACCGAGGGTGGCAAAAAGCGCCCCAAAGAAACCGCCGACTTTATAACCGACATAGGTCGCCGCATTGACTGCGATCGGACCCGGAGTGGACTCGGCAATGATGACAATATCGAGGATTTCCTCGGTCCGCATCCATTTTTTGCGTTCGCCGATTTCCGCTTGAATCAAGGGAATCATGGCGTAGCCGCCGCCGAAGGTGAAAAGGCCGAGCTTGAAGAATGTCCAGAACAATGTCAAATACGTTTTTGATTTTTTCATGCCTTTTCCTCCTGACCCTTACTATATTATAGTAAAAAGAGGAATTGTCAATTTAAACGTCTCCATTGTCTACGGCCAAACTTTGTTGTAGTATTTTATATGCTAACTTGCTATAATAGGCAACGTATCGAAGAGGAAACACTCATGGAAATGCAAAAAGTCATTCTCACCAAAGACGGTGAAGCCAAATTAACCGCGGAATTACGCCAACTTATTGACGTTACCCGCCCCGAAGTCATTGAACAATTATCCTTTGCCCGCGCTCAAGGCGACTTAAGTGAAAACGCCGAATATGATGCTGCCCGGGCCAGACAAGCTGAAGTCGAAGGCCGCATCAAACAAATCGAAGACATCCTTGCCATCGCAACCGTCATCGATGACACTCCGACCAGCGCCAAGACCGTTGCTCTCGGAACGAAAGTCACGATTCTTGATCTCAGCGACAACGCCACGGTCGAATACAAAATCGTCGGAACCGTTGAAGCCGATCCGATCAACAACCGGATTTCCAATGCCTCTCCGTTAGGAGAAGCCATCATTGGCAAACACGTCGGCGACAAAGCCATGGTCAAGGTTGCGAAACCCTACCAAGTCCAAATCGTCCGTATTGATCTTGCTTAATTGACGTATCAAGGCACTCACGCAGTGCCTTTTTATTTCATCTTTATCCCAAAACCGCATAAAACCCCCTTGGACCCGCTATTTAGTGGTAAGGGGGTATTTTTATGTACAAAGTCATCATTGGGGTCTTAATTGCGATGTTTGTGGTTATTTTCCTTTTTACAAAGATGGATCCGAATTTATCGTCCAATTCCTCGGGCTCGGGATCCGAAAGCGAGTTTTTGACGGTTTCGGTCGAAGGCGAAGTCACCCGTGAAGGAACGTATCTCTTGGATGTCGGTGCGGACATGGGCGACCTGCTTGAAGCCGCAGGTGGACAAACGGATAATGCCGATGAACTCGCATTTAATGTCTCCGTAGACTTAGTTGACAATATGACCTATTACATCGCTCCGCTGTATGACGAGGATGATGTGTGTAATAGCGAATTGCTGGTGAAAGTCGGCTTGAACAAAGGACAAAAGGAAGATTTTATGACGATCGACGGCATTGGATCCAGTATTGCCTCGGCGATTATTTCATATCGCGATGAGAATGGACCTTACCAATACTTAGAAGAAGTCATGGATGTCAGTGGCATCGGAAACGCCACATTCATCCGGATGAGAAACTCAATCACGCTTCAATGAGTGCCTTAATCGGGTTGGTCAGCCTCGTTTTGGGATTATGGCTAACCCATGGAAACATTTATGTCTTTTTAGCCCTGAGCGGGGGATGGTTGCTTTTCCTGGTATGGCGTTTTTCCAAAAACGGTTTTTGGCTTGGGCTCATTTTCTTTGTTTTGGGTGCGGTGGTCGGTGCGGTCAAGATTCCCTACAGCCAAACGAAAACGGAATTTTCGGGTCTTGTGACGGATTCAAATGATAACTATTTTCTTTACCGGTCAGGTCTACAAACCTATTATGTTTATGAGAAAAATTGTCCTAGGGAAGTAGGGGACATTTTGCACATTGAAGGCAGTCTTTCCGCCCTTAAATTTTCACATGTGGAATCCCAGTTTGATTTTCAAGAATATTTGGAGAATAAAGGGGTGGTGGCACAGCTCTTTGTGAGTACCCTTGAAGTGCGCTTTCAAAACCCGATCCGATGCCATCAAATTCAAGACCGTTTCCTATCAAGTTTCAAAGGTGAATCAAAGGCTATATTGGCAGGGCTTCTTTTCGGTGAAATCGAAGACGATAATCCGGCGTCACAAGACATGGAAAATTTGCAGGTCAGTTACCTTCTCTCGGCTTCTGGTATTCACCTTAGTTTTCTACTCCAGATCATGACTTTCCTATTGACCTTGATTCTCAAGGATAAATGGGCCAAACTAATAGCAGTTGGAACCCTTCTTCCATTAGCCATCTTCTCCCTTGGCAAAATCGGTATCCTCAGAGTTTTATTGATGGGGTTACTCAGATGGGGTAATGAATATCTTTTAAACAAGAAGTTCGACTCATTAACGCTTTTATGCTCGTTAGGCGTTATTTGTTGTTTAATTAGTAGATATATAGTATATTCGACTGGCTTTCTGTTAACTTTTTCGATTCCCATCGTCTTTTTGTTCTCTCGGAATCTCTTCCAAACGTTTCCTAAAAGGAAAAGGCCCTTCTTATATCCCGTTATTATCTTCCTTTTTGTGTTACCAGTGAACCTATTGACCCATTTCGAGGTTAATTTTCTCAGTATTCTCTCACAAATGATACTTTCTCCTCTGATTTTGGGCATTTTTTCGATGGGTTGTTTCAGCTTTTATTTGTTTCCTCTGAAAAGGATCATCGACTTTATTGTGAATGTCTTTCTTTTTTGCGTTCGTTTTTTCGCCGGCCTGGATACTTCATGGATTGTTGGAAAACCGAGTTTAATATTCCTTTTGGTCTACTACTTTTTAGTCCTCGTTATGATGGTGGGATTAGAGAGTAAACATTATAAGAAAACAGGGGCCGCATTCAGTCTCATCATCATGGCTTTTTGCTTTCAATCTTTACCTATTAAAAACACGCTCACGAATTCGGTGACTTTTATTAACGTCGGGCAAGGTGACAGCATCCTCATCCGAGAACGTGAAAAAACGGTTCTTATCGATACCGGCGGAAGTCTCTTTTTTGATGTCGCTTTGGATTGCTTGATTCCCTATTTTAAATCTCAAAAAATACACCAAATCGACACCCTAATTACTACCCACGATGACTTCGATCATAATGGTGGCGTCGAAAACCTCATGAGTGAATTTGAGGTTAAAAATTACGTAACGGAAAAAGATGCTTTTCCTTTAAGCGTCGGAAACATGGTTTTCGAGAATCTCAACGATTACGAAGAAGGCGAAAACGAGTCCAATAACCGGTCTTTGGTGCTTAAGCTTAATTTTATGAGTCGGACGTGGTTATTCATGGGAGACGCCCCAATTGAGGTCGAAAAGAAGATTTTGAGAAACAATCCTGAGCTGGATGTGGACATTTTGAAGGTTGGGCATCACGGATCCGATACTTCGAGCTCTTATGGATTCTTAAAGGCAATTACACCCAAAGACGCCATCATCTCGGTGGGAAAGAACAGTTTTGGCCATCCGACCAGTGAGGTTCTGGCCCGTTTGAAGAAGGTCGGCGCGAACATCCGCAGAACCGATTTGGAAGGAACGATTTGTTACACAAAGCCTGCTTTTTAAGGTATAATTTTTGTCGTGAGGTTTCCATGATTTACATTCTCTTTGGCACTCAAGCTTTGATGATTAAAAATCGTATCAATAAATTGCTCCGCGAACGCCTCGAAACGATCGATGATTTTAACTGTGTCCGTTTTGATGCCGTGGAAACCCCGGTTCAAGACATCGTTTACGAATGTACCTTATTGCCTTTAGGTTATGACCGCAAAGCGGTCGTTGTCGATAATGCGTATTACATCGGGAAAACCGCGGTCAAAGAAAAAGCCAGCTTAGAACAAGATTTTAAAGTTTTTTCGGCCTATTTAAAGAATTCCAACGAACAAACCGATTTATTCTTATGCCTGAACGCTCCCGCGATTGATGAAAAAAGCGAGTTTGTCAAAATCATCCGCGAAAAAGAAGGAACGATTCTTGAATTGACCGATATATCTAAAAATGATTGGCCGATTTATGTCCGTCGCTATTTCGAGAAATTAGAAACCAAGATCGATGATGACGCCGTCAGCGAAATCATTGCCCGCGTTCAAGGCGATGCCACCAACTTCAATAACCACGCCAATAAGTTAGCGCTTTATACCAACCATGTCACGCTGGCCGATGTCGAACTTCTCGTTTGCCGTCCTTTGGAAGAGAATGCATTTGCCATCAGTAACGCGCTTTTAAAAGGCAATAATGACCAAGCCATCGCGATTTTCCGCGATTTACTCGTTCAAAACGAAGAACCGGTTCGTTTGATAACGCTGTTGGCCAACCAGTTCCGACTGATGAGCGAATGTTACTTCCTGAATGGTCAAGGGCTATCAAATTTTGCCATCGCCGACAAGCTGAAAGTCAACGAGTACCGCGTGAAACTCGCGCTGGATATGAAACGGAAGATCAGTGCCCAACAATTGTTGGAGTATTTGGATAAACTCTATTTACTGGATTACCGTATTAAAAGCGGGCAAGTCGATCGCTTCTACGGATTTGAAATGTTTTTAGCGGAATTTTAAAGGAACCCCCGAAAGGATTCCTTTTTTTGTAAGGCATAAAAAAAGTTGCCGTGGGGCAACTATTTTTGTAACTTGTTGACTAAGGTTTGGAGATGAGATTTTTGGCGCGCAGCTGTATTTTTGTGCTCGACGCCTTTGCTCACCGCTTGGTCGATCAAGCTGACGGCGACTAAGAGAGCAGCTTTCGCTTCTTCTACTTTGCCTTCACTGACTGCTAAACGAACTTTCTTAGCGGCGGTACGGACTTCGGATTTAACCGCAGAGTTCCGGGCACGGGCTTTTTCATTCGTTTCAATACGCTTGACTTGTGATTTAATATTGGCCATAGTTTTCACCTCTTTCGATACGCTTATGAATTGTATCATAACAAAGTGGGTCATGCAAGGGATTTTCATTGTTCCCCTTAAAAACCAAAAAACAATGAAAAGTTTCGATTGAGTCTAACTTATCCGATGTTCTATTTGTTCCTTTTGGAAAGTCGATTTTTCTCTTTTTGACGTCTTTTTTCTTCGCGTTTGTCTGTTTTGGCTTCACGGCGGACGTCCTTTTTTAAAAGGAATTGCAATTTAAGGTTGGCTTTGGCAAGACCGAAACTGTAAACCAAATACGAGGGAATACCGATGACGAAAGCTTCCGCGAGGTAAATCAAATAGAGAACGATGTGGTGCTCGGTCGGATAAAGCGCTTCTAAAGCATTCGGAAGATAGGACAGAAGACGGTTCTCGAAAATCACGAACGTCGCGGCAATCGTGGCATCAAATAACAGCATTCCTAAGATAAACGTGGGGACTCTTCCTACATGAGCTTCGCGTAAGAACTTTTCGACAAAGGGAATGAGCCCCAAAATCGCAAACGGAATGATGAAAAAGAGGTCGCTGGTCAATAGAAACGTCACACCGAGTATGGAGACATAAGCAATGAATCCGCCGAGGTATCCGGTTTGCACCAGGGCCACCAAAAGCAGGGCAGACGCGAGCAAATACCAGAAAAACTCGCCGAATTGCAGGGAATGGCCCAAAAAGAGGACCAAAGAACCCAGTGCGGCGGCCATTGCCGACTGCGTGATGCGCCAAGACTTTTTCATTTATAAACGCTCCGCTTCGACCCTGAGCAGTTCCATTTTTTGTTCGATCATCGTGCATAACGAACGGACGGTGGCTTCGCTGGGATGTTTTTCGCTGCAATAATCGCTGAGATAAATTCGTTCACCAACGACGGCTTTCTTTTGATGGAAAAAGCCATATTTGCCGGTGTGATAAATCGGAATGATCGGGGCGTTGTTATTCAACGCTAACAGGGCAACCCCGGGTTTGAACTTGAGCATCTCGTTATTCAACGAACGTTTCCCTTCGGGAAAGATACCTAAGATTTTTTCTTTGATTAAGATGTTGGTGCCACTGGAAATTGCACTCAAATCGGTTCGATCGCGATGCGTCGGAAAAGCGCCCAAGACTTTTAAGAACCAACTGAAGATCGGCGTGAACGTAAACATCCGATCCGCCGTCATGAAATAGATTCGTTTCGTCGGAAAAATGTAGTTCATCAAAACGGCATCCCACGTAGACGTGTGATTGGCGATGATAATCGTTTTTCCTTGAATTTTACCGACGCGCTTTTTGCCCCGCAGTTTCAATTTAAAAAACAGGAGGAGAAAAGGAGCGGCGGTAATCTTGACGAACCAAACCAGAAACATGTTTTATTCCTTTTTGACTTTAGCTTCCGTTGAAGCTGTAACCCGATAGTCTTTGAAGCGACCCACGAAAATAAACGCGCCGACCATCAATAAAATCGCGACGGGACCGTATAAAACGGCTCCGGAATAGTCAATTAAGGTTTCCCCGCCTTCGACATAAGTGGCTTGACCCGAGGGGTGAATCAAAAGCAAGAGCGGAACGATGACCGAACCGGCCACGGCGCCGACGATTTGGTTGATTAAACCTTGGACGGCAAAATACATACCGGCACGGTTGGTGCCCGTGATTTGAGCTTCATCCGCAGCAATTTGGCTGGGCATCATATACGGAATCGAGAAGAACGCACCGATGGCAAAACTGCCGATGGTGGAAGCGCCCAAACCGATGTAGAAGGAAACCATTTGCGAACCGGTCCATTGAATCCACGCGGCACTGAATCCGGCCATGGCTAAGGCAAACGCCACGAACGCACAACGAAGCGCGACGCGTAGACCCCATTTCCGGTTGATCCGGTTATAGAGCCAAAGCATCAACGGGATCGGGGCGAAAGCAGCGGTGTTCATCACGGTAATCAGCCATCCGTCCAAACCCATCACGGCTTTGTTCAAATGGCCCATGCCACCGAGGAAAATCTGCAGTCCGGTGAAATAGAAAACGAGCACAATCACATAGTTGCGGAACTCTTTGTTTTTGAACACGACTTTAAGGCTTTCGAGAATCGACAAATGTTTGGCCTTTTCAATGCTCTCCGTGGTGGGCTGCATCGCTTCGAGTTTGGCCCGTTTGCGGAAGATCACGAAGTAAGGGATGAGCATCAATAAAATAAAGGGGGAGCAGGCGAGCGCGACGTACATAATCGCGTTCATGTATTCAATACCTAAGGCTTGCGTTTTCGCTACAAGGGTAAACATCAACGGCATCAAGGCGTACGCCATACAATAACCGATGGTGTTGAAAAACGCTTGCCAGGTGGTCACGCGGATACGTGCTCTGGGACCATCGACCATATCCGAAAGGGCGGACAAATAAGGGACCGCTAAGAGGGTATAGGAAGCAAAGAAGATGATGGAACAGAAGAAGACCCAAACGACGTTGAGCCAAGCAATCGATCCACCGACGGGAATCCACATCCCGATGAACGACAGAAGGCATGGAATAATCGCGATGGCGATTAAGATATAGCGGTTTTTCGTTTTCGCTTGAAGACGGTCGGATAAGGTAGCGATGGGAACATCGACCAAGCCATCCAAAACGCTGGCGACCGTAAGCAAAATCATCCATAAAAGCGGCAGTACCAATAAAACGCCGCTGTTATAGCGGTCGTAAAGCCAAGCAGATTGAATCGTATAGACGAACGCGGTCCCGAATCCTCCTAAAGCGAAAAGCGGCTCTTGCCATTTCTTGATCGGCTGCATAAAACATGTCCTCCTATGATTTTATGGTTGTTTTATATTTCGCGATTTCACCGACAAAGTCATTGATGCTGGCCAATTGGCCAAAGACTTCTTCGGGAAACGCGATTGCAAACGTCTCTTCGATGTTCGAAATCAGTTCAGTATAGGAAAGCGAATCGCCGCCGAAATCGTTGACGAAATGGCCGGCGTCGCTTAATGAAGCTTCAGGAAGCAATAGGGCAGCGGCAAAAAGGGTTCGAACCTGTTTCAAAAGGGTGTCGATTAAATCCGGATCAAAAGAGGCAAAATCGATGAAGCGTGCCTCGCCGATTTCTTGGAAACGTTCGCTTTGTTGGAGCAAGCCTTCGCGGAGCAAAAATTTTTGCACTTTCATCGAGGCCGAAATGGGGAGTTTGTCTTGGATAATGTATGTGGTTTCGACTTGTTTATAACCCGGCAATGTGACATTCACATTTTTAATCGCTGTTTTAAGCTCTTCGAGTTGTTCGGGTGTAGGTTTGACGGATAATTCCAAAACTAACGTAATCTTTTCTTTGGCTCCGGCACTCGGAATGCCTAAAACCGCACAATTTGAGACGTTAGCAATGGACTTAAAATGCATCTCGATTTCTTCGGGATAAACATTTTCCCCATTCGGGTTGATGATGATGTCTTTGATACGGCCTTTGATCCAGTAATTTCCGGAAGCATCGGTGAGGGCAATATCGCCGGTATGGAAATAGCCGTCTTCTAACACGGTGGGAACCATGACTCCGTTTTTAATTTCGTAGCGGTGGATGGTGGGCGATTTAATCAGTAATTCTCCTAACAAAGGCTGGTCATTTTCCGAGGGCAAAATCTTGTATTCCACTTTGAAAAGAGGCTTTCCAATCGAACTTTTTAGTCTTTGAATGACATCTGGGACTAATTCGACCGACGTCACCCCGACTTCGGTTAAACCGTAGCCGTTATAAAGCGGGTAGCCGATGCCGTTGATGGTTTTTAATGTTTCATACGACAAAGCGCCGCCTCCGGAGATGCAGTAGCGGATATGGTGTCCTAAAAGTTGATGGTGCAGTTTGCGTAATGCAATGTTGCTCGCGCCAATGCCGGCTTCGGCTTTGGAAATCTTGCGGGTGCGATAGGCGATGATTTTTTCCAGTAATGCAGCGCGTTCAGGTCCTTGTAAGGCGGCGGTCCTTTTTAAGGTCGTCGCGATGTTGTCCCAGAACAAAGGCACGGCGTAAACATGGCTGACCCGAAGTTTTTGACAGGTCATCAAGATTTCTTTGGGGGGCTAATTCATGAAGGAAAACAAGCGTTTTGCCGAAGAAGGTATACCAAAGGAAAACCGCCACAAATCCGAAAATGTGGTGGAACGGGATAAAGGCTAAGATTTTGAGGTTGCCCATCGTCGGGGGATACATGATATCCGAGGTGGTATTGGGCATTTCTAACGCCGCATTGATTTGGGCGCAGAGATTCTCTCCATCGAACACCACTAATTTGGCGTCGCCGGTGGTGCCGCTCGAAGCAAAAATCACTTGGTTTTCCCAGGTGGGTTCATAGCTGTAATTGGGTATTTGCGAATTGAGATCGCTCAACGTAAAACGAGCAACGGAATAGGTATGGAAATCATCCGCGATGACGGCTTTCGCTCCGGCTTGTGCTAAAAAATGGTCGCTGGCCTCGCCCGTGGCTCTGGCATCCATAAGAAACGGCACAAAACCGTTCATCAAGATTCCCCAGAAAACCATGGCCCATTCGGGACCATTCTTCAATTTAAGCCCGACAACGGAACCTTTGGGTAATTCCCTTGTCAATGCGGCGATTTGACTGGCAAAAACGAAACACAGGCTGCGGAAATCTTAATAACGGATTTCTTTGTGCCTGCCGTTTTCATCGTAGTATTCGGCATACACGATTTTGCTGAATGTGAGCGTCGAGATATCAAAAATATCCCGGACGGTCCGGGATGTATGCATCAATCGGTCGGCAGCTTGGAAGTAACGTTTCACTCTGGGGTTACCTGCCTGTTTCATATTATCGTGCTCCGCGGACAGCCAAGAAGACAATCAAGGAAAGCACCAAGACGGCTATGATGATCATCACAAACCCAAACAAGCGGTCATCTTTTTCGGACCACGTGTCGTGTTGTTCTTGTATGACAGGGCGGAAGGACGACAGTTTTCGATCGGAAACCGGGGGATGGATACGGGCGTTTCCGCCATGAATCCGTTCCTCGATGGTATGTAAATATTGTCCGAGGATGTGGTCCATATAACGACGGCCTTCCTCATCAGTCAAACTTTTCGCGCGGTCCGTGAACTTTTTCCAGTTGCCTTGGTCAATCACGGTGAAGTCGCACGTAATTGCCCGAGCAAGGCCAAACCAAGGACGCCAATCATCCGGATCATCGCGGCGGGCAAGCGCAAAATAGCGCTTAGCGCTGGCGAAGTCTCCGCGTTCCAAACACGTTTCGGCGTCTTTAATATAATCAATCATCGGTTTTCCTCACGGTAGCGGTTAAGGTCATTTTACTATCTCATTGAAGATTTGAAAAGAAAGTATTTGTACGCGTAAGCAAAAAGCAAGAAAAAACAAAAAAAGGCCCCGAGGGACCTTCTATTCTTTTCGTGTGGTGACGCCGTAAACCGTGGCACCCGGATCGACATCGTGGAGGACCATTGCGTTGGCCCCGATGCGGACATCATCGCCGACCACGATATTGCCCAAGATTTTAGCGCCCGTACCGATGAAAACGTTGTTTCCGACGGTGGGGTGGCGTTTGCCATGTTCGACGCCCCGGCCTCCGAGGGTCACGCCGTGATACATCGTGACGTTATCGCCGACGATGGCGGTTTCGCCGATGACGGTACCCATGCCATGGTCGATGAAGAGGTGTTTTCCGATCGTCGCGCCGGGGTGAATTTCAATGCCGGTACGACGCCGGGTCGAATACGAAATCCAGTCTGCGATGAACCGGATTTTTAGTTTCCAGAAAAAGTGGGCGACGCGATACCAAAACAAGGCTTTGACGCCGGGATAAAAGAGCAAAATCTGGAGCCCGTTACGGGCCGCCGGATCACGCCGTTTGATGGAGGCAAAGTAGCCTTCTTTTTTGGTTTTCTTCATCGTCTGAACTCCTTTAAAAAAACGAATACGCTACCATTTGTAAAATGGTCTCTATTTGCGATAATATAGTAAGCAGTCGCTGGCCATAATGCAAACGATATGAACGAAAGAGGTTAAAAATCATGAATAAATCGTCTTTGCGAGTGATTTTCATGGGTACGCCTGAAATCGCCGCTTATGTTTTTGAAGGAATGATCAAAGACGGCTATCATTTTGTCGGCTTGATTGCCCAACCCGATAAACCCGTCGGCCGTAAAAAAGAAATCGTCCCGGTGCCCACCAAAGCGGTGGCCCTCAAATACGGCATTCCCGTTTTCCAACCCATTAAAATCCGCTTAGATTATGCCTTTGTCAAAGACCTTCAACCCGATGTCATCATTACCATGGCGTACGGCCAAATCGTCCCCCAAGGATTGCTCGATATTCCCCGATACGGATGTTTGAACCTCCACGGATCGCTGCTGCCCAAATTACGCGGAGCGGCGCCGATGCAATACGCTCTCATCAACGGTGAAAAAGAAACCGGCATTACGCTCATGGAAATGATCGACAAAATGGACGCCGGAAGAATGTATTCGACTCGTAAAGTCACGCTCAGTGAAGACGAAACGATGACGACCTTAATCGAAAAGTTCAAACCATTGGCGTTGGAGATGATTTTGACCGATTTACCGCTGTATCTCGACGGTAAACTGCCCGGCGTTGCCCAAGAGGAAAGCCAAGTGACGTTCGCTTCGATGATCAAAGCCGATGCCGAACACCTCAACGTGACGCTTCCCGCCGAAAAATTCTGTGGTTGGGTCAAAGCCCTGACTGATCATCCCGGCGGTTATCTCGTTTTCGAAGAAAAGAAAGTCAAAATCTTCAAAGCCAAGGTCGTGAATCATGAGGTTTCCGCTCCCGTGGGAACGATTGTGAATGCCGACCGCAACGGACTGATTCTCCAAGTAGGAGACGGACAAGTCCGACTACTCGTTTTACAAAAAGAAGGCAAGGGCCGTGTGGATGCGCAAAGCTTCATCAACGGTCATCCCAATTTAACTGGAAAGGTCATGAATTAATATGGTAGACAAGAATAACAATGTCATTGACGTCGATCCCATCGAAAGTAATAAAAAAGCCACGGCCGATACGGACAAAGACCCGCTTCGGGGTTGGGCCTTTTTAGTGTTCTTCTTACCCTATTGCCGCAAAGGCCACAGCCAAGATGTCGAACTCGATAATTGGTACGCGAATCAAGGCTTGTTGAACCTCATCGCGTGGTGTGTCGGCGGCCTTGTCAGCGGCTCGGTTTTCTTTTCGTTCCCGTTCTGGGGATTCATCATCCAAATCTTCAATCTTCTCATCCTCGCCAACGCGTTCTATGGCGTGATTTCTTACTACCAAGGAAAACGTGTCAAGATGCTCGTCTATGGGGATATCAAACTCATCAAATCGAAAGTCGCCGATCCTGCTTAGTTGCAGTGACCGACGAAAGGATCTATGGAAAAAACGCTTGTTTTGTCGGTGCATGGCCTAGTTGATTTTTTGCTTCGCCGCGGGGACATCGATACCCGCGTTTTTAACAAAGCCTCGATGCAAGAAGGTTCACGCATTCATGCATATTACCAAAAACGACAAGGCGCCAGTTACCTCAGCGAGTACGAACTCGACGAAACGTTTGCGGTGGAGGAATTCAATATCCGTCTGCAAGGACGTGCCGATGGCATCATCGTCGGTCCTTTCGGCGTTATCATCGACGAAATCAAGTCCACGGTCATCGATTTAAAAGAGTTTGCCGATTCGCAAGCGGACTGGCATTTAGGGCAAGCCAAATGCTACGCCCTGATGTACGCTCACGAGAAAAGTTTGCAACAAATCGGCGTCCGTTTGACCTATATCCATCAAGGCACCGAGGAACGGATGATCCGCGAGTACGTTTTCTCAACCACGGATTTGGAACGTGACGTCCAAACCTACATGGAAGATTACCTCGACTTTTACCGCATCCTTTTTGATAAGAAATCCAAACGCAACGAAAGTGCGTCGCATCTTGACTTTCCGTTCTCTAAATTCCGTCCCGGACAACGCGAATTGGCCAAGTATTCGTTTGCCATCGCCACCAAAGGCGGAACCCTCTTTGCGGAAGCCCCAACTGGCATCGGCAAAACAATGTCCACTTTGTATCCGTTTGCCCGTTCATTTGCTGATGGTTTCAATGAAAAAATCTTCTATTTGACGGCGAAATCTTCCGGACGTGAAGCCGCTTTTGCGGCATCTGAAACCTTAAAGAAAAAAGGCCTTCAAGCCAGCGATATCGTGCTGACCGCCAAAGACAAAATCTGCTTTAATCCGGGAGCTGCGTGCAACCCCGACGAATGCCCCTTTGCCCGTGGTTATTACAACAAAATCGGAGCGGTCCTCAAAGAGTGCATTTTGAAAGAAAGTACCTACGATTATGAGACGCTGGTGAAATACGCCGTTGATAACAATATTTGCCCGTTCGAATTCGAACTGGATTTGTCGTTATTTACCGACATCATCATCTGCGATTACAACTATATTTTTGACCCGATGGTGTACTTACGCCGTTACTTTGACGCGGATGCTTCCCATTACATCGCCTTGATCGACGAAGCCCATAACCTGGTGGACCGTGGTCGCGATATGTACTCGGTGGCCTTGAGCAGTGGCAATTACGACAAAATGAAGAAGGCTCTCAAAGGTCTGTCCCACAAGAAGATGAGCGCCGCCAACCGTCGATTGAATAAGCTTTGGAAAGCGATGAAAGAAACCTATGTTTCCGATGAGCCGACCATTGTGCCTGACATCGACCCCTCTCTCTTACGGGCGCTCGATGGGTTTTTCACCGCCGGGCAAGACATCTTAAAAAACCATTCATCGTATGCCACGGATGATTTTTTGGATTTCTTTTTCGAGGCTAACCGGTTCTTGAAAATGTCTGAAATCGTCGATGATTCCTTCAAACTTTATATTGAAAAAGTCTCTGCTAAAGACTTGGTTTTCCATATCTATTGCCTCGATCCGTCCAAGCAGTTGGCCGCGAGCATGGCCAAGATCAAAGGGCGTGTCCTCTTCAGTGCAACCTTGACCCCGATGGACTATTATGTCCGCGTTTTAGGCGGCAAAGAAAACGACCCTGCGTTGATGCTTCCTTCACCCTTCCCAAAAGAGAATTTACTCTTAATGGTGGCCCCGAAAATCTCGACCAAATACGCCAAACGCCAAGATACGTTCGGAGAAGTGGCCGAGTACATTGCTGCAGCCATCGAAAACCGGCTTGGAAACTATCTTGTTTTCTTCCCGTCCTACAAGTATCTCAACGATGTCTTAGCTGTGACCGATTTAGGCAAAGACGTTGACCTCTTTGCCCAGACCCAAGATATGGACGATGACGCTCGGGCGGCGTTCCTGCTTAGATTCCGGACCCGACCTCAAAAAACCACGGTCGGATATGCCGTTTTAGGCGGTGCTTTCTCCGAAGGCATCGACCTTTTGGAAGACCGTCTCATCGGCGCCATCATCGTCGGCGTGGGCCTTCCGCAACTCTCGTTTGAACGCAATTTGATCCGTGATTACCATGATGCCAAAGGAGAAAACGGCTACGAATTCTCCTACGTCAATCCGGGCATGAACCGGGTCATGCAGGCGGTCGGCCGCGTCATCCGCAGCGAACACGATAAAGGCATCATCCTCCTGATCGATGATCGTTTCTTACAACGACGGTACCGCGACCTCTTCAAACATGAATGGTCCGATTACCAAGTCGTAACCTCTCAAGATGACGTCCGTTTTCTCAGCGAAAAGTTCTGGGATCAGTGGTCAAAATAAGTTTTTCGCTTTCCCCCTTTATGAAAATAAAAGTATGCTATAATAACTCGCAGCAAAGGAGCGTGAACCCATGGGATACGATCAAAGTAAAATCCGTAATTTCTCGATTATCGCCCACATCGACCATGGCAAATCCACGCTGGCCGACCGTATTTTGGAGTTGACCGGAACCATTGCCAAACGCGAAATGATGGACCAAGTTCTTGATTCCATGGATCTGGAAAGAGAGCGTGGCATTACCATCAAGCTCAACGCCGTCACGCTCAATTACCACGCCCTCGATGGGAATGACTATGTGTTCAACCTCATCGACACTCCGGGGCATGTCGACTTTACCTATGAAGTTTCCCGTTCTCTGGCGGCCTGCGAAGGCGCCCTTTTGGTGGTTGATGCTTCCCAAGGCGTCGAAGCCCAAACCTTAGCCAACGTTTATCTCGCCGTGGATAATGATTTAACGATCGTCCCGGTCATTAATAAAATTGATTTACCCAGCGCCCGTCCCGAACTCGCCAAGAAAGAAATTCAAGACCGCATCGGCATTCCCGCCGAAGACGCGATCATGATTTCGGCTAAAACGGGTTTGAATGTAAATCAAGTCCTCGAAGCTATCGTCCGTGACGTTCCGCCACCCACCGGTGAACTTTATGCGCCCTTAAGAGCCCTTGTTTTCGACTCTTTTTACGATTCCTATCGGGGTGTCGTCGTCCTCGTCCGCATCAAAGAAGGCCATGTCCAAGTAGGGGATACCATCCGATTGATGGCTGCCAATAAAGACTACCTCGTCATTGAAGTCGGCGTTCGTACCCCCAAAGAAGAAAAACGCGAAATCCTCCGCAGCGGGGAAGTCGGTTATATTGCCGCCCAAATCCGCGATATCAAAGACGTCCACCCCGGCGAAACCGTGACCCTCGCCAACGATCCGGCCAAAGAAATGCTCCCCGGTTACCGTCATCTCAACCCGATGGTCTACTGTGGTTTATACCCCGTCGATTCCAAAAAGTACATCGACCTCAAAGAAGCGCTTGAGAAACTCTGTCTCAATGATGCTTCCTTACAATTCGAGCCCGAAACTTCACAAGCCCTAGGCTTTGGTTTCCGGTGCGGATTCTTAGGTTTGTTGCACATGGATGTCGTCCAAGAACGCCTTGAACGTGAATACAATCTCGACCTGATTTTGACCGCTCCCAGCGTCATTTATCACGTTTTCCTTACCAACGGCTCGATGCTCAACCTCGATAACCCGTCCAAACTTCCGGACCTGACTTTAGTCAAAGAAATCCAAGAACCGTTTGTCAGCGCTTCAATCATGACCCCGAAAGAATACGTCGGCGTGATCATGGAATTGTGCCAACAACGGCGCGGCATTTATGTCGATCTCGAGTATTTTGATGATACCCGGATGATTTTGAAATACGAACTTCCGCTCGCGGAAATCGTCTACAATTTCTTTGACAAACTCAAGAGCTATTCCAAAGGTTATGCTTCGTTTGACTACCAATTCAGCGATTATAAGGCTTCCAACCTCGCCAAAATGGATATTCTACTTAATGGCGATGTGGTGGACGCACTTTCAAGCATTGTCTTCAAAGGCTCAGCCTATCAACGCGGTTTAGCCATCGTCAGCAAACTCAAAGACATCATCCCCCGACAACAATTCGAAGTTCCCGTGCAAGCTTCGCTTAACGGCAAAATTATTGCCCGGGCCGATATCAAAGCCATGCGTAAAGACGTCCTTGCCAAGTGCTATGGTGGCGATATTTCCCGTAAACGGAAACTTCTCGATAAACAAAAAGAAGGCAAAAAACGCATGAAATCCATCGGCTCGGTGGACGTTCCGCAAGAAGCCTTCATGACGGTTTTATCGATTGGAGAAGACGATTAATTATAGATACATCTATAATAAGTCGTTTTTTAGGGCTTCGCTGTCCGAGGCCTAGTAGGAAATTAGTAATTCGTGGTTTTCTTAATTTACTTTTAAGAAGTTACACGATAGAATAATTTACGAGGTGACGTTTATGGCGAATAGCGATCTGCCGATTCGTTTTAGCGATGAGACCTATGCCACAAAATTCGAAGTTTCCAGAGCTCTGGGAACCTCACTGGTGGATACGATTTGGTCGAACATTTTGAATTACCGCAGTCATTTTACCCGCGTCCTTTCGTTACGCAACATCGAAAAGAATCCGCTCAACGTGGTTTTGACCCCGTCGATTCTCGAACGGTGCAACGCATTGGAACGGAAACTCAACAAGGTTTTCCTCCGCTATGCCCGGATGGACGAAAATGATCCCGGTAAACGCAAAATCAAAGTCGACAATTATGCCAAAATCCTTTATTGGGTCGCCAAAAAATACAACCTCACCGTGTCGGAAAGTTTCCTTCACACCCTGATTTTAAGCAATATTTCCGCGCTCACCCCGGAACAAATGATTTTACAACGCTACCAAGACGCCCTTAAGACCTTGGAAAGCCATCCTCATGATCCGCTCGATGAAAACTTCTTTGCCAACATGTATTCGCTTTTGACCGGAAACCCTGAACTTGTCAGCTTGTACCGCGAAAACGAAATCGGCGATGTCGGCCAAAAAGCGCTCATCGGCAGAATGTATGTCGCTGCACCGGTGGAACGTTTGCCGGACATGATGGAAAATTATCTCGATTTCATTCAAAACAGTGACCTCGGGACCGTCGTAAAAGCCATCCTTACTTATTTCTTCTTTGTCTATGTCAAACCGTTTGAATATCACAGCGAAGAAATGGCCATCTTATCCGCCAAATGCGTCCTCGCTCATGGCGATTATGATGATTTGGCCGCGATTTTGGACCTTGAAAGTTTACTTTCTTACAACCAAGATCAATTGACCCGCATCTTTACCGAAGTCCAAAAGACCAACGATACGACCTATTTGCTCGTTTATGTCTTGGACCTCGCCGAATCGATCGCTTCCGATTTGCTCGACCGCATGACCAACATCAGCATGAGCAACGTGAAGTCGGAATTCTATGAAGCGGAACGTCCTGCACCGAAACCGGTCGAAGTCGTCAAACCCGCTCCCGAAGTGGTGAAGCCCACCGTTGATCCTCAACGCGTTTATGAAAAACCTGTGGAAGCATCGAAACCGGTCGAAGTCGCTCCGGCAAAACCCCGTGAAGTCGTTGCTCCGACACCCGCACCTGTCGTCGTGGAAAAGCCCGTCGAAGTCGCCAAACCTTCCGTGGCTCCCGTTCCCAGTTATGAAAACTCCGCACCTTTGGAAGGCCTCAACTTCGAAATGAAAGTGGCGCTTCCGACGATGCCCATCGGCCTCGACGAAAAAGATGCCGCTCGGATTGAAGAAAACTTGCTGGAAATCAACCCCAAACTCAAACGTGGCGAAGCGTATTTCTACGCCCGCCATTGTACGATTGGCAAATACTATACGATTGCCCAATACAAGAAGACGCTCGGCTGTGCTTATGAAACCGCGCGAACCTCCATGGATCATCTCGTTTATGAAGGCTACTACCGCAAAGAGATGTTAAAGAATAAATTTATCTACACGCCCATTCCTCGTCGGTAGGAAGGAGAAACGCATATGATCTTATCGAGTTTATTAGACAATCCTATCTTTATCATCGTTGGTCTCGTCGCCTTTTTCGGCATCATTGTTTTGGTCGTTTATTTACTTCGTAAATACGTCAAAGCATTCACCAATCAGGACAAAAAAGTTGACCGTGAAACCGCGGCCCAACAAGACTTAGACCGCATGCTCGTCCCGGTCGATGACGAAAAGACCAAGGCCGAGATGGAAAAGTTCAATGAGGACAAGAAAACCAAATAGCGACGCCCTCTACGTCCACATCCCGTTTTGCTCCCATCTTTGCCATTATTGCGATTTTACCAAGCGCACTTATGACGAAAAAACGGCAACCGTGTATGTGGATGCTTTAGTGAAGGAACTCGCTTCTTATGGCGTCGGCAAAGTCACCACGATTTACGTCGGTGGCGGAACGCCGACGTCGTTAACCCTCAACCAGCTGGAAACGTTACTTTCTTCGTTGAAACCTCATCTCAAACGGGGAGGCGAATTCACGGTCGAAGGCAACGTCGAAAACATCACCCGCGAAAAACTGGTGTTGATGAAAGCGATGGGGGTCAATCGTCTCAGTATCGGCTTACAGACGTTCTCCGATGAACGCTTGAAAGCAATGAACCGATTCCACAAAGCGCAAGCAGCCATCGACACGATCGCCTTAGCCAAGAAATGTGGCTTTGAAAACCTCAATGTCGACCTGATGTACGGACTTCCCAATGAAACATTGGAAGATGTCTCCTACGATTTGAACCATCTCATCGAACTGGATGTCGATCACATCTCGTGTTACGCCCTCAGCGTCGTTCCGGGAACCTTGTTCTATCGCCACAAAATTCCCGAAGCCGGCGAAGATTTAGCCCGTGAACAGTACGATCTGATTCTAAAAACCTTACGCAGCCAAGGCTATGAACGTTACGAAGTCTCCAACTTCGCCCGAAACGACCATTATGCCCGCCACAATCTCGTCTATTGGGATGACCGCGAATATTACGGTATCGGCCTCGGTGCTTCCGGATACCTTGCCGGTGTCCGTTACGTCAACACCGACAACATGAAAGCCTATTTGGAGGGACAATATCGGAAAGAAACTGAACCGATCAGCCCCGAAATCGACGAAAACGACTTCTTGATGCTGAAACTTCGCTTAGCCCGAGGATTTACGCTCCCGGAGTTCGAAAGTCGCTACAAAGTCGCGTTTCTAGGCAAATATCAAACGGAAGTCCAAGAGTTAACGAAGCGCGGACTGCTCCAGGTCGAAAACGACGCAGTGCGATGCACTGATGAAGGTATTATGTTGCTCGATTACGTCTTACTCAAATTATTCAAACGTTAGGAGGTCGCCCATGGAAATTGCCCGTTACGAACGACGCGTGCTCGCGTATTTGTTGGACATTTTACTGTGCCTCGGGTGTGCCTTCGTGGTGTGGTTCTTCGTCGATTGGATTCGGTTTCTCCCAGTGGTCGTGCAAATCGTCATTTTGGAGCTTCTGATGGGGCTTTTCTATATGCTCTTCGGCGGTATTTTGCTCAAGTGGAGCAACGGCTATACCTTAGGCAGTGCCATCTTCCGCATCAAAGTGGTACATATGGATGACCGTGACATCACCTATCGCGATGCGTTTATCCGTTCCATCACCTTATCCATCGTCCCTTGGGTGGTGGTCAATGCTGTGTACATGCTGATTGTCCATACCGAACGGACCATCTTCGATAAACTGACCGATACCATCGTCGTCGACCGCCGCACCTGGCATTAAGATATTTAAAGGATATAAATCAAACAAAGACATCCGCAAAGGATGTTTTTTTTTGACGTTTTAGCACTTATTAGTTGACAGTGCCAAAAATTGTTTTATACTAGGGTTAGCACTCCAGAAAAGAGTGTGCCAAAGAGGTGTCCCAATGGAATTGAACCGACGCGATAATATCCTCAAACTGATTGTCGAGCATTTCATCAAAACGGCGTCCCCCGTCGGAAGCCAAACCTTGATTGACGAATATCATTTGCCTTTTTCGAGCGCCACGATCCGCAGCGAAATGAACGCGCTTGAAGAAGATGGCCTCTTGGAAAAGACGCATACCTCCAGCGGCCGCGTCCCGAGCTCCGAAGGTTACCGTTACTATTGCGACAACTTGCGTAGCAAGAGCGTCGACGATGATATCAAACAACAACTGCAAATCCTGTTGGACAAAAAAGCCCAATCGATTGAAGAAGTGATTAAGGAATCGTGCGAGATTCTCTCCCACATGACCAACCTCGCTTCCATCGTCTTAGGCCCCAACGCCAACGACGAACACTTGGTTTCCTTGCAAGTCTTCCCCATTGGCCCCAATACCGCGACTGCGGTGTTTGTGACGGATAAGGGATATGTCGAGAACAAAACCTTCGTCTTGTCCGAAACGATGTCCGCCAACGACATCGAAAAATGCGTCCAAATCCTCAACGAACGTCTCAAAGGCACCGCGGTCAGCGATCTCGTCCACAAAATGGAAGCGATTCGCCCCTTAATCGATGACTTTGTGACCAAACACGACGCCCTTTATCAAGCCTTCGCCCAAGCGTTCTTACGTTTTGCCAGCGACCGCTTGAGTCTCTATGGCAAAAACGAACTCTTCACGCAACCGGAATTTGCCCATGACGCCGACAAATTGAAGCGTATGCTCGAATTGCTCGACTCCCCGTCCATTTTCCGTGAAGTCAGCCCCAAGGATGACCGTGTGACGATCAACATCGGCAATCTCGGCGAGCAGTATGATGACGTTTCCGTGATTACGAGCAAAGTCAAAATCCATGGTGCGTCCGAAGGCACGATCGCACTGGTCGGGCCCACCCGCATGGACTATGACAAGGTCGTGAACGCCCTCGAGTACGTAGCCAAAGCCTTAAGCGAATACTTCAACCAACAAGATCAAAAGGAGAGTAAGAAGAAATGACCGAAGAAAAAAAGAAAGCTAGCGAAAGCGAAATCCCCAAAGAGGAGAAAAAAGAAGAAAAGATCGATAAAAAAGCCGAAAAACGGATCGCCGCCCTCGAAGAGGAACTCAAAAAAGTCCAAGCCGAATCCGATGACTGGAAAAACAAGTACTACATGGCCTTCGCCGATATGGCCAACCTGCGTAAGCAAAACGAGAAATCGTATGCCGAAGCAATCAAGTATCGGGCCATGGGATTTGTCGAGAAACTGATTATGCCGTTGGATAGTTTCCATATCGCCTTGACGATGGGAAACCCAACCCCCGAAGTCCGCAACTACTTAGTCGGCTTCGAATACATCTACCGGCAACTGACCAATGTCCTCGATGAAGAAGGCGTCAAAGAGATCGATCCCAAACTCGGAAGCGACTTCGACGTCAACACGATGCACGCGGTGGAAGCCGTCGAAAGCGACGGTCCCGCCAACAAAGTCGTCAAAGTCTTGGCGAAAGGCTACCAGCTGAAAGACCGCATGGTCCGTTCGGCGATGGTGGTTGTCAGCAAAGCCAAAGTTGTTCCCGCGGAAGAGCCCAAAAAAGAAGAGCCGAAACCCGAGGAAACGACCGAAGAAAAGAAAGAAGAAAGCGCTCGTAAAGACGCTTAGTAAAGGAGAATATTTATGGCACAAAAAGAAGTTATTATTGGTATTGACCTTGGAACGACGAACTCCGTCGTCTCCTATTTACAAGCGGATGGCAAAGTGAAAGTCATCCCCAACCCCGAAGGACATAACACGACCCCTTCGATCGTGGCCTTTAAAGCCTCCGGAGAAGAAATCGTCGGCGACGCCGCCAAACGGCAATCCGTCACCAACCCGGAAAACACCGTCGCATCCATCAAACGCAAGATGGGTACCGACGTCAAAGTTCATATTCCTGCGATCAACAAGGACTTTTCGCCGCAAGAAATCAGCGCGAAAGTCTTAGCCTACATGAAGAGTTACGCGGAAGCCCACTTGGGTCACCCCGTCAAGAAAGCCGTCATTACTTGCCCGGCTTACTTCAACGACGCGCAACGTCAAGCCACCAAAGATGCCGGCCGCATCGCCGGTTTGGACGTCGTCCGGATCATCAACGAACCGACTGCAGCGGCTTTGGCTTATGGCATGGAAACCCGCAAATCCGAACGCATCCTCGTGTTCGATTTGGGCGGTGGTACGTTCGATGTCAGCATTCTCGAAATCGGCGATGGCACCTTCGAAGTCGTCACGACCAGTGGCGATAACCACCTCGGCGGCGACGACTGGGATGATGTTGTCAGCGCTTGGATCAAAGAACAAATCCGTCTCCAATTCGGTGTCGAACTCAACGACAAGATGGCGCTCCAACGCTTCAAAGAAGCCGGCGAAAAAGCCAAAATCGAACTGTCCGGACAACTTGAAACGACCATTTCTTTACCGTTCATCGGTATGTCCTCCAGTGGCCCGATCAGCTTTGAAACCCGCTTATCGCGCGCTAAATTCCAAGATATGACCAAACATCTGCTCAAACGTTGCGAAGAACCGGTCCGCCGTGCTTTGGCTGATGCCAAATTAACCGCGAACGATATCAATAACGTCCTGCTCATCGGCGGTTCCATCCGGATGCCCGCCGTCCAAGACTTAGTCAAATCGATGCTTGGCAAGAACCCGAATTTGTCGGTCAACCCCGATGAAGCCGTCTCGATCGGTGCCTCCATTCAAGGTGCAGTCGTCTCGGGCGATGTCAAGGATGTCGTCTTACTCGACGTCACGCCGTTAACCCTCGGTATTGAAACCATGGGTGAAGTCATGACTCCGCTCATTCCCCGCAACACGACCATCCCGACCACGAAGAGCCAAATCTTCTCGACCGCCGCGGACAATCAACCGGCCGTCGATATCATGGTCTATCAAGGCGAACGCCCGATGGCCCGCGACAATAAGTTACTTGGTCACTTCAAGCTCGATGGCATTAAACCCGCCCGTCGCGGCGAACCCCGTATCGAAGTCACCTTCAGCATCGACGTCAACGGCATCGTGAAAGTCACGGCCAAAGACCTCGATAGCCAAAAAGAACAACAAATCACCATCTCCGGCACGACCGGCTTAAGCAAGTCCGATATCGATCGCATGGTGCGTGAAGCCGAAGAAAACAAAGAAGCCGACGAAAAACGCAAAGAAGAAGTCGAACTCAAGAACAAAGCCGAACAATACATCAACTCGATCGACCAAGCGATGGCCGAAAAAGGCGAAGGTCTCGACCCCAAGCAAAAAGAAGAGACCATGAAGCTGCGCGATGAACTCAAGACGGCTTTGGACAAAAACGACATTTCGACGCTCCGCCAAAAGATCGGGGACCTCGAAAAGGCCGCCGAATACATGGCCTCTGCGCAAGCGCAACAAAAACCCAACGGAAAAGGCCCTGAAGCTCAACCGAAGGAAGACAAAAAAGGCGACGACGACGTCATTGACGCCGACTTCACCGAGAAGAAGAACTAACGCAACATGGATGACTTGGGGCACATAGTGCCCCTTGTTGTTCGGAAAGGAGCAGCATGGCAACCAAACGGGATTATTACGAGGTGCTGGGCGTCAAAAAAGGCGCAAGCAAAGACGAAATCAAAGCGGCTTACCGGCAACTCGCTAAAAAATACCACCCGGACGTGAATAAAGAGCCCGGGGCAGAAGAAAAATTCAAGGAAGTCCAAGAAGCCTATGAAGTGCTTTACGACGACCAAAAAAGAGCCACGTATGACCAATTCGGCCATGCCGCTTTTGATCAAAACGGCGGACAAAATCCGTTCCAAGGATTCGGCGGTCAAGGCTTCCAAGACGTCGACCTGGGCGACTTATTCGGGTCGTTCTTCGGTGGCGGTTCCTCGCGCCGGAGATCGTCTCCTACCGGACCCCAACGCGGAGCCGATTCGTTCATGCGCGTCAAGATTTCGTTCATGGACGCCATTAACGGCAAACACATCAAGTTACCGGTCACCTACGATGAACCGTGCGTCAAGTGCGGTGGCACCGGAGCCCGTTCCGCCAGCGACATCGAAACCTGTCCGACCTGCCACGGAAGTGGTACGGTCCGTACACGCCAACAAACCATTCTTGGGACTTTCGAAAGCCAAAGCGTCTGTCCGACCTGCCACGGAACCGGGAAAACCATCCGTGCCCAATGCGACAATTGCCATGGCGCGGGTTACAACCGTGTCAAATCCGACATTGAAATCAACGTTCCTTCCGGCATTGCCGCGGGTCAACAAATCCGTGTTTCCGGTAAAGGCGAACGTGGCAATAATGGCGGTCCCAACGGCGATTTATTCATTGAAATCCTCGTCGACAAACATCCTTACTTTACCCGGGATGGCAACGATATCCATATCACCATTCCAATCAGCTTCGTCGATGCCGCTTTGGGAACCACGTTGGATGTCCCGACGGTGTATGGCGATGTGACCTTGAAAATCCCCGCGGGAACGCAACCCGACCAGATCTTGAAAGTCAAAGGCAAGGGCGTGCATGATATCCGTGGCGGAGACCGTTACGGCGACCAATACATTCACTTGGATGTTAAGACCCCATCGAACCTTTCGCGCGAACAACGCGATTTGCTCCAACGCTTCAAAGATTCCGAACCGCGGAGCGAGTCGACCTGGGAAAAATTCAAGAATTCGTTCCGTAAATAGAATAAGTGCTGAAAAGCACTTTTTCTTTGTCCTACTTTGTGCGATTGTTGCTATAATGAAAAAAACGAGGAGTGATGAAAATGCCGACTTGTAAAAACTGTGGAACGCTGTTGGACAAAGGGGAGAAAATTTGCCCTATTTGCCAAACCCCGAACCCATTAGGAAATCAAGATGAACATGTGGATTTCACGGATACGTTCAAACCCGTCGATCCCGAATATAAACTTGTGAAACAAAAAAGCCGTATTTTAGCGGCCGTTTTCGGATTTTTCTTAGGTTTCAGCGGTGCGCCTTTTTTCTATCTTGGATTTAAGAAGACCGGTATTGTCTGGGCGGTTTTGAATGTGGCCGTGGTGGCTTGTATGATTATTTTCCGGGCGACTCCGTTGGCCCTTTGGATCGGCGGCACCTTGCTCGTGCTTTGGCACCTCGGACTGGGTATTAATTATTTGATTCCCCATGATCAAAAAGACGCTCGCGGGGAATACTTGAAATAATGCAACGCTACTTTGCCTCGATCAAGGAAGGCATTGCCCTTCTTTCGGACGAGGATTTATTTCATATCAGCCATGTCATGCGGATGGGCCTCGGCGACCCTTTGGAAGTGGTCGACAAGGGCATCGTTTACGCTTGCCAAATCAGCAGCTTAAAACCGTTGACGGTCAAGGTCGTCAAAGCTTTGGACGTCAATCGTGAACTTCCCTGCAAAGTCACGCTTTTGTATGCCTTAGCCAAAGGCGAAAAGACTGATTGGGTCGTACAAAAAGCCACCGAGCTCGGCGTATCTTCAATCATTGGTTTGATTTCCGAGAGGACCATCGTCCGTCCATCTCCGGAAGACCACGAGAAGAAAATCGCCCGTTATTCTAAGATTATCAAGGAAGCGGCGGAGCAATCACTCCGTAACGTGCTTCCCGTGTTTGAAGGCATTATTCCCTTCAAAGCCATTAACAAGTATCATTTCGATCGCATGGCCATCGCTTATGAAGGCGAAGCCATGACCTCGCATAACCTTGAGACATTCATGAACGGTTTACCCCAAGGCGGAAGCGTCGGCATCATCATCGGTGCGGAAGGCGGCTTTTCACTCGATGAAGTGAATTACGCAAACAAAGCGGGTTATCAATCCGTGTCTCTGGGTAAACGTATTTTAAGAAGCGAAACTGCGGCGCTTTATGCGTTATCCATCATTGCCGCCACGCTGGAAAGGGGCCCCCATGAGTAATCGACTTTATGAATCCATGTTGCGGAAAGCCCGCATCCGGCGGCTGGTTCCGACCGAGGAATACCGTTATTTTGCCGAACATCGGAAACTCTTTTTGAAGTATGAAGTGTTTACCGATTTTTACGATGTCAGCGATGATTTTCAACTCATCCGGGCGAACATTCTGCTCCACGGAATGGAAAATAAACTGCAAATCGAAGAAGTGCTTGGGGCGCTTGAAGCTCAATCGATGTTGGAATTCAAAGCCGTCAAACATCATTTCATCCGTGAGAAATTTTTGGAAAAGAAGTTGGACCTTCCCTACATGAAAGACGGAGAGAACAAACTCTACATTCCCTTTTTTCCGCGCGCTTTGAACATCATCTATTTCTCCGAACCCGATAAACTTTTGGATTATCCCTACGACAAACTCAAGACCGATTTCGTTACCTCGACGATTGACCCGTTTGAGACGTATAACGATATGCTTTTTGATTCGTTCTTCACCAAATTGGTGAGACTTTCCGGCGACCGGACCTCAACGGCGTATTACCATTACGACTTCCAAACCATCTATGTGATCAACAAGCAGGGGACCTTGGACGTCAAGATTCCGCTGTTTGATAAATACCTCCGTTCGCCCAACGCCAGCCACATCATGGAGCGCATTTTGCCCGTGATGGAAGCGTATTTCGCCAACGATAAGAAAACGTTTATTTTCCTTTTAAGGAAAAAGAAACTGATCAGCAGCAAAATGTACCGCCGATTGGCCAAGCATGCCCATTTGTCGAGCATCCGTCAAGGCCGTATCGCGAAAGAGAAATAAACCATGCGTTATCTTGTTTTTACCCTGGGTTGCAAGGTCAACACCTACGAGTCGACCGCCCTTGAAAATCTTTTGCAAGCGCGTGGCTATGAACCTGCGATTGATGAGGAACCTGATGTGGTGGTCATCAACACCTGCAGCGTCACGTCGACCAGCGACCAAAAATCGCGGCAACATATCCGTTCGTTAATCGCCAAACATCCCCACGCTATCATCGTAGCCATGGGTTGCTATACCCAAATGGCGCATACCTTTGTCCGGGATATCCCCGGCGTACATATCGTCGTCGGAACCTCCCACAGAGGCGAAATCCCCGATTTAATCGAGGAATTTAAGGCCACCGGCAAAGTCCGCGACGTAGTGGAAGAGAAAACCCGCGAGTTCGATTATGAACCCCTCAATGTCACGTCCTATTCGGATAACGCCCGTGCGTTTTTGAAGATTCAAGACGGATGCGACAACTATTGTTCGTATTGCATCATTCCCTTTGCGCGTGGCAAAATGCGTAGCCGTGCCAAAGAGGATATTCTCCGCGAAGTCCATCGCCTTTCTGACCAAGGATATCGGGAAATCGTGTTGACGGGCATTCATACCGCCGGCTATGGAAATGACTTCGGCGATTATCATTTCGTCGATTTGGTCCGCGACATTTTAGCTTCCGAGCCGAGACTTTTCCGTCTACGGATCTCGAGCATCGAGGACACCGAAATCAACGACGAGTTCATCGAACTCTTGAAACATAACGAAACCATCGCGCGACATTTGCATATTCCGCTTCAAAGTGGTTCCACAAGCGTCCTCAAACGCATGAACCGTAAATACGATACTTCGTATTTCCTTAATGTTTTAAAAAAGATTCGCCAAGCTGTTCCCGATATCGCCATTACGACCGATGTGATCGTGGGCTTCCCCGGCGAGACCGATGCCGAATTCCAAGAAACGGTGGACTTCATCAAGACCGCCGGCTTCAGCCAACTGCATGTGTTCCCATTCAGCCCTCGTTCCGGAACGGCGGCGGCACGCATGAAAGACCAAGTCGACGGCAACGTGAAGAAACAACGCGTGCAGGCCTTGCTTACGTTATCCGATCAACTCCATGAGGCTTATTCTTCCCGCTTTGTCGGACAGACGATGGAGATTATCGTCGAAGACCGCGACCCCGAGACCCTCTTATGGCGGGGCCATAGTTCCAACTATCTTCAAGGGACGCTCCAAAGTGACGAAGATTTACGTGGTAAAATTGTCAAAATTCAGTACAAACGCTAGACAGTGTATAGAAAATAAATATATCAACCATCGTATTTATTTGAAAATATTTAGAAGATGTCTAAATTTCGTTGACATCGGTTTTTGATAACACTATAATACCGTTGTTGTCTAAGACACAAGGAGGATTTATTTTATGGCAGTCCCATTCAGGAGAACTTCGAAAACTGCGAAAAGATTACGCCGGAGCCATTTCCATTTGGCCGTTTCCGGTTTAAACACTTGCCCGCATTGCGGAACGATGATCCGTTCGCACCATGTGTGCCCCAACTGTGGCTATTACGATGGCAAGGCCGTCGTGAGCGTCCCGGAAGCCGCACCGAAGGCTACGGAAAAGAAAGTGACCAAGAAACCCGTGGTCAATGCTGAAAAAGCCGTCGCCGCCCCGAAAGCCGAAGTCAAAGCCACCAAGAAGGCCGCAGCGACCAAAAAAGTTACCGCGAACCGCATTGGTAACAGAGGCGAATAAGAGTTTCTCAATCAAACCGAGCTTGCTCGGTTTTTTTGTTCCTCTTTTTGCCCTTAAACGCTATTTTGTAAATGCCAAAAAACTGTTATAATGACCATTAGAAAGAGGTAAACAGCATGAACTATAATAAATTAATCGACCATACCGCCCTCAAACCGGATGTCACCCCGGAAGCCATTATCACACTCTGCGAGGAAGCCAAAAAATACGGATTCGCTTCCGTCTGCGTGAATCCCGCTTTTGTCCCCCTTGCCGTCAAACATCTCAAAGATACCGATGTCAAGGTTTGCACCGTCATCGGATTTCCGTTAGGCGCCACATTGAGCAACGTCAAAGTGTATGAAACCCGCGAAGCCATCTTCGCCGGAGCTACCGAAATCGACATGGTGATCAACGTTTCGCAACTCAAAGCCCATAACGACAAGTATGTGCTCGACGAAATCCGCGACATCAAAGATGCCTGCAATCAAATTCTCCTCAAAGTCATCATCGAAACCTGCTTATTGACCGATGAAGAAAAAGTCCGTGCCTGCAAACTCGCCGTCGAAGCGGGTGCCGATTATGTGAAGACCTCGACCGGCTTCAGCACCGGTGGTGCGACCGTCCATGATGTCGCCTTGATGCGTAAAACCGTCGGTCCCGACATCGGCGTCAAAGCCAGTGGCGGTGTGCGTACCCACGAAGACTTGATCGCCATGGTCGAAGCGGGCGCCAGCCGTATCGGAACCAGCGCCGGTCCGAAGATTATCTAAAGATAAAGATTTTTTATATATTATTGCTTTTACTGGTCGGCGCATATTATAATAAATCCGTTGTCCTAGCAAGCCGCTAAAGAAGGAGGGATATTATGCCAAAAACAGTAGTCCGTGAGAACGAATCGCTCGATGACGCTCTCCGCCGCTTCAAACGTCAAGTCAACAAGGCTGGTACGCTCCAAGAGGCTCGCAAACGTGAATTCTACTTGAAACCCGGTCTTCGCCGGAAACTCAAGTCCGAACAAGCTCGCCGCAAATCGTACTAAAAAATTAGGCCCTACGGGGCCTTTTTTATTTGATGGGTCAATTTTGCCAATCGTCTTCCTATTAAGTATTAGGAGATGATAACATGCACCATTTCGTCATGCAGACCACGTCCCGCGATTGTGGCTGGGCGTGTTTGAAAATGATTCTATCCGATCTGAGCCGCAACGATGATTATTTAACCCTTCCCGCGACCCACCAAAAGGGGCCTTTGTCGTTTCTCGATTTGGTGAGCATGGCCAGCCCGTTCGGGCTCACTTTGGAAGGCTACAAGGTCATCAGCAAGAAAGAAGTCTTTTCGACCCAAGGAGCGTTTATCGCCTTGATTGAAAAACAAGGAAAGACGCATTATGTGATCGTCGACAAAATCCGTCGTAAAAAGGTCGTCCTACGCGATCCCGCGACCGGGATTTATGCAATGCCGAAAGCGGAATTCCTGGAGATGTTTACAGGTCAATTCTTGATTGTTGCCGATTGGGTCAAACCCACGACAAAAATCAAACAAGAAGTCGAACTTCCCAAGAAGAACCGAATGGCCCTTTATGGGTGGCAATCGCTCAGCGCCTTGGCCCTTTTAGCGGGTTTGGCATCCGTGAATTCGGGTTCGCATTTTGCCGTCCCCATCGCCCTATTTGCCGCCTATATCGTCTTGGAACTCCTTTATAAAGGGGCCCTCTTGAAAGCCATGGTTTTTCTCGATCAAAACTTTATCGTTCCCAAAATGAAGACTATTAATAAGGATATACGTCCCAACCTCCATTTCCTTTATGAACTCAAATCATCTTTGATCGTTACGCCACTGAGTTTCATTACTCATTTGATGACGGTAGTTGCGTTCATCGCCATCCTCGGCCTCAACGGGTGGAATAACCTCATCTTGGTAAGCTTTGTCGTCGCCTGTTTGGTAGGGGAACGGCTCTACTGGAAACCGCGACAAGATAAAACCGCCCGTAAGATTGCCGAACAGGAAGATGCCCTGATCGAAGGGATGACTCATAACCGTCTTGAAATCGACGTGGGCGAGTCCCTCGGCACGCTGAATGGCCAAACCTATCGCTATGCCATGGAAGATGAGGTGCGGAAATACCTTTTCTGGTTTGCACTTCTTGCTGGCGTGCTCATTTCGATGGGCTTGACCGGAAACGTGTCGCTCAATTACTTGGTCTTTCACTTCATGGCGTTGGCTTTCCTCTCGGAGAACATCCGCTCGATGATGGATTTCTCCAAAAAACAGGATAAAACCCGCTTGCTGATTAACCGATATCACGGGCTGAAATGAAACAAATCCCCTTTTTTCCTTAATATGATAGAATAGAGGCACGCACGAGGAAACGAACGTGGAATTAGTCTTCCAAAACGATTATGGCGCTGCCTACGATGTTTACGAGTCCCTCTTTAATGAACTGGCCCGTAAAACTTTCAAGCACCTTAAAAAAAGTACCCGTGTAGCTCTCGAAGTCAACTTTGTGAACGATGAGCGCATCCATCAGATCAACCGTGAGTACCGACACGTCGACCGTCCGACCGACGTCATCAGCTTTGCGTTCGATGACGAAGTGGAAGGCGAAGTCGCCATCAAAGGTGGCCCGGTGCACGATTTGGGCGTCATTATCATCTCAATCGACAAGGCTTTGGCTCAAGCCAAAGACTATGGTCACAGCGAGAAAAGAGAAATTACTTTCCTCTTTGTTCACGGTTTGCTACACTTGTTAGGCTACGACCACGGGACTCCCGAAGAAGAAACCGTGATGTTCGGCCTGCAAGATACGATTTTAGGAAAAAAGGAGAATGCATGATGAATCATAAAGAGTTGCTCGAAGAAGCCAAGAAAGCCCGTTTAAAATCTATTTCCCCCTATTCTCATTTTGCGGTGGGAGCTGCCTTGATGTGTAAAGATGGCACCGTCTTCCATGGCGCCAACATCGAAAATGCCTCGTTCCCGCTGTGTATGTGTGCCGAACGGACCGCCATTTACTCGGCTATCCTCGCCGGCAAGAAAAAAGAAGACTTCGTCGCTTTGGCCGTCGTTGCCGATGCGCCCCGTCCGGTGTCCCCGTGCGGTGCGTGCCGTCAAGTCATGTCCGAATTGCTGAATAAAGACGTTCCCGTCATCATGGGCAACCTCAAAGGCATCGCCAAAGAAAGCAAAGTCGCTGAACTTTTACCGTACGCTTTCGAAGAAAGTGACATGTAATGATGAAATCAGGTTTCGTTGCCATCATCGGCCGTCCCAATGTCGGAAAATCGACGCTTCTTAACGTCTTAGTCGGCCGAAAAATATCGATTATTACCCCTAAACCCCAAACAACACGCACCAACATCCAAGGCATTTATAACGCCCCCGATGCGCAAATCGTGTTCGTCGACACGCCCGGGATCCATAAACCCCATTACCGCTTGGGCGAATACATGAACAAAGTGGCTTTTTCTTCAGTCAACAACGTCGATTGCCCCCTTCTGGTCGTCGATAGCTCGTTACCGTTCGGCGAAGGCGATCAATTCTTGGTCGACCGTGTCCATCCGGATGGCAAGCTCATCGTCGTTTTGAACAAAATCGACCTCACGACCACTGAAAAGTTGGCCCAAATCAAAGAAAAATACCAAAGTTTGTTCCCGAATGCCGATTTTGCCGAGACTGTTGCGGCGGACGCCATCAATGTCGATATTCTTTTAAAGAAACTGCTCAATCTTTTGCCGGAAGGCCCAAAATACTTCCCTGATGGCGTTTATTGCGATCACCCCGAGTCCTTCATCATTGCCGAAATCATTCGTGAGAAAGTCATGCTGTTGACGCAAGAAGAAGTCCCGCACTCGGTGGCCATCTCGATTGAAAAAATCACGCCTAAGAAAGAAAAAACCGATATTTATGCGACCATCATCGTCGAAAAGGATTCCCAAAAGGGCATCATGATCGGCCGTGGCGGTAAGAAAATCAAAAGCATCGGTATCAAAGCCCGAGAAGACATCGAAGAATTGCTTGGTGTCAAAGTTAACCTCAATCTGTATGTGAGCGTCGAGGAAGGTTGGCGCGATTCCGCCCATCACCTCAAGCTCTTTGGATACAAGGAAGAAGAATAAATGGAATTTGAAGGCATCGTGCTTCGCGTAACTCCGTTTAAAGAAAAAGACGCCATGGTCAATGTTTTGACCGCGACCGGCGTCCTTTCTTTTATGGCGCGCGGTGTCTTGTCCATCGAAAACAAAAATGCGGCGAGTTTGACTCAATATGCGTTCTCCCGGTTTGAGTTTTCCGAAGGAAAAGGAACCGGATTGTCACTTAAAAACGGAACCCTGATCAAAAGTTACGAAGAATCCTTTAAAAGTCTGGACCGCTTGGCGGCTTTATCGTTATTAGGCGAATTGACCCTTCATGGCGTTGGTGAGGATGAAGCCTCGGCCATTTACCCATATTTTAAGAATGCTTTGGAAGCGATTGAGTCCGGATTTGACCTTTTAACCACGGTCATCGTCTTCTTTGCCCAAGTTTTGAAGGCGGCAGGGTACGGTCTTGAAGTCGGACACTGCGTTTTCTGTGATTCCACCAAAGATATCGTTGCCGTGAGCTATCCCGACGGCGGCTTCGTCTGTAAGAATGACCTCGATGAAGAAACCATGCATCCCGCCGATGCCCGTTATCTGAAAATCATCCGTTACTTATTCATGGTCGGCCCCGAGGACGTCAAACGGGTGGCGTTCACGAAAGAGGAGTGCCTTGGCATCCTCAATGAATTCAAAGAATATGCGTCCGATCAGCTCGGACTTTCCCTTAAGGGACACGAATTATTGCTGCGCTCTATCAAAAAGTAAGAAATCCTTTCTTTTTATACCAAAATACACTCATTGTGGGTTGACACGAAAGCGAATACCGATAGAATTAGACCCGTACGCTGTTTTTATATGGAGGTAGTACCATGCCAAAATACGATTTTGATAGGATTGTCACACACTTGCAAAGCTATGGCTTCGTTTACCAAGGCTCCGAAATCTACGGGGGCCTTAGCAACACCTGGGACTACGGTCCTTTAGGTTCTGAGCTCAAAGCCAACTTAAGACGCTTGTGGTGGAAGAAATTCGTCCAAGAATGCCCGACCAACGTCGGCATCGATTCCGCGATTTTGATGAATCCGCGTGTTTGGGAAGCCACTGGACACGTGACCACCTTTAACGACCCGTTGATCGACTGCAAAGCCTGCAAAACTCGCCATCGCGCCGATAAACTCATCGAAGATGCGTTCCCCGAAGCCCATGTCACGTCCATGAATAACGAACAAATGATGGAATTCATCCGCGCCAATAAAGTCAAATGCCCGAATTGCGGCAAAAGCGACTTTACCGATATCCGCCAATTCAATATGATGTTCAAAACGCACATCGGTGTCACCGATGACAGCAAAGCGGCGGTCTATCTCCGTCCCGAAACTGCCCAAGGCGTGTTCGTGAACTTTAAGAATGTCATGCGTACGACCCGGAGAAAATTGCCGGTCGGTATTTGCAACGTCGGCAAAGCCTTCCGCAATGAAATCACACCCGGGAACTTTACCTTCAGAACCCGTGAATTCGAACAAATGGAACTCGAATTCTTCTGCAAACCCAATACCGACCTTGAATGGTTCCGTTACTGGAAAGACTACGCCATCAACTTCCTTTATTCCCTAGGAATAACCAAAGAAAATCTTCGCTTCCGTGACCATGATCCGGAAGAATTGGCGTTCTATTCCAAAGGCACCAGCGACATCGAATACTTATTCCCCTTCGGTTGGGGTGAAGTCTGGGGCATTGCCGATCGTACCGATTACGATTTGAAACGCCATATGGAGTTTAGCGGTGAATCCTTAGAATACTTAGATCCCGATACCAACGAAAAGTACGTTCCGTTCTGTGTTGAACCTTCTTTAGGCCTTGATCGTTTAGCGTTGATGACACTTTGCGATTCCTATTGCGAAGAACAACTGGAAAACGATTCCCGCGTGGTCATGCACCTGCATCCTGCGGTGGCGCCGTACAAAGCGGCCATTCTTCCGCTGAGCAAACAACTCAGTGAAAAGGCTCGTGAAGTGGTGAACATCCTCAGCAAGCATTTCAGCGTGACATATGACGAAGCCGGAAGCATCGGCAAACGTTATCGCCGTCAAGATGCGATCGGAACACCGTTCTGTATTACCGTAGATTTCGATACCAGCGCCGATCAAACCGTGACGATTCGCGAGCGTGACAGCATGAAGCAAGTTCGTTTGCCAATCGATGAATTAATCAACTATTTAACCATTAAAGTGTTTTATTAGTAGTTTGTTAGTAAATAAATAGTCAAAAGGGGGACAAAAATGGCGTTTGAAAGAACACTAGTCGATGACGTTTTAAAGCAAACCGACATCGTCGACGTTATCTCCAATTACATCAATGTCATCAAGAAGGGGCGCAACTATGTCGCCGTGTGTCCTTTTCATGACGACAAGAATCCTTCGTTGATGATCAGTAAAGATAAACAAATCTTCAAATGCTTCGTTTGCGGCCATGGCGGAACCGCCATCTCGTTCGTCCAAGACTATGAGAAAATCTCCTTTGGAGATGCCGTGCGTAAAGTTGCCGATATTGCCGGGTTCACCGACCCGCGCCTGGTGGAAACCAAAAAGGCGCTGCCGGTGGATGCTGCGCTCGTTCCTTTATATAGTTGCATCAGCGATCTGGCTGTTTTCTACCAATATGGCTTATCGACCCCTGAAGGCTCTGCCGGATTGGATTATTTAAACGGACGAAACCTCGATGAGCCCGTCCGTTCCAAGTACCAATTGGGTTATGCCTTAGCTGATGGCAAGAAAGCGATTCAGTACCTTACCAACAAAGGACATAGTCTTAAGACTATCGAAGCCATCGGTATCTCCAATGGCTTAGGTTCCAACTTGACCGACCGTAATGCCGGAAGAGTGATGTTCCCGATTGCCGATCCCAATGGTCAAGTGGTGGGTTTCTCCGCACGCCGCATCGTCGACAGTGACGAAGCCAAATACATCAATACTCCCGAAACCAAGATTTTCCATAAAGCGACGTTACTTTATAACTATCACAACGCTCGCAGGACGGCCCGTCATGACGGGTATGTCTACGTGTTGGAAGGCTTCATGGATATTTATGCCCTTTCCAAAGTGGGCATCGAAAGTGCCGTTGCCCTCATGGGCACCAATATGTCGAAAGAACACATTGCGTTACTACGTAAACTGGGCGTCGAAATCCGTTTATGTCTCGACGGTGACCGTGCCGGACAAAGCGCGATGATGAAGATTATTACCCAGCTCAATGAGGAACGTCTGAGTTACCGCATCGTCAACAACCAAAACGATGAGCGCGACCCTGACGATATTCTTCAAGAAGAAGGGCCGGAAGCTTTAAAAGCTTACATGAACCGCCTGATCAACCGGGCGGAGTTCGCATTGAATTTTTACAAACAGACCAACACGCTCAAGACGATGGAAGAAAGAAAGCGCTTGGTCGCCGACTTCGTTCCGATTCTGATTGGAGCGACCAATCCGCTTGAATTCGAAGAATACATCAACGAATTATCCCGCGTTTCTGAGTTCTCCGTCGACAGTATCAAGCAAATCGTCAACCGGGCTCGCGACAAAACCGACCATGACACGGTCGGCATCATGGCGGAGTTCCATGCCGAGCGGCGCACCTACAAACGCTATCAGCTCGCGGAACGGGCGCTTCTGACGATGATGCTCAACGATCCGCACGCCGTCGATTTCTACTCAAGCCGCGTCGAGTACTTCTACGAAGAGTTGTATCGCAATATTGCCAACTTCGTCGTTGAGTACAAGATGAAAAACGAACGCATTGATCTACCGTCTCTGCTTTCTGAGTTATCGCAAAGCGAATTGGCTCACAAGCAGGAGATGCAAGATGAAATTACAGCCATCTCTTTAGAGAAGACGCATCCGGAATGCACCGACCAGGTCATGGAAGAGTACCGCACGACCATCTTGGAAGAACGCGAAAAGTTCTATGACAAAGAAGTCGTCAACCGTGCCATGGCGGGCAAATCTGCCGAAGAGCAGGGCCGCATCGCCGCCGAATACATGGCCAAGAGATTTCCTCGGGTAAAGCCCAAGGATAAGGACAAATAGGAGGTCCAACAATGGAAAAGAAAACCACCAAAACCAAACCTGTCGCTGAAGCGAAGGAAGAAGTCGCCGTTAAACCCGCCAAAGCGAAAGCCCCGAAAAAGGCAAAAGTCGAAGAGCCCGTCGAAGCGCTCGAACAAGCCATTGAAGACGCTCCCATTCCCGCGGAAGAAGAAATCGAATCGCTCGAAACAATCAAAAAACGTCTTGAAAAAAAAGGCAAATCCGCCGGTTACATCGATCAAGAAGATGTTTTCGACGCCATCGCCCACTTAGACCTCAGCGACGATGATACCGAGAAGTTGATTGAATACTTCAAGTCCAAAGGCATCGAAGTCGCCAGCGAAGAAACCGAAGAGAATATCGAAGATATCGAAAGCATGAACGTCGATGAAAAGCTTCTTGAGAAGAACATTTCGACGACGTTGATCGAAGATGCCGATACCGGCGTGGTCGGCGAAGACGTCATTCCCGAAGAAGTCGATATCGACATCGACCATATTGATACATTCGTGAGCGGTGATGTCAAAGTTACCGACTCCGTGAAGATGTATCTCAAAGAGATCGGCCGCGTCGATCTTTTGAAACCCGACCAAGAAATCGACATCGCCAAGCGCATCGTCGCCGGCGATGAAGAAGCTAAAAAACGTTTGATTAACTCGAACCTCCGTCTGGTCGTCAGCATCGCCAAGCACTATGTCGGCCGCGGCATGCTTTTCCTCGACCTCATCCAAGAAGGCAACATGGGCCTTATTAAAGCGGTCGAAAAATTCGACTACACCAAGGGCTTCAAGTTCTCGACCTATGCGACGTGGTGGATCCGTCAAGCCATTACGCGTGCCATTGCCGACCAAGCCCGTACCATCCGTATTCCGGTCCACATGGTCGAAACCATCAACAAGATGACCCGCGTCCAACGTCAATTGGTCCAAGATTTGGGCCGTGAACCGACCGCCGAAGAAATTTCCGCCAAACTCGAAGGCATCATGTCCCCGGAACGCATCCGCGAAATTCAACGGATTGCCCTTGAACCGGTGTCCTTGGAAACCCCGATCGGTGAAGAAGATGATTCCCACCTTGGCGATTTTATCGAAGATAAAGACGCTCAATCGCCCAGCGAATTCACGACCAAGTCGCTTTTGAAAGACGAACTTTATGACATCATGAAAGACCTGACCGACCGCGAAGAACGCGTCTTGCGTTTACGCTACGGCCTTGACGACAACCGCCCCAGAACGTTGGAAGAAGTGGGCAAGGAATTCGGGGTTACCCGTGAACGTATTCGGCAAATCGAAGCCAAAGCGATCCGCAAACTCCGTCACCCGACACGCGCCAAACGCCTCGGCGATTATCGCGACAACAAATAATGAAACCCATCGCTTTGAGCCCGCGGCTTAAAGCCGTTGGTGATTTTGTCTTTCCCCACAGCGTCGTCGCCGACATCGGAGCCGACCATGGCCAATTGATCCTTTCGCTTTGCGAAAAAGGACGCATCCAAAAAGGTTATGCCTGTGAGAACAAGGCTGGACCTTTTGCTATCTTGCGCCAAGCCGTCGAAAAACAAGGCTTATCCAAAACCATTGCGGTGGAGCTTGCCGACGGAATCAGCCACCTCCCCGAAACAATCGATACCGTCGTCGTTGCCGGTATGGGAGGGGAGTTAATCGTCTCCATCCTCAAAAGTCAGCCAGAACGCTTGAAAAACGTCAAAATGCTGATTTTGGCACCCAACACCGATGTCCCGGAAGTGCGAAAAGCCATAAATACCCTCGGTTTTGCCATTATCGGCGAGACGATGGTGGAAGAAAAACGCCACGTTTATGAAATCATTCAAGCAGAGCGGGGCTCACAAGACCTTAGCGATCTTGATCTCCTGTATGGACCCATCCTCAGAAAAGCCAGAGGCCAGGTGTTTGTCCGTCACTGGACTTCAAGAAAAGCCGCAGTCGAAGAACTTCTAAAGAAAGACATCTCGGAAAAACGTCGAGAAGAACTCCAAAACGAAAAAGAAAGGTTGGATAACCTATGATTAAATCCCGTTCGCTTTTAGCGAAACTAGCCAAACGCTTTCCCAAAAGCATCGCCAAAAAGTATGGTGACAAGGTCGGTTTAATGTGCGGTGTCCTTCCGGAAACAACCCAAAAGATCGTTTTATGCCTCGATATGGATAACACCATCTTGGACCGCGTCCTTGCCGAAATGCCCGATTTGATCATCACCCACCATCCGTTTATTTATAAAAGTCGGGCTCAAGTCTTTAAAAATGACCCCAAACGCAAAGAACTCGTAGAGACCCTCGAAGCTAAAGGGATGTGCGTCTTGTCCTATCACACGAACTTTGACGAAGGGCAGGGCGGCATGAACGATGCCTTAGTGGAAGCTTTGAAACTTTCCGACATTCATCCATTAATCGGCGATCCCATGGCTAGGGCGGGAAGTTTAAGCGAGCCGATGGCGGTCAAAGCCTTTGCAAAATATGCTAAAAAACTACTAAATGTCGACTACGGTTTATTGATTGCCAAAGGCAAGCCTATAATTTCGTCTGTTGCCATCGTTGGCGGCGGAGGCTCCCGGACTTATTCAATCGCACAAACTGAAAACATCGACCTTTTCATTTCCGGCGACGCTCCTCACCATGTCCGGCGAGGAATTGTCGTCGATGGTTATAACTATTTGGATTTGCCTCATGAAATTGAACGCATCTTCATTCCCACGATGAAAAAACGGCTTTTGGAGATTGATCCGAGTTTAAACATCGTGACCATCGATCACGAAGAATTGCCTGAAGTTATCTAAATTAGATACTTTTTAACAGTTTGATGACATTTTCCGTCGTTTCCAGCGGGGTAGAAGCGCCACTGGCGACGGCGACCTTCGAAGAAGAACTATAAGGACGGCTGTCGATATCGGCAACCGTTTTTATTTTGATGACTCTGGCACGAGGGTGGCTTAATCTAGCGACTTCAGCGAGCTTTTCCGTGTTGGCGGACTCCGGTGACCCAACAATGAAAATGGCTTCGACGTCTTCGGGGATATCGAGGACCGCTTGTTGGCGAAGACGGGTGGCGGAGCAAATCTCATCAAGCACCCGAGCATCGGGGAGATGGGCGGTGATGTCGGCGTGGATATGGGCGAGTTCCAAGAACGAAAGCGTCGTTTGGTTTACAACCAAGGGGCTTGGGTCTTTAACTTTTTCGTAATCAAAAGGAATGTCTTTATCGAGCAAAAAGACGCGTTTTCCGAGCGAAAGCGCGGCGGTGGTTTCGGGGTGATTGCGTTTTCCGATATAAAGGACGTCATGGCCATCTTTTAAGGCCGCTTCGATGATGTCCATGTTCTTGGATACCTTGACGCAGGTGGCATCACGGAATTCAATGCCACGTTCACGGGCAATCTTTTCCAATTTTCGGTCATGGCCGTGAGCGGTGAAGATGACGATGGCTTTGGGGTCCACACTTAAAAGCAGGGCTTCAAGGCTCTTTTCGGGATCTTGCAGGGTTTCGATTCCTTGCTTTGCAAGAAGTTCGACGACTTCGCGGTTATGGACCAACATGCCTAAAACAACGACCGGACGATCCGGGAATTGTTTCTTAGTGGCCTTGGCCATATCGATCGCGGAGATGACCCCCATGCAATAACCATGCGGGTTGGTCACGTGGACATTCATTGATATCACCTATTTTTAAGTTTATCATAAACGGGTTTCGCACGCATTCGTGTATAATGAAGCGGAAGGAGAATCCTTATGCCCTCATTTGCCAGTTACGCTCTTAGTAAAAAAATGATTGATGCCCTGAAAAGTCAGGGTTACGTTTCGCCGACCCCCATCCAAGATGCGGTGATTCCCGCCGCCCTTCGCGGTGAAAGTCTGGTTGCCCGCAGCCCGACCGGCAGCGGTAAAACCCACTCTTTTTTAATCCCGATTATCGAAAAAATCGACCTGGAAAGTAGAGAAATCCAAGCCGTCATCGTCGCCCCGACCCGGGAACTTGCAAAGCAAACCTATGACTTTGCCCGCAAATTCAATGTTTCGTACCCTGCGCTGCGCATTCTTTTATTGTCCGCCGGCGAAGAACGGACCCGGACGATTGAAAAGTTGGCCCGCGTTCCCCATTTGATTATTGCCACTCCGGGAAGACTCCACGATTTAGCGGTCAAAGAGAAGGTCATCAACTTCTTAACCGCCAAGACGTTTGTCCTCGATGAAGCCGACATGCTCATGGAAATGGGCTTCTTTAACGATATCAACGTGATTATCTCGAATTTGACCAAGCCGCAAATGTTGGTGTTCTCGGCGACGATTCCCGAAAAGCTTGCTTCAGCGCTTGAAAAATACGTCGAAGCCAAACACGTCATCGAAGTCTCGGGTAAAGAATTGACCGCCGGCAAAGTCCGTCATTATTTCATCGATACCCGTCACCGCGACCTCAAAGAATGTGTCAAAGAGTTCATTCATATCAAAAACCCATACCTTTTATTGATTTTCGCCTCAAAGAAAGAAACGGTGGAGTCGATTTACGAATATCTTCGTTCCCAATCCATCAAAGCGGCGATGATCCATGGCGATCTTGAAGTCCGCGAACGCAAATCCGTGATGAAACGGATTCACGCCAACGAATTCAATGTCATCGTGGCCAGCGATATGGCCAGCCGTGGTATTGACATTGAAGATGTCAGCGACATCCTCAACGTTGATTTACCCAAGAACCTCGAATTCTACTATCACCGTGCGGGACGTACCGGCAGAAACGGCAAAGACGGCCAATGCTTTACGTTCTATGATAATGATCAAACCACAGGCGTCCAAAAAATCCTCGATATGGGCACCAAAGGCTCGTTCCTGATTTTCAAAGACGGTGACCTGGTCGAAGGCAAGCCGATTGTCCCGGCCGCTCCGAAATTCCGCAAGAAGAAAAACCCCGAACTTGAAAAAGAAATCAAAAAAGCCGCCGGCATGGCCTCTTCAAAAGTCGTCAAACCCGGTTATAAACGGAAAGTCCGCGTTGCGGTGGAACGTGCTAAAGCACGCCATCGCCGCAAAGTCATCAAACGCGATATCCGTCGGCAACAAGTTGAACGCTATAAAATGCAAGCAAAGGAGCCCAAAAAATGAGTGAACCCTTAATTCTCGGATCCCATGTCAGTCTCGAAGCCCCCGATTACTACTTAGGTTCGGTTAAAGAAGCCTTAAGTTATGGCGCAAACACGTTCATGCTTTATACCGGCGCCCCGCAAAATAGCATCCGCCGTCCGGTGTCGTCTTTAAAAGTCGAAGAAGGCAAAGCGGCGATCAAAGACGCTGGCCTTGATCCTACTAAAATCATCGTTCATGCTCCGTATATCATCAATTTGGGCAATACCATCGATCCGAGCCTCTTCGAAGCTTCGGTCACCTTCTTAAAAAGGGAACTTGAACGCGTCGAAGCCTTAGGCTTAGGCATTCTCGTCCTCCATCCGGGTTCTCACGTCAAAGCCGGAACGGAAGCGGGACTGCAACAAGTCGTCCGTGGCCTTAATTTAGTGATGGCAGACGATAAGACACACGTGAAGATCGCCCTTGAGACGATGGCCGGCAAAGGCAGCGAGGTCGGCGCGACGTTTGAAGAAATCCGTTATTTGCTCGATCATGTCGATAAACCCGAACGTTTCGGTGTCTGTATGGATACTTGCCATATCAGCGATGCCGGATACGATATTACCGACCCCGATGCCTTGTTGGCCCAGTTCGACCGTGTGGTTGGATTAGACCATGTCTTAGCGATGCACGTCAACGACAGCAAGAATGTCCGCGGTGCTCACAAAGACCGTCACGAAAATCTTGGTTATGGCGAATTAGGATTCGATATCCTGTATCGTTACGTCAGCCATCCGCGCTTAAAAAACGTTCCCAAGATTTTGGAAACGCCGTATTTCAATGACAAACCACCTTATAAAGAGGAAATTGCCATGCTCCGAGCGGGAAAGTTCATACCCAATTGGCGCGATTCGATGTAACAAAAAAGAGGCTTTCGGGCCTCTTTTCCTTTATAAGGAATCAATTTCTTCTTTCAATGCTTTGAAGGCGTCGGCTTCTTTGACCGTGCGAATGATTTTACCTTTTTTGAAGATGACCCATTCGTGTTTGCCTCCGGCGATGCCCAGGTCGGCGTTTTTGGCTTCCCCAGGTCCGTTGACGACGCATCCCATGACCGCGACGGTCACGGTCTTATGGCTTGCCTCGAGATAACGGAGGGTGGCTTCCGCTAAATCTTTGACATCCACCTGGGTCCGTCCGCAGGTTGGGCAGGACACAAGCGTGGGATAGTCGGGATACAAACCGATATCGTGGAGTAAGCGTTTGGCGGCAATGATTTCTTCTTTAGGGTCGGCGGTTAGAGAAATACGAATCGTGTCGCCGATACCTTCAAGCAGTAACGGGGCAAGGCCCGCGACCGAGCGGATGATGCCAACATCTTTCGTTCCGGCTTCGGTAATGCCTAAATGTAGCGGATACGGGAATGTTTTTGCGGCCAAACGGTAGGCTTCGATGGTTTCCAAGACGTCGCTTCCCTTAAGGGAAAGGACGATATCATGGAAATCAAGGTCTTCGAGGATGCGGACATGCTTCATGGCCGAGTCGACGAGTTTTTGAGCGGTGTAATGCGAATCGTAGGCGTGAATCGTCTTATCCAGTGAACCAGAGTTGACGCCGATGCGGATGGGAACATGGTGCGCTTTGCAGGCTTCCACGACTTTTTTGATATTTTCGGTCGAACCGATATTGCCGGGATTGATGCGGATCTTGTCGATGCCGTTTTCGATGGCTAAAAGCGCCAACCGGTAATCGAAGTGGATATCCGCGACTAACGGAATCGAAACTTTGGCTTTAATCGCCTTGATGGCGTGGGCGTCGGCTTCATCCATGACCGAAAGGCGCATTAAATCCGCGCCATAGGCGGCGAGTTCATTGATTTGGGCGACGACTTTGTCGACATGTTCGGTTTTGATCGTGCACATCGATTGGATGAGCACTTTGTTTTTGCCACCCATTTGCAGGCTACCTATGGTAACCGGGCGGGTTTGTGTTCGTTTTGTCATTTTATCACCTTTGCTTATTATATCATCGACTGGATTTGAGATAAGGCTATTTGATAATAAACGGATTTACGATATTTTACTAGATATCTCATTCTTTCCGTGATAGAATAAGCACGCAATCAAATCGGAGGTGTCAGTCATGCGTGAGAATATTATCTTAAAATGCACGGTGTGCGGTGAAGAAAACTACATCAGCACCAAGAATAGACGTACTCATCCAGACCGGATGGAGATTAAGAAATTCTGCCCCCGTTGCAATAAAGAGACTGTCCACAAAGAAAAGAAATAAGGGTGCGCCCTTATTTTTTCTTACCTACTATGGAAATCATCCCTATTGTCTACCGCCAATTCTCGGGAAATACCTATTTAATCGGGAATAAAGGCGAAAAAGTCATCGTCATCGATCCCGGCATTGCCTCGGGCGAACTGGCGACTTCCATCCAGTCCGAGTTTTCGGGCGTGGAAGCCGTTTTATTGACCCATGGCCACTTCGACCATATGGGCGGTGTCGACTTTTTGGTGGAGGCTTTCCATTGTCCCGTCTATATCCATGAAAATGATGCCTCGTTCTTGCACAATACGCGCTACAACGGCTCCGCTTCCTATGGAAAAAGCGTGATTTCAAAAGCTGAACCGGTCACCTTCGGCGATGATGAGGAGCTTCATCTATTGGGGCAATCCATTCAAACCGTAGCCACGCCGTTTCATACCAAAGGCAGCGTCTGTTATTGGTTTAAAGACTTGAATGCGTTATTTACCGGTGACACCTTGTTCCGCGGCGATATCGGCCGAACCGACTTGCCGACCGGAAGCCAACGCAGCGTCGAATCCTCTTTGGACAAACTCCGCGTACTCCCTGAGGACCTTGCCGTCTATAGCGGTCATGGTCATCCGACCACAATCGGTCGCGAAGTCAAATTTAACCGCTATTTCCGAAAATAAGCCGGAAAAAATAAAAAAGTTGCTTATTTGGAGCCCATTGAGTAAAATGTTAAAGGCTCAAAAGGAGATTTACATATGATTAACGTCACAGAATTAAGACCCGGAAACTATTTCACCTTCGAAAACGCGATTTATAACGTCCTCGACGTTGCCTTAAATAAAACCGCGATGCGGAAGATGGTCGTCAAGGTTAAAGTCAAGAACGTCCGTAACGGCGCTGTCACGGAAATGAGCTTCCTCGGCGGAACTGCCATCGAACCGATCCGTTTGGACAAAAAGCAAATGCAATTCCTCTACGACAGTGGAGATATGCTCGTGTTCATGAACCAAACCACCTACGATCAAATCGAAATCGCCAAGGAACGTCTCGAATGGGAATCCAAATTCCTTAAGAGTGAAGTCGTCGTCGAATTCGTTACCTTTGAAGACGAAATCCTCGGCATCAACCTTCCCGCGAAAGTCGCGTTGAAGATTGTCGAATGCGAACCGGCCGTTCGCGGCGACACCGTCAACAAGGCGATGAAAGACGCGCTCTTGGAAACCGGACTGAAAGTCCGCGTCCCGCTCTTCATCAGCGAAGGCGAAGAAATTCTCGTCCGTACCGACAACGGTTTATACGACGGAAGAGCTTAAGTTTTCCACCCAAGGTCCGAAAGGGCCTTTTCGTTTGCCCTTTTTATTGAAATAAGAGGGGGAATACGATACAATACGAGCGAGGTGAATGAAAATGTTAATTATATTAGCTGATAGCAACATCTGGACGACCATCATGTATTTGGCTTTAGGCCTTGTCGGTGGTGGCGTGGCCGGTTTCTTCATAGCTCGTTGGTTCTTCAAACGTGAGTTGGCGAAGAATCCCCCGATCAATGAGAAGATGATCCGCGCGATGTTTACGTCCATGGGCCGTAAGCCGAGCGAAGCCCAAGTTCGGGCGGTCATGGCCAGCGTCAAAAAGAGTTCCTAATTCGGTCTCAATGTTGAATAAAGATGTCCTGAAAACGGGCATCTTTTTTTATCCAAAAGGTGTGGTGGAGGGGACTCATTTTCATGATGCATGAAAGCAAGTCGTTTTTTCTTACTTTTTGGTATGAAAGTCAATGAAAAACCGCCATTCGGTCGAACCTTTTTGGCGGTCTGAGTTTTTTCTTAAATCTACTAATTAAATACTAAATAAATACTTTTAGTGCATCCACTTGATACGGCTTTCCTTGTGATGCAAGAGCCGTCCGATGTTCTCATGGTGACGTTCGAAAAGGTATTGGGTTTCAACCATTAAAAGGACAATGTAAATGACCCCGCCTTCCATGCCCGGCCAGAAGCCTAAAGTCGCAGTTGCGGGTAGTAAGGAGAAGAGGGAAAACACAGTGACAAAACCGCTGGCGACGATGGAGCCTAAACTGACATGCTTTTTGATTTTGAGGACGATCAACATAAGTGCTAAACCGATCAAACCCAAAATCCAGTTGGTACCAAAAACGAAGCCGGCAAAACTGGAGACGGCTTTCCCGCCTTTGAATTTGGCAAAGATCGGGTAGCAGTGGCCAAGCAATTCGCCAAATGCAGCCAAGTAGTACGTCCAAGGTGTCGGAGCATAAGTTCCGAAAGCGGTCTTGGTGACTAAAAAGTAAATCCCCCAAAGCGGCAAGGCAGATTTGAGTATGTCTAAAATCATGACGAGTAGTCCAACCTTACGACCGAAGACCCGGCCGGCGTTGGTGCCACCCGCATTGTGCGAGCCATAATCGCGGACATCTTTCCTAAAAAACACTTTTCCGATGATGACGGACGTCGGGATGGAACCAATCAGATATCCTACGACGACCGAAGCGAGGACGGTTCCAATGATTAACAATACTTCCATTTTCGCTCTCCTTGTTTCATGCGAAAGATTATATAATAATCCCTTCTTTTTTTCCACAAACAGACGCTATTTTTTTGACGAGTGTTTTGATATAATATGAAAGTTGCAAAGGCGAAAGGCAGGTGACACTTGTGGCTCAAGACTTAAAACATCATGCATACAATGAAGACGACATCGATGTTCTTGAAGGTCTCCAAGGTGTCCGTAAACGGCCTGCCATGTACATCGGCTCGACCAATGCCATGGGCTTACATCACCTGGTTTGGGAAGTCGTCGATAATGCGGTTGACGAAGCTCTTTCGGGTTTCGGTGAACTCATCACCATCACCATTCATAACGATGGTTCTTTATCCGTTCAAGACGAAGGCCGGGGTATCCCGACCGGTATTCATAAAACCGCCAAAGTTCCTGCCGTCGAACTGATTTTCACCACACTCCATAGCGGTGGCAAGTTCTCCGACAAGGCATATTCGAGCAGCGCAGGCCTTCACGGCGTCGGCGCTTCCGTGACCAATGCTTTAAGCGAATGGCTCGACGTCACCATTTACCGTGACGGAGTCGTTTCCCATATCAAGTTTGCCAACGGCGGACACACCGTGGTTCCTTTGGAAGTGCTTGGAAAAACCAATAAACATGGCACGACCGTCCGGTTCAAACCCGATGCCAGCATGTTTACCACCGTCGATTTCAAGTGGGATACGATCTATAACCACTTGCAAGAATCCGCGTTCTTACTCAAAAAGGTGCGTTTCATCCTAAAGGATGAGAGAGCCAACCTCAGCCAAGAGTTCTATTACGAAAACGGTCTGACCCAATACGTCGGCGTACTCAACCAAAACAAAGAAGCGATGTCCCCGATTTTGGATTTCGAAGATACCACCAGCGAAATCAAAATGGAAATCGCCGTCCAATATTGTTCGCAAGATTATAACGAAAATATCCTTTCTTATGTCAACAACATCCGCACCAAAGATGGTGGCACCCACGAAACCGGCTTCCGTGCGGCGATTACCCGTGCGGTCAATGATTTTGCCAATAGCAACAACCTGCTCAAAGGCAAAAATAACCTCGATGGTTCCGATATCCGCGAAGGTTTAACCGCGATCATCTCATTAAAAATTCCTGAATCCAAATTGGAATTCGAAGGTCAAACCAAAGGCAAGCTCGGAACTCCCGAAGCGGCCAACGCCGTGCAAAACTTCTTTTATACCAAATTCTCGTACTATCTTTTGGAAAACAAAGAATTTTCCAATGCTCTGATTAAGAAATGTCTGGATAGCCAAAACGCCCGTATTGCCGCCAGAAAAGCACGCGATGACGCCCGGACGACCAATAAAAAGAAGCAAGATTTGATTCTCAGCGACAAATTGACCCCGGCGCAAAGCAAAGACTACAAGAATAACGAACTCTTCATCGTCGAAGGTGACTCCGCCGGTGGAACCGCCAAAGCCGGAAGAGACCGTCTCCACCAAGCCATTTTGCCATTAAGAGGCAAGCCTTTAAACACCGATTCGATCACCATCGAGCAAATGCTCCGGAACACCGAATTTGCGACCTTGGTCAGCACGATTGGCGCAGGCGTGGGCCAAAACTTCGATGTCAGCGAAGCCAAATACGGCAAAATCATCATCATGACCGATGCGGATACCGATGGTGCCCACATCCAAACCCTGTTACTCACGTTCTTTTACCATTTCATGCGGCCGCTCGTGACCTCCGGAATGGTTTATATCGCCGTTCCGCCTCTTTACCGGGTCGTCAAAGAAAACGATTCCCGCAAATTCATGTACGCGTGGGATGACAAAACCCTGGAAGAAGCCAAAAGCGTGATCGGTTCACCGTATCGCATCAACCGTTACAAAGGCTTGGGCGAAATGAACGCCGAACAACTCAAAGAAACCACGATGAGCCCGGGCTCAAGAACCTTGATTCAAGTCAGTATCGAGGATCCTTTGGTTGTCGAACAACGCATTACCGTGTTGATGGGCAAAGATACGACCGTCCGTAAGAAATGGGTCGAAGAAAACGTCAATTTCAACTATGTTGATACCTTCGTCAAGGAGGTAAAATAATGGCTAAGAAAAAAGTTGTCGAAGTCCCCAAGCAAACCGTTGAAAAGATCAACGTCAATCCGTTGGAAGAAATCATGGGTGACCGTTATGCCACCTATGCCAAATATGTCATTCAGGATCGTGCGATTCCGGATGTGCGTGATGGCTTAAAACCCGTTCAAAGACGGATTATTTTTGCCATGTACACCGATGGCAACGTCTATAAGAAACCGACCCGCAAATGCGCGACCACGGTTGGCTCCGTCATGGGTCATTTCCACCCGCATGGCGACAGTTCCATTTATGAAGCTTTAGCCCATATGTCACAAAACTGGAAGTTCCGTCTTCCTTTAGTCGATTTCCAAGGCAATAACGGTTCCATCGACGGCGACTCGCCCGCGGCGCACCGGTATACCGAAGCCCGTCTAGCCGAAGTCAGCGAAGAACTCGTCCGCGACATCGATAAAAACACCGTCGACATGCAACTCACGTTCGACGATTCCAACTTTGAACCGACGGTTTTACCCGCCCATTTCCCGAACCTTTTAGTCAACGGCACGCAAGGTATCGCTGTTGCTTTGGCCACGAACATTCCGCCTCATAACTTAGGCGAAGTGTGCGAAGCCGTGATTTACCGCATGACCCACATCAAAACGACGGTGGAAGACCTTTTAGGCATCGTCCATGGTCCGGATTTCCCGACCGGCGGCGTGATGATTGCTTCCGAGGGATTGACCTCGATTTATACCACCGGACGGGGACGCGTCGAAATCATGTCCCGTTATAGCGTAGTGCAAACGCCCGACGGTCCGCAAATCGTCATTACCGAGATTCCTTACGCCGTGGTCAAGAGCAAACTCGTTCATGACATCGACGTCATCCGTCATAACAAAACCATCGATGGCATCGTCGAAGTCCGCGATGAAAGCGACCACGAAGGTTTACGCATCGCCATCGACATCAAGAAAGAAGCCAACCCCGATGTCATCGTGACGTATTTGATGAATAAGACCGAACTCAAGAGCGCGTTCAACGCGAACATGGTGGCCATCGTCAACGGTCACCCACGCACCTTGACGCTTTTGCAATTCATCGACGCCTACATCGATCACCAAGTCGACATCATTACCCGCAGAAGCCATTTCGAATTGAATAAGGCGACTGCGCGTTTATCCATCGTCGATGGCTTAATCAAGGCGATTTCCGTGCTGGACCAAGTGGTGGCCATCATCCGCGCCAGCAAAGACAAAGCCGACGCCAAGAAAAACCTCATCGCCAAGTTTGCCTTTACCGAAGAACAAGCCGAAGCCATCGTGGTTTTGCAACTCTACAAACTCACCAATACCGACGTCACCGTGTTGGTCAACGAGAAACACGATTTAGAAAAGAAAATCGCCGAACTCGAAGGCATTTTGGGCGACCGTAAGAAACTCGACAAGGTCATCATCAATGACTTACGGAGCATCGTGACCCGCTTCGGAACCGCCCGTAAGACGACGCTGCGAGAAAACGTCGAAACGATCCAAATCGACAAACGCGACCTCATCGTCAAAGAAGACGTGATGGTGGTCATTACCCGCGATGGATACTTCAAACGTTCGTCGATCAAATCCTACAAATCCAGCGATGGCGCACTTCCCGGACTCAAACCCGACGATGTGCTCATCGGTTATGGCAAAGCCAATACCGCCGACTATGTCTTGGCGTTTACCACCGAAGGTAACTATTTGTTCGTCCCGGTGCATGAAATCGTCGAAGGCAAATGGAAAGAAGAAGGCAAGCACGTTAACTACTTGGTGAGCCTTCCCGGCGAAGAAAAGATTCTCAAAGCCCTCATCGTGGAGACCTTCCGCGAAGACCTCAATATCGCGATTTTGACCGTCCGCGGACAAATCAAACGGTCGAAACTCTCGGATTTCTTTGTCCAACGTTACGGCAAGCCGATCGGATGCGTGAAGCTCTTCCGTGAAGACGAAGTCGCTGATGTGGCCTTGACCACCGGAAATAGCGATCTCATCGTGTTAACTTCGGAAGGCAACGCCAGTTTCTATAACGAAAACGACATTACCTTGACCGGCATTAAAACCAGTGGTGTCAAAGCCATTAATAACATGTCCGGAGATGAAAAAGCAGTCGCCTTGCTCAGTTATGACCCGGGTGAACGCGGCAAAGTCGCGATTCTCACCGATGTCGGTTGCTTACGCTTATTCGACAGCGGTTACCTCGTCAGGACCCCGCGTTTAGGCAAGGTCCAATACGTGTACAAATCGTTCAAATCCGATAAACATGACCTGGTGTACGCCGCGAAGCTTGATAAGAAAGCGGAAACGCTGACGCTCAACTTCCTGAAGAACGATTTGACCCCCGGAAGCGTGACCTTGGATGACTTCCATCCCACTCCGGTCGACAAATACGCGAAAAAGAATATCCCGCTTCCCGCAGGACAGACGATCGTCTCCGTCTATGGCGGAGAAATGACGGTGGTTGACGCCAGTTTCGTGAGTTACGAACCGCCTCTTAAAGAAGAATTACCTGTGGTTAAAGGCGACGAAAACGACGAAAGCGCCAAAGGCTACGAACAGATTTCGATCTTCGACGATTTGGATGAAAATAAATAAACAAAATGCCTCACTGAGTGGGGCATTTTTTATTAGAGGGATGAGGATGAGGACCCGGCGTTTCGAGCGGTGAGGACATACACCGCGAACATGAAGAAGACGCCGACCGCAATGGTGCAAATCGCATAGTAGATATCGGGATTTTTCCAGTCGTCTTTGGAGCCTTTGTAGGTCAATGAGACGGCGATCACGCCACAGGCAATGCCCAAAATCGGAAAGAATAAATCCAAGACCATGCCAAGCGTCGATAACGCTCTAAGAAGAAGGTCGCGGTTTTTTTGCATCCAGAGTGAGTTGTTCATGGGGTTATTTCCTTGGTTACTTTATTATTTACCCATTCCGTTGCGAATGTCTAGAAAAAGAGGTCTTTTTCTTTTACAATGAAGACGGAGGGAAAACGATGTTCACCTGTTTTGTTCCGACCTACCACGCCACCAGCATTTATGAAGTCGATCCTTCGTTTTATAAAGCGGTCGGCGTCAAAAACCTCCTCATCGACTTGGACAACACGCTCGATTCGTATCGTCTGTTTGTTCCGTCCGAACGTGCGGTCATTTTATTAAAACGCCTCCAGTACGAAGGATTGAATCTGTACATTCTTTCAAACAATCATGGACCGCGTGTGGCCTCGTACGCCACGAAGATGAATCTTCCGTATCTCCACAGCGCCCGCAAGCCGTTTGCGTTCAAAGTCAAAAAAGTCTTATCGGAAAACAAGTTTTTACCTTCCGAGACGATGCTTGTCGGGGATCAATTGATGACCGATGTGCTCTGTGCCAAGAAAGCCAAGATCCGTGTCTTATTGACTGAAAAGATTGTGACAGAAGATCAATGGACGACCGTCGTCAACCGATGGTTTGACCGTCCCATCCGCCGACATCTCAAAAAGAAAGGGCTCCTTAAGGAGTGGGTAACCGTTCATGAGTGAACTCAAGCGCATCCGTCGTTGTTATGGTTGTGGCGTCATCTTACAAACCATTGAACCCAACCTTCCCGGTTATGTCCCCGAAGAACAATTGACCAAACACGAAGTCGTGTTGTGTCAGCGGTGCTTCAGGATGCAACATTACGGCAAAGACGAACACACCGGCGACCCTGCGGCGAACGAAGAATTCTTCAAGATTCTCGAAGCTGCTCAAAAGGAAAATGCCCTCATCGTGTATGTTTTCGATTTGTTTACCTTTGAATCCTCGTTTGTCACGGCGTTTAACGAAAAGATTAAAGGCCTGACGACGTTAATCGTCGCCAATAAACGCGACTTATTGCCTCGTGAAGTCAACGACCAAAAGATTCATGACTACGTGGCCAAGCGGTGCCAAGAAGCCGGCATGGCCGTCAGCGATATC